>Ga0193751_1002969_pt1 | contig 10118 bp, 11 predicted proteins | sample L1c2metaG_FD_143050 | JGI IMG/M metagenome (GOLD analysis project Ga0193751, IMG submission 143050) | Soil microbial communities from a riparian zone of the East river system, Colorado, United States - L1c2 | ecosystem: Environmental > Terrestrial > Soil > Riparian zone | place: USA: East River...
CGCGATGCAGGTAGCCGATCACGCATTCGAGGCCCATCACCTTTTCGCCGTCGAGCCGGAGGATGACGCGGAGGACGCCATGGGTCGCGGGATGTTGCGGACCCATGTTGATGACGAGTTCGTTGGCATCGAGAAACGTTTTGTCGGGCGTTTCGAGATCCAGCGGCGAGAGTGTGTTGGGATCCGTCATTGTCTAGGGTGTGAGGTCCGAGGTCCGAGGTCAGACGTCGCTTTCATTATTGCCCGCTCTCGATGCCCAGGTTGATCTGTACCCATTCGTTATCTTGTTGGAGGATGCCGTAGTCCTTGCGCAGGGGATGGCCCTTCCAACCTTCGGGCAGGAGGATGCGCTTCATGTCGGGGTGGCCGTCGAACTTGATGCCGAACATGTCGAAGACTTCGCGCTCCAGCCAGTTGGTGGTCGGCCAGATGGGGACAGAACTGGGAAGAGTTTCGCCGTCGGCGATTTGCGTTTTCACGCGGATGCGTTGGTTGCGCGGGAATGAGTAAAGAATCCAGAGCACGTCGAACTGCTTCTCGCGTTTGGGATAGTGCACGGCGGTGATGTCGACGCAGTAGTCGAATTGCTCTTCGTTGTGCAGGACTTGGAGAATTTCGGGAATCATCGAGCGATCGACCGTCATATAGTTCTGGCCGAGATAAGTCAGAGGTTCGAGGCCCGAACCATATTTCCCTTTGAGATTCTGCACCATAGGCGAATCCCAAGGCGTAGGGACTGGGGCCGCTGGTTTGGCGGGAGCTGCGGCAGGTTTGGCAGCAGGGGTTGCGGGCGCGGCGGCAGTGGGTTTTGGCGGAGTCGTAGGCGTTGAGGTTTCGGCTGGCGGAGAAGGTTTGTTGGGAGTCGTTTTTGTTTCTGATTGAACCGATCCCGAGGGGGTAGATTTCACGCCCCCTGGAGTGGCGGGGCGGTCCGCCGTCGGCTTTGGTTCACCTTCCGGCGGCGGTGGAACGGGGGATTTGGTTTCGTCCGGCATGTCGCGAAGGCACAAACCTCCGGCGCAGTGAGCGTTGAAAAGAACGTTAACTTTTATCAGCTTGAGAGTGCGAAGTCAACGAGGCGGAGGCGACAAATTGTAAAGCCTTTAGGCTTTTGAGCGGAGTTTGAGGCCGCGCGAACTGTGGGTTCGTAACCGGCGCCGTTCAGGTTATAATTTGACGCATGCCTCCTGTACCCGGCGCCAACAGAGCTGTTGGGATGGTTCCTGACGAGCTCAAGTTTGAACCGAAATCGAAGGGACTCGCTACTCCGCGCAAGAAGAAACCGAAGGAGTTGGCGGTCATCACAGAGTGCTGCACGGGTTGCGCGGGGTCGCCCGCGTGCGTCGAATATTGTCCCGTAGAAGACTGCATGTTCTGGGTGCCGGACGAGGACAATCCTCCGTTTGGACGGATTCAGATTGATCCGATTCTGTGCATCGGCTGCAAGAAGTGCCTCAGCAAGGGGCCGGATGGCTGCTTTCTTGATGGCTGTCCATGGGACGCCATCGCGATGGTGGATACGGCTGAGGTGGAAAAAGAAGTTGGGCCGATGGCGATTTGAGAATCGGCTCTTAGCTCTTGGCTTTTAGCTCTTAGCTTTCAATTGCAGCAGGTCCCATTTGTTGCCGTAGAGATCCTCAAAGACCGCCACGGTTCCGTACGATTCTTCGCTAGGCGGGCGGACGAACTTCACTCCTTTTGCGGTCATCTCCCGATAGTCGCGCCAGAAGTCGTCGGTGTGCAAGAACAGGAAGACGCGTCCGCCGGTTTGGTTGCCGATGCGGCTGGCCTGCTCGGCATTCACTGCTCGGGCGAGCAGCAAGTCGGTTCCAGTTGAGCCGGGCGGCCTGAGCCGCACCCAGCGTTTGTTGTTGCCAAGGTCGGTGTCTTCGATCAGCTGAAATTCGAGCTTGTTTGTGTAGAAGGCGATGGCTTCGTCGTAATCGCGAACTACGAGAGCGATGGATCCTAGTTTTTGCGCATAATTGTTTGTGTTGGAACGGATTGCGGATGGTGCTTTCATTTTTTTCCGCCGCCGGCAGGAGACGTTGCAAGCAACGTCTCTACGATCGGTTTGCTCGGGCGCGGATCGCTTTTTCTGTTTCTTTGGGCCTGCTGGCGCACATCGTTGGAAATGTCGGGCAGGTCTCGTTCGTAGGGGCGAATCGCAGGCAGATCATCGATCTGGCCGACCAGGTACAGCGCGCGGAGCGCTTCCCACACTTGCTCGGCCGCTGGATCGACCACCGCGATTTCTGCGCCGGCGACGACGTTTGCGCCGGGTTGCGAAACCGATCGGATTCGTCCGGGGATTGGAGAGCGGACTTCGATCGGTTCCGAAGCGCCGGGAGTTGACAGCTTGGCGAGCAACCCGCCTTGATGAATGGCGGTGCCGGGGCGGTCGGCGTCGATGACGTGACCGCTTATTGGGGCATTGATGGTGGCGGGTTGCAGCAGCGCAACAATCTGCGGACGGCCGGTAGAGTCTGCGAAGCGCACCAGCGACAGCGCTGCGTTCCCGCGCACCATGGGAGAAGAATCCGCCAGCATCCCCAGCAACGCTTCGTGAAAGCCTGCGCCGGAAATGTCCTGGCCCATGGCCCAGGCGTCCGTGTTGCGAACCTCTTCTACCGGATCGGTCGCCAGGCGGATTAAGTTCGGATACCACTGCTTTACTGCCGCATCGCCGTGGGACATGCGATCGCCCATCTGTACCAAAGCATGCTGGATGTGACGCGGCTTTTTGTCGTCGTGCAGATATTCGGTCAGTTGCTGATCGGAAAGATGGCGACCGAACCAAGTGTTCCACCAGAAAAGGAATGGCATCAGGACGATGAGCCATCCTGTGGTGAAGAAAAGAATTTTCTGGGTTCGCGACATGCCCCGCTTAGTGTTACGCTCCGGTCCGGCAGGGCCACTCGGATGAATCTGCGGGTCGGAATTCGGAGCAGTTGTCTCGGAGGGCATGGGATCCCAAGAAAATTGAACTATAGCAGAAGAGGCTTACTCCACGTCCGCGTCGAGAACGCGCTCCTGCTCGAGGTAGTGGGACATTGCGTACTGCGCCAGAAGCGGCGTTTGGAGGCGGATTTCGGCGCCGATCCATTCGCCTTTGCCGTGGGGAGCGTTAGGCGGATGGTTGCAGCGTCCGCCGCTGCCGAATTGGGGACCGAAGTCCGCGCTTTGAATTTGATCGAACTGGCGGATCTCGCGCCAGGCGGCGTCGCTGACGGTTCCGGAGACATCGATTTTTAGCTTTAGCGTGGTGGACATCGAACAAATTGCTGATTGTTGATTTTTGATTGCTGATTGAAAACCGTACGGCCCGTGCGTAAACAAGGTCTTCAATCAACAATCAAAAATCAGCAATCAAAAATTCCTTTCTGTGGCTCTACAGTCCGCGGGTAAATGTCTAGCTGTGCGGGAACCATTGGTAGAGCATGAAGTATACGATCACGCCCGTGATGGAGACATACATCCAGAGCGGCCAGGTCCAACGGGCGATGGCGCGATGCTTGTCATAGCGCGCCTTCAGTCCCCGATTCAAAGTGATAATTGCCAGCGGAACAATCACAATCGCCAGCGTGACATGCGAAATCAGAATTGCGAAATAGACGGGGCGCACCCAGCCCTCGCCTAGAAAACGGATATTGCCGACTTTGTAGTGGAAGAACAGATAGCATCCCAGGAACAGTGCTGACGAAATCACGGCAGTGATCATGCACAGGCGATGCGCGGCGATGCGGCCGCGTGCGATCAGGCCGCGTCCGGTGAGCAGAAGGACCGCGCTGGTGCCGTTCAGGGTTGCGTTAAGGGCAGGGAAGAAGGCGTACTGTTCGGCAATCGAATTTCCGGCGATCGAATTTGCAACGATCATGCGGCAGGCCTCGTGCTGCGTCGGTTAGCCATCAGCAGGGCGAGGGAAAACATGACCAACGAAAACAGGGTCAGCGTCGCCATTGCCGACGGGAGCGGGAAACTTGCCTCCGCACCGGGATAGAAGAGACCGCGGAGGGCTTCGACTCCATAAGTCAGAGGATTCAGGCGCATGATAATGCGAATCCATCCCGAGGCGCCTGCTAGTGGGAACAGGGCACCCGACACGAGCCACAGCGGAATCAAGAACAGGTTCACGATGCCGTGGAAGGCTTGCGAGGAATCCATGGGCCAAGCGATGGCAAAGCCGAGCGCTGTCAGGGAAAACGAAACCAGGAAGACCACTATTGCGACCAGGAGCACTTGCAGCGGTTGCAGATGAACGCCGGCGAAGGGGGCGAAGATCAGAAAGATCATGCCTTGTACCGCAGACAGCGTAGTGCCGCCCATCACTTTGCCAAGCACGATGGCAGTGCGCGGCACGGGCGCGACCAGTACGGAAAGCAGAAAGCCTTCCTTGCGGTCTTCGATGACCGACATCATGGTGAAGATGGAAGTGAAGAGGACGATCATGATGAGCGCACCGGGATAGAAATAGTCCAGGTAATGCTGCTGGCCGGGGCCTGCGCCGGAACGAAATGAGGTTCCGAATCCAGAGCCGATGACCAGCCAGAAGACCAGCGGAGAGGCCAGCACGCCGACGACGCGCGTGGGCTGGCGATAGAAGCGGACGATCTCCCGCCACCACAGCGTGAAGGCTGGCAGCATTACGCCTGCCGAAGCAGGCCTGCCCGTGGGACGCGCTAAAGTTGTGGCCTGGGTTGCCATTCTTAACTCGTTTTTGCGGCTGGAGTCTTGGCTGGCGCAGTTTTCTTTTTACCAATCAGCCCGCGGTCGCGCATTTCCCAATACGCGTTTAACAGAAAGCACGCCGCGAGGGTCAACAGGATGAGGGTCATAAAAAGTCCGTCGATCGTGATCGAAAATGGCGAGAGCACGATCATGCCACTGGCGAAGATCCATACCACACCCGCTAACGACACCAAACCCAGCACGAGAGAAAGCACCAGAATTATTGGACGCAAGCTACCTCCTTTTTTTCTGTTTCGGTTCAGAAACTGCTTCGCGTTCTTCACTCCAGAACTTGTGGCCCGTGCGGTGGATGAATACATCCTCGAGCGCGGGTTTGCTTACGGAAATTGCCTGGATTTCGCCGGGGAAGGCTTCGACAACGTCGGGGACGAAGCGGTGGCCGCCTTCGCGCTCGATCCGCACCTGGTTTCCCAGCACCGTCGCTTCGACGTGGAAGCGTGCGCGGATGTGCTCGGCGAGCAAAAGCGCGTCGTGCGCGGCGTCTAGCATGACGATGTCGCCGCCGATTTCGCTCTTGAGTTCGGTGGGCGTACCCAGGGCGACGAGATTTCCTTCGTTCAGAATCGCCAGGCGGTCGCAACGCTCGGCCTCCTCCATGAGGTGCGTGGTCACGAGCACGGAAACATTTTCTTCGTCGCGGAGCGTTTGCAGATATTGCCAGAGGTCGCGGCGAGCGCCGGGATCGAGGCCCGTGGTGGGTTCATCGAGCAACAAGACTCCGGGGTGATGCAGCAATCCCTTTCCGAGCTCGATGCGACGTTGCATGCCGCCGGAAAATCTTTCGACCCGCTCGTTCGCACGGTCGGCCAAGCCTACGCGAGTCAGAATTTCTTCGATACGCCTTTTGAGTAATGATCCACGCAGGCCGTAGAGATGGCCCTGGTGCCACAGGTTCTCGTATGCAGTTAATTTGGGATCGACACTCTGCGCCTGAAAAACCACGCCGATCTGGCGGCGAAGACTTGGGGCATCCTGGGCGGCGTCGCATCCCATTACTACGGCGCGGCCTGCAGTTGGAATCATGAGAGTGGAGAGAATTCGGAAGAGCGTGGTTTTGCCGCTGCCGTTAGGGCCGAGCAGGCCAAATAATTCTGCGGGGCGCACATCGAACGAGACGCCATTGAGCGCGGTGCGGTTTTCGTAGCGATGCACCAGATTTTCGACCGAGATTACGGGCGCGGCGGTCGGCCGGAGTTCGGGACCGGCGTCGGCGAGTGCGGAGACTTTTGAGACCAAAGAATTATCCCGGAGACTGCAAACAGTTTACGACATCTCGGCGAACGTTAGGGCGGCGCACGGGAAAGGCGGTCGAGCTTCGCTCGACCCTTCGGCTTCGCTCAGGGCAAGCTAGCCGAGGGCGGCTGTCCCCACATGAGTGGTTTCAGGCGGCGGAGGGATCCTGTTGCGCATGCGGCAATCTTTCCTCGAAGGCGACTGGAACATGCCTCCATACCTGGATGGCCAGGATCACCGTGGTTGCAAGCAAAAGCGCTCCCACCGCGACGTGAGCCACAGTGGAGATCACCATCGGCAGTTCGGGCTGGATGGCGTCCCGGCCCCACGCCACGCGGGTTTGAAACGCGGTGAAGCCCAGGCACAGCTGGGCAATGACGAGTGACAACATTAGAATCGCGGGGCGACGGACGCCTTCGATTTGGGAATAGACCGTGAGCGCCCGGATCGCCGTCCACGCCAGCACAAACGAAACCACAACCGCGTTCGCTACGTGTGGCCACCAGCTCAGGCCATGGTGACGGAACATGGCGCCGAGAATCAATTGGACGTAGAGCACGAAAATTGAAAGAAGCGTTAACGTGAACAGGCTGGGACGTCGCTGGTCGACCTCGACTCGCGGCTGCTCTTCGACCCATCTCTTGCCGGTGAATAATGCGATCGCTACGGCAATGCAGAAGAAGGTTTGTGCCAGCGCCGCATGTGCCGAGGACACCGCCGGCGGCAGGTAGAACAGAACTGTGATTCCACCCAAAATTCCCTGGGCAATGACGGTTCCCAGCGCACCCAATGCCAAGTACCGCATCCAGCGCCGTTTTTCCACGCGCCATGTCCACACCGCGAGAATGATCGTTAAAATTCCAGCGCCCTGGGCGATCATGCGGTGGGTATGCTCGAATTTAACGCCCCCCACCAGTTTCGGAATTTTGTACCAGGAACCGAATGAGGTTGGCCAGTCCGGAACTGAGAGTCCAGCGTCGTTGCTAGTGACTAAGGCGCCGGCAATGATGAGTAGGAAAGTCCAGAAGGCAAGGAGGACAGCGAGGCTGTGGTGCCCGCGATTGTAGGTTGTCGCGATGGACTTCAGAGTGATGCCCCTTGGGTTGGCGGGTGCTAAAGATCAGTTGGTATCGCCGGCACCCTTCGGCTGCGGCGGTTGCGGGCCGCAACAGGCCTTTTACGCCCTCGGCAACCGGCGGGCGAAGACGCCCGCCGGTACAGCCGCCGAGACGGCGGCGCTACTGCGGATCTCTGCTCCGTCCAATTCGATTTTAGCAAACGACAACAACTACTCGCCGGCGGCTTTGAAGCTCTGGTCGATGGTTTTGGTATCTTTTGGAGCGACGGTAACCTTCTGGTCCTGTTCTCCGAGCTTCTCGTGAACGAATGCAATGGTGTAATCGCCCGGGGGCAGGCCCTTGATCTCATACTTTCCGTCTTTGTCGGTGACGGCAAAGAACGGGCTCTTCACCACGTTGACATACATCTTCATCCACGGGTGCTGGTTGCACTTTACGGGCAGCATGATTTCTTCACGCGCGAAATTCTTTTGAATGTCGGCGGAAGAGGGCGGCTGTGACTCGTTCCATTCCCGGTTGTCTTTGGGAGTGGGATGAATGTTGTGCGTGGTGGGGTCGCCGTTCTTGATGTCCACGGTCTGGCCCGCCATTACGCCAAGGACGTGCGGGTGGTAACGGCAACCTTTTTGCTCGAGGACTACCGGGTCTTTGGGAGTATCGAAGGTGCGGTTGCCTAGGCCGTCTTTGACATAGACGAAGACGTTAGCGAGATCGCCGCCGCTGACCACGACGTTCTCGGCCTCGTTCGTGCCCTTGCAGCCGGGGTCCTGGCTCATGTCGATCTTGGATGGCTTTGGAGCAGTGCCATCGAATTTTACTGTGCCCTTGACGGTGGCTACGGTTGCGGGATCGATGGGCGTCGCCGCGGGAGCTGCTGACTCCGCCGTTTTATTGTCCGATTGCTCCGTGTTTTCCTTTTTGCTGCAAGCCGCGAGAGCTAGAAGCCCACATAACGCGAGCATGCTGACGGTCGTTGTTGTCCATCCTCTTTTCTTATTCATGATGTCGCCCTTTCTTGAAATGTAGCGCCGGCGTCCCGCCGGCTGTGCGTGGGCGTCCTCGCCCGCGCCTTGGATAGCTAACAAGTGGATAGCTAACAAAATGTAAGACAAGTTGCCAAACCGCACATTCTATCGCGATCCACCGCTCGACGTATGATGCGATTCCGTAGCTGCCTGTTTACGATTACTCGAAGGCTGCACCGCAGCTTTCGCTCGCGGCATGGAAGATGCGACCCGCCGCTGCTCTTCCGGCGTCAACTGGAAGATGTAATCGGTCAACAGTTTACGATGATCGCCCTCGAAGCCGTTGAACGTGGGCGGCGTCGGTCCAGCGAAGACCCATTGATTGTTCTCCTGTTTGAATAAGCCGGAGGGCATCGAGGTGCCGGGGCTGATCGCCTGCGGGTCGGTAATCCAGCGCTCGACCCAATCCGGCTTCAGGCGCTCTTTGGCCAGCAGGAAATTAGGTGCGGTGGCGATCTTGTCATGCGCAGGATCGCCGGTGGCGTGGCACTTCAGGCAAGGCGCAGCCGTGCTCGAGAACAAGCTGCGCGCCATGTCCGACTCTTTGCTGGTGAGCGTGGGCACATCTTCCGGAATGTAGGGAAGCGGCTGCTGCGACAAGGCTTCGAAGAAGCGCACCAGCTTTCTCAGCTCATTGTCGGAGAAGGAGAACGTGGGCATGCGAACTTTTAGATATGGGCGCACGCCGTTCCGGTTTGTGTCGGTGGTGCTCAGCGCCGGATTCGAGAGGAACTTGCGCAGCCATTCAGGATCGACACGCGCGCCTTCGGTCAGCAACTTTGGCGGCAGTTGCTCCTGCACGTCCTGATACTGCTTCAGGCCCATCAAGATCGTGCGCTGGCCCGGAATGAACTGGTGGCATCCCAAGCAGTTGTATTTCTTGACGACCCACCAGCCTTCCTGAATATCGTGGCGCGCATCGCCCGGCTTGTACTGATAGCTCTGGGGCAGGGAAGTCTCCTGGCTTCCGAGCAGGAAGGTGGTGAGATCGAGCACCTGATCTTTGGTCAGGTGCAGGTTCGGCATGCGGAGGGCTTCGGTTTCGGTTCTTACTTTGCCTTGATCGTAGACATTCGGCTCGGCAAGTTTATGTTCGAAAAATCCTTTGTGGTCGTACCAGGGTTCTTTTGCCGGACCATCGGGCAATCGCGCCAGATCTTCCTTGTCTTTGATCGGCTCGGCGTCTTTGCCGCCGCGTTGCGAAGCTTCCGTGAACAGAGCGAAATCCAGGCGCTCAATGGGCTTGCTGCCCTCATAGGTCAGCTCAGTTCCGATGCGGCCTTCCTCTTCCATGCCGGAAATTTCGTGGCATCCGCCGCAGCCGTAGAAGCGGACCCACTTCTTGCCTTCTTCCTTCAAATTGGGATCGTCCATGAAGGACGCGTCTGCATATGATGAGGGTTCCTGCTTCTTCTGCGTCATCAGATATGTGGCGATGTCTTCCGCGTCTTCAGGACTTAGACGCAGGCTCGGCATCACCGTCATGTTCTGCACTTGCAGTTCGTGTCCGTCGTTGGGGCACTTGCTGTGATCCAGGTCGAAGACGTAGGGCAGGTTCTTCTTGGCGTAGTCCTCGGGGCCGATGTCTTTTTTCTCGTACGGACAGTAGGGACGCGTACGCTGGCGGGCGTTGTGAATCCAGCGCACGAGATAATCGTAGTTTGCTTTCTCACCCACACGCGTCAGATTCGCAGCGAACGTTCCGCCCTGCATCTGGTCGCCTTCACCGATGGAATGGCAGGCCAGACATCCGCGGGTCTCAAACAATTCCTGACCGTGCGCGGCGTTTCCGGGCTTGTGTTTGGGCAGTTCATCGGTGAAGCCCGATTGCCAGATATAGGCGGAGATTGCCTGAATCTGGTGGTCGCTCAGGCGGAAGTTTGGCATCTTGGTGGTCGGGCGGAAATCGGAGGGCTTCTTCAACCACACCGGAATCCAGTTTTTGTTCAGCTTGAGGCGCGCATCTTTCAGGTTGGGGCCGACTTTTTTCTGATCCTGCATCAGGCTGTGCGACTGGAAATCGAGCTGCTGC
>Ga0193751_1002970_pt1 | contig 10118 bp, 8 predicted proteins | sample L1c2metaG_FD_143050 | JGI IMG/M metagenome (GOLD analysis project Ga0193751, IMG submission 143050) | Soil microbial communities from a riparian zone of the East river system, Colorado, United States - L1c2 | ecosystem: Environmental > Terrestrial > Soil > Riparian zone | place: USA: East River...
TTTGTCGGCTGTGCTTGTGAAATCGCGGCGATGGTGACGGTTGATGGCGAGGGCACCTTCGGCGGTGCAGTAAACAAACCTGTAGCATCGATCGTGCCGTGCGTCGGCTCGCCTCCCGTAACACCGTTGACTTGCCAGGTGACCGCGGTGTTGGAGGTGTTGGCCACGGAAGCCGTAAATTTTTGCGTTCCGGAAACCGGCACCGAGGTGCTGGTCGGCGTCACCGATATCTTGACCCCTTGGGCAGTTTGATTGGGGGCGAACGAAGAAGCCACGCTTGCGCATCCCCAAGCAATGAAAGCAGCACCGAGAATTAGTGCGATGGATACAAAATTTCGCCATTGGGCAAAACTACGCAATGCCATGAATTGTTCCTCGTCGAACAAAATAGTAGTTAGTTCCTCTTGCGAGGACGAACGTGATTAATAACCCACTGGGGGACTGTTCCGAGGCAGGGTCGGAGCGAGCTAAAGACTAATCTGGACGACCAAAAAAGTAAAGCTGGCGGCCGGTTCTTAGTTTCAAAATTGCCAGCTGCTGGCGGGACTAAGTGATCAATTAGTTAGGTGACAGACCGTAAATGCTAATTTCTCCGGCAGTCCCAACGTACACTTTGCCGTTGGCAACGGTAGGCACGGTGAATTTCACCGCTTGCCCGGCTTGATCGGCGCTGTTGGTAGCACTGTTCCAGAGATCCGTGCCGAGATTAGTTGGGTCATAGGCGTGTAGCACCGCTGGGCCGGCGTTTTCAATGGCCCAAACCACTCCGTTGGATGAGCCTTGCGACGAAATCGAAGGCGTGGAGCCGGGATATCCGAAGATGTTGGCCGACTGTGACACCGGCGCGCTGTTAAAAGTGCTGGACGCGGGGCTGAAGGAATAAGCCTTGACGTGATCGAAGGCCATGCCGATATAGAGAGTATTCTGCCAAAAGGCTGGCGTAGCGTAGATCGAGTTGCCGGCGGCAAACGTTTGCACCGCACCGCTATCGGTGGCGGTGTTTCCGCCAAGGTTATCTCTGTTCAGCAAATAGAGCTTGCCTTCTTTTCCTCCGCCAACCACCAAATGCGGTACCGGGCCGGTAGGCTGATCGATAAGGATTGCGGCCCCGCCTGCACCTAGATCGTGGTCCGCACTGCTCAAGCTCAATTGGTCGCTTGGCGCAAAGAAACTTAAAACGCCCATGCTGCTGCCAGTGGACAACTTCAAAAAACTGTCCCCGAATTGCGTGATACCGTCGAAGAATCCATTTCCTGTGATCACGTACAGATTGTTGCTGGAGTCCGCCGCAGGAGCGCCGCCGGACATCCAAATTCCTCCGTAGCTAGAGACTGGATCATCATTGAACAGAGAAACCTGAGCCAGGGATGAAGCGCTGTAACCCACGATCCACCCATAGAAAGTATTAACATCGCCATGCGAAGCATACGCGATGTACACCACGCCATTTACCAAAGCCAGGCCAGCTCGCTGATTTTGCCGCAAAGGGTCAAAGGTATTGCCGCCAGACGTAAAAGCAATCTCTTGCGGCCCATTAAACTTTTCCGATCCGTCAATCAGGCTCAGAGCATGCAGCCGTTGGTGAAAGGTTGAGCCATTCTTGGATTTGGAAACCACGTAAATGGTCTTTGTGTTGGGATCGATTACCGGCGTACCCACAATACCGATATCAGGACTAATGTCAGTGCTGCTCACATCGGCGCTGGCCACCCACGTTTCTCCGCTCGCTAGCAAGCTCTTCGACCAATATGTCTTGCAAGGTGACGCATCAGCGTCAAAGGCGTAGACGGTGTCGTGTTGCGTCGCCGCCACCAAAACGTTATGCGTTCCACCGCCGATGCTTACATTAGCTACCCAGAGAGGTTGCGCGTAGGCCGACGCATCAATAGCGCAGGCAAAACGCTTGCCGAAGGTGGCAGCCTTGACTGTGGAGGTGTTCAATGCATATTCCTGGCTATTCACGCCATCTCTGGATAGATCGTTGTGATAAGTAAAAACTCCCGCAAGATCCGTAACGAAAACATTTGCCGGCGCAGACGCGGTAGTGTCCGCCACGCTCCTGGCGGCTACGGTGTGCGCTCCGGCAGCAGTTGGCGGTGAATAAACTCCGGTGGCGCTGACTGTACCCACGGACGAATTGCCGCCCGGTATGGAATCCACTTCCCATGTTACGCAAGTCACGGCGTTTCCGGTGACCGTGGCCGTGAAGGCTTGGCTCTGCCCTGTTGTAAGCGCCGCTCGCACGGGGCTGATGGATACAGAAGCGGTGCCGCCTGAAGAAGAACCGGTAATGGTAACCGTTGCCGAGGCGGATTTTGTCGTGTCCGCAGCGGACGCGGCGGTGACTGTAACAGTTGCGGGGCATGGTAGAGCGGCTGGAGCTGTATAGGTGCCCGTAGAATTGATACTGCCGTGAGTGGCGTCTCCGCCTACTACGCCGTTCACTTGCCATGTAACCGCTGTGTTAGAGGTGTTTGTCACGGCGGCGGTAAATGTTTTCGTTCCCGCAATCTGAACGGACGCGGCGGCCGGCGTAACAGAAACGACGACGCCTTGCGCAGTACTCGGACTGCTGGATGATCCGCCTCCACACCCAGCGATCAACACCACAATAGTCAGAAGCGAGGAAACAAACAGGCAGTTACGAGACCGTAAGAAAGCAAACGAAACCATGAATGGGAATTCCCCTGATCAGGTGACTTGGTTCCCCTTGATACGGGAGAAAAGCCACGATTTACAGTACATGTAGACCCCCGGGCGGGGAGGTCAGGGACTACTTAAGCCTAAAGGGTATGATGCAAAAAGTAAAGACTGCGGTGGCTCAAATTTCAAGAACCGAAGGGCCACAGTTTGCGGAAGAAGTTGCGGATGCGTTCCGTTAAGGAAGCGGTCTTCACGGGCGGTGGAGTTGGCCGGGGCGGCGTGGCCGGAGGCGGAGGCGAAGCAACGGGAGCCTTCACTGCCACCACATCTCCTTCGACTTTCCCTTGGAAGACCAGCGTTGGCCGCACGCGCACACGGCGAATCAGCATGATCATCTTGGGATCAACTTCAGGTTGGACGGTGGCGTTGGCGTTGTATATCAACGGGGGCACAAAAACCTGGTAAATAGGCCCTTCCTTGGGTGCGACGGGTTTGGGAGCCTCAGCGCTAGGCACATTTGGTTTGACGTCTTCGACTTTATGGTGCACTTCCGCAGCAGTGGCCAGGCGGCTTACTTCCGGGGGCGCCGCATCGGCGAGCTGCAACCCGCACGCACAATGTTCGCCAGAGTCGGTGCGTAGCGAATCGATTTGTCCGTTAGCAAGAAAAGCGCTTCCACCCTGAGGCACCAGAACATTTTGACCGGTTAGCTGCTGCTCGAGACGTAAGGCCCCGCGATTGGTGCGGACGCACATCGCGCCGCCAGCCTCGAATCCCACGGTGATATCTTCCGGACCGCCTCCAATGGCCACAGGCTGCGCCTGAATTTGCGGAGTGTACATGGTCAGGGCCGGCTGATGTTCGATGTGCGCGTGAATCGTTCCGGTATCGAGAGCGATAGTTAGCGAGTTGCCGGATTTGAGCACCGAAAAGTGCGCCGGTCCGCAAATGGTGATCTGCCCGCCCTCCACCAGATTTATGTGCGCATTGCCGGATTTGACGCGCACATCGCTGCCGCTGTGCAGTATGGTAGCTACACTGCCGTTGAGGTTCTCCACGCTCATTGGGCCAGTGACCGCGATAGCTTCGCCTTCGATGGCGCCCACAGAATCGCCTGCCGCAGGATTATCGGGATACGCGGCGGCCGAGAACACTCCGACAAGCGCAACGCTAGCGCCGATGGAGAGTAGTGCCATGTTGCGCCGCGCGTTTTGCTTTTGAAACGGAAACGCCAAAATTTTTACTCCTCTGTATTGCGTGTATTGACCCGCGGAAACTCTCGCGAACGTCTCTCAGCCTATACTATACGACGATGCCTAACCCCGAAGCAGAGCAAGGTGCTTCAAGTGAATCCGGCGAAGCGCTGTCGCCACCATCGGCTCCGCAACCCGAAGCCGAGTCGGTAAATTTACATTACGACACGCGGTTGCCAAAGCTTCCCTGGTCGCGCCGGGCGCAAATCCCGATTATCGCCGGCGCGGTATACAGCGTTATCCGCACGCTGGGCCCCACGTTGCGCTTTGAACCGCTGGGGCAGCAGCACCCGGAACGCGTTTATGCTTCGGGAAGGCGATGCATTTTTGCGTTCTGGCACCGCGTCATCATTCCGGTGGCGTGGTGGGCCAGGAATCGCGGCATCGTGGTGCTCAACACAACTGCGTTCGACGGCCAGTGGACGCGCAAAGTAATCGAATGGCTGGGATTCGGCACGGCGCAGGGAAGTTCGACGCGTGGTGGATTGCGCGGGTTGGCCGTGATGGCCAAGAGGCTCGAAGAAGGCGTCGACTGCGGTTTTACGATTGATGGCCCGCGTGGGCCGCGATACGTAGCCAAGCCGGGACCGGTGATGCTGGCGCGAAAGAGTGGTTGCCCCATTCTCGTGTTTCACATTGGCGTGGATCGCGGCAAAACTTTCACCAATACCTGGGATCATTTTTTGCTGCCGGCTCCTTTCGCGCGCGCGGTGATTCTGTGCGCGCCGCCGATTTACGTGCCGGCGGATGCGGACGCCGACTTGATGCAAGCGAAGCACGCGGAAATGCAGCGGGAACTCGAGCGCGTTCGCGACATAGCCGAGGGCTGGTTTCAATTCAGCGAAGAGGAACGGCAGCGCTATCGAATCGAATTTTTAAAATAGAGAGTATTTTATTTCACGGGACGTTCCGCGAGTTTCACCTGGACATCTATTTTTTTGCCGCCGCGGTACAGCGTAACCGGAACGATGTCGCCGAGGCGCTTGCGGTTCAGAATTTTTCCTATGTCGAATTGATTGGTAACCGGCTGCCCGTCGATGGACGTAATCACGTCTCCGCCGATGGTGATGCGTCGCATTCCGGCCTGCGCGACTTGATCGCCACCCTTTATACCTGCAGCGGCAGCCGGGCCTCCGCGCGTGGCCGTTTCGACCAGCAAGCCTTCCTGAACGGGCAGATCCAGTGCTTGCGAGAGATATCCACCGACGGGCAACGTTTCCAATCCCAGGAACGCGCGATGCACGCGACCGTCGGTGATCAAGTCGTTGGCGATACTTTTTGCGGTGTTGACGGGAATGGCGAATCCGATGCCCGCGGTGGTTCCCGACGGAGTATAGATCGCGGAGTTGATGCCGATGACTTCGCCGTGGGAGTTGATGAGCGGGCCACCGGAATTGCCGCGATTGATGGCGGCGTCGGTTTGAATGGCTTCATCGATGAAAGTGGTCTCGCTGGTTTGCACCGTGCGACCCAGCGCGCTGACCACGCCGGTGGTCAAGGTGCTTTGAAATCCGAAGGGATTACCGATGGCCAGGACTTTTTGCCCCACCTGCAAACTATTTGAATCGCCCAGTGGCAAGGTGGCCAGATTTTTTCCGTTGGGTTCGATTTTCAGTAACGCCACGTCGTTGCGCTGATCGGCGCCAATAAATTTTGCGGGGTAGCGCGATTGATCTCCCAAAACAACTTCGATGGATTGTGCTTCCTGCACCACGTGGAAATTCGTCAGGATGTAGCCGCGCTTGTCGATGATAAAGCCGGAGCCCGCGCCTTCCACCGGAACCGGGTCCATGAAGAAATCATATTGCGTGGCTTTGGTGAGCACGTTGGCGACAGCCGGCGCGGTTTGCCGGTACACGCGCACGTTGATGGATTCATCGACGGTGAGCGCCGCATCGCGTTGCGAAATGTTAGCAGTCAGGCCGCCAGGTTTCGATGAGCTGATCGGCATGGCTCCGACATTTACGGGTTGGCGCGCTCCCCAGCGTCCTCCGGCCCAGTAGGCAGTCAGAATGATCACCAAGGCGGCGAGAAATAGACGGATGGCACTGGAGGATCGTGAGATGGTCATGGTTGGTTGCCCTTCTTCGGGTTGTTATTCGCTTGAGACTTTATTCTTTATTGATTTTAACGCCGGCCAGCCACGGACAGCTTAAAAATATCTTCGAGCCCGCTGCCGAATTTGGCGGCTGACCGGATTTTTCCACCATTCCACGGGCTTCGCACCATTCTCAAACCGTTGGACGCACTTCGCGAAGTTTGGTAGCGAACTGCTCGACTTGCTGGCGTGTTTCCGCGAGCGAGCCGGAGCAGTCGATTCTTTCCGTCGCATGACCTAATTTCTCTTCGACCGGAAGTTGCGAGGCGATTCTGCGGCGAGCTTCCTCTTCGGTGAAACCGCGGGCCATCAAACGTGAAATTTGCTGCTCCGGCTCGCACCATACCGCGACCACACCATCCAGATTTTTATCCAGCCCGGCCTCCACGATCAGCGCGGCTTCCACAAAGGCGGCGCTTTGTGATCCTCCGCGTTCCAATTTTGCAAACTCGGAAACAATGTACTCCTCCACGCGAGGATGCACGATGGCGTTCAGCTGCTTCAATTTGATGGGATCGGCAAAAACAATCTTTGCCAGCGCCACGCGATTAATATTGTTGTCGGCGTTCAGAATGGATCTGCCGAATACGCGCACAATTTTATGATGCGCGGGATAGCCAGGTTCGATGAGCATGTGCGCGATGGAATCGGCGTCGAGGACGGTGAAACCCATTTCTCGCATCATGCCGCTGACGGTGCTTTTGCCGCTGGCGATGCCGCCAGTGATCCCCAGACGAAGCATAAGCGATTCTATCGTGCGGTGACGCTGGATTGCGGCTGTTTCGTGGCGGACGCGCCGCGGCGGAGACGCGCGGCTTTGACGGTGTTGCTCATGAGCATGGTGATAGTCATCGGGCCGACGCCGCCGGGAACGGGAGTAAGCGCGCCGGCTACGTTTATCGCGTCGGGATGCACATCGCCGACGAGAGCGGAATTTTTGGCGCGGAATTTTTCGAGGCGCTCGGGCATGTTGCGGAAGAGGCGCTCGGCTTCGGCGGGATCGGTGACGCGATTGGTGCCCACGTCAATTACAGCTGCGCCTGTCTTTATCCAATCCGCTGCGACATAACCGGCTTTGCCCATGGCAGCCACGAGAATGTCGGCGCGGCGCACGGTTCCGGGCAAGTCGCGCGTTTTGGAATGGCAGATCGTTACGGTGGCGTTGGCATGCATCAAGAGCAGGGACATGGGCTTGCCGACGATGTCGCTGCGTCCAAGGACCACTGCGTTTGCGCCTTCGATGGGGATGTTGCCGCGCTTCAGGAGTTCCATGCAGCCTGCGGGAGTGCAGGCGACCAGTCCAGGGCGGCCGCTGACCAGGCGCCCAAGATTCATGGGATGGAATCCGTCGACGTCTTTGGCGGGATCCACGGATTCGAGAATGAGTTTGGTATCGACCTGCGGCGGCAGTGGGAGCTGGATAAGGATGCCATCCACGGCGGGGTCACCGTTCAAGTCGTCGACAAGTTGCAACATTTCGCGGGTGCTAACGCTGGAGGGCGGAGTATGCATCCAGCTGGCAATGCCGAGTTGTTCGCAGGCGGCGATTTTGCTTTTTACGTAAAGCTGCGACGCAGGATTGTCACCCACCAGGACAGCAGCCAGGCCCGGACGCGTGCCGGAGGAGGTCATGGCCGCAATTTCATTTTTTAGCTCGGCGAAAATTTGGTCGCGGATTTTCAGGCCATCAAGGATGCGGGCAGTCATGTGCGGGGGACTCCTGTGAGGAACAAGAAAAATCATAGCACAGAGGAAACGGGAGGCTGGGCGGGCGAAAAATGAGTGAGGCCTAGTACGAGTTGAAAATAAACGCGCTAAGTGCTTTGTTTGAGAAAAAAATGTCGACGCGCCGACATTTTACATAATCATTCGAATGACGATTTACCAAAGCGATAGGAATCCAGATTCAACAATTGGGGCATTGCTGCAGAGTTCTGATTATTCCTTAGACCACGGCGGCACGACGCCGGTCATTCGTGCGTAGGCGATCAGTTGACCCATGTGCTCGTTGGCGTGAACGATGATGCGAAGATACATACCGTCCACCGTCGCGTCTCGGTCATAGATTTTCACGGAGCGCTTCAAATCTTCGGGTGTCTCTGCTAAATGAGCCGTTTTGACGGCCTGCAGAGATTTTTTCAGCCAATCGATGACTTCCGGTTTTGCGGTGACCGTCTTTTCCATTTTCATGTCCAACCCCGCGGGCATCTTGGGGCCGGTGATACTCAGCAAATAAAAATTGGCGATCGCTATGTGCATATAAACTTCGCTTGTGGAGCGCACGCCGGGTGCTGGACGCCACGAGAATTTTTCCGCAGGGGTGGCTTCGGCCAGCGAGATCAGCTGCTGCGAGACATGCAGCCACTCGCCGTCATAACCTTTCCAGATACCTTCCGGCGCCTGAGCCGGCGAGGCGGCCGCGCTTAAAGTAATGAACAGCAGGAGCACTAATGCTTTCACGCTATGACTCCTTGTATTTTTTGTCACAGACCGCTACAGAGCGACTGCATTCTAATCTTTGACGGCGTCATCGGAAAATCGATTCACTATCCTCCGCAGTATATCTGTACTGTAACTGTCAAAATCGCTATATGCTGCTCACGTCCAGTCGGAGTCGAATCATGATGACTCGCCTTCGCTTCATCAATCGGCAGAACATCCTCATTGCGACTTGTCTTCTGTTGTTCTTCTTAGTTAACCCACCGCGATCTCTCGCACATGACGAGTGGTATCGCGGTCTGGACTTGGAATCTGTCCTGGCTGACTCCGGCCTTGTGCTCGTGGGGCGCGTCACGGATGTCAGCGAAACCAAAATTGGTGTGGGAGGCAAGGGCGAGAGCTCTCTGCTGCAATACAAATTCGAACCGGTCTTGGTACTTAAGGGAGTGTTCTCGCGTGAATCGTTGTTGCTCACCAGCGAAGATCTCGGCACGCAACAATTCGCTGACGCCGCCCCAATCGAGACCGGGCAGTTGCGCCTGCTTATGCTGGGGCGATCGTTCGCGGGATACGCGATGCGTCGAGAAGCTCTCAGCTTCGATCAGGCAATACCTCGGCTCCGTAATCCCAACGACGAATTAATCGCGACCGTCAAGATCCTTCTTGCCGTCAATCATGATTTGGATCGCGCCAAAAAGGTCGCGTTGCTTCTCGACGGTCTGCGAAAGCAGAAAGGTGCCGCGGCTATTCCTCTGCTCGTGGCGGTGGAGCACCGCGCGCTGCTGGCCGCGCAGATCCGCGGCACAGTGGAGAGCATTGCGCCGCACTTGAGCGATCCTTCGCCCGCCGTGCGCGAGCAGGCGGCGAAAACTCTCTACGCGTTGCTCAAAGCGGACTACTTAGACCAAGCGAAATTTCATGAAGTCACGGCGAAAGCTCTTGCCGCATCGATTGCGAGGCCGGATCCGAGTTTCGTTCCTCGCGTTGCTGCGTTCGAGGCACTTGGTGCCGCAGGACCACAGGCTGTGGAGGACGCGGGAGTGAAAGCCCAGCTTGGACTTAATCCGCTCTCCACTTTCGCGGAACAAAGCGCCCGGCTTCACGCCATTGGCGATCTCAAGATGCCCGGCCAATCGCGTGCAGTGCTGACGCTGCTCGTCAGATGCCGCTGGATGCCCCGGCCGAAATCCAGTATGGAGCGGAGTGGGCCGCGGCGCGATTGGATCCGTCAAATGGCGTCCAGGAAGTAAGGCTCAGAATCAAAAAGAAGTACGACGCAGGGCTCCCGGTCGTGACCGAGATAGATTTGCTTGGCAACCTGCCATCCGCCGAAGCCACTCCCGCGCTGGTCGAGGTTGCGAAACTCCCTTTGAACCACGACGAGCGGCTGGCGTTCGTTTCCGCTTGCAAGAAGGTCGCGAGCGCCTCGCTCGTGCCGGCACTCGCCACCATGCTCGTTCCGGCTCAGCTGGACATCTGGTGGACTGCAGTGGACGCGCTGGTGAAAATCGACACCGACGATGCTGCAAAAGCGCTGCAACCGCGTCTCCTCCAGGAAACGAACCTGCAGCGCAAAATTGAGATCGCGGAGTTTCTGGGCCGCCACGGAATTCGAGATGGTTATCCCTACGCCATCGAGCATATGTCTGAACCCTATCTGCGTGAGCAGGCCATTGCGGCATTGG
>Ga0193751_1002971_pt1 | contig 10117 bp, 7 predicted proteins | sample L1c2metaG_FD_143050 | JGI IMG/M metagenome (GOLD analysis project Ga0193751, IMG submission 143050) | Soil microbial communities from a riparian zone of the East river system, Colorado, United States - L1c2 | ecosystem: Environmental > Terrestrial > Soil > Riparian zone | place: USA: East River...
TTGAGGTTGTCCTGGAAGAGCCGCATGCCTTCCTCACCGAATTCGATTGCGGCGGCGAACGGCCAGAACCACGGAACAGAGTGTTCTCGACGCGGTTTGCGGGTCTCCTGATGTGAAGGTGACGTTGTCTTGTGCCCGATTGATCGGGCGCTAAGGTTATTGGACATGATTGCTCCAAACGAAAGTAAAGTTAAGGTGGCCGAAGGCGGGCGAGCTGGCAGCGATGATGATGCCGCCTTACTGCCTGACGCGCTTCGCAGGTCCGTCAATGCGATCAGGCCAAGCGTGCATCGCCGCCTTGACCATTGCCATCAAGCGCTTGCGCGAGGCGCCGTCGCGCGCCTGTAGAGACATCCCGGCAACGATCGCGTGATAGAAATCCGCCAGCGCGCCAGTATCCGTGCCGCGCGGTAGCTCGCCTTGCGCCAGGCCCCGGTCGATGCGCGCCTTCAGGTAAGTCCTGGCCGCGGCGCGGTGCCGCGCGAGTGCGGATTGCAACCGAGCCGAGGAAGTCGAGCTCGTGGTCGCGGCCATCACCATCAGGCAACCGCGTGGATTTGAGGGACGGGTGAACTCCGTGGCAGCGTAAGTCAGCAGCTTTTCGATTGCCTCTTCCGCCGTCGGCGCGTCCGCGTAGGGACATTCATCGCCCTGCTTCGCCCGGTATCGCTCCACCGCCTCCAGGAACAAGTGCTCCTTGTCGCCGAACGCCGCATAGAGGCTTGGCGGGTTGATGCCCATCGCGTCGGTGAGGTCATGGAGCGACGCACCCTCGAAGCCGTGCTTCCAGAAAACCTCCATCGCGCGCTCGAGCGCTTCGTCGCGATCGAAGGAGCGGGGCCGGCCGCGCGGCTTCCCAGCGGTGCCGTCCAAGCGTTTCATAGTGATCAATACTAAATTGCTTGACGGTTTGATGCAAGTACCGTTACATTGTCGCCGAACATTATGTAGCGGTTGTTATATATTACAGCTATATCTTTATTCAACACAAGGAATTCGACTCATGCCCGTTGCGACTCTTCCGGCGCGCCCTTTGCCGGCGCGATCGTTACTCCGCTCGCCGCCGTTTCCTGGCCGGCCATCTGACGCCCGCCAGCGGGAAGCCCGGAGCCAGCTACTTTGTCCAGGATTGATGCCCATGCCTGTCGATTGCGAGCCATCCCGTTCGACTATGCAAGGAAAGGAACCGGGCCCGGGGGGCCGACAAGTGCGGACCGCCGTCCCACAACCTCCCATCGACAACACCAACCGAGCGATCGAACACCATGAGTAGACAACACCTCGCAGTTTTCCACGCAGTTTTCCGAATCGCGCTCGCGCTGGCGACCCTTGCGGTGGTCTCCGCATGCGGCAAACCCGAAGCTCAAGGCGGTCCGCCGCCCGGTCCGCCACCGGTCAGCGTGGCCGCCGTGGTCGAGCGCGAAGTCATCGAAAGCGACGAGTTTCCGGGCCGCATCGAGGCCATCGCCACGGTCGAGGTGCGCGCACGCATCAACGGCTACATTCAGTCGGTCAACTTCAAGCCGGGGAGCGAAGTGCGCAAGGGTGACTTGCTATTCGTCATCGATCCCCGGCCGCTCGAGGCCGAAGTGTCGCGCGCCGAGGCAACGCTTGCCAACACCCGCGCTCAGCTCGATCTATCACGCACCGAGCTGACGCGCTTCGAGCAGCTGCTCGCCGAGCAGGCCACGTCGAAACGCGAGTACGACGACGCGGCGGCGAAAGTGCGCCAGTTCGAGGCGCAGATCCGTGCCAACCAAGCCTCCCTGGATACCGCGCGGCTCAACCTTGCCTACACACGCGTGACCGCTCCGATCAGCGGCCGCGTCGGCAAAGACGAGATCACCGTCGGCAATCTGGTACAAGGCGAAGCCTCCAACTCGCCACTGCTCACGACAGTCGTGTCGTCCAATCCAATTTATGCGTCGTTTCAAGCGGACGAGGGAGCGTATCTCAAGTACATAGGCAAGGCGCGCGACGGCGCGCTCACCGTCGCCGTCGGGCTCGCCGACGAGCAGGGGTTCCCACACGCAGGGCGGCTCGAATTCGTGGACAACCGCGTCGACCCGCAAAGCGGCACCGTGCGCATGCGCGCGATTCTCGACAACAAAGACGGGCGCTTCACACCCGGACTGTTCGCGCGCGTCAAGCTCGGCGATGGCGGCACACCGCGCAAGGCGTTGCTCGTGGCCGACCGCGCCATCGGCACCGATCAAAGCAAACGTTTCGTGCTGGTGGTTAACGGAGACAGCAAGGCGCAGTACCGCGAAGTGCGCATAGGCCGGCTGGCAGACGGCTTGCGTGTCGTCGAAAGCGGACTCAAGCCGGGAGAAGTCATCGTCGTGAACGGACTGCAGCGCGTTCGGCCCGGTGCGCCGGTGACCCCCCAAACCGTACCGATGGAAGCGCGCGCGACGGGTCAGCCCGAGCGCGTCGCCACCAAAGAGTGACCTCATGAATATTTCGCGCTTTTTCATCGATCGCCCGATCTTCGCGGGCGTGCTGTCGATCATCATCTTTGTCGCCGGCGCGATCGCGATCACCCAGCTGCCGGTGTCCGAATATCCCGATGTCGTCCCGCCATCGGTCGTGGTGCGCGCGACCTACCCCGGAGCCAATCCGAAGGTGATCGCGGAAACCGTCGCCGCGCCCCTCGAGGAACAGATCAACGGCGTCGAGAACCTGCTCTACATGTCGTCGCAAGCCAACACCGACGGCGTGCTCACTCTCACCGTCACGTTCAAGATCGGCACCGACGCCGAAGTCGCCGAGACACAGGTGCAAAACCGCGTGCAGCGCGCGCTACCGCGGCTGCCCGACGAGGTGCGTCAGATCGGCGTCATTACGCAGAAGAGCTCGCCCGACTTCGTGATGGTGGTGCACCTTCTGTCGCCCGACAGCCGTTACGACGAGCTTTACCTGCGCAACTACGCGGTGCTCAATGTCAAGGACGCGCTGCAGCGCATTCCGGGTATGGGTCAGGTGCTCGTGTTCGGCGCGGGCGACTATGCGATGCGGGTGTGGCTCGATCCGCAAAAGCTGTCCTCGCGCGACCTCACGGCGAGCGACATCGTGCGTGCGCTGCGCGAGCAGAACAAGCAGGTCGCGGCGGGCGTGGTCGGTGCGCCGCCGTCGCTCAAAGACACCGAGTTCCAGCTGTCGGTGAACGCACAAGGACGGCTGACGACCGAGGAGGAGTTCGGCAACGTCATCGTCTCGACGTCGGCCGACGGCGGTGTGCTGCGACTGAAGGATGTCGCGCGCATCGAGCTCGGCGCCGGCGAATACGCGCTGCGCAGCCTGCTCAACAACAAGCCCGCGGTTGCGCTTGGCATTTTCCAGGCGCCGGGATCGAACGCGATCGCGCTGTCCAACGATGTGCGCAAGGCGATGGCGGAAATCAAGAAGGACTTCCCGGACGGCGTCGACTATCAGATCGTCTACGACCCGACGCGCTTCGTGAAGCAGTCGATCCAGGCGGTCATCGAAACGCTGCTGATTGCAATTGCACTGGTGGTGCTGGTGGTGATCGTGTTCCTGCAGACGTGGCGCGCGTCGATCATCCCGCTTGTCGCGGTGCCGGTGTCGATCATCGGCACGTTCGCTTTCCTGCTGCTGCTCGGGTTTTCGATCAATACGCTGACCTTGTTCGGTCTGGTGCTCGCCATCGGCATCGTGGTCGACGACGCCATCGTCGTGGTGGAGAACGTCGAGCGCAATATCGAGCTCGGCTTCGACAGCAAGGAGGCCACCTATCGCGCCATGCGTGAAGTCAGCGGGCCGATCATCGCCATCGCGCTCACGCTGTGCGCCGTGTTCGTGCCGATCGCCTTTATCAGCGGCCTGACGGGGCAGTTCTATCGCCAGTTTGCCTTGACCATCGCGATCTCGACGGTGATCTCGGCATTCAACTCGCTCACGCTCTCCCCGGCGCTCGCGGCCCTGCTTCTGCGCCCTGACACGGCGCCGAAGGACCGGCTGACGCGCTTCATGGACCGGGCTTTCGGCTGGTTTTTCACCCGCTTCGACCGCTTCTTCAAGCGCTCGGCGAACCGTTACCAGGGTGCGGTGGCGCGCGTTCTAAATCGCAAGGCCATCGCGTTCGCTGTGTATGTGGTGTTGATCGTCGTCACCTATTTTGTATTCCAGGCGGTCCCGTCCGGTTTTGTCCCCGGACAGGACAAGCAGTACCTGGTCGGTTTCGCGCAGCTACCCGACGGCGCCTCGCTCGATCGCACCGAAGAGGTGATCCGCCGCATGTCGGATGTCGCGATGAAGACGCCGGGCGTGAAAGATGCCGTCGCCTTCCCCGGCCTGTCGATCAACGGCTTCACCAATGCGCCCAATGCCGGCATCGTGTTCTTTGCCCTCGACGAATTCGAAAAACGCAAATCGCCGCAGCTCTCCGGCGGCGCGATCGCGGGCGAGATCAACAAGCGCATGGGCGGCATCCAGGACGCGTTCATCGCCGTATTCCCGCCGCCCCCGGTGAACGGCCTTGGCACCATCGGCGGCTTCAAGCTGCAGATCGAGGATCGCGGCAGCCTCGGCGACGAGGCGCTGTACCAGGCGATGAAAGCGGTGCAGATGAAGGCGTTTCAGACGCCGGAGCTGGCGGGCGTGTTCTCCAGCTTCCAGATCAACGTGCCGCAGCTTTTTGCCGACGTCGATCGCGCCAAGGCGAAGCGCATGGGCGTCGCGCTGACCGATGTGTTCGACACGATGCAAATCAACTTGGGCTCGCTTTACGTCAACGACTTCAATCGCTTCGGTCGCACGTATCGCGTGGTGGTGCAGGCTGACGCGCCGTACCGGTCGCGGGCCGAGGACATCGCACTGCTCAAGACCCGCAACGCCAAGGGCGACCTGGTGCCGCTCGGCTCGGTGCTGAAGGTCGACGCGAGCTTCGGCCCTGATCGCGCGATCCGCTACAACGCGTTCCCTTCGGCCGACTTGAACGGCGCCGCGGCGCCGGGCTTCAGCTCCGGCCAGGCGCAGGCTGCGATCGAGCGCATCATCAAGGACGTGCTGCCGCGCGGCATTACCTACGAGTGGACGGACCTCACCTACCAGGAGATCCTCGCCGGCAACACCGCGGCGCTGGTCTACCCGCTGTGCGTGCTGCTGGTGTTTCTGGTGCTTGCGGCGCAATACGAGAGCTTCAAGCTGCCGCTGGCTATCATCCTGATCGTGCCCATGTGTCTGTTGTTCGCGATCAGCGGCGTGTGGCTGACTCACGGCGACAACAACATCTTCACGCAGATCGCCCTGTTCGTGCTGATGGGGCTCGCGTGCAAGAACGCGATCCTGATCGTCGAGTTCGCGCGCGGGCTCGAAACGAGGGAGCCGGACCATGATCCGGTCCGCGCCGCGCTCGAAGCCTGCCGCATCCGGCTGCGTCCGATTCTGATGACTTCGTTCGCGTTTATCATGGGCGTGGTGCCTCTCGTCTTCTCGACCGGCGCCGGGTCCGAGATGCGTCACGCCATGGGTGTCGCGGTCTTCTCGGGCATGCTCGGCGTGACCTTTTTCGGTCTTTTCCTGACCCCCGTGTTCTATGTGCTGCTGCACCGGCGTCGCAAGACGCTGCCGGCAAGCCAGGGAATCTCGCCTGCGCCGGAAGCGGCGGACTAAAAGGAAACTGCGATGATGCGCAATATTGCAATCGTATCGATGGCATTGCTTGCCGGCTGCTCGCTTGCCCCGAAATTCGAGCGACCGGAGAGCGAGACGCCGGCGCAATTCAAGGAGCTCACGCCGGCAGAGCGCGGCAACTGGAAGACCGCGCAGCCTGCAGAAGAACAACCGCGCGGCGAGTGGTGGAAAGCGTTCCAGGATCCAGCGCTCGATCAGCTCGAAGCCGATGCGATCGCTGCCAACCAGACCCTCAAGGCGGCGGCCGCGCGTGTTTCGCAGGCGCGTGCGCTCGTCGGTGTGGCCAAGGCCGATCGCATCCCGCAGGTCGATGCCGGCTTCGGTCCGAGCCGCGCCAAGTCGAGCGCCACGTCGCTTGGCCTGCCTCCGGGCACGGACGTCGCGCCATTCACAACGTGGCGCGGAATCCTCACGCTGAGCTACGAGGTCGATTTGTTCGGTCGCGTCTCGGACAATATCAGTGCCGCGCGCAGCGACTACGAGGGCTCGGAAGCGACGCTCCGTTCGGTTCAGCTCGCACTGCAAGCCGATGTCGCGCAAACCTATTTCGCCTTGCGGGAGACCGACGAGGAGCTCTCGCTCTTGCGTAACACCGTGGGCCTTCGCGAGGACAGTGTTCGCCTGCTGCAGCGACGCTTCGACCTCGGCGACATCGGCGAGCTTGATGTCGCGCGCGCGAGGACCGAGCTCGCGACAACCCGCAGCGACGCCATCGCACTCGAACGTCAGCGCGCCCAGCTCGAGCACGCGCTCGCGGTGTTGCTGGGCAAACCCCCGGCTTCGTTCAGCCTTGCGCCGGCGCCGCTGGCGAGCGCCATGCCTGCGATTCCCGCGGGCCTGCCTTCGTCGCTGCTCGAGCGCCGGCCCGACATCGCGGCGGCGAGCCGTGCCATGGCGGCGGCGAACTCGCGCATCGGCATCGCCAAAGCCGCGTTCTTCCCGGTACTCAATCTCACGGCGCAGGGCGGATTCGAATCCGCCGAGCTCGGGGATCTCTTCAAGTGGTCGAGCCGCGCCTGGGCGCTCGGACCGCTCGTCGGTACCATCCTGGCGATGCCGCTCATCGACGGCGGCCGTAATCAGGCCAATCTCGATCGCTCCTATGCGGTGCTCGAGGAATCGGTGGCGGGTTATCGCCAGCAGGTCTTGATTGCGTTCGCGGAGGTCGAGGACAACCTCGCCAACGTGCGCACCCTCGACGATCAGGCCCAGGCGACGCACGATGCAGTCGCATCGGCAAGCCGCGCCCTGCGCATCGCCCAGGTCCGCTACAACGCTGGCGCGACCGGTTACCTCGATGCCATCGACGCGCAGCGCAGCCTGTTGTCCATGCAGCGTCTCGATACGCAGATCAAGGGCGCGCGGGCGACCTCGACCGTGGCGCTGATCCGCGCCTTGGGCGGCGGTTGGAACGCTGCAGGCCCCGTGGTGGTGGGAAGCCGTTAGACCGCGGCATGCGTCTTGTGTCGGCAGCTGCGTAACCGGATTCTCTGCGAAGGGCGGCGTTCGATGAAGAGACGCAAAGGAACACGATCGCCGCGGGCGGTCGATTTTATGGCCGGCGCGCTGATTGGATTATCGATCGTAGTCGCCGTGTTCGTTCTGATGGCCTAGCGTGCGAGTCACCGGCAAACATCGCGCGCGAAGCGCAGGCCATTGACCTCGTGCACGACCGCGCTGTCGGCGACGTATCAAACCATCTCGAGCGCCAGCGCGATGCCCTGCCCTCCTCCGATGCACAGCGACACGACGCCACGCTTCAGACCGTCCCGCCGCATCGAGTGCAACAGACGCGTGGTCAGCACCGCTCCGGTGGCTCCGATCGGGTGGCCATGCGCGATGGCGCCGCCCTCGACGTTGACAATGTCTTCCGGCAGGCCCAGTTCGCGCAAGACCGCAAGCGGCACGGCCGCGAACGCCTCATTGATCTCCACACGTTCGACGTCGCGCAGGTTCCAGCGAGCGCGCTCCAGCGCTTGCCGGACCGCGGGCACCGGGCCGATCCCGAACATGCCGGGCTCAACCGCCGCAACCCCGTAAGCCACGAGGCGCGCGATCGCTTGCAGACTATTGCGCTCGGCGAATTCCCTCTCCGCGACGAGCATCGCCGCCGCACCGCTGTTGAGCCCGGGTGCATTACCGGCCGTGATCGTGCCGTCCTTGCGAAACGCGGGCTTCAGTTTTGCGAGCACGTCCAGCGTCGTTTCCGGTCGATTGGCTTCGTCGGCGGCGAAGATCTCCGTTCCTTTCCGCCCTTTCACTTCGACTCCGACGATCTCCGATGCGAAGTGGCCGGCTTTCTGCGCGGCGGCGAACCGTTTCTGCGAGCGCTCCGCCCATCGATCCTGGTCTTCGCGCGCGATCTTGTTGCGCGTAACGAGATCCTCGGTGTGCCAACCCGAATGCTCTCCCGAGAATGCGTCGTTGAGTCCGTCGCGCAGCATGCTGTCGTAGATCTGCGCATCGCCCATGCGGTAGCCCCACCGTCCTCCCGCCATCAGGTACGGGGCCTGATCCATGTTTTCCATGCCGCCCGCGATCGCGAGATCGACGTGGCCGAGCCAGATCTCCTGCGCCGCCGACGCGATCGCCTGCGCACCCGAGCCGCAGACGCGATTGACCGTCATCGCGGGCACAGTGACGGGAACGCCGCCGTTGAGCGCCGCTTGCCGTGCCGGGTTCATGCGGTTGCCGGCCTGGATGACATTGCCCATCACCACGGTTCCGACACGTGCTGCCTCGATACCGGAACGCCGTAGTGTTTCGCGAACAACCGCGGCGCCGAGCTCGGCCGCCGGTGTCGCTTTCAGGGTCCCGTTGTAGGTTCCGATCGCGGTGCGAACGGGGTGACACAGTACGGCGTCTCGCGCTGGCATTTGAATGTCCTTCGATCAGTGTGGTTGAGTGTTCATGGTTCGCAGATCCCGCCTGATGCGCATGACGGTCGCGTCGCCCGGCTCCGCGGTCACGGCGAAGCCCATCGAGCGGGCAAGCCGCAGCATCGCCTTGTTGGTGGCGAGGACGACGCCCACCGCCTCGCGCACCCCCGCGGTTTGCGCGTGCTCCAGCAAAGTGGCGAGCAGCCGACGGCCGAGGCCCTGGCCTTGCCACGCGTCGGCGAGCACGAGCGCTACATCCGCATCGAGCGTCGCCGCGTCGATGACATAGCGCCCGACGCCGACGAATTGCTCAACACCGTCACCCTCCGTGGTCACCGCGAAGGCCATGTGGCGGTGATAGTCGATATGCGTCATCGAGTCGATCCACTCGGGCGTCACCTTGGTGCCACCGCTCAACATGCGCTGGTAGCGCGATTCGAGTGAGAGGCCACGGACAAACGCTTCCTCGAGCTCGCCATCGTCGTGGCGGACCGGGCGCACGTGCAGCGAGCCACCCGAGGCCAGTGTCCAGATTCGGGATAGGTGGGCCGGGTAGCTGTGCAGCCAGTGCGACGAACTTTGTGGCAGCGGCGCAAGCGCGTGATGGTCAGGTGTCATGGCGATACTCCCGAGGCGGAAGTCTTATTAACGGTACGGGGCTTGACATAAGCGCATATACGCGTAATATGAGCGCATATACTCCTATTGTCAAGTCCCCCGAGGAAACGCGATGCCTGCCCCCACCGCCATCCCGCCGCAGGAATGCAATTGCCTGGCGCTGCGCCAGGCGGCCCGCCACGTGACCCAGTTCTACGACCAGTGCCTGGCGCCTGCCCGGCTGCGCACGACGCAGCTTTCGATCCTGGCGAAGTTGAAACGCTTGGGGCCGCTGACGATCAACGCGCTCGCCCGCGAGCTTGTCATGGATCGAACCACCCTCGGACGAACGATGCTGCCCCTGGAGCGTGACGGCCTCATCAACATAGAGGATGGCACCTTGGATCGCCGCAGCAAGGAGCTGCACCTGACCAGGGCAGGCGCCGAGCGGCTTCGTGTTGCTTGGCGGCTGTGGAGCGAGGCGCAGCTGCAATTCGAGGCGGCGTTCGGTGGCGAGCGCGCATCGGCCTTACGCAAGGAGCTCCGCGCCATCGCTTCGAGCGAGCTCGGGACAGCGCCCGGGGCCGGCAAGAATGCTTACAGACGCAAATCGGGTCGCACGGCGCACTATCGCGCATAACAGACGCACGGCACGCAACACAGGATTTCGGAACGCACCCGTTTACGCAGCTACGAGTGCGCTCGGCGGCCGAATTACTCAGTAACTTCCAGCCAAGGAGACTTTCCAAATGCCAATCGCAAAAATTCATGTCCTCGAAGGGCGATACGACGAGCATCGCCTCGGCAACGTGTCCAAGGCGGTCCAGGAGGCGCTGATCAGCGTCCTGAAGATTCCCCCGGACGACTTCTTCCAGATCATCCATGTGCTTCCGCGCAACCGCTTCCTGCACACGCCGTCGTTTGTCGGGATGAACTACTCCGACGACTTCATCGTGCTTGAAGTCGCGTTCATCTCTGGCCGGCCG
>Ga0193751_1002972_pt1 | contig 10112 bp, 7 predicted proteins | sample L1c2metaG_FD_143050 | JGI IMG/M metagenome (GOLD analysis project Ga0193751, IMG submission 143050) | Soil microbial communities from a riparian zone of the East river system, Colorado, United States - L1c2 | ecosystem: Environmental > Terrestrial > Soil > Riparian zone | place: USA: East River...
TACAGGGTGTCGGCCTCGAACAGGCCTCGTTGCGGACCACGTTCACCAAGCATCGACGCCGCCTCCTTCAATCCGTTGCTCTGATCGTAATCAGCACCGCACTATGGAGGAAGCGCCTACACCCTTATCTATTCATCGATTTTTCGGCCGGACCTCTAGCGAGACAACCCTATCCCGCCGCGGTGGCGTCAGGACTGCTGAATGCCGGCATGACTTCGGCCGCGAACAGCCGCATCGATGCCAGAACCTCCTCAAACGGTATCCCGCCGAAGTTGAACGTGGTGCTGCAGATGTCGAAATCCTCGAAGTGCCGCTGCGCGTTCTGGATCAGCATGATGCAGTCATCAGGGCTGCCGTAGATGTTGCGCCCCTGGGCGAGCATCCCTTCAAAGTCATAGGTCTGACGGGAAATGGCCGGCGTCCCCCTGAAGTGTCTCGCCTCCTGCAGGTTCTCGTAGCGGACGATAGCCTCCTCGGCGACCTCGCGCGCGTGTGCTCCGTCTGCGTGGACGTAGACGCGGAAGTGCAGCTTGTTGTGGTAACGGGAGCGATCGTAGCCCGCATCCCTGAGCGCATCGCGCCAGGCGGCGACGCCGGCGTTGACCTTCTCAGGGGGCAGCGGATGCGAGACGGTCATGATATTGAAGCCGCTACGTCCCGCCCACTGCATGGACGACCCGCTGAGTGATGCCACCCAGATCGGCGGCAGGCCGCCTGACGCCGGCTGCTCGGGTCGGGGCGTCAGCGTGCAGTCGTCCATATGCCAGAACTCGCCGTGATGGCTGAAGCGCTCCTGACTCCACGCCTTGCGGATGATCTCGAGCGCCTCATTGAGGCGGCCGTGGCTTTCCTCTCGGTCGATGCCGTACATCGCGTAATCCAGCAGCGTGTTGCCGCGGCCGATGCCGAACTCCAGCCGTCCGCCCGAGAGCGCGTCGACCATCGCGTAGCTCTCCGCGATCTCGAGCGGGTGGTGCAGTGGCAGGATTGAGATGGCGCTACCCAGATGGATGCGGCTGGTGCGGGCGGCGGCGGCGGCAAGCATAACTGCCGGATTGGGAATGGGTCCGCCGTACTGGAGGAAATGGTGCTCCGTGAACCACTGGCACTCCCAGCCCAGCTCCTCGGCGAGCGTAACCTGCTCCAGCACCTTGCGCAGATAGGCGCCGAACGGCGGGTCCGTCTCTGGGAAGTAGGTGGGCAGCAGGTGCGTGTGAAACCGCATGGTCGTGGCCTCGTAGTTGCCGGCTACCGCTGAATCTAGCATGCCACCGGCCGGAATGCCCCGACGCAGCGGGCACCTCTCGACTCGGGAGCCGCGATAACTGCGACCGAAATCGTGGGATACGATGCACGCGGTGACGTGTCCTAAATTACCAGCACAGCCTGACCTACGGCTACCTCACCGAAACGGCCGCGAAGGTCTGGCTCAAGGGGTGAGATTGGCATCACCGGAGGAGCGACCATGCTGACACGAGAGGCAAACGAACGGTTGACACTGGTTGGGCCGGGTACGCCAATGGGCAACCTGCTCCGCCGCTACTGGCATCCCGTCACTACCACCGTCGAGCTGGAGGCCGAGCCCGTGCTGGCGGTGCGTCTCCTCGGCGAGAACCTGGTGCTCTACCGAAATGATGATGGGCACGTTGGGATGGTGGCGGAGCGCTGCCCGCATCGCGGCGCCTCGCTGGCCTACGGCATCCCGGAGGCCGAGGGACTGCGCTGTCCGTACCATGGCTGGCTGTTCAGCTCGGAGGGGCGCTGCCTCCAGCAGCCGGCCGAGCCCCCAGCGAGCACCTTTCACAACCGCATCCGCATCCCGGCCTACCCAGTGCAGGAGATGGGCGGACTCATCTGGGCCTACCTGGGACCTCAGCCGGTCCCCCTCCTGCCCCGCTATGACCTCTTCGTTCAGGAGCACCGAGAGCGCCGCATCGGCATATCACGGATCCCCTGCAACTGGCTCCAGGTTATGGAGAACTCGGTCGACCCCGTGCATCTTGAATATCTCCATGGCAAACTCACGAACTACGTCATGGGGCGAAGGGGGCAGCCGAACATCGCGCAGGTACGCCATCACGAGCGGATCGCATTCGATATCTTCAGGCACGGCATCTCAAAGCGACGCCTCCTCGAAGGGCAGAGCGAAGATTGCGACGAGTGGCGCGTCGGCCATCCGATCCTCTTCCCCTGTATCCTCGCCGTCGGGGACAATAGCTATCCCCGCTTCGATATCCGTGTGCCGGTCGACGACACGAACACGCTGCATTACTGGTACGAGGCCGTGCCGCGCGCACCCGGAACCCCCGAGCAGCAGCAGGTTCCAGTGGAGGAATGGCGCTACCTGCATGACAACGGCAGGATCATGGTCGAGACAGTGGCTGGACAAGACATCATGGCGTGGATGACTCAGGGGCCGAATTCCGACCGCACGACCGAGCGGCTCGGCACGTCCGACCAGGGCGTCATCCTGCTACGGAGCCTGCTGTACGAGCAGATGGAGAAGGTTGAGAGGGGCGAGGATCCGCTCGGCGTCCTGCGCGATCCCGCGGACAATCTGACGATTGAGGTTCCTCGTGAGGGGAAGGCGCACTACGTCGCGGGCGCCTTCGTTCCGTCCGAACAAATGGCCGTGCGGGCCGAGCTAACTCCGACGTTTGGTCGCGCCTAAACCGGGCGTGTATTCACAGAGTCATCTGTCGAGCCACGTGTTGAGGACAGGCAGGCAGCGATGGCAGAAGTTCATGTTGAAATTCCTAACCTCCGGCTGCCAGAAGGCGTAGGCCGTTCCATGGAACAGCGCCGCCGACCACGCCTGATCGGCGATGCGCCGCGCCGCCTGACGGAAGATCTCCTTGCGCTTGGCTGAGTCGACCTCGCGACGCTGCGCGAGCAGCAGCTTGTCCAAGTCTGGATCGTCAATGCCCGTGTAGTTGCCCGGAGACTTGGAATAGAAGGTCTGGAAGAGGTAGGAGTCGAGGTCCGTGTCCTGCGTCTTGAGGTCGTAATCGAGTTGAAAGTTGCCTGTCTGGCGGTTCTTGCCAATGGTCGCCCGATCGGTCGGTTTCAGCACCAAGTTGATGTTGGCCTGCTTGAGCTGCGACTGCAGGAGCTGGATGGTGTTGATGAACGCCTGGCCTCGGTCCTGCGTCAGAAAGAACTCGATGTCCAGACCGCTTGGGTAGCCGGCGGCGCTGACCAACTGTTTCGCCTGGGCCGGATCGAATGAAACGATACCCTTGATCTCCTCCTGGGTAAACAGCCCTTCCGGCGCGCCGGCGATCGCCCAGTCGCCGCTGCCGCCGGAAAAGACCTTGATGAACTCATCCCGATTGATGGAGAGGGCCATCGCCTTGCGAATGCGAAGGTCGTTCAGCGGCGGCCTGCGCACGTTCTCATACAGATGCCCGCCACCGGTAGCCAGATACTCGGAGACGATCGCCCTGGGGTTGTCCTTCCGTATCTGCTGCCCTACCTGGACGTCCTGCAGGTCGCCGACATCAGACCCGGGCGCAAAGTCCACCTGCCTGGCCTGGAAGGCGGCGAACCGCGTGGCGTCCTCTCGTAGCACAAGGTAGTTGACCTGGTCGATGTACGGCCGTCCCGGCAGGAAGTACGCCGGGTTCCTCTTGTAGACCCAGCGCGTACCCTTCTGGGATGCCGCCACATCGAGCTGCCACGGCCCGGTGCCGGCAAGGGTATTGGAGAAATTGCCGTCCCGTTCAAAAACCTCGTGCGCCAGCAGCGGATTCCACTCCAGGGCGACATAGCTGAGAAACGGAATAAAGGGCTCGCCGAAGCGGACGACCATCGTCGAAGCGTCGGGGGTCTCGACCCTGTCGAGGCCCGTGAACATGGGGGCGTTGAGCGATGGCGGAATGCTGCTGTCCTTGAGCGAGCCGGTGCGCGAGAGGTATTCGATGCTCCACTTCGCATCGGCCGAATCGACCTTTCGGCCGTTTACGGGCGGCAGATTCGCGAATTGGATACCGGGGCGCAGGTGGAAGGTGAAGGTCTGCGCGTCCGGCGTCTCCCAGCTGCCGGCCAGGTTGGGAGCGATCACCAGGTCGGTGTATTTGACATCCGGGCCGAACTTGACGCTCAGCAGGCTGTCGTACGCCATGCCGATCGGATTGCGGTTCTCGGACGGCCGGCTGGTCGGGTCGAAATCGAATGGGTCCAGCGATGTCGGGATGTTGAGCTGGCCGCCGGGCTTCGGTTGTGCGGACTGACCGGCGGCTCCGCGCGACTGACCGCCACTCTTGCCGCGGGAGCAGGCGATGAGCAGCGTGGCTGCTCCGGCCGCCGTCGCCCGGACTGCCTGACGACGGGTGACGGTCCGTGCGGGTTTGGAACCCGCCCCTGCAGGTGCCCGGTTGGTCGACATCCCGCTGCCTCCTTCGATCGCCTGTGCGTTGACCCTACACCCGCGGCCGCGCCCGGGCTGACCTGGTCTCGTAAGGGGGGGTTGCGCCCTCCCGCCTGCTCCGATCTTCGACCAGACGTGCCTCCGCAGAGAGGCGCCTCACGGCCGTGCGCGGGACGGACTCTGCCGAGCGATCCGCGGGCGGCGGGGTGCAAGACCCCGCGTTCCCGGCCGCTCTCGTCCGGTAGGGGAGGGTCTTGTGCCCTCCCGCCTGCTCCAATCTTCAACCAGACGCACCTCCGCAGAGCAACCGCCGCATCGCCATGCGGGGGACGGACTCTGCCACGGCGATCCGCGGGCGGCCGGGTGCAAGACGCCGCCCTACAGACTCACTGTCACCAGCTCCTGCATGAAGCGTTGTTCCTCGAGTTGGATGACGAAGCGCAGATCCCACATGCTGAGGGGGTTGAGTCCGGCGAGAGGAGCGTAGCCCTCGTCGAGCATGGCGATGGTGGTGGACAGCGCCTCGAGATCGGGCAGCGGTCGCTCCGACAGGTTTTCACGCAGCCGGTCAAACCGGCGTTCGAGCTCCGCACCCGGATGCAGACCCATGAGGCGGGCCGGCTCGCCGGCCACGATGCGGAGAGCGGCGTCCCTCTCGTGGTTGAAGGCGTGAAGCGCTCGGTAGAGCGACCGCATGAAACGCAGGAGCGCGTCCCCGTTCCGCTCGACGAACGGGCCCAGGGCCGCGAAGAACAGCGATCCAATCTCCTTGAACGGCGGAACGCCGAGTGGGTGCAGGCCGGCCGCAATCGCCCGTCCTCCGTACAGCGGCGAGCAGATGACGGCATCCGCCTCGCCGCTCACGACCTTGCGCCATTGCTGCCAGCGCCCCACATCCTCGTCCGCGACGACAACAACCTGGACGCTGTCCGCCAGGCCCAGCTGTCGCAGCCAGTATTCGCCGGAGATCCGGGAGGATTGCGTCGCGCGGACGGCGACTCGCCCGCCGTGCAGCTCGGCAGGCGCTTGAATTCCGTCACGCGCAAGCAGTCGGTCGCCGGACTGATTCTGGCAGGCGGCGAGGCAGCGAACCGGATGCCCAGCGAGCCGAGCGGGGAAGAGGAAGCGCAGGTGCTCGCAGATCAGGTCGAGCTCTCCCCCGAGAAAGTCGCGCTCGTACACCTCGCCGTCCGCGACCTGCCGGAGCTCGACGTGCTCTGCGCGCACCTGCGCTTCCAGCTCGCGGATCGCGTACAACAGTGGCGTCCGGTCGACGTCGCGGTAGGCGACGCAGATGCGGTGCCGGTGCGCTGCGTTCATGTGAGCTATCGTACCCAGGGTGCCCCCGCAAGTTGGCGATCATCTGGTAAAAGAAGAATCAAGCTCGGATGGGGACCAGGCCCGAGCGGCCACCCATCTCTCACCTAGGTGGTGCTGGTCTGCGGCATGGAAGAGTGCCCAGAAGGCGATGGAAATCATGGACAGCGAAGGATACGCTCACCCTGAGGTTCTTGTTGATACTGCATGGCTCGCGGGCCACCTGCACGATCCCGGCCTGCGGGTTGTTGAGGTGGATGTCAGCCCGGCTGCCTATCGCGAGGGCCATATCCCGGGCGCCGTCCTTTGGAACGTCTACCAAGACCTCAAAGATGGCGACTACCGGCTCGTCGACCGGGCCGCGATCGAACGCCTCGTCCAGCGCTCGGGTATCACCCGAGAGTCGTCTGTGGTCTTCTACGGATACGCGCCGGCGATGGGGTTCTGGCTGGTGAAGCTGTTCGGCCATCCGCAGGCGCGCATCCTCAACGCTTCGCGGGCAACCTGGCAGCGCGAGTGCCGCCCTTGGACTACCGATGTGGACGCGCCGGCAGAGACGCACTATCCGCTTCCCGGCGAGGACGAGCGAATTCGAGCCCAGCAACCGGCCGTGGAATCGGCGATTGGTGAGAGCGGCCGCATCATTCTCGATGTTCGGACCGCTCCGGAGTACCGCGGTGAGCGATTCTGGCCGTCCGGCTGCATGGAGGAGGGCGGGCGAGCGGGCCACATTCCCTCCGCCGCACTCGTTCCGATCGACGGCTTACAGGATGAGAATGGTGCATTCCGGCCGCCGGCCGACCTTCGGCGGCACTTCTCACAAATCGACCTCGGCGCCGGCCAGGAGGTCATTCCGTACTGCACGATCGGCGGACGGGCGTGTACCGCCTGGTTTGCCCTGACGCAGCTCATGGGTCACGATCGCACCCGCGTCTACGACGGATCCTGGGCCGAGTGGGGACGGATGCCCGCGTCGCCCATCGAGCCTTCCTGAGGCACGCCGCTGGCGCATTCGCTTAGCCCCCGTCGCCTTCGAGATTGACAGGCGAGGTGCACGGGCGCATTATTCGTTCAGCGATGCGCGACGACAATATCTGGACAAGGGCTCGAGGAACACGCCTCGGCCGCCGGCGCCTTCTGGAGACAGCGGCAGGCGTCGGCCTGCTGTCGGCCGCGTGTGGCCGGAGGGCATCACCAAGCGCAACAATCTGAATTCGCGCAGGGCCGGCTGAAGAACTACTCCCCGCAGCTCTCCGAATACGACGTGCCCGGCGCTGGAAGCTGGCTCGCACGCTGACTACGGCTCCTGAATTATTCCGTTGACAGCCTTTCCCCGCTGTGCTTGCATGAGCGCGTCGCTGGTGTGTGTGCCCGGGCCGGGCAGAAGGTGAGGCGCTCATGGCTCCCGATCGGAGTCGCAATTCTCGTCTACGTCTCGGCCGGCGCCGCCTCCTTGGGGGCGCGGCCGTTGGCGCAGCCGCCGTCCTCGCGGGCTGCGGTCGCAGGAGCGCTTCTTCGCCGGGACAGCCGGCGTCAACAGCACAGGCCAAGCCGAAGCCCGGCGGAGTCTTCCGTGTCCGTCTGCCGTCGGATCCGTTCGACTGGGACATGAGCTATACGGGAAAGTCAAACCCGAACCAGTACGGCGCGGGACTGGCGTACAACGGTCTGCTGGCGACGAAGACTGGGCCCGACATGAAGTACGAGCAGATCGTCCTCCTGCCGGCGCTGGCAGAGCGCTGGGAGGTTCAGGACGCGCAGACGTACACATTTCACCTGCGCAAGGGACTCAAGTTTGCCGACCTTCCACCGGTCAATGGTCGTGAGCTGACCTCGGCCGACGTCAAATGGAGCTACGAATACGCCTCGCGGACGGGTCAGTTCGGCGACAAGAAACTGCCGCAGGCTCAGTTCAACTGGTTCTTCGAGGGTGCCACGGGTATCGAGACACCGGATCCCTCGACGGTTGTGCTCAAGTTCAAGGAGCCGTACGTACCGTTTATCAACTACGCCGGCTCCTACAACAACCCGATCGTCGCGCACGAGATCTTCGACCAGTACGGGAACTTCAAGGACCATATGGTGGGTACGGGACCTTTCCAGTTGGACGAGGCGACCGTGCAGAAGGGCAGCCGCTGGACCTGGAAGAAGAACCAGAGCTATTGGGATGCGGGCAAGCCCTACATCGATGAGATCCGCTGGCTTGTGATGACGGAGGACGCGGCGGCGGTCGCCGCGTTCGAGAGCAGGCAACTTGACCTCATCGGCTCGACCGGCGACGTGTTCGGCCTGCCCCAGGCACAGCAAATTCCGAAAGTCTACGCCAATGCCGTGCAGTACGAGTATCTGCCGACCGGGCCGACACTCTGGCTGGATATCAATAACCGCGCGGCGCCGCTGAGTGACGTCCGCGTGCGCCAGGCGCTATCGCTTGCGATTAACCGAGACGAGTTCATTACCACATTCGCTGGCGGCAAGGGGGCTTGGGCGTTGCCTGGGGCCGGCCCCGATACCTTTACGCAGGACGAGATCAAGCAGATCCTGCACTACGATCCCGCCCAGGCCAAACAGTTGCTCAGCCAGGCAGGCTACGCCAATGGAGTCGACCTGGACTTTACGTATCCGGGCTCCGCCTATGGGCAGGACTACATCTCGCACCTCCAACTCCTTCAGGCGCAGGCCAAGAAGGCGGGGATTAACATAACCCTGCGGAGCCAGGACAAGACCAGTTGGTCCAGCCTGGAGATGACGGGCAAGTACCTTATTACCGCCAACCCGAAGACCTCGGCGATGCCCGGTGGCGACATTGACGGCTACGTCTATGCCAACTTCCATTCCGGAACCGGAGAGAACCGCTACGGCGTAAGCGATCCGCAGCTGGATGCGATGCTGGAGGCGCAGCGTCGCGAGCCGGACGCCGCCAGGCGGGCGGAGCTCGTTCGCCAGGCGGTGCGGTTCATCTCCGAGCAGGTGTACGGCATCGCCGTCTTTCGGGCGGCACAGTATCAGTTCTGGCAACCGTCTGTGAAGGGATACGCCCCCAACGCCTGGAGCGTCACCGTACCGCAGGCCGGTAGCTGGCTGGATAGCTAAGGCAGCGCAGCGCGCAATTCGAGAGGATCAGGAGTTTATGGCCAACGAACAGGACGTCATCATCTCTGCAGACTCGCACGTCATGGAGCCGTATGACCTTTGGGTGGAGCGGCTGCCCGCGTCGCTCAGGGACCAGGCTCCGCGCTTTGAGCCAAGGACAGGCGGAGGCGCCGGCAGTCAGCCGGGCGGCTACGACCCACTCGCCCGCGTAAGGGAGATGGCACAGGACGGGGTCAGCGGCGAGGTCCTGTACCCGACGCTGGGGCTGCGCCTGTTTGGGCTGGATAACCCAGCGCTGCAGGAGGCCTGCTTCCGCGTCTACAACGACTGGCTGATCGACTACTGCCAGGTCGATCTGGACCGTCTGCTCGGCCTGCCGGCGATCTCGATCTACGACGTCGATCACGCCGTCGCTGAGCTGGAGCGGTGCAAGAAGGCGGGGCTCAAGGGCGCGATCATCTGGCAGGCCCCTCACCCCGATCTGCCGTTCCAATCCGAGCACTACAACCGTTTCTGGTCCGCGGCGCAGGATATGGACATGCCCGTCAGCCTGCACATCCTCACCGGCCACAACTACAGCAAGCACCAGGAGGCGCGCACGGGGGTCGAGCACTACCGTGGCAGCGTCAATCTGAAGGCCATGGACGCCATCAACGCCGTTTTCGACTTCATCTTCTACGGCATCCTCGATCGCTACCCGCGCCTCAAGCTGGTCATCGTCGAAAACGAGATCGGCTGGATTCCCTTCTTCCTGCAGCAGTGGGATTATTACTTCCACCGCTTTGGGAAGACGAATCCGCCGCCCATCAGCATGGAGCCGAGCGAGTACTTCCTGCGGCAGGTTTACGCCACGTTCTTTAACGATGCCGTGGGCGGGCACAATCTCGCCTGGTGGGGCAGTGACAATTGCATGTGGTCCAACGACTACCCGCATCCGAACTCAACCTGGCCGCACTCCCTCGAGGTAATCGAGCGGGACCTGGGGCACCTTCCGGCCGCGGCGCGGGCGAAGCTTGTGCGGGAGAACGTCGCCCGGCTCTACGGCATGAGAGTGCCCGAGCCCGTGTAGGCCCTCACCCTGGCCCTCTCCCAATCCTGGGAGAGGGAGCAAGTTCCCGAAGGGCGGGGGCAGGTGAGCGTCCTCCGATATTAGGTTTCTCCCCTGGGGTGGGGAGAAGGAAGGGCGAATCCCCGATGGGCGGGGGCAAGGGGGGTCTCCCCCGATGTTACGTTTCTCCCTGGGCGGGGAGAAGGAAGGGCGAGTCTCCGACGGGCGGGGGCAAGGGGGGTCTCCCCCGATGTTACGTTTCTCCCTGGGCGGGGAGAAGGACGG
>Ga0193751_1002973_pt1 | contig 10110 bp, 8 predicted proteins | sample L1c2metaG_FD_143050 | JGI IMG/M metagenome (GOLD analysis project Ga0193751, IMG submission 143050) | Soil microbial communities from a riparian zone of the East river system, Colorado, United States - L1c2 | ecosystem: Environmental > Terrestrial > Soil > Riparian zone | place: USA: East River...
GGAGCGTGACCTCGCTGAACTCGGTCGCGAGCGCGTCGAAGAGGAGGAGCCGGCCGACGAGCGGCTCGCCGATCCCGAGGCAGAGCTTCAGCGTTTCGCTCGCCTGCAGCGAGCCGACGATGCCCGGCAGGACGCCCAGCACGCCGCCCTCGGCGCAGCTCGGCGCGAGCTCGGGCGGCGGCGGCTGCGGGAAGAGGCAGCGGTAACAGGGGCCGTCGCCGGGCTTGAAGACCGTGGCCTGCCCTTCGAAGCGGTAGATCGAGCCGTGCACGAGCGGGATGCCGTGCCAGACGGCGGCGTCGTTGATCAGGTAGCGCGTCGGGAAGTTGTCGGCGCCGTCGACGATCACGTCCCAGCCGTCGGCGAGGATCGGCTCGACGTTCTCCGATGTCAGCCGCTCCCGGTAGGGAACGACCTCGACGTCGGGGTTGAGCTCCTGGAGCGTCCGCTGTGCGGACTCCACCTTCCACTCGCCGAGCCTTGCCGTCGAGTGGAGCACCTGGCGCTGGAGGTTCGAGGCGTCGACGCGGTCGTCGTCGACGATCCCGATCCGCCCGACCCCGGCCGCCGCGAGGTAGAGCGCCGACGGCGAGCCGAGCCCGCCCGCTCCGAGCAGGAGGACGCGCGAGTCGAGCAGCTTGAGCTGTCCCTCCTCGCCGACCTCGGGGATGAGGACGTGCCGGCTGTAGCGCTGCCGCTTCGCGCCGTCGAGCGTGCGGGGCAGCTCGGTCGGGAGGCCGCTGCGCTTCCAGTCGGTGTAGCCGCCGGCGAGCGACGAGACCTTCTCGTAGCCGAGCTCCTCGAGCGTCTTCGCGGCGAAGGCTGAGCGGTTACCGGCTGCGCAGTAGAGGAGGATCGGCTGGGCATGGTCGGGCGCCGCCTGCTCGATCCGCGACTCCAGGTGTCCGCGCGGGAGGTGGATCGCGCCGGGGATCCGGCCCTCGGTCCACTCGTCGAGCTCGCGCACGTCGACGACGAGCGGCCGGTCGTCAGCGGTGAGCAGCTCGCGCGCCTGCGTGACGTCGACCTCGTCGATCTCCGACTTGACCTGCTGCAGCAGTTCCCGGTAACCAGGCATCGCTTTCGGAAATGTAGCGACCCGCTTCCGGGCTACGCTCGAAACGTGGCGACGCAGGCATCCCCGCTCTTCGCGGGCCGCAACCGGCGCATAGTCCTCATCGTTGTCCTCGCGGCCGCGGCGGCCGCTGCCGCCGTCGTCGGCGCGACCCTCCTGCAGACGCGCGGCGAGCGGACGACCGTGCCCGACGCGGTCACGCATGCGCGCCCGGGCCGACCGCTGCTCGAGCTCGAGTTCGGCGTTCGCAGCGATCCCGAGGCGCGGGCGCTCGCGCAGGCGGAGACGCTCTTCGACAAGGATCGGCAGGCGGCCCAGGCGGCGGCGATCTTCCGCCGCTACCACTCGTTTGAGGCGCAGCTGGGGTTGGCGTTCACGAGCTGGCGCGGTCCGTCGAGCCTCGGAACGGTGAAGAAGCTCGTGGCCGCTCACCCGAACGACCCCGGGGCGCTCGTCAACCTCGGCTGGGCCGACTACTGGGCCGGCCGCAACGCAGACGCAGCCGCAGCATGGCAGCGGGCGGCGCGGCTTGGGTCCGACTCGCCGTACGGCGTCGACGCCGAGGACGCGCTCCACGGCGGGCCGACGGGCCTGCCGCCGCTCGCGACCGGTCTTGCGCTGCCGAAAGCGCTCGCGAACCTGCCCGCGGCCACGCAGATCGCCGCGCTGAAGCGCGCTGCGGCAGGCCCGGACGCGCGCGCGAAGCTCCTCTACGGCGCGACGCTCTGGAACTACCTCCGGATGCCGCTCTCGGCCGAGCGGGAGCTCGCCGCCGCCGCAAAGCTCGCGCCGCACGACGCCGTCGCACGCACAGCGGCCGCCGTCGCGCTCTTCTCGAAGGCGAACCCGAGGCGGGCCTTCGCCCAGCTCGGCCCACTCACCGCCGTCTTCCCGCACTCGGCCGTGGTCGAGTTCCACCTCGGCGTCCTCCTGCTCTACATCCGCGACAACGCGAAGGCGGCGAAGCACCTACGCGCCGCCCTCGCGGACGGACCGCGGTCTCCCTACGCGAAACCAGCCACAACACTCCTCGCGAGCCTGGTTCGCACTAGGTCTAAGTAAAGAAAATATGAGCCGAACGGCCTATGGCGCCGGTCTACCGCGCATGGCATGGTGCAGCATCGCGAGGGAGGGGGAGTATGGCCGCGGCAGCCACGTTGGAAGGATCTTCGGTCGAGGTTCTCGAGACCGAGGAGGCACGGAACCTGCTCGAGGCGGCACAGGCCGCCGGCCGGGTGAGCGTCGAGGAGATCGCGCTCGCGCTCGACGAGCTCGACCTCGAGCCCGCTCAGCTCGAGGACGTCTACCGTGCGCTCGAGGAGCTGCACGTCGAGATCGCCGAAGCGGTGGCACCAGAGGAGGCAAAGGAAGCGCGCCTCGACGAAACCGTGCGCGAGGTCTCGACCGACGCGCTCCAGCTCTTCCTCAAGGACATCGGCAAGGTCGAGCTCCTGACCGCCGCCGAGGAGGTCGAGCTCGCCAAGCGGATCGAGCGCGGCGACCACCGCGCGAAGCAGGACATGGTGGAGGCGAACCTTCGGCTCGTCGTCTCGATCGCCAAGCGCTACCGCAATCAGGGGCTGCCCTTCCTCGATCTGATCCAGGAGGGCACGATCGGCCTCGTCCGCGCGGCCGAGAAGTTCGACTGGCGCAAGGGCTACAAGTTCTCGACGTACGCCACCTGGTGGATCCGGCAGGCCGTTGCGCGGGCGCTCGCGGACAAGGGGCGGACGATCCGCATGCCCGTCCACGTCGTCGAGAAGCTGAACAAGATCGTCCGCTCTGAGCGCAAGCTCCGCGGCGAGCTCTGCCGCGAGCCGACCCCCGTCGAGATCGCGAGGGACGTCGACCTGCCGCTCGACGAGGTGGAGCAGATCCTGCGTACCTCGCAGGCGCCCGTGTCGCTGGAAAAGCCGGTCGGCGACGACGAGGAGTCGGAGTTCGGCCACTTCCTCACCGACGAGAACGCCCCGCTGCCCGACGAGGCCGCCGACACGTCGCTGCGTCAGGAGCTGCTGCGCCACATCCTCGACACGCTCTCGCACAGGGAGCGGCGGGTGCTCGAGCTGCGCTACGGGCTGGACGGCGAGCAGCCCCGCACGCTCGACGAGGTGGGGCGCGCGTTCAACGTCACGCGCGAGCGGATCCGGCAGATCGAGAACCAGAGCCTGAAGAAGCTCCGCGCGCTCGCCGACACGAACTCGCTCAGAGACGTCGCCTGATCGGCCTTCGAGACCGCCTAACCTAGTAACAGTCTGTTACTAGGTGCGGCTGTGGCCGCCTTTTCTCCATCGGCGGCGGCGGCATCCGACAAGTAACAGACTGTTACCAGGCGCTCTTGGTTCGGCAGCCCCGCGATCGTCACCTCGACGGGGTGGGGCTCCGCGGGCCGGCCGGTCGGCAGCCAGCCGCGGCCGGGCGGCGCGAGGATGAAGGTGCGGCCGCGCTCGCCGACGAACGCGAGCCGGTCGGGCTCCTCGATCGTCCCGTCCCAGAGCTCGAGACCCGCCGCCTCGAGCTGCTGAAGCAGGAGCGGCTGGTCGCCGACGAGGCCGAGCTCGGAGAAGCCGACGAGCTCTTCCGCGGCGAAGCCGCCCGTGCGGCCGTTCTCCTCGAGCCCGTGGTGGGCGATCAGCTCGACGATGCTGCCGGCCGGGTCGTGGAAGTAGACGGCCCGCGCGTCCCACGCCTCGAAGGCGAACACGTCGCCGATCAGCTCCACCCGATCCTTCGCCCACGCGAGCGCCGCGTCGAAGCGGTCGCCCGGCACGAGCAGGGCGAAGTGGTAGAAGTCGCCCCCGTCCTCGACCTCGAAGCGCAGGCGCGTCTCGCCGGCGACGATCACGTCGTCGTCGAGCGGCAGCCCGAGCTCCGCGCCGTAGAAGTCGCCCAGGTCACGGGGCGCTGTGAGGGTCACTTCCGCGAATCGCATGAGGCGGAGAATAGGATCGCTTCGTGGACGAGGCCTGGCGCGCCGAGCTGGCGGAGCTGATCGCGATCCCAAGCGTGAGCGCCGACCCGGCCCACCGGGAGGACGTCAAGCGCGCCGGCGAGTGGGTCTGCGAGTTCATCCGCCGGATCGGCGGCACCGCGGAGCTGACGCCGTTCGGCGAGCGCGAGCTCGTGCTGGGCGAGATCCCCGCGTCGAACGGGGCCGTGAATGCGCCGACCGTCCTCGTCTACAACCACTTCGACGTTCAGCCGCCGGCGCCGCTCGAGCTCTGGGAGTCCGACCCATTCGAGCTCGACGTTCGTGGCGTGTGGGCGTACGGCCGTGGGGTCGCGGACGACAAGGGCCAGCTCTGGATCATCCTGCGCGCCGCCCAGCGGCTCGTCGAGGCGGGCGCGCTGCCCGTCAACCTCCGCTTCGCCTTCGACGGCGAGGAGGAGGTCGGCGGCCACACGATCGCCGACTTCGTGATGCAGGACGAGCGGGGCGCCGACGCCGCAGTGATCTTCGACGGCGGGATGCTCCGGCGCGACATGCCGACGATCGAGCTCGCGACCCGTGGCCTCGTGGGCTTCGAGGTGAAGGTGCGGACGGGGGCCCGCGACCTCCACTCCGGCATGTACGGCGGGGTGGCGCTCAACGCGATCCACACGCTCATGCGCTGCCTCGAGGCGGTGCTCGCCGGACCGGACGGGCGGCTCCCCGAGCCGCTGCGGCAGGGCATCGCCCCGCCCACGGCGGAGGAGCTCGAGGAGTGGTCGCGGCTGCCGCCGGGCGCCGAGGCACTCTCGGAGCAGGGCGCGCAGCCGCTCGACTCCAAGGCCGCCGAGGAGTACTACGTCCGCACCTGGGCGGAGCCGTCGACGGACGTGAACGGGATCCTCGGCGGGAAGCCCGGCGTCCGCAACACGACGCTCAGCGTCGCCGCGTCGGCCGAGTTCTCGATCCGGCTCGCGCCCGGTCAGGACGTCGAGACGATCGGCGCCGCCGCAGAGCGGCTGCTACGCGAGGCGGCGCCGGCGGGCGCCGAGTTCGAGATCGCCTGGGCCGGCGCGAACCCGGGGCTGGTCCGCCCGGATGCGCCCGCCGTCCGGCTGGCGCTCGACGCGTTCGAGCAGGCGCTCGGGGTGAGGCCGCTCCTGACGCGTGTGGGCGGCTCGATCCCGCTCATGCCCGCGCTGAACGAGCGCGGCATCGACACGATCCTCACCGGCTTCGCGCTGCCCGAGTCGAACATCCACTCGCCGAACGAGCGCTTCCTCGTCCCGTACTTCGCAGCGGGGATCGACGCCGCCGCCGCGCTCTTCACCTCGCTCGGGCGCCTGAACGACTAGAGCGCGTGCGGGTGCGTGCGCCCGCAGGGGAGCCACTCGTGGCCGAACCTGCGCATGGCGTCGATGATCGGCAGGAGCGACTCGCCCTTCTCCGTCAGCCGGTACTCGACGCGCGGAGGCGTCTCGGCGTAGCTGTGGCGCTCGAGGATCCCGTCGGCCTCGAGGGCACGGAGCCGCTCGGCGAGCGTGCGCGGGCTGATGCCCTGGCACGAGCGCTCGAGCTCGGAGAAGCGGCGCGGGCCTTCGGAGAGGTCGTGGACGAGGAGCGCCGTCCACTTCGCGCCGATGATCTCGGCCGTGGCGGCGACCGCACACGTGCTCGCCTCGTGGACCGGGTTCATCGTCCGGACGGCCATGGGAAAAGTGTACGCCGCGTCGCCCGCTTCAGCTCTCGAAGATCGAGCCTGGGACGAAGCAGCCCACAACCCAGTTCGGCGCGTCCACGACCTCGTGGATGCGCAGGTCGCAGGCGACGCTCGCGACCGCGTACGCCTCCTCGCGCTCGAGTCCCTCCGCCTCGCCCAGCTAGGCGATCGTGGCTCGGACCGCGTCGCGCGCGGCTTCGAGCAAGTCGGAGCCGACGCCGGTGCAGACGTGGCTGCCGTGGATGCGGTCGGCGACGGAGCCATCCAGCGGCCCGCGTGGCAGGTCGTACTGCGGCGCGTCGACCGTCAGGTCCTTCCGGGCGCTGAGCCGGACGACCACGTCCATCGCCGTCTCGATCGCAGTGCCGCAAACCTCGCCGTCTCCTTGCGCGGCATGCGTGTCGCCGAGCGAGAAGCGCGCGCCCTCGACTCCGACGGGAAGGTAGAGCGTCGCGCCGGTGGTGAGATGCTTGATGTCCAGGTTCCCGCCCCACCTCGACGGCGGCACGATCGAATGCCGCCCTGGTTCCGACGGCGCCACGCCCAGCGTCCCGGGGAACGGACGGAAAGGCAGCGCGATCCGCTCCGAGAAGCGGACGACGCGATCGTCGATCTCGGAGATGCGGAGCCACGGGTCGGGGAACTCGTCTGCGAGCAGTCCGAAGCCGGGGATGATCGCCGTCCAGCCCCAGCTCGGCGGCCGGAGCTCGAGAAGCTCGACGGCCAGCGTGTCTCCCGGCTCGGCGCCCTTGACGAAGATGGGTCCGCTGACTGGATTGACCTTGCCGAAGTCGAGTGCAGCGACGGCGGCCGCGGTCGACGTCGGGCTGATCTGCTCGTCCGATGCGTCTCGGACGTGGAGAAGAACCGTCTCGCCCGACGCGATCTCGAGCGCAGGCTCGAACGAGTTGTCCCACGCGTACTCGAATGCGTCCGGACGAAGGTCGTGGAGCGAGCCGTCTTCACCGTGCCGATCCTCTCAGTCCCAGGGCGGCGGGTTGTGCGTCCAGCGGCCGCCGAGCATCGTCGCGACGACCTGCACCTCGCGCAGCTCTTCCGGCTCGCAGGCAAACGGGTCGCGGTTGAGCACGACGAGGTCGGCGCAGCGGCCGGGGACGAGCGTGCCGCGGACGCGCTCGTCGTGCGACAGCCAGGCGGGCGCGACGCAGACCGCGTGGAGCGCCTGTTCGAGCGTGAGCCTCTGGTCGTCGCGCCAGTGGTCGAGGACGGCCGCGACGACGCCGGCCCACGGCTCGAGCTCCTCCACCGGCGCGTCGGAGCCGTTCGCCAGGAGGGCGCCTGAGTCGAGGAGCGAGCGGAACGAGTACGCGCGGTCGAGGCGGTCGGCCCAGTACCGCTTGGCCAGCTCCTCGTCGGACGGTGCGTGCGAGAACTGGACGGATGCCGCGATGCCGTGCTCGGCGAAGCGCGCGACGTCCTCCGGCGCGAGGCATTGCGCGTGCTCGATCCGTGGGCGCAGGCCCTGCGACCGCCAGGCGTCGCGCGAGCGATCGAAGGCGTCGAGGGCCGCGCGGTTCGCGGCGTCGCCGATCGCGTGCACCGCAACGGGCCAGCCCGCCTCGGCGCCCTCGCGCACGATCTCCTCGAGCTGCTCGCCCGTCGTGATCACGACGCCGCTCCCATCCGAGAGCCAGGCGGTCTGCGAGCCGAGCGTCCCGTCCATGAACACCTTCAGGTAGCCGAGCCGGAGGAGCGGTGAGCCGGCACCGCTGCGGAGCCCGACGGCGCGGAGATCGTCCAGTCGGTCGGCCGGCGTCGATTGCCAGACACGGAGCGGCAGGCCGCCCTGCTGCTCGAGCCGCTGCCAGAGCCCGACGGCGCCGAGCCAGCCGTCCTTGTCGTGCACGGCCGTGACGCCGCGCGCCGACGCGAGCCTCACGCCGTCGCGCATCGCCTCGACGTACTCCTCGTCCGGCGCCCGCGCGTAGCGCTCCTTGAACTGCCAGGCGGCGCGCTCGTAGAGGACGCCGGTCGGCTCGCCGAACTGGTCCCTCACGACGACGCCGCCCGCCACCTCGAGGTCGCCGCCGGCGAGCGCGAGCGCCGCCGAGTTGAGCCAGAGAGCGTGGTAATCCTTCGAGATCAGCATCGCCGGGCGCTCCGGCTCGATCTCGTCGAGCGCCTGCCGCGTCGGAGGGCCGTCGGGCCAGTCGGCGTCCCGCCAGCCCTGGCCGCGCAGCCAACTCCCGCTCGGCTCAGTGGCGCGCACCCGCTCGAGCGCCTCGGCGAGCGATTTGCAACCGTGCAGGCGAACGTCGCGTCGCGCGAGCGCCCACGTGGGGAAGTGGACGTGCGAGTCGGTGAAGCCGGGCAGGACGCAGCGGCCGCCGAGGTCGACCGTCTCAGAGGTGGGCAGCGAGGTCTCGTGCACGCCGACGCCGCCAACGATCCGCTCGCCGGCGACCCAGAGGGAGGAGACGGTCGGCAGGGATGGGTCGAGCGTGCGGATCGTCCCGTTGCGGAAGATCATGTGGGGCGAGGGTAATCGACGGTTCCCGTACGATCCGTCCCGCCATGCCCTGGGACGTCCTGAGCGACGAGCAGCGGGAGCTGCGCGACCTCGTCCGGCAGCTCGCGCGGGAGCGGATCGCGCCGCGCGCCGCCGAGATCGACGCTTCGCACGAGTTCCCGTGGGACGTCGTCGAGCTGTTCCGCGAGAACGACATCTTCGGGCTCTTCTTCACGGAGGAGTACGGCGGGCTCGGCACCGGCACGCTCCTCTCGCTGATCGCGATCGAGGAGGTGGGGAAGGTCTGCGCGACCTCCGCGCTGATCCTCGCCGTGCAGGAGCTCGGCTCCCTCGGGCTCAAGCTCGCCGGCAGCGACGAGCAGAAGGAGCGCTACCTCCCGCGCCTCGCCTCGGGGGAGTGGCTGCCGGCGTACGCGCTCACCGAGTCCGGTTCCGGCTCCGACTCGGCCGCGATGCGGACGACCGCGCGGCGCGACGGGGACGAGTACGTCCTCGACGGCTCGAAGCGCTTCATCACGAACGCCGGCGTGGCGAACCTCTACACCGTCTTCGCGAAGACCGACCCGGAGGCGGGCCACGCCGGCATCTCGGCCTTCGTCGTCGAGGCCGACGCGCCCGGCTTAGCTGTCGCGCGGCTCGAGCCGAAGATGGGGATCTCCGGCTCGACGACCGGCGAGCTGACGTTCGACGACTGCCGCATCCCCGCCGGGAACCTGCTCGGCGAAGAGGGCGAGGGCTTCCGGATCGCGATGCGGATCCTCGACCGCTCGCGGCCCGGGATCGCCGCGCAGGCCCTCGGCATCGCGCAGGGCGCGACCGATTACGCGCTCGAGTACGCGAAGACGCGCGAGACGATGGGGAAGCCGATCGGCCAGCACCAGCTGATCCAGGCGAAGCTCGCCGACATGGAGACCGAGTGCGAGGCCGCTCGGGGGCTCCTCTACCGCTACGGGCGCATGGCCGACGAGGGCGTCGAGGGGCCGGAGCTGACGAAGGCGTCGGCGATGGCGAAGCTCAAGTGCGGCGACGTCGCGATGGCCGTGACGACGGAGGCGGTGCAGATCCTCGGTGGCTACGGCTACATCCGGGAGTACCCGGTCGAGCGCTTCATGCGCGACGCGAAGATCACGCAGATCTACGAGGGGACGCAGGAGATCCAGCGGCTCGTGATCGCCCGCGAGATGTTGAAGGAGTCGCGCGCCTTCCTGCTTGCGGGTGTCTGAGCTCTGGCGCCCGTCCGAGCACGAGCCGCTCGCGGCGGCGGAGTGGGACGCGGCGCGCGTCGAGGAGGCGACCCGGACGATCGTCGCCGATGCGGAGGCGGCTTTCGACGGCGGGCGCTGGCCGTGGCATCCAACCGACGGCGAGGAGGACGAGGACGCGACCTCCATCTACCTCGGCTCGGCCGGAGTGGTCTGGGCGCTGCACGAGCTCGGCTCGACCGGCTGGGAAGACGCAGCCGTCGGGCTCGTCGACCGCTATCGCGCCAGGCCCGACTTCGGCGAGCGCGCTTCTGCGGACAGCTACTGGATGGGGGAGTGCGGGATAGCGCTCGTCGCCTACCGGCTGACCGGCGAAGCCGGGCTCGCCGACCGCGTCCACGAGTTCGTCCTCGCGAACCTCGACGCGGAGTCGAACGAGGTGATGTGGGGGACGCCCGGCAGGATGCTCGTCGCCGAGGCGATGCTCGCGTGGACGGGCGAGCAACGCTGGGAAGAGGCGTGGCGGGCGAGTGCCGAGCGTGTCCTCGCCGCACGCGACGCCGATGGACTGTGGACGCAGGACATGTACGGCAAGACGTGGCGATTCCTCGGGCCGGCGCACGGCTACGCGGGCAACGTGCGGGTGCTCGCCAACCGGGGGCCGGTGCAGCTCGCTGACGTCGAGCCGTACCT
>Ga0193751_1002974_pt1 | contig 10109 bp, 7 predicted proteins | sample L1c2metaG_FD_143050 | JGI IMG/M metagenome (GOLD analysis project Ga0193751, IMG submission 143050) | Soil microbial communities from a riparian zone of the East river system, Colorado, United States - L1c2 | ecosystem: Environmental > Terrestrial > Soil > Riparian zone | place: USA: East River...
GCCAGCGCGGCCTCGTAGGGCGTCCCCGTGCCGATATCGGCGTCGCTGCCGTCATCGATCACCACCGTGCCGCGCAGCCCGGCCGAGTCTGGTGCTACCGCGGCGACCAGCGGCGCGAACTGCCGGTCATACACGAGCGCGGCCAGATCCGAGTCGGCGAACATGTACCGCAACTCGTTCTCGACGTACCGGTAGTTGATGTTGATGGTGGCGGCACGGAGCTTGCACGACGCGAGCAGGGTCTCGATCGCCTCGATGGAATTGCGCGCGTACAGCCCGACATGGTCCCCCGGTTTCACTCCGATGCCGGCCAGGTGGTGCGCCAGGGCGTTCGAGCGCTCGTCCAGATCGCGATACGTTACCTGCCTGTCTTCGCAGGCCACCGCGATGCGGTCAGGGAAGGCGTCGGCAGCGTGCTCGAAGATGTCGGCGAAGTTTAGGGCCATGGGAATGAAAGTAGAACGTGTTATCGTTTCGGGCAACCCTCTGCCGCGGTCCAGTGAGGAGAACCGCCGCCATGACATCGACTCCGGGGCCCGCGACCGCGGCTGACGCCGGGCCGCCGGATACCGGCGCGCAGCCGCATGCCCTGGTCGAGCGCCGGGGGCCTGTCCTGATCGTGACGATGAACCGTCCCGAGGCGCGCAACGCGCTCACCGGGCCGATGATGGCCCTGATGCGCCAGGCCTGGGACGAGACGGACAGCAACCCTGATATCCGGGTCTGTGTCCTGACCGGCGCGGGCGGCGCGTTCTGCGCGGGCGCCGACCTGAAGGCGATGACCACTGCGCACCCCGGCGACCGGTTCCGTGACGGCGGCCTTGACCTGTCGGTAATGGAGCCGCTGCTCAAGGGGCGCCGCCTGACAAAGCCGCTGATCGCCGCGGTGGAGGGCCCCGCGATCGCCGGCGGTACCGAGATCCTTCAGGCCACCGACATCCGGGTGGCGGGCGAGAGCGCCAGGTTCGGCATTTCCGAGGCCCGCTGGGGGCTCTTCCCGCTCGGCGGGTCAGCGGTGCGACTGCCGCGCCAGATTCCGTATACGGTCGCGGCCGACCTGCTGCTGACCGGGCGGCACATCAGCGCGGCCGAGGCCCGCGAGATCGGCCTGATCGGCCAGGTGGTGCCGGACGGTCAGGCGCTCGCCAGGGCCCTGGAGATCGCTGACATGATCGCGGCAAACGGCCCGGTCGCGGTGCGGGCGATCCTGCGGACCATCCGCGAGACCGAGGGAATGGCCGAGAACGAGGCGTTCGCGGTGGAGGCCCGGATCGGCATGGCGGTTTTCGCCAGCGAGGACGCCAGGGAGGGGCCGCGGGCCTTCACCGAGAAGCGCAGGCCCGTCTTCCGCGACCGCTAGCTCTCCTCGGGGTGCCGCTGGTGGCACGGGCCGACCAGGTGCACGGGGAGACGCCGGGAACGCTGTCGGCCGACGGCAGGCCGATGGCCCGCGCTGCGCTGGCGATGGCCCACAGGCCGATGGCGTTCACGGCCCCCATGTAGAACACGTTCTACTGAGGGACAAGGCGGGCACGGACGGGTCGTTACGCCTCTGTTGCCGTGGCAAGCAGAAACATGTTTCACTCTGATGCGTGAGTCAGCCCCTGCGCGCGCCGCTGGAGATCGGGTTCGACTACACCCGGTCGCTGGGGCCGACGCTGAGCCAGTTCATGACCGCGCTGGCCGGGCGGCGCATCCTCGGCTCGCGCGGCGCGGACGGGCGGGTGCACGCCCCGCCGTTCGAGTACGACCCCGCTACCTTCGCGCCGCCGGCCGAACTCGTCGAGGTCGGGCCCGAGGGCACCGTGCAGACCTGGTCGTGGATGCGCACGCCGCTGGACGGGCAGCCCCTGCCGCACCCGTTCGCGTGGGCGCTGGTCGTTCTGGACGGCGCCGACACCGCGATGCTGCACGCCGTGGACGCCGGATCGGCCGGGCGGATGCGGACCGGGATGCGGGTGCGGGTGCGATGGGCCGCCAGCCCCGCGGGAGACATCCGAGACATCGCCTGCTTCGAGCCGTGCGAGCCGCCAGAGCCGGCCAGCCGGGACCAAACCCGCCAGGAGCCGGCCCGCCAGCACGCGGCCAGCCAGGAGCCGGCGGCCGGGGCGGGCCCAGCGGAGCCGCCGGAGCCGGTGACCATGATCACTACGCCGGTGCGGCTGCACTACGAGCACACCACGTCGCCCGGCGAGAGCCGCTTCCTGCGCGGGCTGAAGGACGGACGGCTGCTCGGCGAGCGCTGCCCCGCCTGCGGCAAGGTCTATATCCCGCCGCGCGAAGCGTGCCCCACCGACGGAGTCCCGACTACCGAGGAGGTGGAGCTGGCGGACTCCGGCACGGTGACCACGTTCTGCGTGGTGAACGTGCCGTATCCGGGGCAGCGGGTCGCGCCGCCGTACGTTGCGGCTGCCATCCTGCTGGACGGGGCGGACATCGCGATCCAGCATCTCATCCTGGGCTGCGAGGCCAGCGAGGTCCGGATGGGCATGCGGGTGACGGCGGTCTGGAAGCCCCCCGAGCAGTGGGGGACGACGCCGGAGAACATCGACCACTTCCGGCCCTCCGGCGAGCCGGACGCTCCGTATGAGTCCTATGCCCGACATCTGTGAAGGACGGCCCACGTGACCGACGTCGCCGTCATCGGCTTCGCCCAGTCGCCCTGCGTTCGCCAGAGCGAGAGCACCACCAGCGGGGTGGAGATGCTCGTGCCGATCTTCCGCGAGGTGCTGGCGGGCGCCGGGCTGGCCAGGAGCGACATCGGCTTCTGGTGCTCGGGCTCCTCGGATTACCTGGCCGGGCGGGCCTTCTCCTTTGTCCAGGCGGTGGACGCGATCGGGGCGTTTCCGCCGATCATGGAGTCGCACGTGGAGATGGACGGCGCCTGGGCGCTGTACGAGGCGTGGGTGAAGATCCTGACCGGCGAGGCGGACGTCGCGCTCGCCTACGGCTTCGGCAAGTCGTCGGCCGGAGAACTGCGGCGGGTACTGGCCCTGCAGCTCGACCCGTACCTGGTCGCACCGCTGTGGCCGGACTCGGTGAGCATCGCGGCGCTGCAGGCCAGGCTCGGGATCGAGGCCGGGATCTGGAGCGAGAAGGCGATGGCCGAGGTGGCGGCGCGCAGCCGGTCCGCGGCCGCGGGCAACCCGCAGGCGCAGCTGTCCGGCGAGGTCTCGGTAGCCGAGCTGCTCGGCCGGCCGTACGTCGCCGATCCGCTGCGCGCGCACGACTGCGCGCCGGTCGGCGACGGGGCCGCAGTGGTGATCATCGCCGCCGGGGACCGGGCCCGCCAGCTGTGCGCGCGGCCGGCCTGGATCACCGGTTTCGAGCACCGGATCGACTCGGCGTCACTGGGCGCGCGTGACCTGACCAGGGCGCCGTCGGCCGCCGACGCGGGCCGCGCGGCTGCCGCGACCAGCGGTGGGAATCGGCCGGGCGGCAGCGCGAGCGGCCCATGCGGCGGCCCGGGCGGCCCTGGCGGCCCTGGCGGCAGCGCGGGCGGCGTGGGTGTCGATGTCGCCGAGCTGCATGCGCCCTTCACCCACCAGGAGCTCCTGCTGCGCAGCGCGCTCGGCCTGGGCGACGGCGTCCGGTGAAGGAAGCACCGTGAAGGAAGCACCGTGAAGGAAGCACCGTGAAGGAAGCACCGTGAAGCACCTGGCCGCCGTTCTCGGCGTCGGCCAGACCCGGCACCGCTCCCGCCGGACCGACGTGTCGATCGCGGGGCTCTGCCGCGAGGCGGTCGACCGTGCCCTCGCCGACGCCGGCACCGACCTGACGCAGATCGACGCCGTCGTGGTCGGCAAGGCACCTGACCTGTTCGAGGGCGTGATGATGCCCGAGCTGTACCTGGCCGACGCGCTCGGCGCCGTCGGCAAGCCGCTGCTGCGCGTGCACACAGCCGGCTCGGTGGGCGGTGCAACCGGGAACGTCGCGACCAGCCTGGTGCAGGCCGGCGTCCACCGCCGGGTGCTCGCCGTCGGATTCGAGAAGCAGTCTGAGTCCAACGCGATGTGGGCGCTGTCGATCACGCCCCCGTTCAGCATGCCGCTGCTGGCGGGCGCCGGCGGCTACTTCGCGCCGCACATCCGCGCTTATATCCGCCGATCCGGCGCGCCCGAGCACATCGGCGCGATGGTGGCGGTCAAGGACCGGCGCAACGGCAGCCTCAACCCGTACGCCCACCTGCAGCAGGCCGACATCACGCTGGAGTCGGTGCGCTCCTCCCCCATGCTGTGGGATCCGGTCCGCTACGACGAGACCTGCCCGTCCTCCGACGGCGCGTGCGCGGTGATCATCGGGGACCAGGCGGCCGCCGAGGCCGCTGAGTCCGCCGGGCGGCCGGTGGCCTGGATCCGCGCCACGGCGATGCGCACCGAGCCGACCATGTTCGCCGGGAAGGATCACGTGAACCCCAGGGCCGGCGCCGACGCCGCGGCCGCGCTGTGGCGTCAGGCCGGCATCACCGACCCGGCCGGGCAAATCGACGTAGCCGAGATCTACGTCCCGTTCTCCTGGTTCGAGCCGATGTGGCTGGAGAACCTCGGCTTCGCGGCAGAGGGCCAGGGCTGGCGGCTCACCGAGGCCGGCGAGACCGAGATCGGCGGCTCCCTGCCGGTCAACCCGTCGGGCGGGGTCCTCAGCTCCAACCCGATCGGAGCATCGGGGCTGCTGCGTTTTGCTGAAGCGGCCCTGCAGGTGATGGGGAAGGCAGGCGCCCACCAGGTGGCCGGTGCCCGCACCGCACTCGGCCATGCCTACGGGGGCGGGTCGCAGTACTTCTCGATGTGGGTAGTGTCCGATACGCCCGGCTAGAGAGACCCATCGATCAGCATGACTGCCTCCGCTGCCTGCGCTGTTCCTGCTGCCTTATTGCAACGTGTTCTAGTTAGTTTCAACCATCTGGCCTTCTTCTCGTGAACCGCCGCCGATGCCGGAATGAGAAACACGTTCTACTATGGAGCTCAGCTGGCGAGCGAGGAAGGTGCAGCCGTGGGCACTGCGGTGATCGTTGAGGCGGCGCGGACCCCGATCGGCAAGCGCGGCGGCGCGCTGTCGGGCCTGCATGCCGCGGAGATACTCGGCAGTGCGCAGCGGGCGGTGCTGGAACGGGCGGGCATCGAGCCCGCCGACATCGAGCAGGTGGTCGGCGGCTGCGTCACTCAGGCGGGCGAGCAGTCCAGCAACATCACCCGGACGGCCTGGCTGCACGCGGGGCTGCCGTACCAGACGGGCTGCCTCACCATCGACGCCCAGTGCGGCTCAGCGCAGCAGGCCGCCCACCTGGTCGCCGGCCTGATCGCGGCCGACGCCATCGGGGCCGGCATCGCCTGCGGCGTAGAGGCGATGAGCCGGGTCGCGCTGGGCGCGAACGCAGGGACCGATGCCGGGAAGCCGAAACCAGCCTCCTGGGACATTGACATGCCGAACCAGTTCGTCGCGGCGGAGCGGATCGCGCAGCGGCGCGGGCTCTCGCGTGCCGACGTCGACTGGTTCGGCCTGCGCTCGCAGCTGGCGGCCCGGCTGGCCTGGTCTCAGGGCCGCTTCGACCGGGAGGTCGTGCCGGTCAAGGCACCCGTCCTGGATGCTGACCGGCAGCCGACCGGCGAGACGCGCACGGTCGACCGGGACGAGGGCCTGCGCGAGACGAGCCTGGCCGCGCTGGCCAGGCTCCGGCCCGTGCTCGAGGACGGGGTGCACACCGCGGGCACCTCGTCGCAGATCTCCGATGGCGCGGCCGCCCTTGTGCTGCTCGAGGCGGGCCGGGCCCGCGATCTCGGCCTGCGGCCGCGCGCGCGGATCGTCGCCCAGTGCCTGATCGGGGCCGAGCCGTATTACCACCTGGACGGGCCCATCGCGGCCACCGAGCGGGTGCTCGCGAGCAGCGGGATGACCACTGGCGACATCGACCTGTTCGAGGTGAACGAGGCCTTTGCCTCGGTCGTGCTCTCCTGGCTGAGCGTGCTGGGGCCCGACCCTGAGCGGGTCAATGTCAACGGCGGCGCCATCGCGCTAGGTCACCCGGTGGGCAGCACCGGTGCCCGGCTGATCACCACGGCCCTGCACGAACTGGAGCGGCGGGACGCGAACACGGCGCTGATCACCATGTGCGCGGGCGGCGCGATGTCCACGGCGACGATCATCGAGCGGCTGTAACGGCAGTCGGACGCCAATCTGACGGCGACCTGACGGCGATCGGCCAGCGACCGGCTGGCCGCTTACCCGATCTCGCTCTCGAGTGCCCGCCCGGCGACTGGTACGCCGAGCTGAAGGACCAGCCAGATCCGGCCCGGGTCGGCCAGCAGCCCTGGCTCGGTGAGCACGTCCCCATCGACGATCAGCAGGTCGGCGAGCTTCCCCGGCTCGACGGTGCCGACAAACTCGTCGAGGCCCAGCGCCTCGGCCGCGGTCCTGGTCGCCGAGACGATGGCCTCGCCCGCCGTCAGCCCGTGCCTGATCATCCGCTGCAGCTCCAGCGCGACGGCGGCGGCGGCATCGCCGGTGGCCGGGACGTCACTGCCGCACGCGATCTTGACACCCGCGTCCCTGGCGGCCCGCATGCTGGCCGCCCCCTGCGCCAGGTTGTGCTCCGCCAGCTGCACCAGCGGCGGCGGCATCTCCGGAACCTGCTCCGCCCCGATCTCGCCGATCGCGTCGCCGAGCCCGGCCATCCAGTAATAACCCGACAGCGTGGGCACCAGGACCTGGCCCGCGGCCGCCATCGCCTCGAGCAGGTCGCCTCGCTGGTTCAGGTACATGCCGTGCTCGATGGTGTCGGCGCCGTGCCTGATCGCCGCCTCGCAGCCGATCAGCCCCTCGGCGTGCGCCGATACCCGATAGCCCATCCGGTGCGCCTCGTCGAACGCAGCCGCCAGCTCCGCCTCGGTCAGCTGCAGCGGATCAGGGTCCTCGAGCTCGTTCGACCGGGCGCCGGTGGTCATGACCTTGATGAAGTCCGCGCCCGCGCGGATCTGCTCGCGGACCGCACGGCGGACGTCGTCCGGCCCGTCGGCCTCCCGGTACATATCGCCGTAGAAGCGCCCGCCCGGCGCGGTGGCCGAGATGATCTTCCCGCAGGTGAGCACCCGCGGGCCGCGGAACGCGCCGTAGCGCATCGCCTGGCGGGCCTCCTGCGGGCGCTGCCCTTGCGACCCGGTGATCCGGATCGTGGTGATCCCCCGGCGCAGGCAGTCGCGCAGCCCGGCCTGCAGGAAATGCGCCGCGGTCCCCGGCAGCGGCTCCTCGGCGCCATGCAGCGTCACCGGGGGCCGGCCTGCCTGGTGCGTGTGGGCGTCGATCAGCCCCGGCATCAGCAGCCGCTGCCCCAGGTCAAGCTGGCGGGCCCCGTCCGGGCACGGCTCTGCCGCACTGCCGACGCGCCCGATCACCCCGTCCTCCACCAGCACCGCGGCCTGGTCACCAACCGGGCCGCCGGTCCCGTCGAGCAGCCTGGCGCCGGTCAGCCACAGCCGCCCCTGCGCCGGGGCAGGCCCGGCAATCAGGGCCGGAAACCGATGCGGCACGACAACTCCTCCCTGGACGCCACGGGCGGATGGCGCTCGGCACCCCGCCTGCCACCCGGGTCACAGTGCCATCCTGCTACCCCGCCGACACTACACAGCAAGATCGCCGAAACGGAGCCGCCCGCCCACTGCCGTCCCCAGCGCTGCTGCCGGTCCCTGAGGCTGCCGCCACGACGTGTGGCCTCATGTCGCCGGCTGCCGGGCCGCGCGCACCCTGGCGGCAGTCACGGCCGTGCGGCCGAAAGCATCCATAGCCGCACCAGTCACCGGAATACTCTGCGAGAACACGGGAACTACGGATGCCCGGACGGAATTTCGGAGCTGCGGGCGAAAGGGCGCTCATGCTTGCCGCAATGCTGCTGGCGGGAATCGTCGCGGCGCCGCTGGGCTCGGCTGGGCTATTCGTACGGGCCAGCCGGCCAGCGCGTGCTGCCGGAACCTGGCCGGCCATCCGCCGGCTCGCCCTGGCCCTGGCGGGAACCGGGGTGCTGGCCGCGGCGGTGGCCGGCGTGCTGCGGCTGCTGCACGCGACCGAGCACAATCTGGTGGCCGGGGTGGCGGCGGTGGTGATCGCCAGCGTGGTCTGGCTCCCGGTCACGCGACGGTGGAACGCTCGCGCCCACCTGTGCTGGGCATCGAGCGTGTTCCTCTTCGTCGTCTATCTCGATTTCGCCCTCACCTGGACATTCGACAGTCACCTGGGGGCGGCGAGCACGGTGGGGGGCGTGCTGCTATGGGTGTTCGAGGTGTTCGCCGCGGTCCTGTCGTGCGCCTACCTGTGGGAGATCTGCGATGCGCTCGGCACCGAGCACTGGCGGCGCCGGGTCACCTCGGCTATGCCGCAGGGCACGGCCGATGCCGAGCTCCCGTTCGTGAGCTTGCATGTCCCGGCCCATAACGAGCCGCCGGACATGGTCATCGATACCCTCCGCTGCCTGCTGCGCCTGGACTACCCGCGTTACGAGGTCATCCTGATCGACGACAACACCGACGACGAGCGGCTGTGGCGCCCGGTCGAGCAGTGGTGCGCCCGGCACCGGGCCAAGTTCGTGCACCTGGAGGACTGGCCGGGATACAAGTCCGGCGCGCTGAACTACGCGCTGCGCGAGCTGACCGACCCGCGAGCCGAGGTGATCGGCGTCGTCGACTCCGACTACCAGATCGAGCCCGGCTTCCTGCGCGGCTGCGCGCCCGCGTTCGCCGAGCCGTGGGTCGGGTTCATCCAGGCCCCGCAGGACTACCGCGGCTGGGCCGAGGCGCGCTACTACCGGCGGCTGTATTACTCCTACAAATACTTCTTCGCTGTCTCCCAGCCGTCACGCAACGAGCACGACGGGGCCATCTTCGCGGGCACGATGGGGCTGATCAGGCGGGTTGCCCTGGATCAGCTCGGCGGCTGGGATGAATGGTGCATCACCGAGGACGCCGAGCTTTCCCTCCGGCTGCTGCGGGCGGGCTGGAACGGGCTGCACGTGGACCAGACCTGGGGCCGCGGGATCATGCCGCTGACCTTCGAGGGGCTCAAGGGCCAGCGGTACCGGTGGTGCTTCGGCGGGATCCAGATCCTGCGGATGCACTGGCGGTCCCTCCTGCCGGGCCGCAGATCGAAGCAGAATCACCTGACCACCGCGCAGCGATGGGCATACCTGGCTGGCGCCATCCAGTGGTACGGCGATCTGCTCGGGCTGATCTTCCTGGTCTTCCTGCTCGCGGGCGCGGCCAACCTGGCCACCGGCGGAGGCGAGCTGTTCCGCAAGCTCACCCCGTTCCTGGTCGCGACGGTCCCGGTCCTGGTGGGGCTCGGGCTGGTGCGGGCGATCGCGCTGCTGCGCCGCGGGACAGGCGCCTCGTGGCGGGACGCGCTCGGCGCGTTCTTCATCTGGCAGTCCACCTCGCTGGTGGTGGCACGGGCTTCGGTCATGGGCCTGTTCGCCAGGAAGGCGGCGTTCCTGCGCACCCCCAAGACCAGCGAGCGAGCCAGGTGGTGGGAGGCGCTGCGGGCGAACTGGGCCGAGTCGTCGCTGGCCGTGCTCGGCCTGGCCGGCATCGCCGCGGCGCTGACCAGGGCCACTCAGCTGAGCGGGCCGCTGCTCGCGGTCCTGCTGGTGTTCCCCACCCTGGGCATGGCGGCAGCGCCGTTCAACAGCTGGGCCGCGCAGCGAGCCGCGCTGCCGCAGTGGCTGCGCGAGCGGCGGCGGACCGAGTACCGGCGTGACCGCCGGACCTTCGCCGCCGGCGCGGCTACCGGCGGCCTGGTCACCGTGCTCGGTGTAGTGATCGCCGCCGTGGCGCTCCTGCTCGCGCCCAGCCACCACTACGTGCCGGGGCCGAGCCTGGTCGGCCCCGCCCAGGGCAAGCCGTCCGTCACGGCCAGCCCGTCGCCCAGTACGACGCCAAGTACGACGCCCAGCACCGGGTCCCCGTCGCCGACCAGTACTTCGCCCACGCCCACTCCCTCGCCTACGCCATCAAGCTCCACCCCCTCGGCCACGCCAAGCCCGACGACATCCTCGCCCTCGCCCACACCCTCCGCCGCCACCGCGGCGCCGTGACAAGCTCCCCGCCCCCGCCGATGCCCTCCGCCAC
>Ga0193751_1002975_pt1 | contig 10108 bp, 9 predicted proteins | sample L1c2metaG_FD_143050 | JGI IMG/M metagenome (GOLD analysis project Ga0193751, IMG submission 143050) | Soil microbial communities from a riparian zone of the East river system, Colorado, United States - L1c2 | ecosystem: Environmental > Terrestrial > Soil > Riparian zone | place: USA: East River...
AGGTGGTAGCGATTTTCAAAGCGGTCAGCGAAGGCGAGCGCAGTTTTAGTGCTCTCTCAGTGGTCACGGACACCGAGGTGCTTACGCCACCTTGCGGCGCGTGCCGGCAATTGATTTGGGAATTTTGTGGGGACATTCCGGTGAGCCTGGCAAACCTGAAGGGTAAAATTGAAATAGTGCAGATGCGAGAATTATTTCCGAGACCCTTCGACGATTCGAATTTGTGAAACCGGCTTCGAAGATATTCCCGCAGCTCCGGAGCAGAACAGTGCGACAACCAAAAATAATGCTTACCGTGCGGCCAGCGCTCTTACTGTTATTGGGAGCATCGTTTTTCGCCTTGCAGGGCTTCGCCCAAGTGTCCAATACCGGTAACAAAGAAAAGATCGATCTGCTCATCAACGGAGGCACGATCGTCACCATGGATGGCGACCGGCTAATTCTTGAAGATGGCGCGGTCGCGGTGAAGGGCGATGTGATCAGCGCCATCGGTTTCAGAACTGACCTTGAAAAAAAATATACGCCCGACCAAACAATCGATGCGCGCGGGAAGCTGGTGCTTCCGGGATTTATCAATGGGCACACACATGTTCCGATGACGCTTTTTCGGGGCCTGCACGACGACGTGACTCTGGACGAATGGCTGCACAAATATATTTTCCCGGCGGAAGCCAAAAACGTTACCGAAGAATTTGTGCGCTGGGGCACGCGATTGGCGGCGGCGGAGCAAATTCGCGGAGGGATCACTACTTTTGCGGACATGTACTACTTCGAAGATGCGGTTGCGGAGGAGACTAAAAAGGCAGGCATGCGGGGCGTGCTGGGCGAGACGTTTATAGACTTTCCCGCGCCGGATAATAAAGACGAGTCGGAAGTGCTCGCGTATACCGAGAAATTTCTGAAGCGGTGGCAGAATGATCCGCTGATCCACGCGGCTCCCGCTCCACATTCCATCTACACCTGTTCGCAGAAGACTTTGCAGGACGCTGCCGCGCTGGCCCGAAAATACCATGCGCCAATTTTGATTCACGTAGCGGAAATGAAAAAAGAGCTGGACGACAGCCGGGCGCAAAACGGCACAACACCGGTGCAATATTTAAATAAGATCGGAATACTGGGGCCCGACGTAGTGGCCGCACATTGCATTTTCGTGGATGAGACGGATCGTAAGCTGCTGGCGGAGAAGCAGGTCGGCTGCGTGCATAATCCTTCGAGCAACATGATGCTGGCTAGCGGAGTATCGCCGGTGCCCGAACTGCGGAGTGCGGGGGTAGCCGTGGGACTGGGCACGGACGGGCCCGCGGGCAGCAACAACGATCTCGACTTGATGGAGGAGATGGACCTGGCCGCCAAGCTTCAGAAGATTACCAAAATGAATCCGTTGGCTTTGGGAGCGAATGCAGTTGTGGAAATGGCCACCATTGAGGGCGCGAAGGCGTTGCACATGGAAAAGGAAATAGGTTCGCTGGAGGCAGGCAAAAAAGCGGATATCATTGTAATCAGCTTGAATGAACCCAACGCTGTTCCTATGTATGACGTCTACGCACAGCTGGCGTATGCATTGAAGGGGAGCGATGTAGAGACCGTTGTCATCGGAGGGCGCGTGGTTATGCGCGAACACCAATTGTTAACGGTCAAGGAAGAGGAAGTTTTCGCGAAGGCGCGCGAGTATCAGAAGAAAGTCGCGGCTTCCCTGAAATAGGGATTGAGGTGTCAGGATGTCCCAGCTGCAGTTGAAGGAGGAGGGCGCTTCGAGGCTGGGATTCATGTGATTCCACGTTACAAGACCCACCTGCCACGGCAGGTGAACCCTCAAAAAACCTGAGGGTGGGCCGCCCTCCGCGTTTGTGACGACCTACGCAATCAGCAAAGCCCCCTTGATCTCCCGATAGAAAAAGTCGGTCGAAAAATGTTGAGTACATTTTTGGCCGCCGACGCGAGCATACCCGCTACTCGCGAGCCGGTTATCGGGAGTCGGGAGCGGAGTAGGTTGGTCGGCGCTGTCGCCTAGTCTGCTCGTGGAGTAGGGTGAAAAAGCCAGGTGGGTTCGATTTTATGAACATGAACGACGTTGGCCTTGGAATCAATCGTTCCGGTAACGAACACGGCCTTCCCTGCAAAATTTCTAGCTTCTTTTTGATCATCGAGTGAATAAACGATCCCGTGGTGGTCTTCCTTGAAAATGAATTTTCCTGACCTGCGGGAAATCTTCCCGGCTAACGTGCGTACATCAAGATGCAATTCACTCTGCAGGAGTTCTGGAACATTGTTGGAAACCGTGCGCGGGTGATCCACGATCACAAGAACGGCCCCGACCACGGGCAGCGCTGAGGCGAGTAGCACGGTCCCCAGCGTGGTTAGTTGTATGCTTCGCATTTCGTTCACCAAAATTGGAGCTTCTTGCGGTCACCTGAGGGTCGGGTTGGGGTGACGTTACCGGGCGGCTGAGGAATAAGGAGCATGTGGAACGCCAAAAATGATGCTCAAGTTAACGCGCACGGTTAGAGGGGTTTACGGCAGCCATTGGCGCTTTGGTGACCTTGCAGGGAGGAAAAATTTACCGGCTTCGAAGGGCGCTCCGCTGAAAACGCGGGTCACTGAACTTGGGCGTAGGTGTCGTAACTGGTGGCGATAGCGCGAACTTCGGCGAGCGTTTGATCTCGCAGCAGCACGCCATCTTCAAGTACGGTTTCAAGCGCGTTCGAACCGAAGGCCGGGCTTTCGGGCAGGGACTCGCCTTCCAACACTTCCACGGTGGCAAAATCCTTACCGTTGTGAACGAGGTTAAAGCGGCCGCCTTTGCTGGCCTTGCTGGGATCCGTTTTTGGATTTTTGTACACGTTTTGCCATTTGCCATTGCGATCGATGGCCGAACACTTCAGCGCAAACTTCAAAGTATCGCGATTCACTTGCTGAAGAAGCGCGCCACCCATTCCATAGCTCCAGATATCCTGCGACCAGCCGCGGCGGGTCAACTGCGCGGTAATATTTTGTATGGTGTAAAAATTTACGCCATCGCCCTGAATGAAGCGCACGCAGGGCACGGTGGTCTTCCAGCCTTTGCTGTTCACTTCGTAGCCGAATACTTCGCTGACAATTTTGAATAGCTCTTCCAGAACGGTTACCGCATCGCCCGAATCAGGACGAATAATTAATGTTCCGTTGCGGTACAGCACTTTTTCTCGCAGTTTGCCACCCCACAAGTTTCGCACCGCGTTGTAAATGTCGTAGGAATCGCTGACGCAAGCGACGAGGCCTTCGGGGCAGTTTTCAAGAATATTCGCGTAGGCATCGAGTTCGTGCTCTTCGCCCCAGGAGGTAATAGTGGAATGTTCGGACGCCGGAATACTGTAGCCCGCGCAATCGAGTGGTTTTTCGCACATGAGATCGGCGGAGTAAAACTGGTTTAACAACTGGATGGCGGCCAAGGTGTCAGTGCCAAAGAAATTCAGCAGATGCGCGGCGCCTCCGATGGCTGCAGACTCCTTGGAGGAAACGCCACGAAACCCGAAATCGTGCAGTTTGAACGGAAGGAGGGCGGGGTCGCCGGTGCGCACTAGGGCTTTGCCGATCACTTGCTTAATAGCTCGTGAGAGAGTGGCGACGGTAATGGGATACCAGACCTGCAGCAGCATGGTTTCCGCCCAATTGGTAAGCCAATAAAATTCCGGATCGGTATTTTCTATGGTGATCAGCGCGTTGTGGCTTTTAACCACCGTTCCTTCTTTAACAGCACGAATGCGCAAAGGCAGGCGGCCGCCGTGCTTGGCGTAAAGAGATTTGAATCCTTCGTAGTTGAATGATTTCGGGTGCCCCTGAAAATGCGCATGCGCGATGCGGCGGGCTTCTTCCACATCCTCCATGGTGAAAACCTGGCCGGCAAAATTGGATTTCACGATGTATTGCAACATGGCCATCATGGTTTCATCGAACATGCCGCCGCGAGATTCCACGTACGAATAAATGTGGCGGGTATCCGGCGGATATTGCCACCAGTGAGTCAGCTTGTAGGAATCGGTGTTGAGAATCGGATTCAGGCGCAGCGACTGCATCGAAACTCCTCGCCGGAAGTAAATAGAAAGCGGAGGCAAGCCAAGCTAAGCTTTGCTTGAGGGGCGCACAGGCGCGGTTCGAACAAAGTGTTGATTGGCACTGATATGAGAATAGCAAAGAACATCCTCAAAGCCGCTGTGCTGGCGGGGGTGCTGCTGCCCACGAGCCTGCGAGGCGCCGCGGTGAGTGCACATTGTAGCGGCGGCGTGGAATTAAGGCTGAGTGCTCCGCAAGCTAGTCAGGGGAGCCTGATTTTGGCGCAAGTTCGCAGCCAAAAATCGTTGCGCGAAGTTACGGGAAAGTGGAATGAGCGGAACGTGTATTTTTGGGACGGCGGTTCAGGGGCGGCAACGCGCCGCGGCATCAACACCCATCAGCATGAGGCTTTATTGGGCGTGGACTTGGAGAAGGCTCCCGGAGATTACGAATTATCTGTATCAGCTACAGCGGAAAACGGGGAGCGCGCTGAATGCAGCGCGACATTAGCGGTGAGGGCTGGCAAGTTCGCGACGGAAAGCCTCACGGTACAAAAGCAATTCGTAGAACCGAATGAGCAACAGGCGCAACGCGCCGCCGCGGAACAGGAAAAATTGCGGCAGATTTTTGATCACATTACGCCGGAGAAATTGTGGCACGGGCCGTTCCGTCTGCCGCTAACCGGGGTGCGGGGAACAAATTTCGGGAAGCGGCGCATCCTGAATGGACAGCCGCGTTCGCCGCATACCGGGGCGGATTTCCCGGCTCCGACCGGCACACCCATTCACGCGACGCAAAGCGGGCGCGTAGTGCTGGCTGAAGAACTATATTTCTCGGGAAACACCGTCATTATCGATCATGGGTTAGGGATTTATTCCTTATACGGCCATTTATCCGCTACTGACGTGGCTGTGGGAGATGCCGTGAAAGCCGGCGCGGTAATCGGGAAGGTGGGCGCTACCGGACGGGTTACTGGGCCGCACTTGCACTGGGGCGTCACGGTAAATAGAGCGAGAGTCAATCCTATTCAACTGGTCACTCAGACAGTTATCCGATAAGTGGTATGAATCCTGAAATTCGGCGGTGCCCCGACGATGCTTGATATGTTTGTATGGTACCGACTGCCTATTGTCAGTGTAGAAGTGCTGGTCCAAAGTAAGGACTTCGGTGGAGAATTTTGAGGGTCTGGGAGTTGTGAGGATCAAGATTTAATATGTCCCTGCTGCATTTTCGATTTAAAGAGCGCCGGCGTACGGTGCGTGTAGCGGTCACTATCGCGCTAAGAGTGCGTGGCGAAGCGCCGTCCGGTGAAGCATTTTTAGTTAGAACACGTTCGCAGTCTGTGAGCCAATGTGGCGGCCTTTGTATTCTGGAAGAGCCCGTGGTTGTTGGACAGGTATTACAAGTCGTCAACGAAAACAGCGGCGAATGCGTGGAGGCCAAAGTCGTGAGCGTTCGTAAGGCGCGCGACGGGAAAACCTACGTGGGATTTGAATTCGTCGAGCCCAACGCGAACTTCTGGCGAATGCATTTTCCGGCTCCAGGAGCGCGACCGCTCCGCCGGCCGGCGCACTCGAAAGTTTTGGTTTAGGCTATCTGGTAAGTCTTCGGTTACGGTGTGTGTGTCCTGCGATTTTTAAATTCCAACCTGCGGCTTTTTCTCCCAGAATGATTGTTGGTTTAATCTCCGATACTCACGGCTTGCTTCGTGACAGTGCGCTGCGCGCGATGCGAAACACCGGACTGATCATTCATGCGGGAGATGTCGGCGATCCTAAAATTCTTGAAGCTTTGGAGAATCTTGCTCCTGTAGCTGCGGTGCGCGGGAACGTGGATACCGGAGCGTGGGTGACGCAGTTACCGGAGACAGCGGTGGTTAAGGCAGGCGCCCTGAAAATCTATGTGCTGCACGATGTTAAAGAATTGAAGCTGAATGCGATTTCCTCCGGAGTTTCTATCGTTGTGAGCGGGCACTCCCATAAACTTGGCCAAGCCACGCGCGGAGGCATTCTGTATATAAATCCGGGCAGCGCCGGACCTCGCAGATTCAACTTACCGATCACCGTGGCGCGCCTCGATTTGGATCGGCGGCCATGGGACGCAGAGTTCATCGATGTGAGCCAGCCGTAAAGCAATAACGCGATGGCTGGACGCAATTTAACAAGCCACGGGCGGCATCCAACAGCCGTAAAGATGAATTGCATCGGGGCACAGTGATAGACTTGGGTCATGGCCACCAGAAAGAAAAGCAAGAAAAATAACTTCCGTAAAAAAGGCGCTCCGCGCAAAAATTCGAAGAGCACTGCTTCGAGTGGTTCGCGCAAAGTTTCGGCGAAAGCAAAAACTGCAAAAACAAAAACAGCAAAAACAAAACTGGAGACGCGATCTTCTCAAACTAAAGCTACACAGAGAGCGAAGCCGCGGAGCGCGGCGGCAAGAAGAAAAATGGCGCGGAATGATACCCGGATCATTCGTTCGAACTTGGCATCGCGCGGCGAAGGGCAGAGTGTTGAGACCATCAACCTGGAGCCCAAGGGTTTGGATTCGAAATCCGGTGGGCAATCAGGCGCTTTACAGGGATTGTCTGATATCGAGGGCGCCAGCTCGGAGAGTGTTGACGAATTGCTCGAGGAAGGGAATGCGTTCGAGGCTGAAGTGGTGAAGGGCGTAGAGGATGCACCGGACGCGGATGAGTCAGAAGTGCATACTCATCAACGCCCGCAAGAAGAGGATCTGCCCGAGGATTTCAGGGAAAACTAAGAGCCCAAATCTGTCGACGCTATTTGCTGCTGTGGTGTTGAGATCCAAAAACTCTCGCCGTTTGAGCATCATTTCGAAGCGCTGAATTTCAAACCCCTGTTCTACCTATTCTAATCTTCTACTGCGCGATACACGCGCGTTGATTCGCTAATACAAGGTTCACCTGATTGGTCACTGCGCTCGCCATAGGTAGCGTGTGATGGGCCAATTGAACTCGACCGGAGGAGGGAAATGTATTCGCTAAAGGAATTCTCGATGAAGAAGTTTTTGGAAACGAAGAGTGGGAAAGCAATTTATGTGGCTTGTGTAACAGTGACATTGTCTGCGGTGGGCAGCTGGGCGGTGCTCGCGCATCAGGACACCCCAGCAAGCAAATCTACCGCTGCGACGTCTGCCTCGGCGAAATCAAGCACCAAGTCATCGTCAACGGCGCCTGACGTGCACTTTGCCAAGGAAGCGGCACAGGGCGGGATGGCGGAGGTGAAGCTGGGGCAACTCGCGCAAGAAAAAGGATCCAACGATTCCGTAAAAAGTTTTGGCAAGCGCATGGTGGATGACCACTCCAAAGCGGGCGACAAGCTGAAAGAAGTGGCCTCGCGGGAAAGCATCACCCTGCCAAACGATCTCTCTGCAAAAGATCAGGCCACTTATGACCGGCTCGCGAAACTGAACGGCGCTGCTTTTGATCGCGCTTACGCCCGAGACATGGTGAAAGATCACGAGACAGACGTAGCGGCGTTTCAGAAAGAAGCTAGCGCTGGGAAGGACGATTCGCTGAAGAGCTTCGCGTCAGAGACGTTGCCTACTCTGCAAGATCACCTGAAGCAGACCAAAGAAATGATGAAAACTGTGGGCGGTGCTACTGCTGCCAAAGGCGCCAAAGAAACGAAGAGCAATAGCAGCAGCCGTTAACGAATTTCAACTCTCGCAGAAAAAACCATCCCCCATGAGGGATGGTTTTTTTATTTTATGAAGCCAAGTAAATACTTGTATGGCTAGAGCCGCTTTATAACGTCGGACGAACCGCTGCCGCGGAACGGTTGGTAGAGTCGGCGGCGTCGCTGCGCGGCGTCATGGAGACGACAATGTACTCTCGCTCTTTGCCGTCCGCTTCGCGTACGCGCAGCAAAAGCCGGTTCTTGTGGAGCCTGAATTGAGCTGTCTCCCCGATGGGAAGCAAAGCGGGGTGTTTTTCACTCTTGGCCCTGATGCGGTAAATCAGGCGGTCGGTCTGAAGCGTGTATTCGGGGCACAGCAGTTCCTGAGTTTTCTTATGCTGACCGTCAGTGCCGAGGATCTCTCCCGTGACGGTGCTTCCGCCTTTTTCTTCCGAGCCGCACGACGCGGACTCCATCTTTATGAGTAAGCCGTTCTGGTAGGCGGGTTTGTCTTTCGCTTGTGCGGCACACGATGCAAAAAGTATTAGGGCCGGTACCAAAATGCGTTTCATGAGCGCGATTCTCCTTAGCGGGAAATACCGCTTTTGCAATTATCGCAAGAGGTGAATGGGGATAATTGCTGGACGGCTTCGACTGTTTCGATGGCATCACCGGTCGTTCGTACCACTGGCATGCACTGGCCGCTCGTACAGGGTGGCTAGAGTTTGAGCTGTGCTCTAAAGGATTCGGCAGTGTTGAGAAATCAATTGCGGTTCAATGTCAAAAAGCAAGACCCGCCCTACAAATCGAGGGCGGGGTACCCTCCGTGTTTTTGCGGGGTGTGCCGGTGGAAAGAGAAATCATCTCAAGATACAATCGCCCGGTCTTTTATCCGCCACCACTGCCGCAGAAAGACGTCGACACAGAAAGCAATGGTAACGACAGGAACGGAATTAATTAGCAGTGCGGACGGCGGCATTCAGAAAACAAAAGACGGCCAACCGGCGACGTGGTGGATGAATAAGGCGAACTAAAAATAGGTAAGATGCTTTTTTGAGGTGAGTATGAAAGCTTCCGCAGGATATGGGTTGGCGGCAATAGTTTTAGCGGCGGGGATTTCTGCGATGGCGCTTGTGGCGCCCGCGAATCATTCCATTACTTTCGCGCAAACAAATTCCGGCGCCGGTGAAAAAGGCGAGGTTGAACGCGGCCGCTACCTGGTGGAAGAAGTGGCGAAGTGTCCGGAGTGCCACACACCGCGCGATGGACGCGGTGAGTTGCAAGCCGATGCGTGGTTACGTGGCGCGCCGATATGGATCAAGCCGGTCGCGCCGATTTCGAACTGGGCGGATCGCGCGCCACCGCTGGCTGGTTTTCCGAGTTTTACGGAGGAGCAAGGGGAACGAATCCTGGAAAAGGGAATTGGGCCGGAAGGCGAAGAGCTGCGGCCGCCAATGCATATCTATCACATGAATCACGCCGACGCGAAAGCGATTATCGCGTATCTCAAATCTTTGCCGCGCGGCGACAGGAGTAATTAAGTCTGTATCCGTGACGTTAAGATTTATCCTGCGCACATTTACCGTGCTTTATTGCCGGTGTTAATGGGTACCCACGCGAGTCCATCAACGCCGGCGGTAAGGACGATGGGGTCTCGTAACTGCCACGCGCGCAAATCCAGCACCGCGATTTTTCCGGCACTCACGCAGGAAACAAAAGCGACAGCGCCGTCAGGAGTTGCCAGAATTTCGGATGGAGACTGCGGAAGATCGAAAGATTTGGCGATCTTCAGCGTGGACATATCGATGGCCAGCAGAAGATGTTTTGCCATGCACGCTACCAGCAGCCACTTTCCGTCAGGCGTGGGCGCAGAGGCATAGGCGACGGCGGGAAGATCAATCCAGCGCGACACTTTGTAGGATGCGGGGGCTTCCGTGCCTTGCGTGCCTTTGCGATCCGGAAGATCAATGACGGCCAGACGCGGCGCGTCCTGGTCGTGCGTGAATAGGTGGGTTCCGTCGGGCGACATGGAAATGCGTTGAATGGTTTTCGCCACGGGGATAACGGTGATCAAGCGGCGCGCCGGTATATCCAACACACTGATATTTCCCGCACCCACATTTGCGGTATAGGCACGATGCCCGTCGGGAGAAATCACCAGCATGTGCGATTGCGGCGCACCGGTGGGAATTTCGCCAATCACCTTCTGTGCCGCGGGGTCGACAATTTTCACCGTGTTGGCTAATTCGGCGGTCACGTACAGAAGGCCATCGGGGCCGAACTCTGCGCGATGCGGACGAACCGGTCCTACTTGAATGGAGCCAGAAACCTGGCGCTTGCCTATATCGATGACGTCAATCGTGTCGCCATCGGTGCCTGGCTTGCCCACGCCGGAATTTCCATAGATAGGGACATAGATGAAGCGCGCGTCGGGAGAGACG
>Ga0193751_1002976_pt1 | contig 10107 bp, 7 predicted proteins | sample L1c2metaG_FD_143050 | JGI IMG/M metagenome (GOLD analysis project Ga0193751, IMG submission 143050) | Soil microbial communities from a riparian zone of the East river system, Colorado, United States - L1c2 | ecosystem: Environmental > Terrestrial > Soil > Riparian zone | place: USA: East River...
TCCCCTTTGTCGAGCGCGGGAAAATCAATTGCTCTCACGGCGGCCGACAGCTGCTGCTCGCGGTCACTTTTGCCTTCTGGATACGCGGCGATCAAAGGACGGGCGGCAAGAATCTCTTCTCGCAACCACCGTGGGTCGGGACGGTTGGCTGGAGGCTCAATCCTCAGTTCGCTCCGAAACAGGGCGGTATCTACGTCACCCGCATCGACCCGTGCCGCAATCAGATACTTCTGACCGGGCTGCGCATTCTCACTTAACAGGATCGGTTGCTGCGTGTTCTCGTCGCCGTGAAATAGAACGGAGCCGTTCGAAAAAACGGAGATGATCGCATTTGCGTCGCTGCCGAATCGAAGATCGAGGGTTACGCGCGATCCCTTGACAGCATAGCCACCGACTTTTTCCGGAATCTCAATCCAACGGCGAAATACATGCGCGCCCTTCCAGTGGTTTTGGTCATTGTCCTCGGTTGAGGGGCTGGCGGTCATGACGTGCCAGTCGGAGTCGTCGAGCGATGGATCTTCCGGGTGGGGTATGTCCATACGGAATCGCCACTCCGGAAGTGGTTCGGTCACGAGAGACCCGAGGCGGTCGAGCGCCGATTGCGACGAATCGGCCCTGTCGTTGCTGGAAACAAATTGCTGCGCAAGACCCACGGCGCTGAACAGGACAAAGCACAGACAAAAACTGGTCAATGACTTCATACGCACACCGTCGTCTCCTGTGAAGTCAGAGCGCAAGTTTGGACAAAGGCTCGAATGTAATCTTTCTTCTGAGGAGTCTCAAAACGCGAGAATCTGCGGTCAAGAGTTGATGAGGTTCTATGCGTCTTGCCGGCTGGACCGCGCTCCTCTGGTGCGCCGGGCTCCGTTCATGGCAGCATCCAGTAAATGCGACACCCGGTCCTGCAGGACGACAAAGCGCTCATACTCCCGACCCTTTATCGCGCCCATTGAAATCCGCTCGTTGCGATGCCGCATTGGACTCGCCACCGGGATTCGCACGCTGGCGTGGATCTCCCGCACCGCTGTCCTGGCGATGATGTTTCGTACATTGGTTTTAGTAATTCCTCCACCCGCCATAATCGCAATCCGGTCATTTGCGGCGCTGATCATCTTGGTCAGGGTTGCGATTCCGTCTTCCGCGGTCTGCTCGCCTCCCGAGGTCAACACGCGGTCAACTCCGGCGATAATAACGTCCTCCAGCGCTTTTCTGAGGTCCGTGGACATATCAAAGGCGCGGTGAAAAGTAACTTTCAGCGGTCGGGCAAGGTCAACCAGATGGCGCGTCCTCTGGACATCAATTTGGCCATCTTCGTTCAGGATGCCAAAGACGGTCCCATCGGCGCCGAGTTGCTTGGCGGTGAGCACATCCTGCTCCATAGCCTCGAATTCGTCGCCACTGTAGCAGAAGTCCCCGCCGCGCGGCCGAATCATGACATAGAGGCCCACTGATGTCCGATCGCGAGCTGTAGCGATCAAGCCAGAACTGGGCGTGACCCCACCTTCGAGCAGATTGCTGCACAATTCAATCCGGTGAGCGCCGCCCGCTTCCGCTGCCAGAGCGGACTCGACCGAATCAGCGCAAATCTCCAGAATGACGGGTTCACTCATAAGCTTCTGACTCTGTGCTGGCATTAACGGCGGCCTGTGGTTCTGCCGGGAGACCGAATCCCGGCAGAACCAGGACCAGGTCAAAAAATGTAATGCAAGCTGAGCTGTATCTGTCGCGCAGGGGAGCGTACGCTAGTGATCTGGCCGAAACTGCTGTCGGTGATGTTATTGTCCGGGTTCCCGTAGCTGGCAATATTGAAAATGTTGAAGAAGTCGGCGCGGAAACCCACCACCTGCTCCCGCCAAGCGTGGAAGTCCTTGAATAGCGAGGTGTCAACCTGACGGTACCCGGGCGCGCGCTCGGTGCTGTTGTGCGCGCTGCCAAAAGCAAACGAACCTGCGCTGCCGTAGGCGCAAGTCCCGTTGTCCACACCTGAAGTGAGGCAGGGCTGAGCCGATGGATCAGTTCCCCACCAGTTGTTGATAGAGCGGCTCCGAATGACCATAGGGCGGTACTGATTGGCGCGACTGAATCCATTGTTCGTATTGCTGTTGTTTGGACCGAAGATGGTTACAGGCAATCCTGAATAGAGGATAGCCGAGGTTGCAACTTTCCATCCTCCAAACACTGCGTCCAGGAACCCGTTCGCACTCCCTCCATAAGTCCTGCCGTGACCGAATGGCAGGTCGTAAACTCCGACGAAATTCAGACTATGGCGGACGTCCATGGCGGAAGGTCCGTAGTCGGCGTTGAGATCGTAGCCATTCTGGACCGACAGCCCGTTGAAGCTGGTATTAGCCACCGAATAGTTACCCGACGACTCAGTCAAGGATTTCGCAAACGTGTAGTTCAGTGTGTATTCCAATCCGTGGTGAGTTCGCTGACGCAGAGTTACCTGGCCCGAGTTGTAGGTCATCCTGGCCTGGGACTCAGTGATTAGAATACTTCCGCATTCTCCCACCAGAGCAAAGTACGGCGGTTGGTCAGCGGCCGGAACGCTCGAAGCGCCGCATCCTCCAATACCAGAGATGTCCTGCGCCTGCACCAGCGTAAGCTGATTGCCGTTGCGGTAGTCGTCCAGGTGGTGACCGACTTGGCCGTGATAGCCCGCGCTCAGAGATAGCTGATTGGTGAGCGCGTATTCGGTCACAAGCGTGAACTGATGGATGTAGGCAGGTTGCGTATCCTGCGGCCATACCGAATACAACGAATTGTTAATTCCGAGGGGCTGAGTGAAAGCGTTCCCAACCGTGAACGGCGTACCTCCCGAACTTCCCGACGGAGTGGTGGCACTGCTGTTGATCGCAAGCGAGAAAGGCGGGCTGGAAGTCAGGCGCTGATTGAATGAATACCCCTCAAAGAAGCTGGTCGCGCCATAGCCACCGCGGATCACAAGTTTGGACATGACTTCATACGCAAAGCCAAGGCGAGGCATGAACTGCTTATAGTTGCCGTCGTAGCAGGCACGCGTGTGGCAAAGAATCGATCCGGCGGCCGCTCCAGCAGGGACATGGCCTGCATATTCCACCGTGCCCCCAGGCAGAACGTTGGCGGTCTTGTCGTTCTGTTCGTACCAGGGCTGATCGTATTCGTAGCGCAATCCCAGATTGAGCGTGAGTTTTGAACTTGCTTTGAAATCGTCCTGAAAGTATCCGGCAAGACGCCACTGCCGGTTGCCTACCAAGCCGAGGGGCGACGCGAGTTGGACGTTCTGTATCCGGCCGAGAACAAAGTCCGCTGGACCATATCCTGCGCCGCCCGGAAGGGCCGTAAATTGACCGTTGTAACTAAATTGCCCCAGGAATCCAACATTGCCGGCATTGAGATAGTTTTGTTGATAGCGGGTCGCCTGAACACCAATGGATAAGTAGTGGCGTCCGCGCTGCCAGGTAAGATTGTCGTAGTAGTTGAAAGTATTATCTGTGAAAACCTGGGGATTCGCATTGGTTCCGATGTAGCTACCATTGTTGCCAACGCTCTGCCCGGTGAAGCCCACATACTTCTGAGTGCCAAACGGGATGCCGACTTTTTGGTCGCCGGTAAGGCCGAATTGACCGGACGGATCGCTAGGGACACCGTTATTCCAACGGACGCGCGTGAAACCAAAGCGCGCTTCATTGACAATGTAAGGTGAGAAAGTGTGAACAAAGCTGGCGCCGGCAATCTTCGTCGGATAAGTATTGTGCGCAGGGAAGAACACCGGAGTCAGCGCCGTAGTAAAGTCGCTGCCGGTTCCCTGGGCGTAGAATCCATTGAGTCTGTTCGCAGTTCCCGGTGTCCAGTCAACCTTGAAGTCTTCCTGATTGTTCGAGACGAAGCCTCTCTGCGCCCCTTGGAAATTATTCTGAATCAGCCCATCCTGTGGGGTTGCATTGGGGGCCGGGTAGAGGTTGGGATTAGCGGCGAGGAACTGCGCTACCGGATTCACAACTGGAACCTGGTTATTCCCATAAGGAGCGAAATTATTCTGCGTGTCAAAAAGCTGGATGCCCGCGGCAGTGAGAGCTGAAAAATCTCCGCTGAGCATAGCCGGAGTCAGTAAGCTGGCCGATGCTTTACCACCCGTGTGATGCCGTATGCCTTCGTAATCGCCGAAAAAGAAGAGCTTATCCTTCAGGATCGGCCCGCCGAACGTCCCTCCGAAGATGTTCTGGGTATAGGAATTCTTGGGAATAGTCGGAACGTTGTGATTGTTGCCCCAACTGTTCGCATCGAGTATCTGGCTTTGCAGAAGATCGTACAAGGAGCCATGGTAGTTGTTGGTACCGGACTTCAGAATGGTTACAACCGCTCCGCCGTTGGCATTTCCGTACGAGGCGTTCGCGTTGGCTGAGACTACGCGCACTTCGCCGATCGCATCGGGCGCGGGATTGTACGCTATGAGGTTATTCTGCGGCTCGTTATCATCCGCGCCTTCAATCGTGTAGTTATTTTCCTGCTCGCGATTCCCGTTGATCGCCACTACGCCGTTGTTGAACGTATCGCGCTCGATAGCATTGTTGCCATTCAACCCAGTCGGGTCCGTATCGATCGCGCCGGGTTGGTAAAGCGTGAGGGACGAGAAATTGCGGCCGTTCAGCGGGATATTCTCGATCTCAGTGGTGGAAAGTGTGTTGCCAAGGGTGGCATCGCTGCTATTGAGAATTGGATGTACGGTCTCCCTGACCTCCGTTGTGGTCGACGTGATGATTTTCAAGGCGACGTTGACCTTCGCGGTTTGGTCGATTTCCAGGGGAAAGGCGTCTACCCGCGCGAGACTGAAACCTTTCGCGTCAATCGCCAGGGTATACGCACCAATCGGAAGAAACCGGATCGTATAAACGCCGCTCCCGTTGGTTTGCGTTCCGGTTTTCACTCCAGTTGCAGTGTTTTCGGCAGTGACATTTGCTCCGACTACCACCGCGCCACTCGGATCAGTTACCACGCCTGTGATTGATCCCGTAACGGTTTGCCCTAGAGCCGACGACAACCAGAGTATGGTCGTCATCCAACCGACGAATAGATAGCGGAACAAGTTTGTTTTTGTTGTCATAGCGTCCTCTTGAGTCTTCGGGCGATTCGGCCCAGAAGTCCTGATTCCTGTCTGGATCCTGAACACGTGACGTTAATAAGAAAGGATGCCGACTGTCAAGCAAATTTGATTGCTTTTTACTATTTCAATCATTTCTGTGATTCTGCTGGGACTTCCACGTTAATGCAGGACTGGCTCTTTGATGTACACTCTTGCATTCAAGATGAGGGCCGACAAAAGAGTTGACGAAATATTAAGGGAACTGCGGCACAAAGGCCGCATCTCGCTGGAAGAGTTGGTGACGGCGCTCCAAACCTCGCCGGCCAGCGTGAGACGCGACCTCGCCAAACTGGAGATGAGGGGTCTGGTGCGACGGATTCCGGGGGGCGCAACTTTAATAGAGCCTTTGCTCTATGAACCCTTCCGGTACGATTCCCTGTTTCAAAACCGCGAACAGCACCGCGTGTCCGAAAAACGCCGCATCGGCATGGCGGCTACGGAACTCATCCAGGAAAACGAGACCGTCGGCTTCACCGCTGGCACAACCACCACTCATGTGGCGCGCGGCCTGCGCCATCGCCGCAATATCCGCGTGATCACCAATGCCGTGAACATTGCCATGGAGCTGAGTAACTGCGAAGGCTTGAGAACGTTTGTCACTGGAGGATTCGTGGAGTGGGCGGGTTCGTTCTCTTTGGTCGGCCACGCCGCGATCGCTTCCTTGCGAGATATCTACATGGACAAAGTCTTCGTGAGTGTCTGCGGCATTGATCCTGCCCGCGGCCTCACGGTCATCGAGTCGGAAGAGGCTCTGACCTTCCGGGCTATGATTCGGCAGGCGAAACAAGCCATCGTTGTAGCCGACTCGAGCAAATTGGGCGCCGTCACCCCAGCACTAATATGTCCTGTTTCCAGCATCCAAATGCTGATCACCGACACCCGCGCACCCGACAAGGCGATTGCACTCTTCACGGAACGAGGGATTGAAGTTCGACGGGTGTGAATCCGCGCCAGACACTGTGCAAACGTTTGCGCATATCTAAATTATGCACCAATGAGTTGACTGTTATTAGCATATTCAATCAATAATGATTGACAAACCGCTGTCAACGATGCGATAAGTCAATTCCTGCGCGTGTGAGGCGAAAGACGCTTCTCCAAAAAAGCGAGGCCCAGCCTCGAAAACCTCGAAGAAGGAGTTCGGTCATGAATTCAAGCAATCATGGTTTCGGAAAATTGTTGGCCATTGCGGCATTGGGCGCACTGATGATTGGGGCGAACACCGCACAGGCTCAGAGTAAGAACCGGCAAGTAGGTACACAACTTACGGCGACCGCCGATCCGCTGGTGCCGCGGCCCAGTGAACAACCTTGCGTGGTGCAGCTGTTCACTAGTTTTCAGTTCGCGTTTTTTTCGGATACAGATCAAAATTTCCAGGCCACGCCGCCTGCCGATTGTCCCGGTCCCTGGCAGAAGGTAGTGCTGGAAATCAATTTCAGTGAAAACGCGGGACGCCAGTTCGACCGCACGTCGAGCCTCTGGGTGGGAAACGCCAATCTCTACTTCGGAACCACTCCCGAGCCGCTCCATAGCGTCACCAATACCTGGCACATCGAGCGGGACGTGACCGATTACAGCGCGTTGTTTACGTCTGCGCAGCAGGGCACCATGGTCCTCCAGAACTGCACCACCGACTGCCCGAGCCCGTACAACACGCTTCTCACCGGAGTTTTCACGGTGAGTGCCGACCTGGAGTTTTATCCGGCACAGGGCTCCACAAGCCCTCGACCCGCTGATGTCGTGCTTCCACTTGAGCAGCCGAATGGTTCTGGCGGCGCGAACTTGCCGGCACTTTTGTTTACGCCCACTGACCAATTGACAACAACCTTCACTCTCCCCCAGAACGTAGAACAAGCCTACTTAGACGTGGTTGCCCAGAGCCAATCCACGGATGAGCAGTGGTTTGGCTGCTTCCCCAACGACCTGAGCAGCATCAATGAGGTGTACTTATGTGGCAATACAGCCTTCCGCGAGACTGAGATCACCATTGATGGGCAGCCCGCAGGTATTGCACCGGTTTCCCCCTGGGTTTACACCGGATTTCTTCCTGACCAGTGGCGGCCAATCCCTGCCGCACAGACTCTCGATTTTGTTCCCTATCGTGTGAACCTCACGCCGTTTGCGGGCGTACTGAGTGATGGCCAGTCGCACACCATCGCGCTGAATGTCTTCAATAACGATTTCTATTTCTCCACCGCCGCGTCGCTGCTGCTGTACCTCGATCCTGCAAGCACACAGGTTACCGGCGCGGTCACGCAGAACACGCTGACAGATCCATCTCCGGTTGTAACCGAAAACCTACAAGGCACATCGACGGTGACGGGCACCATCGGTGTCCAATCACAGCGCAATTTTGCGATCTCAGGATATGTCAACACGTCGCATGGAAAAGTCACTACCTCCATATCGCAACAGCAAGACTTCTCCGGCACCCAGACCATCGATTTTGATATTGTGAATTTCACGGTGGTCAATCAGAACACCTCTGTAAAAACGGACCTTGACACTGTGACCAGTGTTTCCAGTAACGCTGGGGTAACTAAGACTCACGAAACCTACAGTTTCCCGATCACGGTGGATTTTGTCGCCCCCGTCAACAACTCTACTTTCGGTTTCACCGTAGCAACTACTCAGAACTATCGAACCAGCAAGCTGGTTCTGCAAAACGGGAGCCAGGCCGAATTCAAGTGGACCAACAACTTGGTCACTGGAAGCGACGTGAGTCCAGCAGCGAGTTCGCAACAATACAAGTCGTTCGACTTGCATGGCCCAGCGTATAACTGCCAGATTGCGTCTGCCAGCAATGTGCTGACATCAGTGAGTCCCGGATGCAACAAATAACTCCGCATGCCCCCAAAGTCGAGTAGCGCACGCTCCCGAGGTGTACACGGTTTTGAGGCTGCAAGAGCCTCCCATTTTACTAGGCTTGCCCTTAGCTGTTGTACGGCCCAGTCACCGCTTCGCTGTGTTGGAGGCTGGCTGATCGACGCGCAGGTAAGCACTGCCGAATGCGGCGATCTCAAAGTCGTGAGCCCGGTTGAAACGAGCGACTACATCAGCCGATATGCCGCCTACAATCGGTCATCCAATGATCCACAGACCGAAAACCCGGTTCTTACATTCCTCAGCTTCCTCTTCCAACATCGGACCGTTCTATTTATTGGCTATGGACTGGAAGAGCTTGAAATCCTCGAGTACGTCCTGACGAAAGGGCCGCGCGGCACCGGCGAGGTGCGTCACTACATACTCCAAGGCTACTTCTCACACCAAGAAACACTTCTGCGAAATATGGATGCCTACTATCGGAACGAATGTGGAATCGAACTCGTGCCATTTCGGCGCGATGAAAAGGATTGGGAACAACTGCTTGACGTGATCGAGGCGTTCGCGGATGGCATGCCAGCCTCGAATCCCTTGGTACAGCAGGAAATGCAAGACATGGAGAACCTTTTGCCATGACGGTCCTCACCATCAATGAGCGAGCCTTCATCGACAAGATGAAGGAAAGCGAGGAACTCGCACGGCACGGGTTCTCTCTCCTCCTCAAACGTCCCGACTTCCTCCGGTTTTTCGAGCCGTTGCGGGATGCAGGCCTTTTTGCGCCTGAGCGCAACCCAGGGCCTGAACCCGCTCCCGAACAAGGATATGTGCGCATTCCCTATTGGAGTGCGCTCGACTATCTCGTCGAGATCGCAAAGCAAGCCGGGACGACAAACGACCTTGCACTCGCAAACCAAGTAATGGAGATCGTCAGAACCGTTTCTCAATGGCGTGAAACGGACGGACAACCGCGCCAAAACTATCAGACCGCTCGACGGTTCACCGAGATCCTTGGGCACCTCCCTAGATCTGTTCGCGATGAATCCCGATTACACTCAAAATCCCTTTCTTGGGCTTGTCGGGGTCAATGAGTTTAATCGCCTGATTACACCAACGATTCTGTTACTCGCGAACAAGGTTGGCCGTCCTTCAAGATACCGCGAATAATGTTCAGACATTAGATTTGCCGCGTAGGCAAGCCTGAATTCGTCTATGCTTCGTTCATGGAACCAATGATCAAAGGCGCTATTCCCGTTCTCCCTGCCGCTGACGCCACGGAGTCGCTGAATTGGTGGACCGAGATCTGCGGCTTCAAGGAAACCTTTCGCGACAACACCCCACCAACCTATGCTGGGATTAACCGCGGCGAGGCCTACCTACACATTGCAAGCATGGACGACAAGGCACTCGCGCGGAAGGTGGGCGACCAAACAATGGTGCGACTCGCGGTAAAGGGCATTGAGGCCATGTATGCCGAATTCCAGAAACGCGGGGGCAAGGTACATCCCAACGGTCCTTTGCAAACCAAGCCTTGGGGTACAAAAGAGTTCGGGGCGATTGACCCCAACGGCGTGTGCGTGACGTTCCAGGAATGAAGGGCATCCTCTGTCGCGGTTGCCCTTCCTCTCGATTCGCCGATCACTCTATCACTGGTCAACGAGTGCTAACGCTTGTTACCGCCAATTGACCAACTGTAGTTGTACTTTTCGCCCGCTCTGCCGCGCTCGGAAGATTGTCTCTTGACACCTCGGAAATTCCGAACTGATATGCTTCCAGGCTGATCGATACCAGGAGGCACTATGGTTCGGGAACGGATACTGAAAGTTGTTTTAGTGCTGCTCGGCCTGCTGTTTCTAGCCGCGGCTTATCCGTTGGTGCTGTTTTACGCACAGGAGCCCGCATTGGCGATGATGCTCAGCCTCTACTTCACACTTGGTATTTTTTTGCTGCTGGCCGTCAGAAGCCCGGCGGAGCATCGCAGCCTGATCGCGTTTACGGCTTATTCGAGCTTTGCGCATGGAGCCGTAATGGCGATACAAGCGTACAAGAAACTAATCCCCGGCCATGAAGTGATAGGCGTGGCTGTAATGTTTGTGGTCGGGGTCGTGCTGCTGGCGCTGGCACCGGCGAGGGAGTCAAGCAGGCGCGCATCGATTGCCGCCGTG
>Ga0193751_1002977_pt1 | contig 10105 bp, 10 predicted proteins | sample L1c2metaG_FD_143050 | JGI IMG/M metagenome (GOLD analysis project Ga0193751, IMG submission 143050) | Soil microbial communities from a riparian zone of the East river system, Colorado, United States - L1c2 | ecosystem: Environmental > Terrestrial > Soil > Riparian zone | place: USA: East River...
CGACGATGTAGCCGCCGAAAAGGCCGATGAGGATGGCCGCGATCTTGTCGCGCCGGCGCAGGACGAACAGCCCGTCGGCGACCTCGCGCACGCGCACGGAGCTCTTCAACAGCATTCCGAGCGCGCCGAGCAGGAGCGCCGCGCCGAGGATCTTTCCCTCCGTCGACTGGATGCCGCCGCCGTATTTGTGCTTCAGCCACGTCGCCGTCGCGACGCCGAGCAGCGATGCGGGCGCGCTGCCGATGAACATCCACCCGCTGAGCTTCGCGTGCGTCGTCCCGAGGCTGTGGTGCCGAAGGCCGCCGACCGACTTGAAGATCGCGCCGTGCAGGATGTCCGTCCCGATCGCGGTCGCCGGGTTGAAGCCGAAGATGAAGACGAGGATCGGCGTCATGAGCGACCCGGCGCCCATCCCCGTCATGCCGACGAGGACGCCGACGGCGAGCCCCGCCAGGACGAACTGCCAGGTCACAGGAGCCCGCGGGCCTCGAGGGCGGCGACGATCCGTTCGGCCGCCTCCTCGATCCCGAGCGACGCCATCTCCAGGTGCACTTCGGGGCTCTCCGGCGGCTCGTACGTCGAGCCGATGCCGGTGAGGTTCGCCAGTCCGCCGTCGCGCGCCTTCGCGTACAGGCCCTTCGTGTCGCGCTCGGCGGCCACGTCGGGCGGCACGTCGACGAACACCTCGAGGAACTCGTCCTCGCCGAATTGCGCACGCGTCGTCGCGCGGTCGGCGCGGAACGGGGACACGAACGCCGCGATGACGATCAGCCCCGCGTCGGTGAGCATTTTCGTCACCTCGGCGGCGCGGCGGTTGTTCTCCGCGCGGTCGGCGTCGCTAAAGCCGAGATCCTTGGAGAGGCCGTGGCGCAGGTTGTCGCCGTCGAGCATGAACGTGTGCCGGCCGAGCGCGTGCAGTCGGCGCTCGACGGCGTTCGCGATCGACGACTTGCCTGCCCCGGGGAGGCCGGTGAGCCAGACGACGAACGGCTGCTGGCCCTTCGCCGCCGCCCGTGCGGCGCGGTCGACCTCGACCGACTGCCACGGCACGTTGTGCGAGCGGCGCAGCGCGAAGTGAAGCAAGCCCGCGCCGACCGTGTGGTTCGTGATCCGGTCGATGAGGATGAAGCCGCCGGTGTCGCGGTTCTCCGCGTACGGGTCGAAGGCGATGGGCTCGCTCAGTTCGACGTTGACGACACCGATCGCGTTCAGCTCGAGATGGTTCGCGGCGATGCGGTCGAGCGTGTCGACGTCGAGCTTGTACTTGATCGGCGCGACCGTGGCTGCGACCGTCTTCGTGCCCACGCGCATGAGGTAGGTGCGCCCGCGCAGGAGCGGCTCGTCCGCCATCCACACGACGGTGGCCTCGAACTGGTCGCCCACCTGCGCCGGCGCCTCCGCGGGAGCGATGACGTCGCCGCGGCTGACGTCAATCTCGTCCGAGAGCGTGAGCGTGACCGCCTGCCCCGCGACCGCCCGCTCGAGGTCGCCGTCGAAGGCGACGACCCGGTCGACGGCCGTCTCCTGCCCGCGCGGGAGGACGACGACGCGGTCGCCGGGCGCGACCGACCCGCCGGCGACGGTGCCGGTGAAGCCGCGGAAGTCGGAGCTGGGCCGGTTCACCCACTGCACGGGGAACCGGAACGGCGCGTCCTGCATCCGCTCCTGGTCGACCTCGACCGCCTCCAGGTACTGCATGAGCGTCGGCCCGCCGTACCACGGCATCGCGTCGGACGCGTCGACGATGTTGTCGCCGCGCAATGCCGACATGGGAATGAGCGTCACGTCTTCGAGCCCGAGCTGCGCCGCGAACTCGCCGTATTCGGCTGCGATCTCCGCGAAGCGCTCCTCGGAGAAGTCGACGAGGTCCATCTTGTTCACCGCGACAGCGACGTGGCGGATGCCGAGCAGCCACACGAGGTAGCTGTGCCGGCGCGTCTGCGTCAGCACGCCCTTGCGTGCGTCGACGAGGATCAGCGCGCAGTCGGCGGTGGACGCGCCGGTCACCATGTTGCGCGTGTACTGCTCGTGGCCGGGCGTGTCAGCGACGATGTACTTGCGCGTGTCGGTGGAAAAGAACCGGTACGCGACGTCGATCGTGATCCCCTGCTCGCGCTCCGCGGCGAGGCCGTCGAGAAGCAGCGCGAAGTCGAGCTCGTCGCCCTGCGTGCCGAGGCGGCGCGAGTCGACCTCCAACGCCGCGAGCTGGTCCTCGAACAGGAGCTGCGACTCGTACAGCAGCCGACCGATGAGCGTGCTCTTACCGTCGTCGACGCTGCCGCACGTGATGAAGCGCAGGAGGCTCTTGTGCTCGTGCTGGTCGAGGTAGGCGAGGATGTCCTCGGAGATGAGGTCGGAGACGTTCAGAAGTAGCCCTCGACCTTCTTCTTCTCCATCGACGCGGCCGCGTCGTGGTCGATGACGCGCCCCTGCCGCTCGGACGTCCGCGCGAGCAGCATCTCCTGGATGATCTCCGGCAGCGTCGCCGCGCTGCTCTCGACCGCGCCCGTGAGCGGGTCGCAGCCGAGGGTGCGGAAGCGCACCGTCTTCAGCTCCGGCACCTCGCCGGCCTCGAGCGGCATGCGCTCGTCGTCGACCATGATCAACGTCCCGTCCCGCATGACGACGGGACGCTCGGCGGCAAAGTACAGCGGAACGATCGGAATACTTTCCAAATAGATGTAGAGCCAGACGTCGAGCTCCGTCCAGTTGGAGAGCGGGAAGACGCGCATCGACTCGCCGCGCCGGTGGCGCGCGTTGTAGAGGCGCCACAGCTCGGGCCGCTGGTTCTTCGGGTCCCACCGGTGCTGCGCGGAGCGGAAGGAGAAGATGCGCTCCTTCGCGCGCGAGCGCTCCTCGTCGCGGCGCGCACCGCCGAACGCGGCGTCGAAGCCGTACTTGTCCAGCGCCTGCTTCAGGCCCTCGGTCTTCATCACGTCGGTGTGGACGACCGACCCGCTGTCGAACGGGTTGATGCCGCGCGCGAGACCGTCCTCGTTCACGTGCACGAGCAGGTCGAAGCCGTGATCGGCGACCATGCGCTCGCGGAACCGATACATGTCCTGGAACTTCCACGTCGTGTCGACGTGGAGGAACGGAAACGGCGGCGGCGCGGGATGGAAGGCCTTGCGCGCGAGGTGCAGCATCACCGAGCTGTCCTTGCCTATCGAGTACAGCATCACCGGGTTCTCGGCCTCGGCGACGACCTCGCGCATGACGTCGATCGCCTCGGTCTCCAGCCGCTGCAGGTGCGTGAGCTTGACGCGGTCGATCACGCGGGCACTCCCAGGCAGCCGATCTCCTCGAGCTTCGCGATGACGAGCTGCGCCGACTCCTTCGGGGAGAGCGTCGTCGTGTCGAGGCGCAGCTCCGGCGCCGCCGGCACCTCGTACGGGTCGGAGACACCCGTGAACTCCGGGATCTCGCCCGCCCGCGCTTTCGCGTACAGGCCCTTCACGTCGCGCCGCTCGCACTCCTCCACCGGCGTCGCAACATAGATCTCGAGGAACACGCCCTCGCCCTCGACGAGCGCGCGCGCCTTGCTCCGCGCCTCCGCGTACGGCGAGATCGCGGACACGATCACCACAGCGCCGTGCCGCGTCAGCCGCGACGCGACCCAGCCGATGCGCTCGACGTTCGCGTCACGGTCCTCCTTCGAGAAACCGAGCCCCTGCGACAGGTGCGTGCGCACGACGTCGCCGTCGAGCTTCTCCACGAGCAGGCCGCGCCGCTCCAGCTCGGGCGCGACGAGATCCGCGATCGTCGTCTTGCCGGAGCCGGAGAGGCCGGTGAACCAGAGCGTGAACCCGATCACGGGGTGTGGATGCCGCACTCGATCTTGTCCGAGTCGGCCCAGCGTCCCGCCCGCTCGTCCTGGTCACGGCTCACCGGCCGCGTGCACGGGATGCACCCGATCGACGGATAGCCGGCGTCGTGCAGCGGGTTGTACGGGATCTCGTTCACGTGGATATACGCGTCGACGCGCTTCGCGTCCCAGTCGACGAGCGGCTGGATCTTCCACACTTCGTAGCGCTCGCTGAACTCGACGCGCTGCGCGTCCTTCCGCGTGAGGCTCTGCTCGCGGCGGATGCCGGAGATCCACGCGTCGTACTCCTTCAGCGCGCGCTCGAGCGGCTCCACCTTGCGCACGTGGCAGCAGCGGTCGGGATTCGACTCCCACAGGTTCGGCCCCTCCTGCTTGTGCTGCTCGGCCACCGAGATCACCTCGGGCCGAATCAGCTCGAGCCCGTACCGCTCGACGAGCCGCTCACGCGTCTCGTACGTCTCGCGGAAGAAGAGCGCCGTGTCGAGCTCGATCACAGGGATGTCGATCCCGAGCTCGGAGACCATGTGCACGAGCACCGACGACTGCTTCTGCCACGAACAGGTGAGGCAGAGCTTGTCGCCGAAACGGTCGTAGGCCCAGAGGAGGCAGTCCTCCGCCGTCATCGCCTCGACGTCAGGAAGCTGCAGGCTGAGGCTCGCCACCGAGCAGCACCTCCTTCAGCGTGTCGCCGCGCAGCCCGAGGCGAAGCGTCTCGAGCGGGATGGCTTCCTCGGGCGGGATGTTGCCGAGGTTGACCTCGGGCCCGAAGTGCTTGATGAACCACGCCTGCGACGCCTTCGTCGGCGCCTCCCAGACGAGGTCGTGGAAGTCGATCGAATGCGCGATCTCGTCCACGAGGCCCGTGCGCATCTCGCCCGACGGGCGAAAGATGCCGGCGGTGCCGCCCTCGCGCGACTCGGTGACCACCTTCCAGGCGCCGGCCTCGAGCTCCTCCTTGATCCACTCCACCCACTCGTACGGCGCGAACACGACCTCCGAGTCCTTGGAGCCGACCTCGGAGAGGACGGTGAAGTCCTTCGCGAAGTCCGCAATGAGCTCGAGCTTGCGCTCGCGCGGAATCTCGATCGTGCCGTCGGAGATCTCGACGTGCGAGATGCCGAGGCTCTGGAGCCAGCGCTTGTACTCGTCCAGCTTGTCGCGGACGTAGCAGACCTCGAAGAACGTGCCCCCGATGACGACGGGCTTGCCGCGCAGAACGTCGAGCTTCTTACGCAGGTTCTGCGTGACGTACGCGGTGCCCCAGCCGAGCTTGACGATGTCGATGTGGTCGCCGGAGACCTCGAGCACGTCCTCCCACCCACGCGGGCCGAGGCCCTTGTCGAGCACGTGCGTCAGGCCGCCGTCACGCGCGAGGCCGAGATCAAAAACGGGCATAGAGCTCCTCCAGCTTCTTCGTCGCGGCTGCCTGGACGTCGTGGTAGAGCGAGTTGCCGTGCGCGTCGATGCCGACGGTGAGCGGCCCGAAGTCCTTCACCCGGAACTTCCACAGGCACTCGGGCATGAGCTCCTCCCACGCGACCTCCTCGATCTCCTCGATCTGCGTGGTCTCGAGCGCCGCGGCCCCGCCGACGATGGCGAAGTACACCATCCCGAGCCGCTGCATGGGCTCGATCGCCTCGTCGGGGAAGCCGCCCTTGCCGCAGATCGCGCGGACGCCGTACTGCGCGCCGAGCGGCTCTGTGAAGCGCACCATGCGCGCGCTCGTCGTCGTGCCGATGCAGACCTTCTCGTACTTGCCCTCGGCGAGCTTGCGCACGCCGGGCGCGGTGTGGAGCAGGAACGCGCCCTTGAGGTCCATAGGCGGCTCGACGCCCTGGTCGAAGATGCGGATCTGCGTGCGGTCGCGGATGCCGATGATGTGGCCCTGCACCGTCACCTCATCCCCCGCTTTCAGCTTGAGGATCTCCTGCGGATCGGTGATCGGGAACGTGACCTCGTGCGTTGCCATCTCAGGCCTCTCTGTCGAAGTCGGTGGTCCCGTCGGCGGCGATGTGCGCGCTCGCGCGCCGCGCCGCCCAGCACTGGTAGTTGACGGCCACGGGGTTGAGCGTCATGTGCGTGTCCGCGTGCTCGATGTGGCAGTTGAGGACGGTGACGTCGCCGCCGAGCCCCATCGGCCCGATACCGGTCTCGTTCAGGAGCCCCATCAGCTCGTCCTCGAGCTCCGCGACGATCGGGTCGGAGTTGCGCGTGCCGATCGGTCGCGCGATCGCCTCCTTCGCGAGATACATGGCGTAGTCGGCGGAGCCGCCGATGCCGACGCCGACGATCCCGGGCGGGCACGGCTTGCCGCCGGCGCCGACGATCGACTCGAGCACGAACTTCTTGATCCCCGTCACGCCGTCGGCGGGGACGCACATCTTCAGGAAGCTCATGTTCTCGGAGCCCGATCCCTTCGGCACGCACTTCACGTCGAGCCCGTCCCAGTCCTTGATGAACTCCCAGTGCACGATCGGCAGGCGATAGCCGATGTTGGGGCCGGTGTTCTCGCGCGTGATCGTGTGCACCGCGTTCGAGCGCAGCGGATGCTCGATGGTCGCCCGCGCGGTGCCGTCGCGCAGCGCCTCGTAGATGCGCGCGGGATGGAGCGGGAAGTGCTCGCCGACGCGGCACGTGTAGACGGCGATGCCGGTGTCCTGGCAGACGAGGTTGTTTTCGCCGTCGGCGACCTCGACGTTCTTGAGGATCGTGTTGAGCACGCGCTGCCCGGGCACGGACGTCTCGCGCGCGGCGGCGGCCTTGAGCGCGTCGCGCAGGTCCTGCGGGATGTCCTTCAGCGCCCACACGTATAGGTGCGCGGCGGCGTCCTCCACCGCGGCTTGCAGGTCAGTGTCGATCAGCAGCGGCACAGCCGGCCCTCCTTCCGAAGACGACGCATTCGAGCAGCGAGTTGCCCATCATCCGGTTACGTCCGTGCGTGCCGCCCGCGATCTCGCCGCAGGCGTAGAGCCCTTCGAGCGTCGTCTCGGCATCGCGGTCGATGACGAGCCCGCCGTTCTGGTAGTGCAGCACGGGGTAGGTCATGATCTTCTCCGCCAGCGGGTCGATGCCGCCGGCGCGGTAGCGGCGCAGCATGTACGGGAGCGAGAGCTCGGCGTCGTGCGCGGTGATGCGCGTCGTGTCGAGCCACACCGCCGGGCGGCCGCCGGGCGTCTCGACGCCCTTGCCCTTCGCCACCTCGTCCACGATCGCCTGTGCGACGACGTCGCGCGGGCCGAGCGAGTCGGTGAACTCCTCCTCGTCCGCGTTCAGGAGGACGGCGCCGTACGCGCGCGTCGTCTCCGGGATGGAGTAGCCCTGCATGTTCTCCGGCCACGCGCCGCCGTTCGGGTGGTACTGGAGCGCGTCGAGGTCGCGCGACTCGGCGCCGAGGCCGAGCGCGATCTTCGTCACCTCGCCGGTTGCGCCAGGATGGTTGGTGGAGAGCTCGTCGCGCTCCTCCGCCTCGCGAAAGCAGCGGCCGCCGGCGGCGAGGACGACGGTCGACGCTTCGACGACGTGCTCGCCGACGTGCGCGCGCCAGCCGGGCTCGAGCTCGCGCAGCGGACTGTTGGGAAAGAGGGTGATGCTCGAGCTCTCGACGGCGTCGCGCAGCGCCTTCGTGATCGCGTGGCCGGTGCGGTCGCCGACCTGGAGCAGGCGCTTCTGTGACGCGCCGCCGCAACGGGCGAGCCGGTAGCCGCCGTTCTCGCGCGTGAACTGGACACCGAGCTCCTCGAGCCAGTGGATCGCCGACGGCGCCTCCGAGGTGAGGATCTCGACGAGCTCCATGTTCGCCGTCTCGTGCGAGCTCTTCCACACGTCCTGCGCGTGCTGCTCCGGCGAGTCGTCCTCGCCGAAGGCGGCCTGGATGCCGCCCTGCGCCTTCGCGGAGTTACACGACTGGAGCGAGCCCTTCGTCGCGAGCGCGACGCGCGCGCCGGCCTTCTCGGCGGACACGGCGGCGGCGAGGCCCGAGGCCCCACTGCCGATCACGAGCACGTCGAAAGGGGCTGGAGAAGCCACGCCGCGCCTGATGGTACCCAGGTGTGACTAATTGCACCAATAAGCGATGGATATGAAGTGCCGGTGCGGTCATGGCTGAAAGTGCCATCTTGATTGTCAGTCTTGACAACGGTACGGTACGGTGGCCTGACCGTCGTCCACGGTGCGCCGTGGCATGCCTCGCACTGGCTTCTGCTCGGTGCCTACTCGATCGGGTTCGGAGCTCTCGCCGCGTGGGGATTCGCGCGCGACGAGCAGCAGCACTACCGGTGACCCATCACCACGCGCTGCGCAGCAGCTCCTCGATCTCCTTCGGCGTCGCCGGGTGCGGGTTCGCCTGGTTGCCGCCGCGCTGCGCGGTCGAGGCGGCGAGCTCGGGGATGTCCTCCTCAGGGACGCCGAGCTCTCGCAGGCGCGTGATGCCGCCGAGCGCGTTCAGCTCCTCGATGCGCGCCGCCGCGTCGCCGCCGACCGCCTCGCCGAACGCTCGCACGGCCGCCGGCGCGTAGCGCGCGTTGTAGCGGAGCGCCGGCGGCAGGAGGATGCCGTTCAGCGTCCCGTGGGCGAAGCCGTACTTGCCGCCGACGGCCTGCGCCATCGCGTGCGCGAGCGCGAGCATCGAGCCGGCGAGCGCCTCGCCCGCGAAGGACGCACCGCGGAGGAGCTCCGTGCGCAGGTCGCGGTCGAGCGGCGACTCGACCACCCGCGGAAGGAACTCGGAGATGAGCCGTGCGCCGGCGAGCGCGTGCTCGTCCGACTCCTCGTTGTGCCCGTGCACGTACAGCGCCTCGGCGCAGTGCGCGAGCGCGTTCATCGCCGTGCCGACCGTCTCCTCGCGCGGAAGGCCGACCGTGAGGCCGACGTCGTAGACGATCCCCGCGAGGCGCGCGCCGCTTCCGCCGCCGCGCATGCGGCGCTGCGGGTCGCGCATGCCGAAGTACGGCGTCCACTCGGCTCCGCCGTATGTCGTCGGGACGGCGACGAAGGGGAGCTTCGTCGCCGCCGAGATGGCCTTGCCGAAGTCGATCGCGCTGCCGCCGCCGATGGCGACGATACCGTCGCGGGCGAGGTCGGCCGCCTCCTCGACGCGAACGGACGGCACCTCGGACCAGCGCGCCACCGGCTCGATCGGAAGCACAAGGTTGTCCCAGCGCGGGCTCGCGACGAGCAGGCACTCGCGCATGCCGAGCTCCTCGCACACCTCCGCGAGGAGGGAGATCGGCCCCCAGCGGACGATCACGCGAGCCGCTCGCGCGCGAAGTCGACGAACGCCTGAGCGACGCGTGTCTCCGCGCGACCGCTCGATCGTGCGAGCAGGATCTCGCGCGCCGGCTCGAGACCGTCGACGCGTGCGATCGCGAGCGCGCCCGCGGCGACGTCGGGGTCGATTGCCGCGCGCGAGATGAACGTGACGCCGAAGCCGGCGAGCACCGCGCTGCGCGCGGACTCCTGCAGGCCGAGCTCGAGGCGGATGTCGAGGTCGCGCAGGCGCACGCCGCGCGTGCGCAGCGCGTCCTCGATCACCTGCCGCACGCCGGCGCCTTCCTGCATCAGCACGATTGGCTCTTCCCGCAGCTCGTCGATCGTCACCTTCCGATTGGCGAAGCGATGGCCGCGCGGCACGGCGAGCACGACCTCGTCGCGGAAGAACGGCTCGAAGACGACGCCGCGGTGGCGGCGCTGAGCGCCAACGACGCCGAGCTCGAGCTCGCGCCGTGCAACCTGCTCGATCACGTGCTGCGTGTCCGACACCGAGAGCGCGATGCGCACCTCGGGATGGAGCCGCTGGAACTCGCCGAGCACCACCGGCAGGACGGTGCCGCCGGGGCCGGTGGAGGCGCCGATCTCGAGGCGGCCGGAGAGCTCGCCCTCACCCTCCTCGCCCAGCTCGGCGAGGAGCTGCTCCTCCTGCACGAGCAGCCGCTGCGCGCTCCGGTACAGCCGCTGGCCCGCCTCGGTCGGCTCCACGCGGCGGCCGGAGCGGTCGAGCAGCTGGCGCCCGAGCCGCTTCTCGAGCGACCGGATCTGGAGGCTGACCGCCGGCTGCGTCACGCCGAGCTGCTCCGCCGCCTGCGAGAAGCTCCGCCGCTCGACGACGGCGCAGAAAGCCGCGAGCTGCCGCGTGTCCATATAAGGCCAGCGGGGATTATATACTTGACGAACCCAAGCCCCGCACCTAGCCTCCCTTCCGCATGGCAAGCCGACGCATCAGCCGGACTTATACAGGCTGACGGAAGTTATCCACAGGGTCCCGCCGAAAGGCGAGGCTTCCCC
>Ga0193751_1002978_pt1 | contig 10104 bp, 10 predicted proteins | sample L1c2metaG_FD_143050 | JGI IMG/M metagenome (GOLD analysis project Ga0193751, IMG submission 143050) | Soil microbial communities from a riparian zone of the East river system, Colorado, United States - L1c2 | ecosystem: Environmental > Terrestrial > Soil > Riparian zone | place: USA: East River...
CTCTTGAAAAAACGCGGGCGCTTCGGCGCGCGCTTTCGGTCCGGTAAACTCCCGCTCGACCGGAAAAATGTGCTGCCGCAGCCATGGCAACAGCTCGCTTTCACCGCGCGCTACGACCGAGTATTGCGGCAGGTGCGTGTGACAATCGATTAAGCCCGGAAAAATCGCGGCCGGCCGCCGGTCGAGCCAGCGAATTGAAGTCGAGTGCAGCCGGCGCAGATCGTCGTAGTCGCCGATTTTCGAAATTTTTCCGTTGTCGATCAAGACCGCGCCATTAGGCCGGCCGCGCAAAGCGCCGAACTGTGGTGCATCGATCAGAAAGCCGCGGAGGCCGAACGGGCTGGTATCGCTCTGCATAAACGGCGACTGCTATCAAACCACTTTGGTCGGGCGCGCCGCAACACCGCAATTGAGGGCACTTTCCGCGGAAAGGATAGGGGCGATTGATTTTGCCGCTCCGGTTCGGACTCGCCCAGGCGACATCGGTACAAAAAAAGATTCGGGCAGCGCACGCCAAGGAGAAACAGCAAATACAAGAAACGTGCAACCGCCCGAATCGCCTTAACCTGTTAATTTGGACAGCGCGCAGCGGCTGGCGTTCGAATTATTTACGATTTTTTCGGACTGAGTAGGCTCAACTGCGCCAGGCACTTACAACTTCATCTCCTCTTGAATCGAACCGCCGGCCCTCGCCGCCTCGGTTTTTACCTCCTGCAATAACGACTTGAACTCGCATTTCTCCAGTTGGGCGATCAGCGCCGGATAATCCGGTTGGATCCGGAGGTCATCAATCGGGATTGGAAGCTCCGTGTGACAATCGAGCTCCACCATTTTTCGGTTCTGCAAAATTTGTTCGCGCGCGACGGTAAGCTTTTCCCGGTTCCGATTGCTTTTCACCTTGTCGATGTTCGCGAGCAGCTTTTCCAGGCCGCCAAATTCGCGGACTAATCCGGACGCAGTTTTCCGTCCGATACCGGCGCCGGGGATGTTGTCGACCGAATCGCCTGAAATCGCCAGCACATCGCCGATCAGTTTCGGCGGCACGTCCCATTTCGCAGTCGCTTGTTCCTCGCCGAGTAACGCGAACCCGTCTTTCGGCGAAGCCAGATCGGCTTTGGCTGTGGTGTAAACTTTCACGCACGGGCCGATCACCTGATACAAATCTTTGTCGTTCGTGGCCAAGACCACTTCCATTCCTTTGCGTTTGCACGCGGCCATCGCGTAGCAGCCCATCAAGTCATCGGCTTCGGTGTTGGGGAGCGAAATGTTTTTGAATCCGAGCAGGGGGGTAAGCTTTTGAATGAAATCGAGTTGCGGCACCATCGGCAACGGCATCTCCTTGCGCGTCTCTTTGTAAGCCGGTTGCAACTTCACTCGCCGTTCCGGCATGCCTTCGTCCCAAAACACCGCTCCCAGCTCCGGCTGCAGATGCTTAATCATCAAGCGCAGCGTCTTGGTGAAACCAAAAATTGCGTTCGTCGGCTCGCCTCGCGAGTTGGACAGGTTCGGGATCGCGAAAAACGACCGGTAAACGTAATAATGCCCGTCTATTAAAAGCAGTTTCACTAGAAGAGAGGATTAACTGGATTCTGCGGATTTCAAAACCGAACCTGCAAATTCGCTTCAGCAAATCCCTCTGTTAATCCGGTGAATCCTGTCCAATGATGAGGGCATGGCCGAGCAGTGGATCATTCGAGTTCAGGGAAAAGAATACGGCCCGGCTGATCTGGCGACGTTGCATGAATGGAAAGCTGACGGTCGGGTGTTGCCGGTGAATCCCGCCCGCCAGGCCGATGTCGAGGAGGCTCTTTGGAAAACGGCCGGCGACATTCCCGGATTGTTTCAAGTCGAAGCACCGCCGGTTCAGACAAATGTAGAGGCAAACGCCAGTCCGGCTCGGACTGTGACGCGCGCAGGAGCGTCCGGCGGCATTGCGGCCGACACGGCCGCCCCTACAATCTCGAAACCGCCGAGTCGGAACATTTTGGTCGAGACATTTCGAATTTATTTTCGAGGTTTCTTTCAATTTTTCTGCCTTTCATTGCTGAGCATCGTCCCGATCGTCTGCGCGGAGCTCGCTAGTCGTTTCGTCGACACCGCGCCCGGCGTGAACGTCGATCTGCGAACACTCGTCGCGGTCGCGTTCGGATTATGCATGCTCGTGCTGCGAATTATTTTGGTTCCAGTCTATATCGCCGGCATCCAGATTCTCACCGCCGAGCTTGCGACCGGACATCGGCTCGGTTTTTTCAGCGTCCTTAATGCGGCGGTCAAATATTGGCCGCGCGTGGCCGGTCTCGGCCTGTTTGTCTACGGCGTTTTCTTTTTGCTGATCCTGTTCGCTCTCGGCATCGCGATCATGGTCGTCACTTCAGCGGCGCTCTTCTCGATCGTGCTCGCGCTCGGCTTGCTTGCATTTCAAGTCTGGTTGTTCGGCCGATTTTTCATTAACGTTCTTTTCTGGCAGCAATTCACCGTGCTCGAAAACGCGAACGTGAGCGAGGCCCTCCGCGAGAGCAGAAGACTCGCGCGCAGCGGGCGGGATTTTCCCTGGTATCAACGGCCACTCTGGCGCGGCGCGCTCATCGTCTCGATTTGGATCGCGTTTGCTTTAGCAATCGCCGTCGTCGCGATGTGGCCAAGACTGGCTGCGGAATGGCCGTTAGTCCGAGATTCTTTCAGCCAGCTGGGCGTCGCGCAGGATCCTCAGGTTGTTCTGCAGAAAATGATGGCGAGCCTGCCAAAAAATCAGGCAGCCAGCTTTTCCGAACTGGGTCTCACCGTTTTGCAGCGAATTCTTCAACCGCTCCTCGGCATCGCCTTCGTCGTCCTTTATCTCGATAGCCGGCAAGAAGAGTAGATGATATAATTGGGTTCTCTCTCGAGATGCGGTCGTGAAACCGAGATTGCTAGCTTACTTCGCCCCGGCGCTGTTGGCGGCGACATTCTTAATCGCTGCCGATCAATCTCGACTCAAATTACCGGACGGATACGTAATTTCGCCATCAAGTGTTTCGCCGAATCGTGAATATGGCGTCAGTGCATTCGATAACACGGTCAATCCGATTCCCGATGAGATCAATGAGAACAAGATCGTAGATCTTCATACTGGCCAAATCGTAGGAATCATTCACGGCTCAAGTGCAATGATTCACATGAATAACGAAGAAATTCTTCCGGCTCGCTGGTCTCCGGATGGATCACTGCTGCTATGGGAGGTGGATGGGAAATGGTCTCCATCGACTTTGACGCTGCTAAGAATAGAGAACAGTAAGGTTAAATGGGCTCTCGATGTCCTTAGAACTGTGCAACAAGCGATTCTTGTTCGCACGCGCGAAGTCGCTCCGCAGAAATACGCTGTGGCAAAAAGAGAGAATAGAGGCAACGGCACTGCGTTTCCCGACGGGTTTACGATAAACGTTCGAGTGGAGGGCGATCAAGAACGAGGTGGCGCTACGGAGAACGTAGAGGGCAAACCGATTTCTCTGCCTTTGAAGGTTCATGCCGAACTGACTTCGAATCCGAAAGAGATGGAAGATTGGCCAAAGGAACCTCAGCTCGACTCCGAGCTGGATGGGGTGATAACTCCGGAACGACAACTCAACGTCACTCGCTTCCGTTTGCGCGAGACGCCTTTTAGCAAGGCGACGTCGAGTTCTTGGCTGGAACTTACAAATCCTGATTGATCGCCCTGGCACTTTCGAAGTGGACGGCACTCTCGGTTACGAGCACCTCAGGTCAGGTTCTACCTGTAACTTTGAGAGTTGACGGTACGACGTACACAAATTTTTAGCGAAACTGCGCAAAAGTTCCTCGGTTAAGGCAAAGGTACGGCAGCAAACCACGGCCATCACTTGATCGATCACCGGCGCCGGATGCGGCGCATTTCGCTCGCGGCGAGCCGGTTCGAAACGCGCGATCGTTTTCATGAATCGGTTTTTGAAGCTGGTCGGAAAAAAAATTTTGTTGGATGGCGACCACTCTCGCGTCGCAATCCGATTCATACCCCAAAGCCGCTAGCCAAAGCGATCATGCAGACGTTCCTCTTGTTCCTCGCCCTGCAAGAGCCGTCTCCGGGCTCGTTCTTGATTGCAGGCGCTATCAGTCTGGGCTTGCTCGCGATTTTCCTTCATCACAAACTCGGTTAGGCTGGAATGCCGTTAGCCCGTGCTAGTTGAATCGCATCGGCGTGCTTGCGCGGCGCAGCACAAATTGAAATCATCAGGCAATGCTGATGAAAGGCGAGACGTTATGTCAGATTCTGCTTTGGGGCAGCGCCGCAGTAATGCTCTCGTCCCGCGTGATCGCTCCCAGTGCGCTGCAACGATTCGATCAACCGCGGACCGTCTCGTACACAGCTGATATCGTCGTGAACGGTCGATGGCTCCTTCCACGCGACATGCTTGGGCACGTTGCAACGAAACCACCATTAGTGAACTGGATGGCAGCGCCGGTCGTCGCGCTCGGTTTCTGGCAGGAATGGGCCGCGAAGTGGCCAATGGTCGCAGCGACACTGCTCACCACTGCCCTGACTGTGAGAATCGCACGTAATTTGTTTCGAAAAATTCCCGAGACCGAAACGGTCGCAAACGAAGCTGCGCTTCTCGCTGGGGCCGCGTGGCTGGTGAATCCGGCCAATATGACAATGATCTATCATTGCCGGCCCGATCCGGTCCTGGTGCTCTTTCTCACGGCGGCTTGGATGTTCGCGATCGCGATCATATCTGAAAATGACTCCGACAAGATCGCCATCGGCGGGCTTTCGATTGCCATCGGCTTGGCGGCTTTGACCAAAGGTCCAGCAGCGCTTCTTCCGATGATATATCTGCCGTTGGCGGCCTGGTTCATCCGAGGCCAACCAGATCTTCTCTGGCGTAGTCACTGGCTGTGGGCAATCTCAGTTGCGCTCGCGATCTTCTCGCTCTGGGCATTGCCGACCGCGATCCGCTACCCGGCGCCGTTTTTTAAGCAGCTTATCGGCCGTGAGCTAATCGGACCAACCTTGGGATTGGATCATCACTTCAGCGGCAAACATTACATTGATGGTCCAATCGCTGCGCTAAAACTCATTTTGCAAAATCCGATCTGGTTTGTTCAGCGGTTTCTGCCATGGTCGCTCCTGACTATCGGCGCACTTTGCGCTATCGGCTGGAAGCGATGGTTTCGACATCCGCTTGCGCCCGCAATTTTGTGGATATTTCTCGTGCTCGTATTTTTCGCTCTCTCGGTGCGCAAAACTGCCGATTACATCCTGCCCGCTTATCCCGCGGGAGCGATCCTGGCCGCTTATTTTTGTGCAACTTATTTGCGAAGATTTCGTATCCAGCCTTGGCAGGTCGCGGCATTCGCTCTCGCGCTCGCCGTTGGACTGAGCGCAAAACACTTTCTCAAGACGAGCAAGGATCGCGGCGGCGAAAACTTAAAGCTATTTGCGCGCGAAGTGGAGAACATGATCGACGACGCCCCGGTCGTATTCATCGATACCGAGTACAACACGCTCCAGTTTTTTCTGCATCGACATCAGCCAGGTGCTCCGACCGTGGAACAAATGGCCGTGGCAAAGTGGGCCATTATGCCGTTGCGCGACGAAGTCCCCGCGGAATTGCAATCGGACTTGGTCACCCGAAATCAAGAAAAGCAGTTTGTGTTGGGATTATATCGAATGGAGAATGTGCGCGCTCTGATTCACCCAGATTCGCCGCCTAATTTTGGATGGCGTCCGCGATCGTAAACTCGCCGCTTCTATGACAACGGTTAAGACCTGGCCCGGAAAACCATATCCGCTTGGCGCCACCTGGATGGGAAACGGCGTCAATTTCGCGATCTTTTCCGAACACGCCACGGGCGTCGATCTCTGCTTGTTCGACGACATCGGCGCGCCGAAGGAAAACGTCCGTATTCCTTTCCGCGAACAAACCGAGCAAGTGTGGCACCTGTTTTTGCCCGATGCGCGGCCGGGACAGCTTTACGGTTACCGCGTCTATGGCCCGTACGATCCGAAGCGCGGCCTGCGTTTCAACGATTCGAAATTGTTGCTCGATCCGTATGCTAAAGCGATCGCGGGCCGGATTAATTGGTCGGACGAAATGTTTGGCTACGTGGTTGGCGATAAAGCGGAGGATCTGACGCGCGATTCACGCGACAACGCGTGGGCGATGCCCAAGTCAGTCGTGGTCGACGATGCTTTCAATTGGCGCGACGACAAACGGCCGAACACGCCGCTTTCCGAGACGCTGATTTATGAAGTGCACGTGAAAGGATTCACGAAACTTTTGGGAGACGTGCCGGAGCAATTCCGCGGCACCTATGCCGGAGTCGCGAGCGAACCGGCGATTCGTTATCTCAAAAATCTCGGCGTGACCGCGGTCGAACTTTTGCCGGTGCACACCCATCTGGATGACAAGGCGCTGGTCGATCGTGGCCTGACGAATTACTGGGGCTACAACACGATCGGATTTTTCGCACCGCACGGGCACTATTCGAGCAACCGTGAGTTGACCGCGGAAGTGACCGAATTCAAATCGATGGTGCGAGCGCTGCACGCCGCCGGGATCGAAGTGATTCTCGATGTTGTTTACAATCACACCGGCGAAGGAAATCATCTCGGACCGACGGTCTGTTTTCGCGGAATCGATAATGGGGCGTTTTATCGGCTGATGGCAGACAATCCCCGTTTCTATTTGGATTACACTGGCACCGGCAACACGGTAGACACGCTCCACCCGCGCACGCTGCAAATGGTGATGGACAGTCTGCGCCATTGGGTGGTGGAAATGCGCGTGGACGGTTTTCGGTTCGATCTCGCTCCCGCCCTCGGACGCGACGGCACCGGATGCAATAAGTTCGCCGCCTTTTTCAAAGTCATTCAACAGGACCCGGTCCTGTCACAGGTGAAATTAATCGCGGAGCCGTGGGATGTCGGTGAAGGCGGCTACCAGGTCGGCAATTTTCCCGTGCCGTTTTCGGAATGGAACGGAAAATTCCGGGACGCGATGCGCAGTTTTTGGCGCGGCGACGAAGGTTTTATCGGCGAAGTCGCGTATCGACTGACCGCCAGCCCCGATCTTTATCAACACGACGGCCGGCAACCCTACGCCAGCGTTAACTTCATCACGTCACACGACGGCTACACCCTCAACGATCTCGTCAGCTACAACGACAAGCACAACGAAGCTAACGGCGATGAGAACCGCGACGGCGACAGCCATAATCGCTCCTGGAACTGCGGGGTCGAAGGGCCGACGGACGATCCGAACATCAATAGTTTGCGCCGCCGGCAGGAGCGCAATTTTTTGACGATGCTTTTTTTGTCGCAAGGCGTACCGATGCTTTTGGGCGGCGATGAATTTGGCCGGACGCAAAAGGGGAACAACAACGCCTATTGTCAGGACAATGAAATCAGCTGGCTAAATTGGCAGTGGGACGAAAAACAGAACCGCCTGTTCGAATTCACCAAAAAATTGATTCAGCTGCGCCGTGAGCATCCGGCATTTCGGCGTCCGAAATTTTTTCAAGGCCGCCGCGTTCCTGGCGGCGAGATCAAGGACGTGATGTGGTTCAATCCCGGCGGGAACGAAATGAGCGAGAAAGAATGGAATTCGCCATTCGCACGTTGTCTTGGGATGCTCATCAGCGGCGACGCCATTGGTTTGGTGGATGAACATGGCGAACCGGTGCGCGACGACACCTTTCTGCTTTTGATCAACGCGCATCACGAACCAATTCCGTTCGTGCTTCCGGGCGAGGAGCACCTCGAGTGGGAACAGATTCTCGACACCGCGAACGAAGATGGTTTTCTCAAGGAACCGAAGAAATTTTCGTCCGGTGACGATGTCGACCTTGGTGGACGAGCGAGTTGTTTGTTCAAGCTCAGCCGCGGCGAACAACCGCGCGCGCGTCACGAATCCTGGAAGAAACGCGCCATGGCCGCACTCGCGGCGATCACCGGTGACGAGGAACGCGCGAAGAAATAGGTAGGGCGATTACGCTCCCAGCTAGTGCATCCAAGAGTGTTGCCCCATTAATGTTGGACGTTCGCCTCAACGCTTATGCTTTTGAGGCAAGTGGATTGACCTCAATCGCTCGCGGGCGATTCGGTGAACCGCCCCTACCAGAAGGATTCTAATCAACGCTAGATTGCAACGCGGCGCGATTCTATTATAGAGAATTCATGAGCGCTTCTTTGGTGCGCCCGGAGGACGCTCGTCCAGTTAGCCTATGATACCGGCTTCACTCGTAATCGCGGCAGATCGCGGCAGCTTGAAAGCATATCGGGTCGACGAAACGCCCACCCGCGGGCCGAGCTTAAAATTGATCCAGGCTTTCGATATCACCGATGCGCACGGCAAGCTCGTCGACAAGGTGACCGACTTGGCCGGACGTTTTCCGGTCACTGAAGGCGCAGGCGCCCATCGCGGCCCGGCTTCGATCGCCGAGAGTAAACTGGAAACCGAGACCGATCGGCGGATTAACAAAGAACTGGCCGAACAAATCGCCAAAATTGTCAACGGCAGCGGCAAGGAAGGCTGGGCGTTTGCCGCGCCGTCCGAGATTCATGGGGCGATTGTCCATCTTCTACCCGATCGCATTCGCAATCGAATTGTTGAGCACGTGAAATCCGATCTGGTCAAAGTCGAACCGGCGAAATTACCGAATCATTTTCGTTCCCTTCGTCCGGTTTAAGCTGTCATCCCGAATGAAATGAGGGATCTCACAAAAGATGAATGATCACGCAATCTCACACAGCGTGACGCTCGCTTCGACTGTGAGATTCCTCGCTCCGCTCGGAATGACACACTCATTTTTTCGTTCGTGTGCGATCAAATGAGGGTTTAACTTTTTGTCCAACATTATGCAATTGCCCGTCAAGATCACCTACCGCGGCCTGGATAAGTCAGATAAGATCGACAACCTCGTTTTAGATTACGCTTCGCGACTCGAGAAATTCTGCGACCACATCAACCGATGCGACGTCGCGATCGAGCAGCCCAACCACACCCATCACAAGGGTAATCCGTATCGTTGCCGGATCGATGTCACGGTGAGACCGCGTCACGAGCTGGTGAGCGACGAGAAACAAATGGATAACGGCTCGCACGAGCCGCTCAACAAGGTCATTCACGACGCGTTCAAAACGATGGAGCGCCAGCTGCGCCACCTCGTCGAAAAACAACGCCGCGAGTAGGCGACGTTTTCTACTTTCTACTTCCTACTTTCTTCGGTCGCATCACCCGCACTTCATCCAGCGACTCGAACCGCTTCAGGATGACGCTGATTTCTTTGCTACTCATTGAGATCGTCACCAAAGATTCCGGTGCCGTTTTAATCGGTTCCACGCGTCTCTAGCACCGTAAACTGGGACGTCGCGGTAAGCGGTATCAGTCTTGCGCTGTTCGTCAGAAATCGTTAGCTCTTTTTGTGTCGTTGTATCGATAACGTGCCAGGTTTGGAATCCGTCGGCGCGTGTGAGAATCAAAGGTCTTCGCCAACCGACCTCAACGATTACCGCCGCGCCATTCTGATGAGGAGGGACAAGCGCACATGCATTATCAACTTCGGTGAGCACGAGTGAGTAGCCTCCTCCAAGTCTTTTCCTGTCGAGGCCAAACAGATCAACGTCGCACGCCGTCAAACAAAGCAGCGTCGCGATTACTGCTACAACGGTCCTTTGCATTCAGCAGACAAAGCTCAGCCACTGATTTCACCCATGCAACTTCCGCGATCGGGCGATCGAATTTCTGAAATGGTAAGAGATGTCTCGACTTCGCTCGACATGACAAAAAAGCGGCGGTCATAGACCGCCGCTACAGAAACAAAATGCCAGTCCGGCTCGGACTAAGCGGGTGCGCCGCCGAGTGCGCCGGGGAGCGGTGGGGCTTCGGGACCGACCACGACCTGACGTGGCGGTTTTTCGGGAGCCATTTTTTCGCCGGATGTCGGCGTGACAGTTGGCGGCGGGTTTCTTAACTCGCCGTGCTTGATCAGTTCTTTGATCTGGGAGCCGTCGAGTGTTTCGTATTCGAGCAACGTTTTGGCGATTGCGTCGAGGTGGTCGCGATTGGCGATGAGAGTTTGTTTGGCGGTCTGATACGCGTCGTCGAGCAA
>Ga0193751_1002979_pt1 | contig 10101 bp, 9 predicted proteins | sample L1c2metaG_FD_143050 | JGI IMG/M metagenome (GOLD analysis project Ga0193751, IMG submission 143050) | Soil microbial communities from a riparian zone of the East river system, Colorado, United States - L1c2 | ecosystem: Environmental > Terrestrial > Soil > Riparian zone | place: USA: East River...
TGCCCTCAACTGGAGGACAGCAGGATCGAACGAGTGGACTTGTAAGGAGAAGGCCTTTATGCCGTTGCCTCGCTGGCTCGCACGCTTCAATCTGCATGTGACAAACCGTATTCTGGGCCCGCATTTTTCTACTCGCGTCCGCACAGCCGATTCCGGATGGTTGACGAGCAAAACGGAAGGAACCGAATTACGTCTCATTGGCCGACCACTCAGTCCGGAATCGGGAAATTCCTTATCTCTCTGTATGGCCAGCGAGCCGAGCATCATAGCGCCGGATATAATCCGGAAGAGTGATACCTTCGACTAGTTTGTCGTCTGGTATAGGCGGGCGAGATTTTATCTCAAGCGGCAATACCCCGGCCCATACCGGCAACCCGTAGTCGCTTTCGTCGTCCAGCGGCGGTCCATTTCGTATCTTTGATGAAGCCTCCTCAATCGAGAATTCGAGCACTGTTGTCGCTTTCAACTCCTTCTCGTTTGGTCCGCGGACATCCGCCCAGCGGCCGGCGATCAGATGTTCGGAGATAACGCGCAAAGACTTGACCTTCTGCTCTGGATCCGCGACCTTCCGCGCGGTTCCAAATGCGACGACGGAACGGTAGTTCATGGAATGATCGAAGGCAGACCGCGATAAGACCAGTCCATCCACGAGAGTCACCGTCACACAAGCCGCGACGCCAGTCTCAAGTTCTCGCAACATGCGACTGGCGGCTGAACCATGCAAGTAGAGTCTTTCTCCATCCCGGCCATACAGCGTGGGGATGACAAAAGGCTGTCCATCCAAGCAAAAGCCGACATGCGCGAGAAACCCCGCGTCCAAAATTGAATCGTTTTCCTGTCGTGCGACCCTCGATCGGGAATGCGGCGGAGTTCAGTGCGCTTTGACAGATTCATCTCTCACCCGTGAAAAGTCGAAATCGTGCTGGCCATCTTGTTCCGTGGGGGCGAGTTACAGATTTGCTTTCGACGCGTCTGAATGTTGGTGCGCGAGCCCTTGGATGGGATGCAAGACGACAACCATGCTGCGCGTCAGGAGATAAGTTCGAGAATGGTTGAGTGCGCGCATCGCTCTTCTGATTCGGTGCTATCGCCCGCCTGGATTCGCTGGCGGCTGCCCCTTGCTCGTCGGCGGAACAATTCCGTTCATCCGTAGATATTCCACGATTTGCCCATAATGATCCGATGCGTGCGTACAACTAAAGCTCGCCATCGCCAGTCGCGTATTCATAAATGGAATAGGCGGTCTGACGAGGGGAGTCACCGCATTCTCCGCCGTGAGCGTCGCAAATGCCTTGTGCCCCATCGCGAACGAGTCCCACAAATATCCTAGGATCTGTTCTTTGGTCTTAATATCCTCCGGCCCATTTGTCGTCCCCGAGAGAGTGGCGCCGGGCCGAGGATCCTGCCCGAGGATTGCGCTATAAAACACGAAATTCGCCGTCGTCACGTGCTTCAGTGGTAGCGCGAACGTCCGCACTTCCTTGTATTCGCCAGTGGTGAGCGCGAACGAGTACCTATTCTCGGGCATCGCCTCCGCTGCTGGTATCAAGTGACTCTCTACGATTCTCAGTTGTACTTCCATCACCGACGCGATCGTCGGCGCCGATTCCGGTCCTGCAAACGACTTTGTTTGTTGTGCCCGAGCTGTTATGCTGCCCGCAAACAATCCCAATGCCGCCACTATGAATGCCGTTGGTTGTTTCATTTTCCGCACCAGGTCGAGGCATCGGCTTTCTGCTGTGCGAGTCCATGCAACGAGTGCAAGATGACAGCCAGGCAGCATACCAAGAGAGAAATCGGGATCGGGTCGCAAGATATTCGGTGAGTCTATTGCGCTTTGTCAGATTCATTCGGCACCCGTGTCTGGTCCGTGATCCAGTTCACTTCCCAGGTTTTGCCCCCATCCTGCGAGAATGACTGCTCAAAGTGCGGCGTGTCGGTGTAGGTGTTTGTCCAAACAAATCGACACAGGATGGATCTGCCATTAGGGCCGGATGGTTCCGTATCGAAGAACTCGCCGCGTCCATTGTTGAATTCGCCGATCGTGGGCGGGCCCATCGCGCCGCTCTTGCTGGTGGCCCAATAGAGGCTCCACTGGTGGGTTTGGGGATCGTATAGACGCAGGGTCAGACCTTCAATGTGGCCACCAGCCGGGCTATCGGTTTCGAACTCCTCCAGATCGGCGCGGCCATCCCAAATCTTTCGGGTAACCGAGGTACCGTCAAATTCGACCCAGTTGGTGGAGCCGACTAATCGATGATCGAGGCGTTTCAGGTGAATTTTCCAGGTGCCGATCTCGAAATCAAAATCGTGTTGTCCATCATGTTCCGGGGCAGTGTGTTGAACGCTATTTTTCGCTGCGTCTGAATTCTGCTGTGCAAGTCCCCGAAGGGGTAGAAAGGCGACAAGCAAGCTGCACGCGATGAGACAAGCCCGAATGTATTTGATGTTCATCATTGCCTCCGTTAATTTGTCTGTCTATCCTGTTCTTTCGGCGAAATCCGCAGGTTTAACTCGCGGTCTTCCGTGTGAAATCAATCACCCAGTGTTTGGTCCAAGTTTTGCCGTTATCCAGGGAGCGGTGACTCTCCCAGTGCGCAGACCGCACGTTGATCCGAGACCAAGTGAGCCGTGAGAGAACGTGCTGCCCAGTCTCATCCTCCCACTGGCCGTGAAGATCGATGGCATTGCCTTCAAATCGTCCGCGCCAGACCAGGAAGCCACCCGGCGAAGACGTGTCCGTCCACGTATGTTCCCACTGGGATGTCTGCGGGTTGAAAGCACGGAGACCGAGGCCTTTGATGATCGTTCCCTGATAAGGTCCCTCGAAGAATTCCAAGCAAACGCAGCCATCCAGGACCTTGCTTGCCGTCAGCGAACCGGGTCCCTCGCCCCAGGATCCATCGGGCAGAGGAAAGCGGCAGATCGCGTTCCACTCGCCTTCGAGAAAATCAAACTGCTTTGCCTCCGCATTCGTGGTTTCAATGCGCTTCATCAGATTCGCCTTTCACCCGCGTGTCTGTCGCGATCCAATTGACTTCCCAAGTCTTGCCTCCATCTTCCGAAAACGCCTGTTCAAAGTGGCACGAATTCGGGGTGATGTCCGATATGACAAATCGAACCAAGATGGCTCGACCGTTTATTGTTTCCTGGTCGAAAAACTCGCCGCGTCCGTTTTTGAATTCGCCGATCGTGGGTTGACTCCCCGTACCGCTGTTACTGTTGGCAAAATTGAGGCTCCATTGGTGGGATTCGGGGTTGTATAGACGCAGGTTCAGACCTTCGAAGTGACCTCCGGGGCCGTCGGCCACGAGTTCCACCACATTGGCGCGACCTCTCCAAACCTTGCGAACTACGCTAGCGCCCTCATATTCGACCCAGCTAGTGGAGCCGGTTAGCGGATGCACCAGACGCCTGAGGTGAGTTTTCCAAGTACCAATCTCGAAGTCGAAATCGTGTTGCCCATCCCGTTCGTTGTGTTGAAGGCTGTTTGTCGATGCCTCCGAATTCTGCTGTGCGAGTCCATCACGGGGCGGCACGATGACAACCAAGATGCCGGCAAGGACACAAGTCGAAATGCGTTTCAGCGTGATCATGAGTGCCTCTGTGCCATGAGATGCAGGGAGATTACCTCTTATTGTGGCTCGTAAGAATAGCCACTTTCATGTGATACGATATGGCCACTTTAATAAGGCTCATATCCATGAAGCGCGTCTCCGCAAGCTTTCTGCCACCGATTGCATTGGACTCCAGCCGAAAGATCCCGATCTACCGCCAATTGTACGAATGGTTTCGGCGAGCGATCCTCGCGGGTCAGTTGCGGCCTGGACAACGCGTGCCTTCGACAAGAAGCCTGGCGGCGGAACTAAAGGTGTCGCGTATACCCGTAACAAGCGCGTACGAACAATTACACGCGGAGGGGTACTTCGAGACGTTTGTTGGGGCCGGCACGTGTGTGTCAAGGTCGATCCCGGACGACGCTTTAAGGCCGACGGTCGGAAAAATGCTGGATGCCACGCGGGAGGTGTCGAACCGCAAAGCTCTGCGACAGGTTTCGCACCGTGTAGCACTGATGCGCGTGCCAGTACAAACTTGGTCGAACAAGCTGGTTGCATTCCGAGTGAGCCTGCCAGCACTAGAACATTTTCCGACCAGAGTGTGGTCCCAGCTGCTAAATCGCTGCTCACGAAAACCTACAAGACAGTTGATGGCTTATGGAGATGCAAAGGGATACATGCCGCTCCGTGAAGCGATTGCGGAATATTTGGGCGCCGCTCGGGCGGTGCGATGCGAGCCGTCGCAGATTCTGGTCACAACTGGATCACAGCAAGGCCTACAACTATCAGCGCAGGTTCTGTTGGATACAAATGAGCGGGTGTGGGTCGAGGACCCTGGATATCCAGGAGCACGCCAGGCCCTGATGATGGCTGGGGCAAAGCTTGTCCCGGTGCCAGTAGATCATGAGGGTCTAGACGTAGCCGAAGGAATCCGGCGCGCTCCGAGCGCACATGCTGTGTACATCACCCCATCGCATCAATATCCGCTGGGCGTGACCATGACCGCCACACGACGAATGCTGCTGCTCCATTGGGCAATGCGAACCGGCGCCTGGATTATTGAAGATGACTACGACAGCGAATACAGGTTGGGAGGACGCCCGATTGCCTCGCTGCAAGGTTTGGATACGGACGCGCGAGTGATCTACATCGGTACATTCAGCAAAGTAATGTTTCCCGCGCTGCGCCTTGGTTATGTAGTAGTTCCCAAGGATTTGGTAGAGGCATTCTCTACCGCGCGAGATGCTACCGACCAATTCTCATCCACTCTATATCAGGCTGCGCTGGCGGATTTCATCCGCGAGGGACATTTCGCGCGACACATTCGCAGAATGCGCATGCTCTATCTACAGCGACGAACAGCGCTGGTCGAAACGATTCGCCAACGCCTGAGTGACAAACTCACGGTGATCGGCGCCGAAGCGGGGATGCATCTGGTGACGCTGCTGCCACGGGGTGTCAGTGACGTGGCGATTTCGAAAGGGGCCACTGAGCTGGGAATGTCGGTTATGCCTTTGTCTTCGTGCTATCTGAAACGTCCTTTGGTCGGCGGTTTGATTCTCGGCTATGGCGGGACCGATGCGCGCCAGATTCATGACGGGATACGCAGACTCGCCATGTGCTTTTTTGAGAAACCACGAAGAAGCAGGATCCCGCCACAGTCGCAATAAATGGCCCTCTCCATCCTAAATGCGGACAAATCGCTGTTGCTCGCACTAATCTCGGATTGAGTGGCCGCTCTACCGAAGGCAAAACCTGACCTTAACAGTTGCGTTGCCAGGCCCTTGCTCTTGAATAACGGGCAAACAGGAAGTAATCGATTACCGCTCTTTTTAGTCGAATTACGTTCGGGCGGTTGCTCCGTTCAGAGCAGTTGAGGGGTAAATCGCCGACCGATGCGCGATCGCGAGCAACTGCACCGGATTTTGCACCGACTGTTTGCATCCGGCGCTTACGTTCGCTTACTGGCCGTTCTGAGGGATCTCACTGGAACTGATTGAGGCGAAAGGTAGAAGGTTCATTATCAGGAGCTTGCAGAGGATAACAAAGCGATCGGGTGAGATGGTGTGTCTGCCAGTTCCACCACTTCCGCACGGACGCAAAAAACTGCTGTAGAGGCAACTGCGATTATGGCAAAGGCAGCGGAAACCGAGGCCGACTCCGGAGACACAGAGTCATGCGAGAAAAGCAGCCGATGAAGTTTCTTAACGAATCCTCCCGCAGATCTGGAGAGACTGTTGTCCTGCGATTGGATTTTACGGTTCGTTCACTCGCGGTTAACGATGCATTAACTTTCTTATCTCTAGAATCCGGGCAATAACTCTTCGCGTTAGAGCATTTTGCAGGGAGGACTATCTTCTCCCGGATCAGGAGATTTATGCGTCCCATGTGCTCGTCCCGCACAACCTCACTCTGGGCTCACGCCCGAACCTCTCTTCTGGTTTTCCTCTTCCTGACAACCACCTGGGTGGTGGCATCCGCGCAGGTAGATCGGGCTGTGCTCGAAGGCACGGCCACCGATGCGACGGGGGCAGTGATCCGCGGGGCCAACGTGCAGGTCCTGGCGGTAGATACGGGCAGCCGCCAGGAACAGTTGACCAATTCGAACGGCTACTACCGCTTCCCAGGGTTGGCGGTTGGGCAGTACACCGTGACCGTCACAGACCCGAAATTTACGACCAAGGTCATCGACGACGTGGTAGTGCAGGTGGGTCAGACGCGCACATTGAATATTCGGCTTGAAGTCGGCGGGGTGGCGGAGAAAGTGGAAGTCAATGCGTCGGCGGAACCCGCCGACCGCAGTTCTGCCGAGGCGTCCACGGTCATCTACACGGAGCAGATCGCCAATCTGCCGAATAACGGGCGTGATTGGGCAAGCTTCACCCTTCTCGCTCCCTTCGCCCAAGATGACGGTGGCGGCGATCAGCGAACCATCCGTTTCGCCGGACGCGCGCGCGACGACAACAACTTCCAGATTGACGGGGTGGACGCAGGGGGAATTCAAGAGCAGGCTCAGAAATCGCAAACTCGTTTGCAGATTTCTCAGGATGCGATTGAGGAATACCGTGTCAATAGCGCGCTCTACGACGCGGAATACGGTACCCAGGCAGGGGGACAGGTCGACATAGTCACCAAATCTGGCACGAATGACTTCCACGGCACGGTTTTCGGCTACTCCAGGAATTCCGTCTTCGATGCCCGGAACTTCAATGACTTCGATCTCAATGGCAATCCTGCGGTTCCTCCATTCCGCATGGGACAGTACGGAATGACTGTCGGCGGGCCTATTGTCAAGAACAATACTTTTTTCTTCATCAGCTATGAGGGCCTTCGGCAGTTGCAGTCGACCACGCAGCAATTTCAGGTACCTGGGCCTGCGTTCCAACAGCAAGTTTTGAATACCAGTCCGGTGATGTGCAGCATCATGCAGGCTTTTCCGTGGCGGGCCTCGACCGCTGCCATCAACGGCTGTGCTTCCCGCTTCACTTATCCGGATGCCGCCTTCCAATCCGGTCAATCCAACCCAGATGCCGACCTGCTCACCGCAGCAACCCCGACAACGGTACACGAAGATACGTGGTTAGTGCGGATCGATCACAGGATCAGTGATAAGACCTTGGTGTATGGCCGAGCCCAGCGCGACATCAGTCTGGTGGACGCACCGAATGGCAGCAGTCTCCCCGCGGACAAGCTTCAAACGATCAACCACCCGGCAAATTACCTGGTAGCTATGCAGCATACTTTCACGCCGAATCTCTTCAACGAAGCCAAGATCTACATTAATCGCTCACCCTTTCACAATCCTCAAGCGAGCGCGCTTCCCTTTGCAGTGAACACGGACAGCTTCGTTGCCCTCAACGACAACACCGCCGACATCGAGGTAGGGACGACATATGGTGTCGTTGACAACCTGACTTGGGCACATGGCCGGCACGCCTTCAAGACCGGCATGGAGATTCGCCGCGTCCGACTGAACCAAGGCCAAACCGCGGATAATGTTCTGAACTTCAGCGACGACAATTCTTTGGTGACGGCCCAACTCTCTAACATTACGTTTAATGCTCCATGGTGTTGCCACCGGTTGCGTCGGACGTTTTATATGCCGTATTTCCAGGACGAATGGAAAGTAACACCAACGCTCACGCTGAGTGCTGGACTTCGCTGGGAGTACTACGGAGTTGCCCATGAAGCAACCAACCGTACCACGGTCTTTGACCTAAGCCAGTTTCATGGTGTCTGTTTGGGGTCGGGCTCGTTTAACACGTTGCCGGTGCCATCAGCCTCCGGTCCAATCAATACTGCGCCCTGCCCCAAGAATCCCGCTCTCTACAATCCGAACTACAAGAATTTCGATCCGCGCCTGAGTGTGTCGTGGGCCCCATCTGCGCTCCATGGTAGAACCGTGGTTCGCGCCGGCTTTGGCATCTACCATGGGGCGGCTCAGAATGACGACTTGAACGCCGGTCTGGAGAGTGACACGTTCCGGGTAAAGGTCAACCAGACTGTTGCTCTAAGTCCTGCTTTTGAGCAAACTGCTCCGGACCTTTCGAGTGTGACTTCCCAAAAGCAGGCCTCCCATCCTCGTGCCCTGCAGCGGCAGGGCCGCCGGGACTTGTACGCCGAAGAGTGGGGACTCACGATCGAACATGAATTGCCTGCTAATTTCTTGCTCTCAGCGCAGTATCTGGGAAGCCGCGGTCTACGCCTCTTCTCCCGCGGCGCAGTGAATCTCTGTACTACTCCAGTTACATTCAACTCGGTCGATGGCGACTGCGTCCGGCCACTGGATCAATTCTATCCCGACCCCAACAACCCGGATCCCTTTGGTTCCGTCGACAAAAAGAGGGATATCGGCTCCAGCACCTACAACGCCCTCGGCGTATCGCTCGAGCGCCGCTTTAGCAAAGGGCTATCGTTCCAGTCGCGTTACGCGTGGTCCCATTCCATCAATGATGGATCGGTCGGCGGTGGCGAGTCGAATGGGCCGCAAAATGTGAACTGCCTCCCTTGCGATAAAGGGCCAAGCGTTTTCGATGTTCGCCACAATGTCACCGTAAATGCTGTCTATGAACTCCCGTTTGGGCCGGGCAAGGCCTACCTGAGCGATTCAGGGGCCATTGGAAAAGTCATCGGAGGCTGGAGCTTGAGCAGCATCGGCCTTTGGCACACTGGGCATCCATTAACCGTTCAAATGGACCTCAGCGGCAGCATTGCGGTTCCAAGCACGAACCCAGATTTTGCATTTAACGGACTTCCCTACACCTATCTTCTTCCTGATGGCAACGATCAGACCAGCCAACGCCCCGACGTTGTTCCCGGAGTGTCACTCACTCTGCCGGGAGGCGGACACCACGGTGTGCCGCTGATAAACCCTGCTGCGTTCCAAGCTCCGCCGACCGATGCCAATGGAAACTTCACTAGCTTTGGCGATGCCGGCAACGGCCTCCTTCGTGCCCCGGATAGTTGGCAAATCGACCTGGCGCTCACGAAAGAAACAAAGCTCACCGAGCGTTTTTCAATGGAGTTCGCGGTGCAAGCGTTCAATATCCTCAACCATGTTCAGCTGGGCGACCCGGGCACGCTTTCGCTCGTCTACGATCCCAGTGCTTCGTCGACGGGCTTCCTTACGAATCCTGGTAATTTCGGCGTCATCACCTCGACCGTAAACTTCAACAACAACAACGACAACAAGGCTTCCCCCAACACGGGTACCGGTCTTCCGCGTCAGCTTCAATTCATGCTTCGTTTCGTGTTCTAGCCGTCGCAGAAGGCTACTCGCGTCCCACAATTATGGGAGTTTCTCAGACCCGATTAACCATGAGTGCTGCAAGCGTAGCTACGAGCCGCGAGCGCAAGGACATAAGCCGACCCTCTTGGCGGGAGTCGTAGTTGAGTGTGATCTGGGCACAACCTCTTCATCTTGTGCTTTGCGACAGGAGAACCCTTTTGAAAAAGTTAGCTATTCTCTCGTTGACAATGTCTTTGACATGTGCGACAGCGGCCGGTCAGTCGGCCCCTGGCTATCGTGTAATCAAAAAAATTCCCATCCCCGGCCAAGGCAGTTGGGACTACCTCACAGTTGATGAAGGCGGCCGCCGTCTCTACGTTTCTCACGGAACCCAGGTTGAAGTGCTGGACGTCGATTCGGGAGCCATGGTCGGCAAGATCCCGAACACGCTGGGGGTCCACGGGATTGCCATCGCCCCAAAGGTGGGCCGCGGTTTTGTCAGTGACGGCAAATCGTCAACCGTTACCGTTTTCGATTTGAAGACACTCAAGACAATCGGTCATGTGCGAACAGGCAAAGGCCCCGACGCAATCATTTACGATCCTGCCACCTCGCGAGTTTTTGCATTTAATGGGGACGGCAACAGCACAACGGTGATCCAGGCTGCGAATGGAAAAGTAGCTGGCACAATCGATCTCGGTGGCGGGCCCGAATTTGCTTCGGCAGACGGCGCGGGACATGTCTTCGACAACCTGGAAGATCAGAGCCTGGTTGTGAAGATTGACTCGCGAAAGCTGAAAGTCGAACAGCGCTGGC
>Ga0193751_1002980_pt1 | contig 10101 bp, 6 predicted proteins | sample L1c2metaG_FD_143050 | JGI IMG/M metagenome (GOLD analysis project Ga0193751, IMG submission 143050) | Soil microbial communities from a riparian zone of the East river system, Colorado, United States - L1c2 | ecosystem: Environmental > Terrestrial > Soil > Riparian zone | place: USA: East River...
TTCGCGCAGCCATCCTGGGCGATGGTCCCGAGCGCGGGGCCGAGGAGGTGCGCGCGGCGGTGCTCGCGCCCGGACGCTTCCAGTGGCTGGGAGCAATCCCTGACGCCGCGCGATACTTCGCAGCCTTCGATGTGTTCGTCCTGAGCTCGCGCGCGGAAGGTTTGCCCATGGTGCTTCTCGAGGCGATGGCGGCGTGTGTCCCGATCGTCACCACCAGCGTCGGCGGCATTCCCGATCTGCTCTCGCACTCGGAGGCAACGCTGGTTCCACCCGACAACCCCGCGGCGCTCGCCTCGGCCATTCGCGCGGCGATCGACGATCCGGCGGCGACGAAGGCGCGCGCACGCGCCGCGCAACTGCGGCAGCGAAGCGAGTTCGATGTCGGACCGTGGAGCGCTCGTTACGAATCCGTCTACCGCGACCTGATCGCCGCCCGCGCCACCGGTGTCAAACGGCGATGAGCGTCGTTCCGTACGCACTCGTCGCGCTCCCCATCGCGATTTTCGGTTGGGCGTACGCCGGCTACCCGGCCGTCCTGTGGCTCGCGTCGCGTTTTCGCAGGCCACTCTCCGTTCCGCCCGATCCCGCGATCTGGCCCTCGATCTCGATCACCGTGCCCGCGTACAACGAGGCCGCCCGAATCCGCTCGACCATCGAGAGCCTCCTCGCCCTCGACTATCCCGCCGATCGCCGCCAAATCCTCATCGTGTCCGACGCGTCGACCGACGACACAGATCGCATCGTGTCCGAGTACGCCGATCGCGGCGTCGAGCTGTACCGCGTGGAACAGCGCGGGGGAAAAACGGCCGCCGAGAATGCCGCGGCGTCCTCGCTCCGCGGCGAGATCGTCGTCAACACAGACGCCTCGATCCGTATCCAGCCGCACTCGGTGAAGGCCCTCGTGCGCACGTTCCAGGATCCGACGATCGGCGTCGCCTCGGGCCGCGACATCAGCGTCGGCTCCGAGGCGGAGGGCAACCTCGGCGAGTCCGGCTACGTCGGCTACGAAATGTGGGTGCGCGATCTCGAGACCCAGCTCGGTGGCATCGTCGGCGCGAGTGGCTGCTGTTACGCCGCGCGTGCGCCGATACAGGGCACCGTTCTGCGGAACGATCTCGCCCGCGACTTCGCGAGCGCACTCATCGCGCGCCGGCACGGTCTGCGCGCCGTGTCGGTGAATGACGCGACGGCGGTGGTCCCGCGCACTCCCTCGCTGCGCGCCGAGACGAAGCGCAAGGCGAGGACGATGGCCCAGGGGCTGGAGACGCTGCGCTACGGCGCATCTCTCATGAACCCGTTTCGCTACGGTGCGTTCGCCGTCGCCCTCATCAGCCACAAGCTCGCGCGCTGGCTCGTCTACCTCGGCGTTCCCTTTGGCATGATCGGGATCGCGTGGCTCGCGCTCACGTCGCGCGTCGCGCTGGTGCTTCTGCTGGCAATAATCGTGGGGATAGCGGCGGGACTCATCGCGATGCGATGGCCCGCGGGACGGCGAGTCCCGCTGCCGTTCGCGCTCGCGGGCTTTGCAGTGGCGTCGACGCTCGGTGGACTGAACGCGTGGCTGCTGGCAGTGCGGAGCAAGCGGTTGCCGATGTGGGAGCCCACTCGGCGAGCCGCTATTCCCGAATAGCTACCACCCGCTCCTGCGGAAGATCATCACCGGCAGGGTCTTCGCCATGATCATGAGATCCTCGGCCAGACTCTGACGCTCGAGGTATTCCAGATCGTAGCGGATTTTCGCGCGGACGTCGTCGATCGACGTGTCGTACGTGTGGTTGATCTGCGCCCATCCCGTGATACCGGGGCGCGTGCGCTGGCGAAATCGGTAATCAGGAAGATCCTCTCGCAGGCGAACGAAGATGCTCGGACGCTCGGGGCGCGGTCCAACGATGTTCATGTCTCCCATGATCACGTTCACCAGCTGCGGCAGCTCGTCCAGGCGCGTGCGGCGAAGGATGCGGCCGAGCGGGGTCACGCGCGGATCGTTCCTGGTGGCCCATACGGCGCCCGAACTGCGCTCGGCGTCCGCGCGCATCGTGCGGAACTTGTAGATCGTGAAGAGCGTGCCGCCATGATCCTGCTTGCGCTTGCTGTACAGCGCATCGATGGACTGCGTGCGGCGATCGAGTCCGACGCGCGTCTGCGAATAGACGACGGGGCCACGCGATGAGAGTTTCACGGCGATCGCCACCAGGAGGATCACGGGCGACAGCACGATGAGCGCGAGGGAGGCGAGCGCGACGTTCACGACTCGATTCGCGATCTCGGACCGGCTGCGAACCGCCACCGTGCGAGCAGCCGGCGCGACTCGCCGGTCGGCGCGTCGCGCGATCTCGATTCCGATGGCCGTATCGGAAGCAGGCGCAACGATGCGCGTGCCTCCACTCCGACGGCGATTCGGACTGCGCTCAACGGTGGGTTGCTCAATGGCCTGCGGGATGCTCCACACTTTCGCTGCTCCTTCGCTACTTCCGTTGCTCATCGTCGAGAAAGCACAAGAATTGTGCTGATGAGTCCAACCGTTACTCCAGCTAACGTGCCGATCACCGCCCAGTTTGTCTTGTGTCGCTCGCCGATGAGAATCTGATCCCCCGGTCGAATGTTCAACTGATCCAGTGTAGCTCCTTTCGCAACTTCCTGGCCGAGAAGTGTGGACGAGTAGACCACGTCATTACCGCGCTTAATCTGTGTCTTGTCGACGTCCGCTGTGGTTGTTGGACCACCAGCCATCATGATCGCATCGGCGAGGGCAAGATCTGCCGGGAGCTGATAGTAGCCCGGCTTGCTCACCGATCCCATCACGGCAATGCGGACGAGCGAAGTCGTTTGTACATCCGGTCGCTTGATGTAGCGGAGTAATTGCTTCGTCAGGTAATCCTGCAGCTCCGACCTCAACACACCCTGCAGCGAGATGTCCGGGAGATTGGGCAGCCGAATCACTCGCCCTGCCCGCACCGTGACTGTGTCGCTCACCATCGAATCCGCGCGAACGGAGATGAAAACGCGGTCACCGACATCGAAATCACCATCGCGTAGTCGCGCGCGAATCGTTGCCGCCTGCATCTGCTTCTGTTGGCGTACCGCTGCGTCGGGCGCGGAGGCGGCTTCCTGCTCGGTACTCACCGCCAGCGCTTGCAACTGCTCCCGTGTGGCTTCGACATGAGAAGACTGCGTTGGAGCGAGCATGACTGAAGGGGGCGGCGCCGAATGGTGACAGGCGCTTACACCGCAAACCAACATTGAAATGACCAGGATACCGCGTGTCGAGCTCTGGAGTCGCTCGAGGCTGGAACGAAGTGATGTGTTCATGTACGCGGTGGTCATTGCACCAGCCGTGCTAGAGTGGAGTAGAATGGAACCACAGGATAAATCTTTACGGGGTGGTGACTTGGGTGCGAGCCCAACGGTCGGATGATAGCACGTAGAGTGCCATATGTGGCAATCCCTCGACAATTGCGAGGACGCCGGTCACAGTTTGACGAGAAATCAATACTTGCGGTGGAACGAAATGAATCACATATACTTGCGGACCTCTGTGACGAAGAGCGCATAAGATTTGTGACGCAGATCGCATAGCTCGCGTGTCGCTCTCACATCGTAGATGTGGCACCAGTGCCCCACGCGGCCACGTGCTCGTTTCTCGACAAAATAGCTAAACCCTTTCACAGTAAAGCGTTGACCAACTTTTTAGCATGGCGCATAGGACGTGCAGAGCGTGTGTGTGCATCGCAGCGCGACCACGGCCGCTGCAGCGCTCTCGCTCCAGCCCCCGGAAGTGAATGACGGTAGCCGGCCTGACCCCACGTCCCCCACTCATTCTGCTCGCTAACGAGCACGAATGGGCCGCGCGTTCCCTCGAGACCATCCTCGGTCCGCATGGTTACGCTGTCTTGCGAGCGTACACGGGTCGCCATCTTCTCGGGCTCGTTCGCAGCGCACAACCGGATTTGATCATGGTCGACATGCGCTTGCCGGACATGCGCGGCGTCGACGTGTGTCATGCACTGCGCGATGATCCGCACTTTCCGGAGGAGACTCCAATCGTCTTCACCAGCTCGGGAATGCCCGAGCGTGATGAGCGGGTCGAGGCGTTCAAGGCCGGCGCGTGGGAAGTCGTGAGCCAGCCACTGGATCCGGAAATTCTGCTGCTCAAGCTCGACGCGTTCATGCGCGGCAAGCGGGCGGTCGACCGGCTGCGCGACGAAAGCCTGCTCGACCAGGCCACCGGCTTGTACAACATGCAGGGAATGGTGCGGCGCGCCCGCGAGATGTCGGCGGATGCGCAGCGCCTTCATGCGCCGATCTCCTGCGTCGCCTTTACGCCGGTGGCGACGACTCGCACCGATCCCACGCCGCCCGCGATCACCGAGATCATGATTGAGCGGCTCGGAGCAATCGTGCGCCGCACGGGGCGTGCGTCCGATGCGATCGGCCGGCTCGGACCCACGGAGTTCGCGATCATTGCTCCGTCCACCGAAGAGCCGGGCGCGATTCGCATGATCGCCCGACTCGAGTCGCAGTTGTCCGACATGCTCACGCAGCCGGACGGCATCGCCCAACGAGTGGAACTGCGCGCGGGCTACTGCTCGGTTGCCGACGGCTCCAGCTCGGCGGTGGACGCGGTCGAGATGCTGCTGCGCGCAAACACCGCGCTGCGCGAGGTCCGCGACGCCGATCGCAGTGAGGAGCTGCAGGCCTACGACAGCTCGCCGGTCAGGTTCGCCCTGTAACTCCGGCGGCGCGCGGCGCGCTGACCCCTTCATCGTCGAACAAACAAAACGAAGCTCGCCAACCTGCGGCGAGCTTCGTCTTGTTTCATCCCACGTTCTTCGAGCCGGAAGCTCGCCCGCCCGCAGCGAACCTCGGCGGTGGCTCGCCTCAGGTGCGTCCAGTGAGCTCACCCACCTGCGGCGACGTGCGCGGAAGATCGTCGTCCTCGCTCGTGGTGTAGCCGTAGAGGTACGAGTAGTACTTGTACTCGCCCTGCGCGCGAATGTCGTTGAGCACCGCGCCCAGCATGCGCACCGGCAACCGATCGAGCAGCTTCAGCTTGTTTTCGGCCATCTTCCGATCGGTCGCGCCCGTGCGCAGCACGATCAGCATGTTCTGCGTCGCCGCGGCGAGCACGAACGGATCGACACCGGCGCCGAGCGGCGGACTGTCGACCACGACCACGTCGTAACGGCGGCGAAGCTCGGCGATGAACTGTGACATCGCCTGCGAGTGGAGCAGCTCAGGGCCTCGGTGACGGCGCGTGCCGCAGGGAATCAGCGTGAGACGGTCGTGCGTGGTCGTACGAAGTACCGCTTCGAACGGCGCATCACCGCCGAGAAGATCGAGCAGTCCCGGGCGACGATTGGCGCCGAACATTGCGTGCAGCTGCCCGCGGCGCGTGTCGCCATCCACGAGCACGGTGCGATAACCGGCTTCGGCGAACGACAGCGCGAGATTCGAGCACACGAGCGACTTCCCATCGCCGGCGCCAGGACTCGAGACGGTGAGCATCGCCGAGCCGCTCGCATCGAACTGATTGGTGATCGCCATCCGGATCGTGCGGAACGACTCGATTACCTGCGCGGCTTCCTCGGGATCCGGATCGCCGGCGCGCGAGCGCTTAATCGTCGGCACGGCGCCGAGGATCGAAAGTCCGAGCTCCCTGGTGACCTGCTCCGAGTAGCGCAGTCGCGGATCCGTGTGATCGAGCAGGAGCGCGAGACCGACCGACGCTCCTAGGCTGGCGATGAGCGCGAGCAGCAGGATCGTGGGAGCGGTGTTCTTCGACGGCGCCATCGGTGCCACCGCCGTGTCGAGAATGCTGACGTCAGGGATTGCCCCGGCTTCGGCCAGCTTCGTTTCCTGATACCGCTGCTGCAGCATCGAATAGAGCGACGAGCGCGACACGACGTCACGCTGGAGGCGCATCAGCTCAATGGTGCGCGGCGGAATGTTCTGAAGCTCGGTGGACGCACTGGCCATCTGATGATTCAGATCGCCGGCGCGCGACTGCAACTCCGTGATCAACTGCGCGAGCACCTGCGGCAGCGTCTGCGTGCGCAGCGTCTGTACGGACAAGCGCAAATCCTGCACGATGCGATGCTCGTCCGTGTAGCTCTCGCGCGCCGCGCGCAGTGCCGCCTCGCGCTTGCTGAGATCCTGAAGCGCCGCCTGGAGGGCGAGTGAGCTCTGCGCGGACGGAATTCCGATGAAGGCATCCGCGGTGACCGAGTTCGGATCGCGCGCGAGATTCTGCAAGGCCGCGATGTCGTGCTGTACGGTGAGGTACTGCGCCTTCTGCCCGAAGTAGTTGCCGATCATCGGATCGCCGCCACCCGTGCCCCCGCCCGTTCCCATGCCCGTGGCCGGAGCCGCCATGATCGCCTCCGACGGAAGCGTGATCGTGTTCTTGCGGAAGCTCTCGAGCGCGGACTCCGACGAACGGAGCGCGCGTGATGCCGTGTCGAGCTGGTCGGCGAGTGCCTTCGATTCCTCCGTCAGATTGCGGCGCTTGAGCTCACCGGCAGTCGAGACGAACTCGCGCATGATCCCGTTCAGAATCGCCGCAGTGCGATGGCCGTCGGCACCCGTCAGCGTCAGCTTGATGAACTGACTGTACTGGGGAAGGGTGACGTCCACGCGCGAGATGAGCCCCGACGAAACATCGCGCGGACTCACGACCACGAAGGGCACGATGCGCGACGGTCCGAGAACCTGGGCCGAGGGCTTCCATGCGATACCCACCGAGCGACCGACGGAGTCTCCCGAGACGCCGCGCTCCACGACCTTTCCGTCCTTCAGCGTCAGCGAATAGTGCGAGTTCGTAGCATCGGTGGACAGCGCGTAGGTGCCCGAGCGCAGACCGGGACGCGGCTGGAAGCCGGCGAAGACGGCGGTATCCCTGATGGAGAGCGGCCAGACGTAGAGCGAGAGCTTGCGCACCACATTGTCCATGATCGACGAGCTCTTGATCAGGTCAGCCCACGCGCCTGGCGTTACGAGCGGCTGCCCCTGAATCGGACCCTGCGGACCGCCGCCCTGTGTCTTCGCGCCGTCGTCGGAGATCCAGACCGTGCCCTGCGCCTGATACGCCGGCGTCATGAACTGCGTCACCCCGAAGCCGATTCCGGTGCCTGCCAGCACCACGAGCAGAATGAGCCACTTATAGCGCCTGAGCGCTGAAAAGTAGCGCGACCAGGATATTCCGGGCTCGTCCATGGCTGGCTGCTGGGACCAGGACGGCAGATAGTTCTGCCCGTAGGACATCGCGGTAGGGTCGCGGTTGGGCTCGACCGGAAGATTCGACGGAAATTGCGGAGCAGTCATCGACGAGTTCGCTGGGTAGAGGGCGCGTGGCCAATATGTACAGAGCCTCGCGTCGCGCCAACAGGACGTTCATTGGAACAGCGGGTTACAGGGCGTGGGGATGCAATATCAGGCCCAGACAAGGATGCGCTTGGACCGCCCAATCGCTGCTCAACTAGATCACCGCATCACCCATCGCTCAGATATAGTAGACATATCGTCGCATTCCTGCGCGCCGGAGTGGCGCCGGTGCCGCAGATAATGTAGTATGGGTGCCGGTGGTGCTGTAGTCGCACAGCGACAAGGCTGTCGCGAGCGTGGAACGTTTTGTCGCGCAATATTGGCTGTTCGCGGTGCTCAAGCGACAGAATCGCAAACGTGTGGCGCAAAGCACGCACATAATGTGACGCGTGGCCGCACTAGATCATCTAATAGGGAGACATCGTTTCCCTTCGGTTCGCGCGCGAGGAGAGTCATCATGACGGTTCCAGTGCTACCCGCAGCACCCCTGGATGTCGCTGCCCCCTCGTCTCGCGTCGGTCGCGATCCGCTCGCGATCCCAGCGGCGGTGAAAGCAGACATCCGAATCCTGGTAGTGGATGACGATCGAACCCTGCGGGAGGGTTGCGCCAGCGTTCTCGAGCTGGACGGCTACAACGTCACCTTCGTGGGTCGCGGAGACGAGGCGCTCGAAGTCGTGCGGCGCCGGAAGTTCGATATCGTACTGGTCGACCTGTACCTCCAGCCGATCTCCGGAATCGACATTCTGAAGGCTGCGCTCGAGACTCATCGCGAAACCATCGTCGTCGTCATGACGGGAAACCCAAGTGTTTCCTCGAGCATCGAGGCGCTCCGCGCCGGCGCCTGGGACTATCTGCCCAAGCCGTTCTCCGCAACACACCTCCAGGTGCTCGTCGGTCGCGCGTCCCACGCTGTCATGGTCGCTCGCGAGACCAAGGCCCTCCGGCAGCAGCTCGTGCAGCAGAGCGGCAACAGCGACAAGATCACCCTGCTCGGCGTCGCCCCGGCGTTTCGCAAGGCCGTTGAGCTCGCGCGCAAGGTCGCGCCCACCGACGCATCCGTGATGATCACCGGCGAGAGCGGAACCGGTAAGGAAGTGATCGCGCAGTTCATCCATCACCACAGCCGTCGCGCGAGCCGCAAGCTCGTGCCGATCAACTGCGCCGCGCTCCCCGAGCCGCTGCTCGAGAGCGAGATGTTCGGACACCGCAAAGGTGCGTTCACCGGCGCGGACCGCGACAAGCCCGGGCTGCTCGAAACCGCGAACGGCGGCACGCTCTTTCTCGACGAGCTCACGGAGATGTCGCATCCGATTCAGGCGAAGTTGCTGCGCGTGCTTCAGGACGGTGTCGTTCGGCGCGTCGGCAGCGAGCAACAGGATGCAACGGTGGACGTTCGCTTCGTCTCGGCCACCAATCGCGATCCGCAGGAGGCAGTGAACGCCGGGATCTTGCGAGAGGATCTCTTCTACCGGTTGCGTGTCGTTCCGATCAAGCTGCCGCCACTGCGCCAGCGCCAGGAGGACATCGCACTGCTGGCGAATCACTTCCTGGCACACTACTGGGAGCGCCATCGCGAGACGGATGACATTCTCCCCAAGCTCACCGACAGCAGTATGGAGTTTCTGCGCACCCGGCAGTGGCGCGGCAATGTGCGCGAGCTGCAGAACGTGATCGAGCACGTGGCGGTGTTGGCGGAGCCTGGGCAGCCGATTCAACCGCAGGACATTCCCGCGTACGAAGATGGCGCCTCGTCGCCGGCGCGGACTACGATGTCCGGCGCGATCATGGACGAGCCGTATCATGCGGCGAAGGACCGGCTGATCGCGGAGTTCGAGCGGGAGTATCTGGCGCGGTTGTCCGCGCGTGCCGGCGGCAACATGTCGCGTGCTGCCAGGCTCGCGAACATCGATCGTACGACACTCTACCGTCTCATGGAAAAACACAACGTGCGTCGCGACGAGTTGAACGGACCGAGCGAGTGATCGCAGTCGCAGGTCGCGGGAAGACAGAGTGATCGGTCCGAGAACATCGGCGCAGGAACCGGGAAACGCCGAGGTGCCGCTGAAACAGGACGACGTCGCCGCACCAGCTCTACCGGACGCACTCAGCGAGGCGCTGGCGCATGCGACGGCGCTCGCGATGCGCGAGCTCGTGACGGTAGCGCAGTCACCGCACCACGACGCCGATCTTCGCGACAGCGTCGCCTGGGTGTCCGATGCGGTGCGGCTCGCGGCGACCGTCGCGGGAGCCGAGCCGCGCTCGCATCCACCCGCCCCCGCGCCGCTTGCGCTCGACACGTTGCGCACGTGTCTGCTCTCCGAGCTCATCGCCGCTGGGGATCAGGTGAACGGTACGGGGATTCTGCGCTTGTTGAGCGCCGTCGAGCGCGTGCATCAGATCATCGAGCACGATGACGCGCACCGCTTCAGCGCGCGCCTTGCCGGTCCGGGCGGACTCGAGCTGCTGGTCGAGGTCGGACACGATCTGCGGTCGCCGCTCGCATCGATCCTCTTTCTCGCCGAGACGCTGCGCAAGGGACAGAGCGGTGAGGTGAACACCGTGCAGGAACGCCAGCTCGGGCTCATCTACAGCGCCGCCTTCGGCTTGAGCACAGTCGCCAGCGATGTCATCGCGTTCGCGCGTGGCGGCGACCGCCTGATCGATCCGACAGCCGAGGCATTCTCGGTGCTCGCGATTCTGCGCTCGGTGCAGGACATCGTGCTTCCGATGGCAGAGGAGAAGGGGCTGGCGGTGCTGCTCGAGCCGCCAGACGCGGACT
>Ga0193751_1002981_pt1 | contig 10098 bp, 8 predicted proteins | sample L1c2metaG_FD_143050 | JGI IMG/M metagenome (GOLD analysis project Ga0193751, IMG submission 143050) | Soil microbial communities from a riparian zone of the East river system, Colorado, United States - L1c2 | ecosystem: Environmental > Terrestrial > Soil > Riparian zone | place: USA: East River...
GGATGTGGTTTAAGCAGGCGTCGTAAGTAATTGAAAATTAAGTTTCCGCTCTGCACCGTCTGGGAGGGCTGTCCTTCCCGAAAACCGATAGTCCTCGACATTGTTGACTATGGCTCGCCTCGAAGGGAAGTCGGCGACCGGCACTAATCGAGCTTGGTGCCGGAAATCTTGGCGACCTTGCTCCACTTCTCGTTTTCGGCTCGCAAGAACTCACCGAATTCGTCGGGCTTGTCCCCCACGACGTCGAAGCCAAGCTCCGCAAAGCGCGCACGCACGTCGGGCATCGCAAGGATCGCCCGAATCTCCTCGTTGAGCCGCCGGACGACAGCTTGCGGCGTACCCGTCGGCACGGCAATGCCGAACCATTGGACGGCCTCATAGCCAGGGACTCCGCTTTCGGACACGGTCGGCAAGCTTGTTTGCGTCGTCGATCGTCGCGGATTGGTGACCGCCAGAGCCACGATCTTTCCAGACTTGATATGCGGCAGGAAGGCCACTGCAGTGCCGAAAGCCATGTCGACCTGGCCGCCGATCAAGTCCGTCACCATCTGCGCATCGCCTTTATAGGGAATGTGAAGCGTATCAACACCGGCCATCGAGTTGAAATACTCGCCCAACAAGTGCGAGATCGAACCATTCCCGCCGGATGCGAATGTCAGCTTTCCCGGATGCGCCTTGGCATACGCCAGAAGCTCGGGAACCGAACGAACCGGGACGTTGGCGTTGACGACAATGATGATGTCGGCGGTGCCGAGCAATATCACCGGCGCGAAGTCGCGGGCCGGATCATAAGGCAGCTTGGTGTACACATGTGGCGCGATGGCGAGCGTACTGCTGGTGCCGAGCAGCATCGTGTAGCCATCGGCCGGCGACTTGGCCACGATATCGGAGCCAATCGCGCCCCCGGCACCGACACGGTTGTCCACGATCACGGCCTGCCCGAGTCGTGGTGAGAGCTTTTCGCCAATGATGCGGGCCACCGTGTCGGTCGATCCGCCCGCTAAGAAAGGCACGATGAGCCGCAGCGGCTTACTCGGCCACGCCTGTGCGGCGGCGTGCATCGGAGCAAGCAACGCGAGGGCGGCTGCGACCGCAAACCCAATGTTTCTCGCCTTCATTTCCAAACCTCCTTCAGCACGCGCATGAAGTTGGCGCCGAGAATCTTCTTGATCCTCTCCGCGCTGTACTTCCTCCTGAGGAAGCCGTCCACGACGTTCACGAGCTCGGATCGCTTGCTGAATCCCACCAAACCCAATCCACCGAATTTCTTCCCTTGCGTGACCTCTGGGTAGTACCAGGGAGTCGCCCAGTTGGCCTTGGTCTTGCCATCGAACCAGTCGGTGGCGAAAGTGACGTGATCGTCGCCGATCAGATTGATCGCGTAGTCAAAGTGGTCGAGATAGTCTTCGAGCGAGGGTTGCCGATCGGTGCGGATGAACGGAGAAAACGTGGTGATTCCGATCGCACCGCCCTTACCCGCAACGGCTTTCATCTGCTCGTCGGTAACGCAGCGCGGATTTTCCGTGATCGCACGGATCGCCGTGTGCGATATGACGATCGGCTTCTCCGAGTGCCGAATCGCATCCAGCGTTGTCTGCTGTCCGACGTGGGAGCAATCGATGAGGATGCCCAGACGATTGCACTCTCGCACCACCTGCATCCCGAAGTGCGTCAGTCCCTTGTTTTCCGGCTCGAGACAGCCATCGCCCAGCCAATTGCGCTCCATGTAGGTGAGTTGCAAGGCGCGCAGCCCCAGCTTGTAAAGGATGCGAATGCGTTCGCGCTCCTGACCGATGCAACTCGGGCTCTGGATCCCGAAGATCGCGCCAAGCTGGCCGTTTTTCTTAGCCTCGTACAAGTCCTGCAGCCGCTCGACATGCCGCACCTTGGGACTCATCTCGAAGTTGAGCAGATTTTCGTATATCGCGCGCTGCACCTGCTCCCAGGTCGGCGTGTACGACGGTTCGGAGACCAGCGTAATGTGGAGCGCAGTCCATCCATCGCGGACCATGGTTTCTTCGTAGGTCCCCTCCGTCACGGACGGCGTCGGATGCACGACGGCACCCCCGAGCGTATCGATGACGATGGCGTCCTTCAGTATTTCCCTCGCTTCGGCAAGATGCTCTTGCATTGGACGCGCTCTGATGAATGGTTGGGCGAGTATAACGGACCCAAATTTGTAGCGCAGATGATCACCAGATTCGATCAGGATCGCCGCGTCCTTCGATCACGATCTCATGAAGCCGTTCTTCGACAGGCCTCTATTGGACGGTGACACATTTGTGTGGGGCAACACGGATACCGGCCTGGAGTTCCCGGCTTCGGTCGAAGGCTTGACGGTTGCACAACCCGCTTCAACGGAGTTGGTCATCGCCGGCCTGCTCGGCTTGCCATTCCGGTTGTCATTCTGAGCGCAGCGAAGAATCTCTAGCTGCGCTGACCGCATATTCTTCGTCGCTACGCTTCCTCAGAATGACATTCAACTTCACTCGCTTGCGTTCAGGGTATCGCATATTTCGGCTGGAGCGCCCGCTCTCCAGGAGGTCATCTCGCTCTTTCGAATTGTCGGCAAACGGACGTCGAAGCGCACCCAGGATGATGGGCAAGTGCTCAACAGTCAGACCCACGCCCACGGGGCAGAGCACCACTCGTGCGGCCAGCGGGTGCTTGAGGTCTTCACCGATGCCGATCAACGATGCGCCCGAACAATCGTCATCAAGGACCACGAAGGGCTCCCCTTGGTGGTAGTGACGCAGCCAGGATTCGATTTCCTCGATGCGGTCCGTCCTCCGCAGCCTGCTCGGCGTTTCCCACCTCTCGTGCAGGCCGACAGCAACGAATCCGACGTCGGCGCCCCTGAAAACGCGCTCGATTTGGCCACGTGAGAACGCCTCTCGCCAGGTTGAGCTGATGACATAGCGCAGCTGGCCACCCATCTGCTTGTGCACGCTCTCGAGCACTCGCTTCGGCTCCGCACCGAAGATCTCGCGCAACACCGTCTCTGGGTCCGCGTGCCTGCCTCTGACGGCTTCCAGCGCATCGAAGCCGCCGTAGGGATTGTTCAGGCACAAGACGTCGTCGATGTCCAAGAAGACGATGGGCCGACCCTCGTCTTTGGCGATAGCCTTCTTCATCATCGTCACAACCGATACGCTGACAAGGCTACACCCGGTGTGCCCGGTAATCTCCGGCGACTGGTGAGGGCCCGGTGAGATTGGAAAACAAAGAAAGGGCGCATCGTTGCGGGCCTTTTGGTGTTGGTTGCGCGGAAGCGCATCCTGCGTAAGAAGCGCCTTCGAATTCGATAGCCCGACGCGTTGCAGCTACCAAACTCCCAGATGATGTTGGCTTGCGCAGCGCGTGCGCACACCCTGGGGCGCCGCGCTCGCTATCTTGCTGCCGTGTTCCAGGTGGCAGGCCACTCGCAGTAAGGGGATACACGGCCGTTGGAATCGATTCGGCTGAGCATTGCCTGGACGGGGGCGCGGAGGCGCTCGCCGAAACTCGCGTAGGCACTCAGCGCGCTCTGGCAGGTTCGATCGAGATTGCTCGTGAGCGCAACCTCGACGAAGAACGCGTGCGTCGCTTCGATGTCGCGTCCCGCCAGGGCGCTGGCGATCGCCAGCGTATCCCAGTCCCCAAATCGTACAGCCCGTCGTGACCCACTGACGAAGATCGCGTACAGCGCGAACTGGCGCGCCGTTTCCGGTTGCACCGGATGCGTCCTGGTATGGAGGAATGCGAGATAGGAGGCGATGTCCGGATCGCGTGGATTCGCGCCGAACGCCCTTAACTCGATGTCGACGGCGTCGGTCACGCGGCCGGACGCAAACGCCTGCCGTGCATCGTCGTGGAGTCTGCGTGCGCGGATGGGTTCAATGTCGGTTGCAGGAGTCCGCGCGGTCTCGCTGGGCCATCTGGCGTGCACGGCATCGACGACTGCCTGCTGTTGCGACTGGTGATTGGCGGTAGCGGCCAGCCCCAGGACCCGAGAAATATCGGGCTGCGCCCGTGCCGTTATGCTTGGAACCATATCGGCGACCATTCGCCTCGCCTGCACCATGAGCATGTCCTGAGATCGATCCAACGGACGCGCGGCTGACTCCACCATCGGCGGCGAAAGCGGTACAGGAGGCGCGGAAATTCCCGAAAGTGTTGCTTGCGTGCGAGCGTCAGCGACAAGCGTCGGAGGAGTCGCAAGGGGCGCAGGAATCGCAGACGGACTCGCCTCCACCCTCAACCGTTCGGCCGGGGCAGGCGCCGACGAGGCGCGGGATGTCGGCGCGGACGCCTGGCGTGGCAGATCCGGCGATCGCGCCGGCAATCGCGCCGTGGCCGCCTGTGGAGCAGCTGCCACAACGCTGCGCTCCTCGACAGACGCTGGAGGCCCTTCGCGGCCTCGCAGCACCTTTCCGAGATTTGCCAACAGTGTCCGCCAGTCGCCGAAAGTCTGCTGATTCTGTGGGTTCCGCTGGCTCTGGGTTTTCGCGGTCGATGAGGCCATGGTCCCCGCTGCCGGCGTGCGGCGATCTTCTGTGGCTGTGCCGGTCGGCTCCGCCGGGAAGGCCTGATTCGCGATCGCGCTCGACTGCGAACCGCGCTGCTGGGGTGTCAAGTTGCTCGGCGCAGTGGATAGCGGATCCGTCGCGGGTGATGCGATTGGCGCGCCCGAAGCCAGAGTTGCCGCCGCGACCGGAACTGCCGGCGGTGGAGCGAGGAACCGCTGCGCCACCAAAGATTGTCGCGCGCTTGAGCGCCCGGGCACGGTGGCACCTGCGATTGACGGCCCTCGCAATGTCTTCGGACTCGCAGTCGACGTCGAACGAGAAGGCGGATGCGCTGAACGCGCGATACCATTTACAGACTGTGACGAGTTCAACACTGGCTGCGTACGAGTTAGCGGCGGCTTCGAGGGCGCTTTCGCAACCGGGGACGATAACGCCTTTGGCTCCACCATCGGAGAGGATGGTTTTGCATCCGGCTCCTCGCGCGCAACGTTCGGCGCTGCCGCTGCGACGGCGTCGGGCTCATCCGCGCGCGCGGGCATCCGATCCACAGAGGGCGATGGCGCGAAGTCGCTCCGCGGCGGGGGTGGCACTGCCGGTGCGCCCGATTCCGCGACGACCCCTTCGGATGGAGCGGCTTCGAACATCGAACGCATCGCGTCGAGAGCTCCACGCGCTCGGTCAGCGAGGGTGTGCTCCGGGTCACCGATGAACGGGGGGGCCGCAAGCGCAACGAGGGCCACGATGACCGGGGCGAGCACCGTCGCTCTCCACAGGCTGCGCCGCGGTGGCGGCGCGCGCACGACTCCGCGCACTGGTGTGACGGCGGTCGGGACGACGATTTGCGTGGCGATGCGAACCGGCTCCGTGCCCCGGATCGACGGCACGATCCGCGTCATCGGCGTGATCGGAGACGCGGAGACACGGGTAGTCACACCGTGAGCAAGCTCCCAACCGTAGTTGAGAGAGGCAGCGAGATCGTTTTGACCTGTTCGCGCGCCCGTGAAATCCATCAGCTGTTGATGCGGGCGCCAGTGCGGTAGATCTCGATCGTGACACTCCCGAAGCCGGAAGATAAAAGCCCTCGCGTCGTCGTAATGCTTCGGTGTCCATCCCGTTTCTTCGCCGGGCGCCTCGCCTGGCAGATAGCGCTTGAGCATCGCAGCGAGACTGTACAGATCGCAGCGCCAGTCGAGATCCTTCGTCGGCTGCAGATCGCCCTTATGGCCGGCATCGAGCGCTTTGAGTAGTCGGGGGGATTGGTAGTCGTAATCTTTCTGCCAGCCGATCGGCAGCGGTGTCGAAAGGTTCTCGCGAGACACCAGCGAGAACGCGAAGTCGATCAATGCGAGCCTGCCGAAAATCGGATAAAGGCGGCCGGACGAATCCGGGTCGAAGTTCGCCGGCCCGTAGGGAATACAGATGTTGTCGCCCTTGACGTCGAGATGTACGAGCTGCAATGAGTGAATTTCGTCGAGGGCCGCAACGCAGTAGTGGGCAAGAGCCCACCAGTGCGCGCAATCCTCGAAGACGTGACGGCGTACGGCGCCGTCACGGTAAACAGGCAACAGCGTCGCCCATTGATCGACGGTGACACCGGCATCGTAGGTCTGGACGAGCCGTATGCCGCCCATCGCGCCACCGTCGAACTGCACGACATCGGGCACGCAGCGGATTCCGTGTCCGATCAACCGCGCGAGGATGCGCCATTCGCGCTCGGTCCACTGACCGAAGTCGGCGTCGCTTGTCGCGAGGAAGCGCTTGGTGTAACGGCGGCGCTCGCCTGGCGCGACCGCTTCGCGAAACACCTCGACGTGCTCGCCGGTCGCCATCTTCAGCCGTCCGAGGCCGAAGACGCGCTCGATCTGCTCCGGTGTCATGGTTGCACCTTCACGTGGGTAGCCGCCGCCGGCAGCCGCTGCGCGGTCACCCAGTCGGCGGCGAGCAAAAGGAGCGCACCGGCGGCGAGCGCGATCAGCGCGCCGATCAGAACCAAACGCGCAAGCCGTGCACGTGCGCGCTCCGCGCGATGCACGACCAGTACCGTCGCGTCGTCGTTGCTGCCGCTCGTTCGCGCGAATTCGATGAGCCGCAGGCAGCGCGCCGCCAGTGGGGTCGGTCCGCGGAGGAGCCGCGCGATATCGTGCGGCCCGGCATGCTTGTGAACCCCATCGCTGCATAACAAAAGCATTTCGTCGCGGCCGAGATCGACGTCGCGGACATTCGGCACGTCAACCGCGCCATTTCCGACCATGCGCGCCGGATCGTCGAGTGACCCTCCAGGCGGCGGCTGCTCGTTCAAGTGCCGATACGTGTCGTCGAGCGTGAGAAGCTGAGCCGGCGCGCCGTCCTGCGCGCTCACGCGATAGACACGGCAATCGCCAACCCAGGCGACCAGCCACCGGGAAAGCGACGCTCCGGTGCCTGCGCAAAGCGCCACCGTTGCGGCGCCCGAAGCGTTGGTCAGGCTCGCGATGCTGCGCCCTACCTCGCGATCGGCATCGAGAACCGCGCTTCGCATCGCGTCGGCGTCGATGCGGCCACGCTCCAGCGTCTCGTGAAGACGCGACACGAGCCCGCGACTGGCAGAGGAGGCCATTGCGCCCGAGCTCACGCCATCGGCGACCACGAACAGGGGCGATGTCCCGCCGAGTGCGCTGTGCCAGTCCTCGTTGACGGCGTGGGACCTTCCACGTGAAGACGCGACCGCCGTGTCGAGCCGGATTTCGCCTGTCGCGAATACCGCCTCGCGCACGAATGCCGACCCGTCGCTGCGGGCGCTTTCGCGCCGCGGCGCTTGGCGATCGCCTGCGCTGGCGACGTTCATGCCTGTGCAAACTCCCTCTTGCGTGGCCGATGGAGAATCATGCGGCACGCGATAGTGTCAGCGTGCACGAAGACGCCTGCCCGGCGCCGCCGCTGAGCACGAGCGTCTCGCCGAGCTTCCATTTGAATTGCGCACCTGGCCCGTGCGAGGTTCCGTCGACGCTCACGCCGTTATCGCCGTGAACGACGATCTGCGCACCCGACTCGTCCAGCGCGACGATTTCGAAATGGCGTCCCGAGACGTCGGCGTGCGTCCAGTCGATGACGAGAGCCTGATTGCGCGAGCGGCCGACACGAAACGGAAGCGCGCCCGGAGGAATTTCGACGGTGCGAATGCCCGATGCCATGCGGGCGGTGATGGTCAAAGCGCCCTCGCGTCGGCGTGCTGGCGCGATAGGCGTCACGGGCGTTGGCGGTGAAGCCTCGCTTGCGGGCTTCACTCCGGCTTCGACATCAGCGACCGGATGCAGCGATAACCGCGGGTACTGTCGCGGATCGCCTTCGGTATGCTCGGATAGCACGAGCCACGCGCCGGTCGGCAGCTCGATCGCAGGAAGCCGCGCCGCGCCAGGCGCGCCCTGGTGGCCTCGTGCGATCACGCCGCTCGCCGACTCGACGCGAATGCCGTTGGTCGATCCAGCGTCGGCGACCCACCAGCTACTCTTGTCGAACCAGATCTCGCAATGCCGGCGGCTCGTATAGACCCCGTTGACCACGATGTCGCAGTCCTCCCCCTTGCCCACACCATAGCGACGGCCCCGCGTGACGGACTTGAGCTCGACGCGGCGGACCCCGTCCGCGTCCTCGATCTCGATCGCGAATGCCGGCGCGACGATGGGCGTCTGCGCGCTTTGGGGCCGCGGTGGGGCTCGGTCGCTCGCAGGCAAAGGCGCATCGAGCTGCGACCAGCGCCCGAGGAGCATCACTCGATACGGGCGCACGACGCTCTGGGGCGAGCCGCGCCGCAGCTCGGCGAGCAGCTCGCCATAACGTTGCTCTTCCTCACTCGTGCCGTCGTCTTGCTGCGCCGCATTGAGCCCGGCGAACTGCGACAAGTCGATCGCGCTCGCGTTGCGCAAGCCGGCGATGACCTCCTTCGCGAGATAGTGCTTGATCTGCTCGGGTTTGAACTCACCGGTGAACCTGCGTAACAGGTCCCGATGCTCGCTGCTTTCGTCGCACTCGACCTCGATGGATGCGAGCACGTAGCGGTCGCGCTCGGCGATCGCGAGGTGCAGCCGAAGCTGGGTTGTCACGAAGTGCTCGAGTTCCTCGCGAATCGCCCCGATTAACGCACTGTAAGGGCCCAGGTGCTCGGCGTCGTCCGGCACTCCACCGCGCTGCTCCCCGACCGCGCGCATCCTCGGCTCACGCGCGTCGGATTGCGGCGCCGGGTTGCCCATTCCATTCACTTTCCTCAGCATCCAGCCCTTTAGCTTCATCATTCAGCTCCTTGCACGCGCTAGCTCCGGTACGCGATCACCAGTGTAGCGAGCGGCCCTTCGATGCCCAAGGGGCGCACCCGCGGTGGCGCCGGCAACCCGTAACGGTCCGACATCCGCTCCAGAAATTGTCCCCACCCCGGCTGGATCGCATCGCCGGCATCGACGCGCCGCTTGAGCCCGGGTAGCGAGAGTTCGATCAGCACGGCGATCGACGACACGTCGCCCACCTGGACGATTGCGCGACGCAGCGCATCCTCCATGTCGGCAAGACACGTCGCGAACGGGCCATCGAAGGTCCACACGAGCGGTCCACCGATCGCCTCGACGGCGGCGTGCGCTGGACTCGACGGGCGCGGGTGCTTGCGCAAAGGTCTCACTTGGTCCCCTGAGCCACGACGGTATCATGCCCCAGTATGCCCGCGTGGCGCCCCGCAATCTGCATCGCGATCTCGGCTGCCGGATTGGGTCCATGATCGCCGGCGCCGTGAACGCGCCCGCTATCGGCTAGCCAATTGCGCTCGGTCAGCACGCCGATCGCTTTGTTCCAGCGTGGATCGGCGGGATTCGTCCTGTATGCAGCGACGTACCACTTGTAAGGCCGAAGCGGTCCGCATGCGTCGCGATCGCGTCGCGCTTTGGGGGCAACCGACGCGCAAAGTCGCGCAAGGTCGTCAAGCGAACGATCGTCGTTGGGAAACGTCGGTGTCCCGGTCTTGCCCGCGATCCAGTCCATCTGCGCGCATGTGCGTGCATCGAAGACCTGCTCGCACGCCAGTCGCGCCGTTCCCGCACGATGGCTGAACGAAAGGCCGCTGATGATCACCTCGGCCGCGTCGCGCGCGATGCGATTAGGCTCCGTGTTGGCGAGGCTCCAGCGGAGAGCCGGCACGTCGGCGGGGCCTGCGCCGCGCAAGGCCTGCACCAGATGCGGCTTGCTTACCTGCGTCTGGCCGTTGGCGGCGGCGGCGAGCATCGCCATCATGCCCGCGGCGCCGAGAGCGCTCGCCCTTGCGTGGCCCTGTCCCCAACCCTCGGCCACGACGTCGACTACGACGCCGCCTCTGCATTTCTCCCAGTCGTCCTTGCTCAGTCGCTGCCCGTCGGGGCCGGCAGCGCATTGCCGGACTCTTGCAACGTCGAGCTGCGTCACCGGTCGCACCCGAAAGGGTGCCCCCAATTTCCCTCCGACCGGTTCCGTCAGCAGTCTGCCGTAGGGGACGACCAGCGCGGGCGGCCGAGCGAAGCCGTCGTCGCCGAGCGCATCCACGGTGCGCCCGAACAGCAGATCGCGCTTCCCGCACTCCTCGCTCGGAGCGGCACAA
>Ga0193751_1002982_pt1 | contig 10097 bp, 8 predicted proteins | sample L1c2metaG_FD_143050 | JGI IMG/M metagenome (GOLD analysis project Ga0193751, IMG submission 143050) | Soil microbial communities from a riparian zone of the East river system, Colorado, United States - L1c2 | ecosystem: Environmental > Terrestrial > Soil > Riparian zone | place: USA: East River...
CTGCCACGGGCACAACCTTTTCGCCAAAATGTCGTCGCGCGGGTGATATTTCTCGCCTGGGGCAAATAGGCTTTGCCACCATCCGAAATCTTTATCGAGTCGTGCGCTTTATCGCGCTGAAGCCATGGTCTTTTTTGCTCTAAACCTGCTCGATTCCGGAGTGCAGTTGTCGATGTTGTGCGCCGTTATCGGACTGGTTTTCGCCTTCATTCTCATTGCGATAGTGGCGCGTTCACCAGCCGGTAACGAACGGATGCGCCAGATTTCAGCAGCGGTCCAGGAAGGCGCAAAGGCCTGCTTGAATAGGCAGGTCGTCACCATCAGCACTTTGACGTTGCCGGGTACATCGATGCCACATTTCTCAGGCGCCTGAAAACGTTCTTCGCGCTGTGAGTTCTGGACCCGCCACGTGGTTGTTAGGCAGGCCGACGGGACCTTGGTATGAGGAGTCGGGCAGCTAAAAGATTCGTCGAGTTTATCATTGTCCTCAGCGTTGGAACCAAGGCAGATCGGCGCTCGCAAACGCGCCGACTTATTTCAAACCGAGGTATGGAACATCGCAATAGCGCGTTTGCCTCGATCCGGCCGGCTTGAGTTCGACCGCAACTCTCGAGTAGATACCTAAGCCGGTCTCCGCGGTTTTGCAGGTAACGCGGGTGAAGCGACGCATCCAAAAGTTGGCGGTACTGCGCGGTGGCGCGTCTCAACACTCGCAGGTTTGTTCGAGACGCGGCTTGTCTGACGAAGCGCTCGAACAACTTGCGATTCGGGGAGGCGCAAATGAAACGCGATGCGGCAGAAAAACCGTCTGCGATTTCGTCGATGTATTTTTCCGGTCGTTCGACGCGACCTCGATAAACAGGCCAGAACACATTGCGTTCTTTCCTGTGCGCGCTGCAATCGAACGGAGCGATACCGTTGTACCGACCGACGCCGTCGGTTTCAATAAGCGGGAGCAGACCAGTTCGCAATACGGGATGTAAGCGGGTCACTGCATCTGATTCGCCGCCATCCGCTGCGAATGCGTCGCCCAACATTTCCGCGTCAACAAGAACCGGATGTTGTCCTGATGCGATCCAGTTTTGGCGATGAAGATCGGCACAGCCCAGCAGCTGCGCAATGGCGGCTTGGGCGCCCCAGCGAAAATAGAACCGCTTTACACCTCTCGAAGAAATGCAACCGCGATGACCGACAAAGCTCATCCAGCAGTAATTTCTTCGCGAAATCAGCTTCGGCAGGTGGAACGATGGCTCAAAACCTCTCTCATTTAGCCACTGCAAAACAGAGAACCAAATCCGTTCTCCTTCACAAGGCCGCGGCTTATAAACAACGCGCGAGCCGTTACCAAACTGCAGAACCGTTACCGTCTGGCCGCGATCATGGGGATCAGATAGTTCCGGCGTTACGTGTTGAACACGCTTACCAGGTCGACCAGCAAGAATCGCCGACAATCGACTCCGGTCGCGCTGCAACCGCGAAAGCATCAACCATTGTGCTCTTACCCAGTCGTTAACCACCGTCTCGACGGTCCGCTTCGCCCCGGGCAGAAGGTCGTAAAATTCCGTTAGGCCTAGTTCGGAAAGAGCCATTCCGAAGCTGATCGAAAATTCTTCGGCTTCGTCGGGAGTAGTTTTGCGGGAAGTTCCAGCGATTGCCACTTTGGCCGAAAGGGCAGGGCGCAGGATGATTGAGAGCCAGTGTTTTAATTGCCGCGCCAAATCCCTCCAAGCTGAGGCGGCGACAATTATATCTAGCTCGCGAATGTGGAGGCGAAGTTTATCGATAGAAGAATCGGTTATCGATTCAATGAGTTGAGTCTGCCTCGGGTAACTACTCACAAGCTACGAAATCGCGCATATGTCGCTTTTGGCGGAGACGCAAGCTTTTCGTACAACGCCCCGCGATGCGGAGTACACACACCGATACCGTGGGTTTTGCTTGATAATTTAGGAGAGGTTGTCTTTTCATTGCACGCGACTTTAGTCGCCGAACCTAATGCAACCATTTAGCTACGCGAGGTCCACGTATGGCAGGCTTCTTCCACCGATTGAGCTGCCGTTTAGTTATGGAGCAATGGAGCAATTGGGTCTGTCGATGGAAAGTGATGTCACCCGAATGCCGGACAAACCCGGACCGCCGCCGCCACCGAAAGTTGCATACACATATTTTGGTCAATTCATTGTTCACGATCTAACACGTGATGATACGCCGCTTTTTCAAAATCCTCTGCCGGAGCCCGATGCCGTGCTCAATCATCGGACTCCATTTCTGGATTTGGACTCGCTCTACGGACGAGGTCCTTTCTCAGAAGATTCCGATCTCTATGAAGCGGATGGCGCTTCTCTGAAGGTTGGAATTGTTAAGACTGAGCACGGTCAGACCTTTGATGTTCCACTGGATCCGTCGACCTCTCAGCCATTGCTGGCAGATGACCGTAATAACGAAAACATCATTATTCGGCAGATCCATGCGATATTTCTCAAGCTTCATAACCTGGCAGTGGCCGAGTTGCGGGGTAGCGTACCCGATCCGGAATTGTTTGAAAAAGTCCGGCAGCGAGTGCGATGGCAGTATCAGTGGCTGGTGAGACACGATTACCTAGCCAAGATTTGTAATCCGGATATTTACGACGAGCTTATAAACAAGGGGAATACCCGCATCGATTGGGGAAATCGCTTCGCAATCCCGGTAGAGTTCGCGCGTGCCGCCGCGCGGTTCGGGCACAGCATGGTGCGTGACACCTACGATCTTAATCGCGCTAAACTGGAGTTTCCGGTCCGAAAGATTTTCGAGGAAGCCCACAAACCTAAAGAGCTCGATCCTGCACTTGCAATCGATTGGCGGAGATTTACACGCGACCCCGCACATTCAATTGACACAGCGATCGTAAGCGCGCTTTTTCATCTATCTCCTAAGAGCATTTGTCTGTTCGTCGCAAGCTCATCACCCACAGACCCGAACGCCCTTCCAGTCAGGACGTTGTATCGCGGCATAGAGATGAAGATTCCCACTGGTGAGACAGTCGCTGCCTGGCTTGATGCTTCCGCAGTGTTAACCGAACGCCCCCCTAAAGATGACTACGATCCATTTAAGGCGCTTCGCGAACTCCAACTCGTCGGCCGCACTCCGCTTTGGTACTATATTTTATTGGAAGCGGAACTGAATGAAAAGGGCCGTCTATTAGGAGCTGTTGGAAGCCGACTTGTCGCCGAAGTAATCGAAGGTTCGCTGCACGCCGACCCTGATTCGATCATAACGCAATTGCAGCATGACCCCAAATGGCGTCCAGAGCTCTGGTCTTCCGCCGGAGGCAAGGTGCGCATCGATCGTTTTCAGCAATTGACAGCTGTAGTTGGGCTTCCTGATCCTCACATCGCACAATTTGGACGCTAATTACTTTTGGTTGTGTTTGGTGATTTCAACCAGGTGGCGTTTGACCACCAGTTAAGTCTAGCTGGTCCAGTCAGACCACGTGCAAATCCAGACTTGGTTAACGTCGACCTCCCCCTGCGGCGCCGCCGGCAAAATCATTACGCCGAGATCTTCGTCTCTTTGCTTGGTATTCGTTTCTTCATAGACACGAAACTCCATTTTTTGGGGAATCTTTTTCTCGTCAGGTACTGATCCTTCTATCTCGAATCCTCCCTTGTCTGCGAAAAGCTTCTTCGCGAATGCCCGATCAGTCCTGCATCTGTCTCGGTCACCCTGATTTTCTGGCTTCTGCAGATACTCAACAAAAGCGCGGACTGCATTTTGGCGAGCGTTTATATTGCTCCAATCATTCATGCGTGTTTACCTCCTCATGATGTTTTATCTCGCCACTCTTATCGGGTGGGCGCTAACCGTCGAAGCGATGCCACACGCGTGACCATCGAATCAAAAATCCCGTCATAGCGTGGGTCAGCACGCAGCGCATCAAATCGCGGGTCAAGTTTCAACGATCGATAATCAATGCATCCCACTTCGATTGCGGCGCGCAGATGTTCCAGCGCCGATTCAACTTTGCCCAGGGACGACTCGACCGCTGCCAGACGATAGAGAATCTCCGGATGACTTGGCACTGAACGCAGAGCCTCAAGCTCCCTCTTGAGTTGCTCTTCGAGGATTCGGGTGCCGTTTTTTTCGTCACCGGCAGCGAGACGCAATCGACCCAGGGCCGACTGATAGCTAACGGCGCCGTAAAATGAGCCGCCGCCGTTTGGATCTTTTGAGGCAAGCTCCTGGTATAGTTTCTCGGCTTCGGGGTAGTTCCGTGAAAAGAACTCCACTTGTGCAGCCATTTGCTCGCTGAAAGCGAACTCGCGATAGCGGGTCCAATTCTCCGTCGAAATCTTCCGCGCTGTCGCGAAATTTCCTTGCAAAAGCGCCAGCCGGCAGACTCCCATCCAGCCTTCCGGCCGTTCCGGCATCAATGTCCACACGCGGCTATAAGCGGCGGCGGCATTTTCGTCATCCACCAAATCCGCCAAACAATCAGCGACCTTGAATTCGTTCGCGCCGGGTCGATTCGTCTTGGTCATCCGATACCACGCGACGGCTCGAGCTGGATCGCCTAGAATTCTGAGGTCGTCTGCCACTTCACTGGTCAGTATTCCAGTATCGCTGTCGGCCAATTCGTAAGCAGCGAACGCTTCTTCCAGAGATTCGCGGAACCGACCCTGCTGATACAAGACATGCGACAGTGCTTTATGCCCTTCAGCCATTGTCGGGTTGAGATCGATCGCAGTCCTTGCTGACGTGTTTGAGGCTGCAACGTCCCGGGGGTCACTTGTAACAAAAGCTCGCGCGCAAAGGGCTTGTGCCAAATAGCTGCTTGCCACGGCGGAGCGGGGCTCGGCTTTGACGGCCTTCTCGAACAAATCGATCGCTCGATCTAGATCTACGGCAGTTCGTCGATCAGCGACGGTTTTGCCAGCAAGCAAAAGCTCGCGCGTGCTTTCATTGCGCCATCCTGGATCAACTTCTTTTGACTCGGCGGACGAAAGATTTGCTAGGTTCAGGATCGCGTAGACGTTTGCCCCGGCAAGGCTGGCAGCTTTGTCGGCGCCTTTGTCCGGAACGTCGGCGTCAAAGATGTGTCGATAAAGCACCTTGCCATCGGCGGCGTTAATCAATCGCAATGAGAGTCGCAATTTCCCATTCCGAATGCGCCTTGTACCTTGAAGCGCGGTGCGCGCACCGTTCCAACTTTCGGAGTCTCTCAGATCCGCACCGGGTACCGATGGAGGACGGACTGCGCTGACCCGCGCCGGCCCATGGTGAGATAGCTCGCGTTGTAATGCGGTCGCTACAGCGTCGCTTATGTCGGAATCTGGTCGGGCCGAATCCAAATCCAGAAACGGTTCCACTACGACTGAGTGCATCGCTGCAGCTGCCGCGCGTGCTGCAAGACGACTCTGTAGTTCTATTGTTCCAGCGGTCGCGATTAAGACGGCGCAGGCGGCAATACTTGCGGCCAGCTTCGGGTTCCGTTTTGACCAGCGCCAAACCCGAATTGGAGCGAACACAGGTCGTGCGATAATCGGTCGGCCTTCGAGCCAAAGTTCCAGATCAGTGGCGAGATCGTGCGCGGAGTGATAACGCGCGGTCGGTTCGCGTTCCAAACATTTCGCGCAGATTGTTTCCAGATCGCGATCGGCCGATGGAACAAGGGTCCGAAGTTTCGGAGCCGGTTTGTCGGCGGCTTGTTTGATCACCGCCAGCGCGTGTTCGCCGAGAAAGGGCGGACGCCCGGCAAACAAATCAAAAAGAATCGCGCCGATGCTGTAAATGTCGGACGTTGGTTTCAAACCGGCCGCGGAACCGCTGGCTTGTTCCGGCGCGATGTAGCCGGGTGTTCCGAAAATCGTGAGGGTGCGAGTAAGATCGCTCGAAGTATCGAGCCATTTGGCCAGACCGAAATCGCTCACCAACGGTTCGCCGCGGCCATCGAGCAAAATATTTCCCGGCTTGAGGTCCCGATGAAGAATGCCTTGCCCGTGGGCGTACTGAACGGCGCGTGCCACCTTCGCCATCAACGCTACGCTCCGGCGCGGGTCTCGATGAAGTGCGGCATGGCTCTCCAACAAGCTGCCGCCGCCGCCGAATTTCATGGTGAAGAACGGCAGTCCGTCTTCGCTCTCGCCTACTTCGTAAATCGGCAAAATGTTTGGATGATCGAGGCTGGCCGCGGCTTCGGCTTCTCGGCGAAACCGTACCAGCGTCTCGCGTGAGTCGGAATGATAAGCAAGGATGCGTTTCAGCGCGACGATGCGGCGCGAATGGCGTTGGCGTGCGCGGTAAATGACTCCCATTCCGCCGCGGCCGATCTCATCGAGAATCTGATAATTGCCCAGTCGCCAATCTGCGTCTCGAACGTCGACTTCATCGAGGGCGGCTTCTAACGAGTCGTCTTCGTTGTCGCAAGTCTCAGCGCCCAGTCCGCGATAGAGGAGGCAATTCAGGCAAAGACCGCGTCCCACGCGTGAGGTCGATCTACATTGCGAACACGGAACAGGGTCCTTTTCCACTCGCACCGATTCGATAGGGCCCTGGGAGATCATGAGAACTTACTGCGCCGCGGCTAAAGCGGCGCAGAGGTAGCGCAGTTCCTCGTCCACGTCGTCAGGTTTCTCCACGGTGTCGGCAACTTCCTCGCGAAGCAGCGCGCGATACCGTTTTCGCAACTCGTGCACGAGCCGTTTCACTGAAGTCTCAGGCACGCCGAGCGTCTTCGAAAGATTCGCGTATGAAACGTCTTCGCGTTCGGCTGCGAGGCAACTGCTGAGGACGTCAAAAATGCGGCGTCGGCCGCGACGTTCGCATTCTTCACCGAGCCGGCTTAACGCCCGCTCGGCTACGGTCGCAGCCCAGCGCACATCAAAGATTTTTTCGGCCGGCCAGGTCTCGGACTCGCGCGCCGAGACTGAGAATTGCGATGGCAACTCGGCCATCCATTCATCCCAGGCGATAAATTGCACGTCGCCGCCGCGTTTGCACGCCCGCCGTTTGTCTCTGGCGTCGCTCAAAAAATTATTGAGCGCTTTGAGCAGGAGCGATCGAAATCGTCCGCGAGCGGGATCGGCGCGCTCCAGCAATTGGCCATCAAGTAGCATGACAAAAAAATCCTGGGTTAGATCTTGTGCGTCCGGAACCGAATAACCATTTCGGCAGATGAAGGCGAAAATCGGGCGCCAATAGGTCTGGCAAAGTTGCGTTAAAGCATTGCGGACTGTCTGATTCGTGCCACGGCCGTCCCCGCAAGAAAGGACAACGCTCCAGCGCGTCGTGCTGAAACGAGCCGGGAAGTGCCCGCCGGTGGTAGCGACTTCGGGCGTCACGGGCGCCGATCATCTTGCATTCACAATCAATAAACAAGCGTTTAAACCTCCCTAACGAGTTTGGATCCCTGAATGTTCGGTCCCTGCGGCGACAGCGAGTCGTCCGTTGCCGCGGCCAGCAGAAGGACACAGCGTTCAGTGGACCGGAACCGAAAGCCGTTAAGCTTCTGCATCTCACCATTTTCTCCGGAAACGGCGGTGCGAAGTTCGCGAGAAAGCGAAGCTTCTTCATAGCTTCCTTGCCAGGTTTTGCGCAGGCGGCATCGCTGATTCCGGAGTCTTCGCCGGGCGATGCTAGCAGCTTTTCCAAGCGGAAGACGGGATTGACGACACTGCCCATCAGCGTCTCCTCTCTCGTTGGTGGGATGCTCCCGATGGCGGCTGGCCCGAAGTGCGCGCAATCGAAAATGCTCGATGAATGAAGTTCGCGAAGAACTTGGAGGGCTAGAATTCGCTCGCAACGATGGAGCGGACAAGTTTTCTTCAGCGGACGGTCCGCGTAGAGGCAAATAGGCTTTGCCACTATCGGAAATCTTTATAGAGTCGTGCGCTTTATCGCGCTGAAGGCCATGGTCTTTTTTGCTCTAAACCTGCTCGATTCCGGAGTGCAATTGTCGATGTTGTGCGCCGTTATCGGACTGGTTTTCGCCTTCATTCTCATTGCGATAGTGGCGCGTTCGCCAACCGGGAACGAACGGATGCGTCAGATTTCAGGAGCAGTCCTGGAAGGCGCAAAGGCCTACTTGAATCGGCAGGTCGTCACCATCAGCGTAATCGCCGCCATCATTTTCATTCTGCTTTTCATCTTTAAAGATCATCCGACCGCGATCGGGTTTGTCGTCGGCGCATTTTGTTCGCTTTCGGCCGGGTTCATCGGCATGCGCATCGCCGTCATCGCAAATGTGCGCACTACACAGGCGGCCACCGTTTCGTCCACAAGTGCTTTGCGAATGGCCTTCAACGGCGGCGCGGTCACGGGACTTTTGGTGGTTGGTCTGGCGCTCCTCGCGGTGTCGATCTTTTACACGCTCGCCAATAAGATGGTTGGCCACGACATGGCGATACGCAGTTTGGTTGGTCTCGCCCTTGGCGCGAGTTTGATCAGTGTTTTCGCGCGACTCGGCGGCGGCATTTACACCAAAGCAGCGGATGTCGGCGCGGATCTGGTCGGCAAAATTGAGCAGGGCTTCGAAGAAGACGATCCGCGCAATCCGGCAACGATCGCAGATAACGTTGGTGATAACGTTGGCGATTGCGCCGGGATGGCGGCCGACGTTTTTGAAACCTACGCGGTCAGTTTGATTGGCGCGATTTTAGTCGGCGCGCTCACGCTCGCCGGAAATCCGGCTGTGATTGTTTATCCATTCGTCCTCGGCGGAATCTCAGTCCTCGCCGCGATTTGCGGAGTGTTGTTTGTGAACGTCGCCAATGGCAAACCCGCAGCTGTGCTGATGGGTGGCGTTCTTACCAGCGCCATTATTTCAGCGATTTTGTTTTGGCCAGCGACGCATTATCTGTTTCCAAACGGATTGACCATCGCCGGGGCAACGCGTACGCCCACGCAACTCTATCTCGCTTCCCTCATCGGCCTGGTCATGACCGCCGTCGTGGTCGCAATCACAAATTACTACACGTCGATGCGTTACAGGCCGGTCCAAAAAATCGCGCGCGCCTCGGAGACCGGCCACGCCACCAACATCATTGCCGGATTGGCCGTCGGCCAACATGCGACCGCATTGCCGGTGGGATTCATCGGCATCGCCATCTTGCTCAGTTTTCATTTTGCCGGACTCTACGGAATCGCGATCGCGGTGATGTCGATGTTGTCGATGGCGGGAATCATTATCTCGCTCGATTCATTTGGTCCGATCACGGACAACGCCGGAGGCATCGCGGTGATGAGCAATTTGCCGAAGGAAGTCCGCGTGGTCACCGACCAGCTCGACGCGGTCGGGAACACCATGAAAGCCGTGACCAAAGGATACGCGATTGCATCGGCCGGGCTCGCCGCGCTCGTTCTCTTCGGATCGTATGTCGAGGAATTGCGCGCGCATAACGTTGCTTACGCTGAGTTTCATTTTTCGCTCACAGAACCAAAAGTAATCATTGGCCTTTTTCTTGGCGGTTTGCTGCCATTCATTTTCACGGCATTTAGCATGGACGCCGTCGGTAAAGCCGCAGGCGCGGTCGTGCGCGAAGTGCGCCGGCAACTGCAAGCGAAACCGGGAATTTTAACTGGGCAAGACACGCCCGATTACGGCACCTGCGTCGATATCGTAACGAAAGCGGCCTTGCGCGAAATGATCGTGCCGGCCCTTCTGCCGCTGGTCTTTGTCGTCGCAGTTGCAGTCATCAAACCACTTGGACCCGTGGTTTTAGGCGGTCTGCTCGTTGGAACGATCGTTACCGGATTGTTCGTCGCCATCGCCATGACTTCCGGCGGTGGCGCGTGGGACAACGCGAAGAAATTCATTGAAGAAGGAAATCTCGGCGGCAAAGGCTCGTTCGCGCACGCGGCGTCAATCACCGGCGATACGGTCGGCGATCCCTATAAAGATACAGCCGGACCTGCCATTAATCCGATGATTAAAGTCGTCAACATTGTCGCGATTTTGATCATTCCGATTTTCTTCTGAGCGCGCGCTTCGCAGAAAAAATTTAACGCGTCAAACTCCTGCCGATCTATTACAAGATCGACATGTCCGAGCCGGAGTGGCATTAAAAGATCGACATGAAGGAGAGCCACGATTTTCAGATTGTCCGGCCGGAGCCGGGCGG
>Ga0193751_1002985_pt1 | contig 10095 bp, 7 predicted proteins | sample L1c2metaG_FD_143050 | JGI IMG/M metagenome (GOLD analysis project Ga0193751, IMG submission 143050) | Soil microbial communities from a riparian zone of the East river system, Colorado, United States - L1c2 | ecosystem: Environmental > Terrestrial > Soil > Riparian zone | place: USA: East River...
TCACGGTTGCGGCGCCAGGGTTCACGCTTTATGAGAACGACAATGTCGTGATCGCTGCTCAGCCCCTGCGCCTTAACGTGGCAATGACGATTGAAGTGGAACAACAAAAAGTTCAGGTTTCTGACACGGCCCCGACCATCGATGTGAACCCATCGAATAATGCTGGCGCAATCGTGATCTCTGGCAAAGAGCTAGAAGCTTTGCCTGACGATCCCGACGAGTTGCAGTCGGATCTTCAAGCGCTTGCAGGCCCTTCCGCAGGTCCTAATGGTGGCCAGATGTACATTGACGGATTTACTGCGGGGCAGCTTCCGCCTAAATCGTCAATCCGCGAAATTCGCATTAATCAGAATCCTTTTTCTTCGGAGTATGACAAGCTGGGTTACGGCCGCATCGAAATTTTCACCAAACCCGGAACCGATAAGTACCACGGACAATTCTTCGTGCAGGGCAACGATTCGGCTTTCAACTCCCGGAATCGCTTCGCGGGATCGGAGCCGCCTTACGATTCCACACAATACAATGGAAACATTGGCGGCCCATTGGGTAAGAAGGCGTCGTTTTTCTTTAACGTCGAACGCAGAAACATCAACGAACTGACTGCGGTCAACGCGGTAGTCCTCGATCAATTAGCTGAAGTCCCGCTAGTCGAGTCGATTCCGAATCCGCGCCAGCGGACCAATCTCAGTCCCCGGCTGGATTGGGCGCTGAGCAAGAACAACACGCTGACCGCACGTTATCAGTACTTTCGAGATACGGAAACCAACAACGGCGTGGGACTGTTCAGTCTTCCATCGCAAGGTTATTACTCCAAGGAGATTGAACACACAGTTCAAATTAGCGATACGCAAGTCATTGGCTCCCGGATCATCAACGAGACGCGATTCCAGTATCATCGCGATGACACTCTTCAGACTCCTACGGACACAAATCCGGCGGTCGACGTGATCGGCAATTTCGCGGGCGGCGGTTCCGGTCATGGTAACTTTAATGACCGGGAAAACAACTACGAGTTTCAGAATTATACCTCGCTGATTCGAGGCAATCACATTTTCAAGTTCGGGGCACGAGTCCGCGCAACTCGAGACACGAATTACTCCACCTCCGGATTTAACGGCACTTTTACCTTTTCCTCTTTAAATACCAAGACTGACGTTCCGTCCGGATGCAGTAGCGTAGGACAGAATCCCGCGTGTCCCATTTCTCTGCTCTATGCCGAGCAGCAACTGAACAATGGCGGAACTCCCTATGCCACGCAACTGACCTACACTACCGGCCTTCCGACAGCGTCTGTGACCTACTACGATGTCGAGCCGTACCTGCAGGACGATTGGAAAATTAAGCCCAACTTCACACTGAGTACAGGTCTTCGTTTTGAAACTCAAAACGCCATTCATGACCACGGAGACTGGGCCCCGCGCCTTGGTTTTGCCTGGGGTGTGGGAGGAAGAAACGCGGCTCCCAAGGTTGTAATACGCGGCGGCTATGGAATTTTTTACGACCGTTTTCAGAGCGGGCAAATCCTGCAGGCAGATCGATTGAACGGAATTACCGAGCAGCAGTTCATTATCAGCAACCCGACCTGCTTTCCCGGCGTCGATGTCGCTCTTACAAGCTTCTCTAATTGCGGCGCAGTTAGTTCTGCCGCTTCCAACATCTATCAGATCAGTCCCAGGCTGCGCGCTCCCTATACTCTGCAAGGGGCGCTTGGGGTGGAACGTCAGATCACGAAATCGGCGACCCTGTCCGTCATTTACATGAACTCGCGCGGCTTCGACCAGTTTCTTACCATCAACGCAAGTGCTCCCTACCCGGGAACTCCATGCGCTCCGAACTGTCCCGCGATCACCGGAGGGAACGTCTACCGTTACGTTTCCGAAGGCAACTTCAAGCAAAACCAGCTGATGATCAACTCCAATGTTCGCGTTGGCTCCAAGGTCCAGCTCTTTGGCTACTATTCGTTAAGCTATGCCAACAGCGATATCTCTGGTGTTTCCAGCTTTCCGTCGAATTCCTACAACATCAGTCAGGACTATGGTCGGGCCTCATTTGACGTAAGAAACCGGTTCTTCCTTGGCGGCAGCATCGCCTTGCCTTACCTGTTCCGTCTGAGTCCGTTCATGGTTGTTAGTTCCGGCTCCCCATTCAACATCACGACGCCCATCGATGTGAACGGAGACCAGATTTATAACGATCGTCCGGGCCTGGTTTCAGCCGCGACTTGCCTCGGTCCCACGCCCACGATTTCGGGCCCGCAGAACAATATTTACTGCACGCCCCTGGGTACATTCGACGCTCTGGGTGGCGGAAGACTTCTGCCGATCAACTACGGGACCGGCCCGGCGCACTTTGTCTTGAACTTACGGTTTACGAAAACGTTTGGATTTGGCCCTAAGACGAAATCCAGTTCCGGCCCTGGCCAGGGCGGAGGGGAAGTTCGGCGTGGAGGAGGAGGCGGCGGCCGCGGTGGTCCGATATTCGGGGGCGGCCCTACGATGATGTCCGCCAACTCCGACCGTCGCTACAATCTCACACTTGGTGTGAATGCCCGCAATGTATTCAACAACGTGAACGCCGCGAACCCGAACGCTGTTCTCGGCTCCAGGCTGTTTGACGTTTCTAATTCTCTTCAAGGCGGACCGTTTTCGCAAGGCACTTCGGCCAATCGCAAGCTCGAACTGCAAGCCACCTTCAGCTTCTGATCTTGCTCCCGAAATATGGCTAATTCGCGGATTCGGGTTATGCTGGTTGGAGACTGCGTGGCCGCAACGTAAGGTCCGAAACCGATTGTCTTTTCTTCCTGCCACCAGACGAAAATTTATCCGTACTGCCGGAGCCGCTGGCGTAGCGGGCCTAGCCAGTGAAAGTACGCTCATTGAGCCCAACCGTCCGCGAATCGTTCGCAAGGAGATTCCGCTCCGGCGCTGGCCCACGCGGATGGACGGCTTCACCATCGCGCTACTGAGCGACTTTCACTACGATCCCTATTTCTCTGTTCATCCGCTTCGCGCCTCGATCGGCATGGTCAACGATTTGGGTCCCGATCTCATCGTGTTGACGGGAGACTTCGTTTCAGAGCCAATTTTGAGGCGTCATCATCTAAAGGCGGCGGCCGCCGCGGAACCTTGCGCCAGACTGTTGCGACAAATGCTGGCGCCTTACGGTCTTTGGGCAGTCTTAGGGAACCACGACGCCGTAACCGATCCGAATCTGGTTACAAATTCGCTTCGCAGCCAGGGAATTCAGGTTCTGATCAATCAATCGATTCCGATCGAAAGCAATGGAGCACGCTTCTGGCTCGGCGGAGTAGATGACCCGCTGGAACGCAGCGCCGATCTCATCGCAACTTTGCACAACATTCCCAGCGATGAATCCGTAGTTCTGTTGGCCCACGAGCCCGACTATGCCAACCACGTGGCGCGCTATCCGGTGGATCTTCAGCTCTCGGGACACACACATGGAGGCCAGGTTCGGGTTCCTTTCGTTCCGCCCTTTTATTTGCCTCCGATGGGCCGGAAATACATTTGGGGCTGGTACAACATCGGTGGGCTGGCGCTTTACGTCAACCGGGGCTTAGGCACAGTGAACCTTCCGATCCGCATGAACTGCCCTCCGGAAATCACCTTTTTGACTCTACGGCGCTCTACTGCAGGATAGCCGCCACGCAGAGCACTTCATGCAATTCCTTTCACCTTGCCTTTATCTTATGGACGAAGTCTTTCCCGTAACTGATTACAGCATAAAGGTAAGTTAGATTTGAAAGTGGTACTGCACTTGCCCGCCCAGCGCAGAGCGAGTTTCGCTCATGAGGAAGAGTATGCCTCCGCGTCGATATGCAGTCTTATTATTGCTGTCCGTTTTTGCACTAGCAGTGGCTACCCCTTCGCCGCGGCAGCAAGGGTCAAGTTTCGAGCGTCGCGAGAGCCAGGTTGCAAGAACACTAATACGGGGTTCGCAATTCGTCGACGTGCCGCACTCGCGGCCACCCTGCGAAGAGATTAAGGCGCCCGAAGCTCTGACCACACCTGATCCCCTTTTCACCCCGGTCGCGCGCGGCCAGAAAATAAGAGTCAGCTTTATCATCGGAACCGATGGGCGCGTTCACAGCCCGCTCATTCTCGAAAGCGCGGGCATCGCGGGCGATCGCAATGTTCTGCAGACGGTGCGGACCTGGAGATACCGTCCGGCAACCTGCAACGGTGTTCCCACGGAGACCGAAGGCAAGATCGAATTTTCCAGCCGATAGCACGGGTCTTAGCGGCTGGGCTAGAATGGCCCCAGCAAGGGGTGACTTGATTCGTGGACCAAGCCAAAAAAAATCCTCAGCCATCCGGACCGCCTTCCGATTCGCAGGTGCACGAATCTGAACTGGAAGACCTGTACCGCGGCTTGCACCCTGAAGTGCACCGCCCCAAGCCGACTCCGGACGCCCTGGCTGCGGCCTTGGAGGCCGCGCAACGTCTTGCTGCCGAGGCGGATGCGGAACAAGCGATCGACGACACTGCCCAGGAACTTACGAGCGACGCTAGCACCATCGTTTGCGGCGTTTGTGGATACCGCAATCGGCAAGGGAACAAGTTCTGCGGCATGTGTGGAGTTACCACCAGCCAATCCGGAGAAGCAGGATTTGGAATTGCCGCCGAACCAGAGCGTCCGTCAGCGCGACATATAGCGCTGTCGCGCAATGCAAGTACAGATCAAGAACGTGAAGCGAGGCTCACTCTGCCCCGAACGGCGCCAGAAACGCATCACCATCACCACCATTATCACCACCACTATTTCCCGGGCGGACAAGAGTCGACGAGTACACGTTCCGCCGACCTAAGTCGCTTAGAACCAAGCCGCGCGGAGCCAGCGCGAGAGCTACGTCCGACGGCCGCGCTAAGAGGTGACATGAGCCGTGCGGAGGCTGCGGTTCGACGCATCACCCATGAGTGGGTGCTGGCCTGCAACACCAAACACCTCGACGATTTGCTGGACCTTTACGTTCCTGATCCGTTGGTGCTGCGATCCAACTGTCCTCCCATTCGCGGCTCTGCTGCAGTGCGCGAGTTTTTCTTTGGTGCGCTGGATGCGGGACTGGGAGAGGTGGAAGTGGAACCTTTGCGAGTCGAGGTCATCGGGGATCTGGCTTACGAAGCAGGACGCTGCAAAGCTTTGATTCCCGGCGGAACCGGCAAACGGCGCGAAGAACGTGGCAAGTACCTGTGGGTGTGTGCGCGGCAGAACAACGGCGAATGGAAGCTGGCGGCCGATTGCTGGTCGAGCGATTTGACCCTCAGCACGCTGGAATCCGATGTTCCGCAGGGTGCCGGGGTAAAGACCAGCCAGCCGCGAAAGATCCTATAGGACCTTTGCGCCCTTATACAGTCACATTTAATTTCGCCAATTCCCCCAGCAATTGCTCGAGTTCCTTCATCTGGATGGTCTTCATGCCCAGCTTGGCAGGGCATTCCAGGTTCAGGGGACGATCGTCGACGAAGCAGCATTGCTCAGCAGGGATCTGCGTCGTCTCTAGCGCGAGCCGATAAATGTCGCACTCCGGCTTGCGCAACCCGACAAAGCAGGAGCTTATGAACAGGCGGAAGATTGTTCGTAATCCATACTTTTCGATCCGGTAATAATTGAGCTCTCGCGATTCGTTGTTGATCGTGCCCATGAAGTATTTGCCGGAGTCGGTCAGCGATCGCGCCAGCTCCAGCACTTCCGGAAATGGCTGCGACAGCGAGAACATATAGTCGCGGAATATTTCGCGCGTGAATGGACGTGGGCAAAAGAACACCGTGCGGTCCAGATATTCCTCGAGAGTAATCTTGCCGCGCTCGAATGACGAAACGACCGTTTCGTGACGGTCTTCAAATTCTTTTTGGTCGAGCTGAAAATGCTCAAGCGCTGCAGCGCGTTCAATGTGGTCCCAGGCATTGCTAAGCAGCACGCCGCCGACATCCCAGAAGATAGCGCGAATAGCAGACAAAGTAATTTTTCTCCTCGTGCGCCGCTTATCAAGGGAAGTGTAGATGAAGCGGGAAAGAATTTCCCCGCGCACGTCTATTTTCGAGCAAAAACATCTTTCAGCAGCGCCGTGGTTTGGGCCGCTGGGTTGGTGCGAATTCTGATCTCTTCTTGTCCGACTTCGTAGAAGAGGCCATCGAGAGTTTTGCCGACGACGTACTTGTCGAGGTCGAATTCGTTGGCAATGGCGTTTCCGCCGGGAGCGGCCTTGATGACGCGGTCATACCTCTTGAGGACGCCGATGCGCTGCAGGGAACCGTGGACGATGGGAGCGAACGCGGTCGCCAGATCGGCGGAGCAGGTTTTCTGGAAGTATTCGGTGGCAGCGGTGTCGCCGCTGCCGAGGATGTGGCGGGCATCGCGAAACGTCATTTTCTTGAGCGCATCGAGAAATATCTGTTTGGCCTGAGGCGTAGAGCGTTCGGCGGCGCGGTTCATGCCGACTTCGAGTTCGTCCACCGTGTCGCCCTCGCCGATCAAGCGCATAGCCTTGCCGACAGACTGTAGTTGCGGGGGCAGCAGGATGCGGATGGCTTCGTTATCCAGGAACCCGTCAGGCTTACCAGTGACGGCGACGGCCTTGCTGGTAGCGAGCTCGAGAGCTTGCTTCAAAGCGGCAACAATGCGGTCGTCGGCGGCGATGGAGGCGTCGCGGTGGTCAGGAGATCCATCGGCCGGCGTGTGATCTTCGGTAACTTGGGCTGCAGCGCCGGCGCAGAGACAGAGCGCCAGCGCGACCGTAAACAGAGAGGGAGGCTTAAGATTTTTCATGGAAGGCTGGGATGATTTTATCAAGAGTGGCTGCGCGCGAGAGTTTCGCGGCGCTCGGGCAATCGAAGATTCCGGGCTTGTAGAAAATATACAAATTCGTGACATGGCTCTGACAATGTCGCGTGCTCATGCGGCCTAAGATTTGCAAGCCCAGTCAGTGAACTGTGATTTGTGTGCGAGCAGCGCTGCACCGTCACTCCGCTGTACTGAACGGCATTACAAAGGAGATTTACATGCAACGCCGCATGCTTCCGCTCACACTTGGCCTGGGACTCGCCCTGATGTTCGTTTCGAGCACGGCCCTGGCGCAGTACCGCCTCACGAATTTATCTTCAAACCAAGTCAAGAAGGCGCACCATGACGATCCCTTGCTGGTGAATGGATGGGGTCTCGTGCATGCTAAGGGCTCGCCATGGTGGGTGAGCGACAACGGCTCAGGGTGGTCGACTCTGTACGACAACCAGGGAAATCAGGTGGCAGCACTAAAGGTGTTGATCCCCACAGCGGGAAACGGCCCGGATTCGCCAAGCGGGTTGAACGGCCCAGGTTCGCCTACGGGGGATGTGTGGAATGGATCGAAGGAATTTCAAGTTAAGCCGGGAGCGCCGGCTGTTTTCCTATTTGCCACGCTGGATGGAACCATCAGCGGGTGGACACCGGGGTCGAACTTTAACCAGGCGACTCTCGCGGTGGACACGACGGCCAATAAGAATCCACATCCGGCGATGTACACGGGGCTGGCGATCACGAACAAGCCGTCGGGAAACTTTCTGTTCGCTGCCGACATGGCGAACGGGAAGGTGGATGTGTACGACGGCACCTTCACTCCTGTGACGCTGGCACCGGGTGCGTTTTCCGATCCTTCGATTCCCGCAGACTTTGTGCCGTTCGGTATCCAGGACATCAATGGACTAGTCTATGTGACATTTGCCAGCGCCAGCGGGGCGAGCGGCGGATTTGTGGAAGCGTTTAACGAAGACGGTACGCCGGCAAAGGGAGTGCCGCAGCCGTTGATCCATGGGCTTCCCCTGAACCAGCCTTGGGGAATCGCTGTTGCACCCAGCAATTTTGGAAGGCTGAGCAACACACTGCTAATTTCGAACAATACCGACCATGGGACGATCAATGGCTTCAATGCCGCTACCGGACAATTCGTGGATGCGGTGGAAAACGAACACGGCAAGGCGATCGTGATCGACCAACTGTGGGGCATCGGGTTCGGCGACGGATTGCCCAATGGCAGGAACGGAGCAGTCAACCAGCTATTCTTTACGGCAGGACCAGCGAACAATCTGGCAGGGACGTTCGGTGTGATTTCGGTGGACCGGGATGACGACAAGTAAGGCGATCAAGCCTTGCTTGGAGTAATTGAAGCAACAAAGGCCGCCTGAGGGCGGCCTTTATGTTTGCGAGATCGCGCTCCCAGTGGCAGTAAGATCCAAGTAGAATTCGCGTCGGCCATCGGCCGACGCGGCTACGAGCCGTCAGTGTGTTAAATTTGAAGGATTGTGGGCGCGTAGCTCAGTTGGTAGAGCAATGCCCTTTTAAGGCATGGGTCGCAGGTTCGAGTCCTGCCGCGCTCACCATATTTTTCAAGTACTTGGCAGTGCTGGATCGATGTAAATTAACGGGGCCGATGTAAATTAAGGAAAATCGGCCTCAAAAAACCGCCTTAGTTCACTCTTTTTGCCTTCTGGAGTCCTGGCTCCGAGATCGGCCCAACCTTCGCGGCAAGCTGCTCCATCGCAGCATCCATCGCTGGGTCGCCGACCTCGATGTAATGCTTGCGCGTGGTTTGGACGCTTTTATGACGCAGGAGCCGTTGAATAGTCATGTCCTGAACAGTTCCCATCTCATTCAGGTTCGATCCGACCCGTCTGCGAAGCGCATGCCAGCCGTGCCACTCCGAGTCATCAATCTGTTATATCGACGGGTATAAATCTTGGAAATCAGGGAGATCTACCGGGAACGATCTGGACGATAAATGAACTACTTAGGCAATGACGCCCTTGTCTGTCAGAATCCTGATGTAGTCGTCTTTCGAAACGGTGAAGAATGTAGTCCCGTAAAGTGCTCTTGATCCACGTGGAGTTGCATGCGAATCAGATGCTCAGGAATGAACTTGTTATTGCCGTGCGAGCGTTTGGTCCTGACGACGGTCACGGAGGCGTGATCAAGCGGATAGGCACGGGAGAAGAACCGGTGACGGGACTCCCGGTAGCGTTGGTGCCATTGCCGCAGCCCGCCACGTTCAAGACGGTGACGTTCACGTTTCCATTCTGATCGACCGCGTTGATGAAGACCTGAAGAAAACCTACAAACGTGACGGGAGTGGTTGTGCCTGACGTGACGTTCACGGAGTTATCATAGATCGGCAGGGAAACAATCGAGTTGCTGCTGGTGATGGAGTTGCCGGCAAGAGTCGCACCCAGAGGATTACCGCTCCCTTCGAGAATCTGGAAGGGATAAGAATTAGGAGCTTGGTAGTCACTGAGGTAGTCCTGGCCGCTGGAGCTGGTTATATTTGTCGCATCCGTCTGATGGATCAGGCATTGTACGCCGTTCGTCGTGTCGCCTGACGCTCCGGGATTTCTGGTTAAATCCACCACATTATTATTCTTCACCCCGCATTGATAATTCGTCGGCGCGTCACAGCCCTCTATCGCTTGTTCGTAAGAGTCGCTCTTTGTGCACGATGGAATTGCTGAGACCGGCGTCCCAATTTGGCCCGGCACGTACAGCAAATTGGGGGGCGGTTCAACACCTGCACTTCCTGTGTAGTTTGGCTGTGGCTGAACGGTAAGTTTGTGCAGAGCGCAAGAAGACGAGTTCGCCTGGCGACAGTCCGGGCTCAGCCAGAAAGTTTCTCCGATCACACCGTTGGTACCGGTGCCCAGCAGCGAGATTCCTAGGTGGGTGATAGACCCATCCGCTGTGCTTACTAGGGTCCGGCAGGCCCCGGGGCCGCCGGCTTGGTTGCAGTAAAAGCCGCCGTTGGGGCCGGGGTTCAGTGGATCGCCGTTAGGCACGACCCAGGGTTTCACGCAGCGAGGCTGAACTGGAATGATCGTGCCACCTGGCGCAAAGGCTCCCGAATTCGACGGATTGAATACCTCCGCCGCCGCCGTAGCGCTCACGGTGTTCGCAGCCCGCGACCAAATTCGGGAAAAGAACGTAGGCAGGCTGGTGCGTGTAACTTGCACAGTCACGAGTGGGTTGACGCCGAGCAGGTCATCGCCGGGAACAGCGGTGCAATCCGCAACACGGGACCCCGATCCCGAAGAGTATGTGACGCTGACGGTTGGCGAGATG
>Ga0193751_1002986_pt1 | contig 10092 bp, 8 predicted proteins | sample L1c2metaG_FD_143050 | JGI IMG/M metagenome (GOLD analysis project Ga0193751, IMG submission 143050) | Soil microbial communities from a riparian zone of the East river system, Colorado, United States - L1c2 | ecosystem: Environmental > Terrestrial > Soil > Riparian zone | place: USA: East River...
TCCACGGCTGGTCCGCGGAATGTTTTTGCAGCGCGATGAGTCTCGCAAAACAAATCTCCGGGCATGAGTGTTCAGCGACGCCTCACGTGGCGTTGCTTGGTTCACACGCGTTGCGTCCCCAAGTGTCGTATGGTGATGCCGCGGAGGCAAACTCGCCGTCTTCGTCTTTCAAAGTCCAACTGGAACGCGGTATCAGCCCTGCGGCCAGACTGTATGCGCTCCGGCAGTTGGCGCATCGAGCCGCAATGCCTCATGAACTGCTCAAATCATGGAAGGTGGAAGTCAAAAATGATGCCACAGTTTTGACGCTCGGGCGCGATGCAAGAATTCGCTTCCGCCATGCGCCCGCAACGTTTTGGCACGACCTTGTTAACGGGAATTATCACGTAGTGCGCGCCGCATGGCCATATCCACTGGTGAGCCCGTCCTCCACTCTTGTTCCAGACTTTATCGTTCCGTTTGTGGATCGGCCATACACTGGACCACTTTTTGTGAGGACCAGCGAGGACACATGGGAATGTCCGATTGATCTAATTGCGTCCATGCTTCTGACCCTGAGCCGCTTCGAGGAGTTACAGTCGGGCGAAAGAGATATGCACGGACGCTTTTGCGCCGCGCAGAGTGTGGCGCTCAAACATAACTTCCTGCATCGTCCCATCGTGGATGAATACGGTCTGGCCCTCCAGCAGGTGATCGAGTTGCTGCTCCCGGGCTGGCGGCCACCCGAGCGCAAGTTGCGCGTCAAGCTCTCACACGACGTGGACGAGGTAGGTATTCCTCTGGATCTCACCAATTCACTAGGGCACACGGTAAAACGGCACAAGCCATTTGCTACCCTGCGTGATTTGCTCGGTCCCGCCTTCGGACTCAGGCCTAGCTTGCTGGAAGCGGTATTTCGGATTACGGAACTGTCAAAGGACCACGGATTGGCCTCGGCGTTGTACTGGAAGAATTCCCCAAAGAGCGACTGGGATAGCGGTTATGACTTATCCCTGAAGCATGTCCACGAGGTCGTCTCCCACTTGAAGAATGAAGGGGTGGAACTGGGCGTCCATCCCAGCTATTACACCTTTAATGATCTGCACCGTCTCGGAGATGAGGTGGAACACATTTGCGAAGTGTTCGACGAGAGCAGAGTCGGAGGCCGTCAGCACTTCCTACGCTGGCATCCGCGTACCTGGCACGACTGGGAAAAGTGTGGCTTAGCATACGACAGCACTGTGGGCTTTTCCGATCACATCGGATTCCGGGCAGGCACCTGTGTGCCGTATCGTCCGTGGTCGATGGAACTGAATCGCGAGCTCGATCTGCTGGAGATTCCGCTATTGGCCATGGATGTCACCTTGGCTTATTACATGCATCTGGCTCCGGAGGAATCGGCGGAACTGCTGTTGCGGTGTGCGGAGCGTTGCAAGATTGTGGGAGGCGTATTCACGTTGCTCTGGCACAACCGCAGCCTGCTCGATCCGAATTACGGCCGTGCTTACCAGACGGTGTTGGAGGCGTTAAAGTTCACCCCTGCGTTCGATTGGAAACAAGCTCTGCGCAGCGGCCAGTGTTGATTCCGTCGAAATAATTCACTTCCAAACCAAACGATCCAGCTACAAATCAGGAGAAATCTTGTGAGTGACTCAGTTGTCATTGTCGTGGGCCAAGGGGAAATTGGAAAACCGCTTCAGAAAATTCTTAGTCGCGCTCATCAATGCGTCGGGGTTGATATTGAGCCCGTCGAAGTTTCGAGGCCTTGCTCGACGATGCACATCTGCTACCCCTACCAGGTCCCCGATTTCGTCGGTACGACTGTCGCGTATATTCGCAAATACAAACCGGAACTGACGATTATCCACAGCACGGTTGTTCCCGGTACGACTCGCCGCGTGTATGAGGAGTCGGGCGTCAAGATTGCCTACAGCCCGGCACGCGGCAAGCATGTGCGGATGGAAGAGGACCTGCTTCGCTACAAGAAGTTCGTGGGTGGCATCGATAGTATCGCCACCACACTGGCGCTGGCGCACCTCGCCGCCGCCGGTTTCCGCACCGATCTCTTCCGCACGCCAGAAATTGGCGAGCTTGCCAAGCTACTCGAGACCACGTGGCTGGGCATACTCATCGGCTGGGCTCAGGAGGTGGAGCGCTTTGCCGAAGCCTACGACGCTTCGTTCGACGAGATGAATGCCTTCATCAAGGAAATTGATTTTCTTCCCTCAAACGTTTTTCCAGGCTGGATCGGCGGTCATTGTGTCATGCCGAATATTGAGTTGCTGCAAGAACGCATTCAGTCGCAGTTCCTGGATGCGGTAGTCGCGTCAAACGCAAAAAAAGAGCAAGCCCTCCTCAATTCTTTGGCAAAGGCAGGATAAATATGAGAGTCGGACTGATCGGTTACGGTTACTGGGGGCCCAATCTCGCGCGGACCCTGAACCAGACGGACAAATGTGAATTCGTCGCTTGCTGCGATGCCAACCCAAGAAGCCTGGGCAAGGCTGTTCGCTCTTATCCCTCGCTGAAGGGATTCTCGTCGGCGAATGAGCTCTGGGACAGCGTGGACGCGGTGGTGATTGCAACCCCAATCGCCACCCATTTCGAACTCGCCCGCGAAGCCCTGCTCCACGGCAAGCATGTGATGGTTGAAAAACCCCTTGCGCACAGCTCGCGCCTTGCCGAAGAACTCGTCGAACTGGCGGAGCGGCAAAGATGCACGCTCATGACTGGCCATACCTTTATTTACAGCCCCCCTGTAAACGTGGTGAAGAACCTCATTGAGGATGGGACGTTGGGCGACATACATTACATCAGCTTGTCTCGCGTGAATCTGGGCCTCTACCAGAAAGATGTTGATGTGATCTGGGATCTGGCTGTCCACGATGTGTCGATCCTGCTGCATTGGCTTAACGAAATGCCAGTCTGGGGAAGTTCCTTCGGGCGTGCCTGCGTGCAGAAGGACAAGAATGATGTGGCCTTCATCTGGCTCCAGTTCCCCAGCGGCGTGGTGGCATCCATCGAAATCAGTTGGCTGTCTCCGCAGAAGATGCGCCGCACCTCAATCGTCGGCTCCAAACGCATGATCGTGTATGACGATACCGAACCCAGCGAGAAGATAAAGATCTATGACCGTGGCGTAGTGGTGAAGCAGCCCGAATCGTTCGGAGAGCACCAACTCACCTATCGACTCGGCGACATGGTGGCTCCCAACCTCAGCAATGTCGAACCGTTACTGGTCGAAATCGAACACTTTATCGACTGCAGCGCCAGCGGCCAGCGGCCTCGCACTGACGGCGCGTTTGGGCTGAAAGTGGTTCAAGTCCTGGAAGAGGTTGTCAAGCGTTCCGTAAGCGTGCGGCCGGCGGCGCCGAAGCTGGTGGAACTGGAAGGCGTTGCCTGATGACTCCGACTCCGACGACTGCTGTACAATCTGGCCGGTTATATATGGCCCATCCCCTGGCATTAGTTGAGTCCGATGAGATCGGCGAAGACACGCGCATCTGGGCTTTTGCCCACGTAATGAAAGATGCGCGCATTGGGCGGGGCTGCAATATTGGTGAACACTGTTACATCGAACAAGGCGTTACGCTCGGCAACAACGTTACCGTAAAAAACGGGGTCAACGTATGGACGGGCGTGACGATCGAAGACAACGTGTTTCTCGGCCCCAATTGCGTACTTACCAACGATCCGAATCCTCGCGCTTATATCAAGAAGTCGGCGGACTCGCTGGTCGAGACTCTGATCCGCGGCAATGCCACCATAGGCGCCAATGCCACCATCGTCTGCGGCGTCACCATTGGCCGGTACGCCTTTATCGGCGCAGGCGCCGTGGTCATTCGTTCGGTCCCCGATTTTGCGCTGGTGGTGGGTAATCCAGCGCGGCAGATCGGCTGGATGTGTGTCTGCGCTCAGCGCATCCCGATGACGGCAGTGGAGAACGCTCTAAGTTGCCCGCATTGCCAATGCGACTATCGACGTGGTGAGAACGGATTAGTGCCGATTTCCACGCGCGCGGATATCAGTATCTCCTGCACGACGGAATGCTCTACTTCTGCCCAGTGAATCAACCAAACACCCGTTGGAGGTTGACAAGCCATGCTTAGCATATACAAGACCCGCTGCCTGATATTGATACTTATATTGATGACTCTAGCCTTGATCCATCCGGGGCTGCGTGCGCAAATCGCGAGTGCTCCGCTGAACCGCGACCCTGTCACCGCAACTTCCAAGACAACGAATGGGCTTGTTCAAGAGGCTGCCGCCGCGAGAAAGCCTCAGGACCTTCACATTGGAATCGGAGATCTTCTTCAGGTCACCATGTTTGGGACCCAGGATTTCAATTCCGATTTCCGGGTCAGCTCTTCCGGAGATATTTCCCTGCCGCCTCTCGGCCTGGTTCATGTCGCCGGCATGAGTACCTCCGAGGCCGAAAAATCGATTGAGCGCCAGCTGGTCGAAGGCGGCTTCTACCGCGAACCCCGAGTATCCGTGTTCCAGAAGGAATATGTCACACAGGGGGTATCGATCTTGGGGGAGGTGAAAAATCCAGGTGTGTATCCAATGCTGGCAGATCGCCACTTGTTGGATCTGCTTTCTCAAGCAGGCGGACTTACACCCACTGCCTCCAAGACCGTATCGGTCACGCATGCAGGCCAGAACACTCCGAGCGTGGTTACGCTCTCGCCAGATCCTGAGCTCGCCGCGACGTCCAACCCCGCGATTATGACAGGGGATACGATCGTGGTCGCCACCGCGGGAGTGGTGTATGTGATCGGAAACGTCAACAAGCCGGGCGGATATCCCATGACTGACAACCAAATCACTGTGCTTCAGGCGTTAGCGCTCGCCGGTGGGAACAGTCCAATGGCCGCTCTGGATCGAGCCCAGATCGTTCGCCAAGTCAAAGGCGTCCGCGAGTCCGTTCCTATCTCAGTCAAAAAAATTCTGGATGGCCGTAACAAAGATGTCCGGCTGCAAGCCGAAGATATCCTCTTCATTCCCGATAGTGCGGGGAAGAATGCCGCTGCTCGAAGCCTGCAGGCCATATTGCAGGCTGCTGTCGGGGTAGCAATTTACCGGCGCTGATCCCCACGTTTTTTTCTTCCGCTTTCCACCGAATCATGTCAGTAGCGACTAACCTTACCGCATTCCCCACGGCTCCAACTCCAAAGACCCGGTGGTCCAGGCTCGCAGGACTGCTACGGCCTTCGCACGAGCACACGCCAATTTCTGCAGCCATGCTGCTGGTGTCGGCTTTGTGTGTCTCGCGGCTGCTTGGATATGTGCGCGAGGCATATGTCGCCTCCGTGTTCGGTGCAGGTGCAAACACAGATGCGTATATTGCCGCCTTCAGTCTTCCAGACACGTTTTCCTGCATGCTCGCAGCGGGATCGGTTGGTATAACGGTCACGTCTATCCTGGCGCGGTATCGTGCCGAAAATCGGGAGGAGGTGGCACAACAGGGCATAAACGTGATGATGACCGTGGTATTCATGATCCTGGCCCTGGGTATCACGATTCTCGAATTGACAGCGTCGAAGATTGAGCCGTACATGTTCCCCAACTTCACGCCGGCGCAACTCGAGCTTTGCGTGAGGATCACGCGGATTTTACTGCCTGGCAAAATCTTTTATTATTTTGGCGGCGTATACGCCGCGGTGCTGCTCTCGCGTCGCTGGTTTCTGGTCCCGTCCACCGTACCTCTTCTCTATAACGTCTGTATCATTCTGTCGGGCGTAGTGGCGGCGCGACGCTTCGGCATCACTTCACTGGCCTTCGGCGTGGTGGCTGGATTATTCATCGGTCATTTTTTTCTTAATGCCATGAGTGCCGGTCGCAGTGGTTTCCATTTTCGTCCGTCGTTCGACCTACATAATCCTGCCTTCCGCGAGTGGGTTCGTCTCTCTGTTCCCCTGGGCCTGGGCATTAGCATCTTGATGGCTGACTCCTTGTACCAGCGATATTTCGCCTCCGGCAGTCCGGGAGACATCTCGCGCCTCTACTACGCCAGACAGCTTTTCACCGTTCCGCTGGGAATCCTCGGCCAGACAGCCGGGCAAGCGTCCTTACCATTTTTTGCGCGCCTCTTCGGTGAAAAGCGAAGCAAGGAGTTCGGAGCTACCGTAAACAAGGCGGTAACGGGAATCTTCACGCTCTCAATTTTGTGCACAGCATGGTTCATGGCCGCGGCGCTTCCGGTCATCGATCTGGTTTATCGCCGTGGCCGATTCCTGTTCTCCGACTCACAACAAACTGCCATATACCTGCTCTGTTTCTCTCTCGCACTAGGGTTTTGGGCGATACAGGTGCTTTACGCCCGCGCATTCTTTGCGGCTGGAAACTCGCTGACACCGATGGTTGCGTCGACCATTGTCACCATCATCGCGTTCCCGATCTACGCGGTAATGTTCAAGATGTTTTCGATAGTCGGGCTGGTGATCGCGTCAGATATCGCTATCGTGCTGGACACAACCGTCCTCGCTGTCCTGCTGCACCGGCGCCATCTAGTCCGCTTGAATGATCTCCGCTGGCTTGAAATCGGAAAGGTTATGGCAGTTGCCAGCTTTGCCGGACTGACCGCGTGGGGCGTGTCCCAGGCCATTCCGCTGCATGGCAGCCGCAAGGACGATCTGGTCGCACTGGGACTGATATCTCTCGCGTGGGGTGGAACCGCTCTGTTAGGTATCTGGCTGACGGGCTCGCAGTTGCTTGATTACGTCAAGCGTGCGCGCTGGACCGTTTCGTCATTGCGCTCGCCGCGAGATTCGGCTCCACTCAACGAGATTGCCTGATCAATTTCGAATTGCCTGTATTCCAAAAACAGTGAGGAGAGCAACGACTGTTATGGCCGGACCGGCGACCGCTCTGCAACGAGAGTTTGCGAACCTCCACACCGTGAAATCGAAAGGAGCCATCCCGCGCTGGCGTCCGCGCAAAATTGGGCTTGAGATTGCGCTTCTCGGGGTTGACGGCACGGGAAAAACGAGTGTTGCTAATGCCTTCCGTCGTCTAGCTCGTCCTGTCAAAGTGATAACTATGGGGTCGGCGCATTTTCGATGTTTGCCGATGCTGGGAAAGTTCTTTCCGTCACCTGTGGTGCAGTTGGCTGCGCACTGCGAACGGATGATGCGGCGCTGGTTGGGATTCTGCCTCGGATCTTTCGGCTGGATCGTTATCTATGATCGTCATCCGCTCGAACAGATCAACACCAGGCCGTCCTCGCTCAAACACGGAATCAACAACTCTTTCTTTCATCTTTATGATCGGCGGGTTGATCTTACATTTTGGCTCACTGGCGACTACCAGCAAATCTATGAGCGCAAGCAGGAGTTCACACCCGAACGCTTGCGTAGTCTGGACGAGAAGATATCGAATGTGCTGGCCTACTGTCACATCGACCACTTGAAAGTGAATGTGACAGACAATAGCTTGGACGATGTCGTGGGCATCATCGTCCGGCAGATCTCCGCCAGGTATGAGGCTGGCTCACAAGCGCAAGTCGAAACTCCCCCGGCCGTATAAAACAGCGTATAAAACCTATGAGAATCCTGGTCGCAAGCCGTCTGGAACAATCAGCCATCCGTCAATTACAAGAAAACCACGACGTAATTTGCACGTTCGATCAGCCGACACGAGACCTATCTTCGCTAATCCCCGATCGCGAAGCGGTGGTGTTTCGCAGTGGGGTTGAGATTACGCGGGCACTCATGGACTGCGCCCCCGATTTAAAGCTCCTGGTACGTGCCGGATGCGGCCTGGACAATCTGGATTGTGAATACGTTCGTAAGCGGGGGATCGTGCTGCGAAGGATTTCCGAACCGGCAGCGCAGGCTGTCGCAGAAATGGCTCTGGCCTTGATGTTTGCGCTCGCCCGCAATATTCGACAAGCCGATGCCATGTTGCGACACGGCCAATGGGCAAAGGAGACGTTGGAAGGTCATCTGCTCGCAGGCAAAGTCCTAGGAATTGTGGGGGCAGGCAACATCGGCTCCCGTCTTGGAGTGCTAGCCTCCACCATGGGCATGGAGCCGATCGGTTGTATTGCCGACTCGACTCCGGCCGTTGTTCAAACCCTACGCGAAAAGGGCATCAAAGTCGCAGACTTTCATACGGTCCTCGCCGCCGCCGATTTCGTTAGCGTTCATGTTCCTCTAAATGACTCAACACGGAATCTCATCAACGGGAGAGCTCTTTCATTAATGAAGAAAGGCAGTTATCTAATCAATCTTGCCCGCGGTGGGGTAGTAGATGAAACGGCGCTATATGCCGCCTTGGCTACTGGCCGGCTTTGCGGCGCTGCGCTGGATGTCCACGAACACGAAGGTCAAGGCCAGATTTCCCCGCTGGCACAACTCTCCAATGTGGTCCTCACTCCTCACATCGGTGCATCGACGGTCGAGACGCAGCAACAGATCGGAGTGCGTGTTGTCGAGATCATCGAAGCATTCGTCCAACAATCCAAAACCATCGCGCGCCGCGAGGCCGATATCCGAGTCACGACAGGCGCGCTCTCCAATGAAATGGTGCGTATATGACCAAAAAGACGACTCAGTTCAAGCGACTTCTGCATTCCGGGAAGCTGGAATTTCTCCTGGAAGCCCATAACGGCCTGACTGCGAAGTTGGTCGAAGAGGCGGGCTTCAAAGGGATCTGGGCCAGCGGTCTTACTTTGTCCGCAGCCATGGGAGTACGCGATAGCAATGAAGCCAGTTGGACCCAAGTGCTGGAGGTCGTGGAACTGATGAGCGATGCCAGCAGCATTCCAATCCTTCTGGATGCCGACACTGGATATGGAAACTTCAATAATGTGCGCCGCTTGGTGCGCAAGCTTGAGCAGCGCAACATCCCGGCCATGTGTATCGAGGACAAGGTGTTTCCCAAGACGAATTCGTTCCTCAATGAGAAACATCAACTCCTTGCCGATGCCGAGGAATTCGCCGGGAAGATCAAGGCGGCAAAGGATACGCAACAGGATAGCGACTTCTGTGTCGTCGCCCGAATTGAAGCTTTCATCCTCGGCTTGGGTCTAAACGAAACCCTGGATCGGGCCCATGCCTACTGCTCCGCGGGAGCCGACGCGATCCTCGTCCACAGCAAGCTCTCTTCTCCCGACCAGATACTGGCATTTATGAGTCAATGGAAAGAGAACTGCCCCGTAGTTATCGTCCCGACCACCTACTACCAGACACCGGCCGAGGTCTTCGATCGCGCGGGAGTCAGCATCGTGATCTGGGCCAATCATCTTTTGCGAGCATCTACCGCGGCAATGCAAAGCGTGGCTTCAATCATCTACCAGACTGGATCAGTCGCGGCTGTCCAGGAACACATCGTATCCGTCAAGGAAATCTTTCGCTTGCAGAATGCCGCTGAGCTTGAAGCCGCGGAGTTGCGATATCTGCCCGTCCAGACCCCCGTGTTGGCATGTCCCGCTCCATCAAGCAAGCCCGATGTTTCGACATATCCAATCGCTGGAGATCTTATTCCCCTAAGTCCCCGCCCTCTATGAGAACGAAAAAATCTACTGGTACGCCAGCCTCACATCAGGCGCGAGGCCAACGCGTCCCCGCCGTAATCATCGGCTTGGATTGTCTGCCCGGTATTCAGACCGCGCGAATTTTGGCGGAGAATGGCGTTCCCGTCATCGGAATCGCCCGCGATCCAAACCATCCGTTTTCTCACACCAACACCTGCGACGCGATTCGGTTCACCAAGCTCGGTCAGAACGAATTGATGTCCACGCTTGAGGTCATAAGCTCGCAGCTCGATCAAAAGGCGGTCCTCTACCCTTGCACTGACGCCAGTGTGCTGCTTGTTTCGCGTAATAGAGAAATGCTTCAGCAGAATTATCACGTCGCACTCCCGGAGCCTGAAACGCTTGAGATGTTGATGGACAAGACCAGCTTCTTTCGCTTTGCGCGAGAACATGGCCTGCCAGTGCCCGCTACGTTCTTCTTGCGCACCCGAGCCGAAGCGTTCGCCGCTTCAAAGCAGATTCCATTTCCTTGCATCATGAAGCCGGGGTTCAAGACCCCGAACTGGGAAAGAAATGCGGCGGGTGCGAAGGCCTATTTGCTCTCCTCTTCCCAAGAGTTCCTGGCGGCCTACGAC
>Ga0193751_1002987_pt1 | contig 10091 bp, 7 predicted proteins | sample L1c2metaG_FD_143050 | JGI IMG/M metagenome (GOLD analysis project Ga0193751, IMG submission 143050) | Soil microbial communities from a riparian zone of the East river system, Colorado, United States - L1c2 | ecosystem: Environmental > Terrestrial > Soil > Riparian zone | place: USA: East River...
TCCACCCCCCGCGCCGCCGGCACCACCAGCGCCACCGGCGCCGCCGCCGGGACGTTGCGGATCAGGCTCGGCTGACGTCGAAAAAGATGCAAGCAACAAGCGCGGCTTTCCAATATTGGAGCTGTCGTTGACGGTGTTGGTCTTCATCTCGCGTGCGGCGTCGCCGGGATTCAGCCGGGCGCTTCCGCCAGGCAGGCCGCCGACCAAACCTCGCGCGTCTAAAGCATAGATGGCCACGTTGGATTTATTACATGCGTCAATCGTGGCGCTTAGTTCGGACTGATTCTCGGCGTTCAGCGCAAAGCCTCCGGAAAATAACACCAGCATTTTTCTGCCGGGCACCGTTCGGAGATTTTTAGCGAGGCTGCGAACGGCCAGCAACACGCTACGGGCGCCAAAATCGGCTTCCGCGTTGCTCAGCGAAGACAGGCCAGCCGAAGCGACGGTCACCGGCTGCGAATCCGGAACATTGGCATTGCTGTTTATGGAGGAAAATTTGACACCGGCCACCGCGGAGCGCAACAACTCAGCGTTGGCGGTAAAATTCTGCACGATGCGCAGCGCGCCTCCGAAATCGACTACCGCCATCAAATGGTCCGCATCGGCATTCGCGGCGATGAATTGATTCGCGGCATTTCGCGCCTGAATTTGATCCGGGGGCTGCATCGTGGAATTATCGAAAAAAAGGATCAGGTAGCGTTTTTGTCCACTGGCTTGAATGGCGGGATCAGAGCCGGTGGAAAAGGTGGAGATGGCCTGCTCCTTGTTGTCTTCATAAACTTTGAAATCGCTTTGCTTCAGGTCGTGGACGTATTCGCCTTTCTTGTTTGTGACTACCGTATCGACAAGCACCAAGCGAGATTCTTTTTTGATTACCACGTTGCCCTGCGGCACGGTGGAGTCTTGCTGCGGCGCGGATGGTGACGCGTCTTTGGGAGCCTCGGCGGTAGGCGGTGTCGCTATCGGAGTGGGAGGATTATCCGATTGGGCATTGAGCTGGCCTTGCGAGATCAGCAGCGCTGCGGGCAGCAAAACCATCCAGCTGAGCCGCCTGCCTGTTGTTATGGTGTTCATGGCTATGGTCTCCTGACCGCCCAATTAATTCGGAATCACTACCGCGCCATTGTGCGCCGCCATCTGCGAGCCTTCGCCGTCACGAACCACTAATCGCACCATGTAGCTGCCTGGCTTTACGTCATAGCTTGATTTCAAGGTGAGCCCCGAGCGGCTCAAGCGGTTGTACGTGGTGTCCAATAATTTCATCTGCACGGTTTTCTCGCCGCCGGCAACGAAGTTGCCGTTGTCGTCGAAAATGGCGGTGGCGATGGTAAGGACGTCGGCGTTGCGGCCTTCCATTTTGCGAAAGTGAATGCCCTTCACGTCGAAGTGCGTTAAGACCGAGAGCCGCGCGGAAATAGCATCCTTCTTGAAAAATTGAGTTTGCACATCCACGGGCACGTCATGCAATTCTTCCTGGGAAAAAATGGCTTCGCGAATTTCCTGCTTGGCGGCCTCCACGGGATTGGGGATGGATTTGGGGGCGTAATATCCGTTGCGCGCTTGAATGGAATATTTCTGTTTGTTGGTAAGCGAAACTTTCAGGCCGTGAAAGCGTCCGTCCACTTTTAAATTTTGCGGGGAAAATCCCAATAAATAAGAAAGGGGCGGCGCGGCAACGGCCTCGCGCAGGCCTTCGTCCAGATCGTTGCGGTTGTGAAAAAAAGTGCCGCCGGTACCGTGAGCCAACTCTGCCAGCACCTGATCTTGGGCCGACTGCGCCGATAAGCGATAAGAACTTTTGAAGCCGCTGGTGAGCGGCGAATCATGGGGCGGATCGGCGATATCGCCCCCGATATCCGGGGTGTAGAGCCCGCGAGCGTCGATGGTATTTATAACGATGCCCGCGCGGCTGGCGCGGTCGATGAGGTCGGAAGTTTCCGACCACAAAGTGCTGGGAATAAAACCTGGTGACACGAAAACCATGACGCGCTGTCCGGGCATGGCCGATAGCCGCCTGATGGCGTCTTCAATATGGCGGTAGGCATATTGGGTTTCCTGATCTCCGGCAGACAAGGCTCGCATGGAAGCGCTCTGCGCCATTGACAGGGCCATCGCGATTTTCGATTCGTCGCCATTGAAGGCGCATTGCACGGCGTCTTCCGCGGCTACCCTCAAAGCTTGTGAGTCACTTTTATTTTGAATGAGGTCAGCCTGGTAATAGCTGACGTCGGGGCAATCATGGAATCCCGCGCCGCCGCTACTGGGATGCGGCACGATGGAATACAGAGATTTAGCGAGCAGTTCATGGTCGGAGGTGAAGGCTTGGTGGAATTGACCCGAGGCGCTAAACATAGCCACACGATCGGAAGGCGCGAGGGCTCCGAATAATCTGGTTGCGGCATCGCGCACCACGGTGGCGTCCTGCATGGACATGTGCAGATCATCGAAGAGCATGCCAACGAAACGCTGCGGTAATTTTTTGGCGGCGGCGTCCAGTTCCTCAGGAGTTGCGCCTGGTTCGTCGTTGGCGGCCGTGCTGGTGGCGGGCTTGAGGGCCTGGGATTCGGGGGTTTCGGCGCTGAAATAGGTGATCGCTTGCGGCTTGCCTTTATCGAAGAGTTGAAAATCTTCCCTGCGCAGGTTGGGAACGACTTTGCCTTGCTGGTCACGCACGACCACGCGCACCAGCACCAGATTTACGCGGACCTTAAAAGTGGCGGGGGTCTCGTGACTGACCAGCTCGGAATTGTCTGAAGGTTTTTGCGCATCTTTTGCGGCGTCTTGTTTGCCGGTTTGATCTTGCGCGGGGGACGCGGGGGCAGTGGCAGCTGGAGCGGCGGGTGCGGGAGCGGGTGCTGAGGGATTTTGCGCATGCAGCGCGGCGCAGAATCCGAACAAGAACGGAATTGTCAGGAAACGGAAGACGCGTGGTACGAAAGGAAAGTGCGGCATCTTGGGGCAACCCCTGCCCTACCCAAAAATCAAGCCCGCAGGAACTGGGTGGTAAGCGCGTCCACGGGGGTAACTATTTTTAACTGTTGGCTTAACTATACGCCCCGCGGAATTTTGCTGTCAACGCACGCGGGGGATAGGAGATAGGAGGGAACGAAACTGCCCTACGCGAAACGCGGTCGTTCGAGGCGTCGATAATCGCGGATTTGTAACCTTCTATTAATCGCTGGTTAACTTATCGGGCGGTAGTCTCTCAGGCCCCAGCGCCAATTATTCGCGATGGAGAGAAACGGTTAACCATTGGTTCCGTCCAACGCGTCCGAAATCCATCAGCTCCGAGCGGTAGAATATGTGCGCATGTCGACGGAGCATCAGCAATATTCCACAGAAAATCAAGGTGAGGCTATTCGACAATACGCAGGCCGAAGGGGGTTCGTTATCGTTCGGACCTATACCGATGCTGGTAAGAGTGGATTACGAATCGATGGAAGGGATGCTCTAAAGCAACTGATTAGGGACGTGGAAACGGGCAACGCTGACTTCAACGCCATTCTAGTTTATGACGTTAGCCGGTGGGGGCGCTTTCAAGATGCCGATGAAAGCGCTTATTACGAATATATCTGCCGCCGAGCTAGCATCGAGGTTCATTACTGTGCCGAACAATTCGAAAATGACGGGAGTCCGGTTTCGACGATTGTAAAGAGCGTGAAACGGGCGATGGCGGGGGAATACAGCCGAGAACTTTCCGCCAAAGTTTTTATTGGACAATGTCGCCTGATCGAGCTTGGCTGTCGGCAGGGTGGGCCAGCGGGTTTCGGGCTTCGTCGAATGCTTCGTGATGCCAGCGGCGCACGTAAGGGTGTTCTGCACCGAGGAGAACAGAAAAGCATTCAGACTGATCGAGTAATTCTCGTTCCTGGACCTCAAGAAGAAGTTGAACTTGTGCGTTGGATGTACCAAACGTTTGTCGAGGACAAAATTACTGAATCTAGATTGGCAGCCATGCTGAATGAACGTGAAGTAACTACTGACCTGCAAAGGGCTTGGACTCAAAGCACCGTTCATCAAGTTTTGACCAACGAAAAGTATGTTGGCAATAACGTCTATAACAGAATGTCATTTAAGCTAAAAAAGAAGCGCGTAGCAAACCCCAGAGAGATGTGGATTCGAGGAGATGGGGCGTTTGAGTCTATCGTCTCACTGGACCTCTTCATGAAGGCTCAAGAAGTTATTCATGCACGCAGTAGAAAATACACCGATGAAGAGTTGCTAGTTCATCTTCAAAAACTTCTGGACACAGAAGGTCGACTTAGCGGGCTCATTATTGATGGAGCCGATGGAATGGCCTCGAGTTCGGTGTACCGGACACGGTTCGGTAGCCTGCTGCGAGCCTACAAATTGCTGTCTTACGATCCTGATCGCGATTATTCATTTATCGAAACGAACCGCCAGTTGCGTCTCATGCACGCCAAGGTCGTCGAGGATTCTATCAACCGCATCCGGCAGTTGGGAGGGGCGGTAGAAGCTGACCATACGACCGACATCCTCACTATTAACGGAGAATTTACATCCTCACTCGTAATTGCGCGATGTAGGCAGATCGATTCCGGTGCTTTTCGCTGGTTAATCCGGCTCGACGCGGGCCTAAGGCCCGACATCACTATAGCGGTGCGAATGGACGCTGAAAACGTAAGCCCGCTCGATTACTATCTCCTGCCCGCCATCGACTTGACGTCTGAAAAATTAACACTCGCCGAGGACAATTCGATTCGTTTGGATACATATCGATTCAGCACGCTTGATTACTTTTTTGGCATGGCGCGACGGCATCAAATTCGGGAGGCGGCATGAACGATACGGCTCCAATCGTCCACATGATTCCCGTCGATCAGATCAACATCTTGAATCCGCGTAGCCGTAACAAAATAGTCTTCCAGAGCATAGTTTCGAATATCTCTAACTTGGGCCTTAAAAAACCGATTACTGTGGCTTGCCGAGAGGAACCCTCCGACGGCAAAACATATGACCTCGTTTGTGGGCAAGGGCGTCTGGAAGCCTTCATCGCACTCGGACAAACGGCAATTCCAGCCATCGTCAAGGAAGCGTCCAAAGAAGAATGTTTCCTAATGGGCATGGTCGAAAACATCGCTCGGCGGCAAATTCGACCTCTAGAGTTGCTTCGCGAGATTAGCAATCTAAAATCGCGGGGTTACAGCATCATCGAGATTGCTAAAAAGATTGACGTTCATAAGAGTTATGTAAGTGGAGTAGTCCATTTGTTGAAACATGGCGAAGAACGTCTCTTGTACGCCGTTGAGAAAGGTCGGATGCCTTTATCAATTGCTATGCAAATCGCGAGTGCCAGCGAGGACAGCATTCAACAGGCTCTATGCCAGGCTTACGAGGAGAAAACCCTTCGAGGTCGTAAACTGATCACCGTGCGACGCATCATAGAGATGCGCAAAGCCAATGGAAAGCAATCCGCCCCCCGCGTTCGACGAAAAGGCGATCACTTGCGATCTGCAGAGTCATTGGTTCGCATCTATCGCCAGGAAGTCGACAAGCAAAAGTTGTTGGTGAAGAAATCTCAATTGACGGAACACCGATTATTGTTCATCGGCTCCGCACTGAAGAACTTGTTCCGCGACGAGCACTTCGTAACTTTGTTGCGCGCTGAAAGCCTAGACAACCTTCCAGCGTACCTTGCTGAAAGAATACCGAACCCTGAGAAAGCTTGAATATGCCAAAGCCGGTCTCTGTTTCCTTCGATCCCAAAGGACTCATCGTACCGATCACAAATCTGTTGCCGCTAAAACAAATTAAGATTTCCATGAGGAGCACGCAGAAGTATCAACAGATACTCGCGTCTGTTCGCGAAATCGGTGTCATCGAACCTTTAATAGTCTTTCCGCAGCCGACCGAGCGCGAGGTGTATATGGTGTTAGACGGCCACATTCGTCTTGAGGTCCTCAAGCAGTTAGGTGAAACGCATGCTCATTGCCTAATCTCGACCGATGATGAAACGTACACTTATAACAAGCGAATAAATCGGATGGCCACAATACAAGAGCATGCAATGATTCTCAAAGCTACGCGGAGTGGTGTTTCCGAAGAACGAATTGCAAAAGTACTAAAAGTGGACGTCGGCAGCATTCGACAAAAACGGGATTTATTGACCGGTATCTGCAAGGAAGCCGCCGAACTTTTGAAAAACAGATACATGTCGCTCGGTGTATTCGGGTTTTTGAAAAAGATGAAACCGATGCGCCAAATCGAGGTCGCTGAACTTCTGATCGCGACAGGTAATTACTCCGTGCCTTACGTGAAGGCCCTGTTTGCGGCTACTCAATCTGACATGTTGGTCGACCCGCACAAGCATAAGGCGGTACAGGGTCTCTCGCCAGAGCAAATCGCTAAGATGGAAAAGGAAATGGAAGGACTCCAGAGGGAATTAAAGGTGGTCGAAGAAACACACGGTACGCAAGTTCTTAACTTGGTACTAGCATGTGGCTATCTCACGAAGTTGTTTAACAATTCCAGAGTGACCCGCTATCTCGGGCAGCATCACGCCGATATTCTCCACGAACTTCGAACCGTTGCCGAAACGAAGTCTTTGGACAGTTGAGAATCGTCGCAGAGGTAGTTAATGCGCCTGCGATATGCCTACCAGAACCGCGAGTGGCAGCCAATGCCTAGGATGTGGAATACACTTACCATGACGAATATTTGCTGCGTAAGGCCGCGAGATTTTCAGTGCCTCCGTCACATCTTTGAGGGTAAAACTTTCGAGCAGAGGTTGAACTTCCCTGCGGTACGTCTTCAGGTCTAACCAATCCGGTTTGTCTACTTCTTTCCACGCCTTCGAGGCAGCCGCTTGTCGTCGCTGTGTGGCAGAGCGCCGCGCTTGTGCCTGCGGACTGATCGTGGCAATACGACCAGACTTTGCGGCCTCGATGATATTGGCTCTCGACACGTCAACGGCGCAACGGACGCAGTAGTTTGAACCCTCAGAAATTAAAGCTCCGCAGGTTTTGCAACGCAATGCGATTTCCGGGAAATCGATATCTTCAATTGAAGAATTGCCCTTTGCGATGCGGCGATGGCGTTGGGTCAGGCGCGTAGGTAACAACCTTGGCCGATCATTTCTCGGTCTGTCTGCCCAAAGCACCTTTGAAATGCCTTCCGCATAGGGACCTAACGCGTTGCGCCACGTCGTTATCGTCTCGGTGAGTTGGGCTGTTAGTGCACTCATCAATCGACAATTGCCGTTCCCCTGCTCAAAGAACCATTCGCGACGTAGCGTCCCGCGATTGATCCAATCCAATAAGTACGCGTCAACAATTGGCCGAACGGGTTCCATTACGTCGCACGCCAAATTGTCTCGCCTCGGGTTATCCAGATGTAAAAATCCAAGGCCGGGATCAAGGCCTAGCGCCGTAATAGATAGGCACGCCTCTGACTCAAGCAAGGCGTATAAATAATTCAAAACCGCGTTGCCGGGATTAACGGCAAGGCGGGGTGATCCAGTCAAGGAAGACATTCGCGGACCAAACGTTCGCCAGTGATTGGGCACGCGTGGCAAACTCGCTTTTGGAAAGTTAACAGGTAGATTCTTCCATGCAGACCAATAGGTACTCGCTGCATGAGCCTCAAGTGAGAGAAATTCCTGTTTTGTTTTGATGCCGCCAATTCTCTTTCTAATCTCAGCGATTCTGTCGCCGACACCAATATCGCAAAGTTTGTCTCGCGCGACGTTTTCTTGCCCCAGAAGTTTTTGGCTTATAAGCTCACGAACAATTCGCAAACCAGTGTCATTGGTATCGGCTAGTCCTTGTGCCCGCCGGAGTCGAGCGTCGTAGGAACGAACCGGGCCGCTGATTGCTAAGTTAGAGCCACTGCGGTCGAGCATTACGAATGCCGCGTTTTGGTCAGCCAACCAGCGAAGAGCGGCGAGCGAGATGTTTCCGTCAGAACCCACCACAATTAAGCGCCTAAGCCCATGACCAATGCGAGAAAAGCGTGCGTGGCGTCGCACTGCACCAATTCCGTCCCTCAAAATTAAATGACCGCGATCAACGCTAACTGAGATTCCGTATCCGGATAACGTTACAACCCCACGTCGCGGAATAATTTCTTCAGAACGTTCTGCGCAGATATCAGCTGGAATCATCTCGGAACCGCGACGCTACGCTACTATCAATGTTAATATTGGCGGCGGAAACTACTGAATACAGTGGACTTACTTATTTTATCAGAATTGTTTACTGAATATAGATTTTAATGCGAATTTTCAATTTTGAGCTTCAGTTAATCATTTCCCATGAGGAATTGCGCCAAAGTGCGGCTGTAACGAGGGCCAATTTTACGGGTGCATCGCCAGCATCTGCAAGAGGTCGCATGCTTCATTTTGCGAAATACTTCTAAGCTATAAGACGGGCTGATCGGTTTTGACAAGCTTAGACCCGCCATAACTCGTGCAAGGAACTCGATTCGTCGATAATCTCCTGTTCTCCGCTGATCGCGGCCTGGGTATCGAACGTCTCTTTTGGCCTCGCAAAATTTGTCAGCGTGCCGATACAAAGCCATGGGGTATGGACTCCAAGACAAATCGTAATAGCTGCCGCTCGGCAGTTCGAAACGCGACTTAAGCCAAATTTTTGAACGGCTGTAGGCTCTCCGAACCTGCGCTCCAGTTCGAGCGCGCTTCAGGGCCTCCCAAATGTGTCGCTCGTGTGGAACGGCCGATTTCACTACATTTCTGTGGTGCTCTCCCATGACCGTTCGCTCGAATTCTTCTTGAGTCTGTTTCGCTTTGGTTTGCCACGCTTGCATCTCATCCGGGATTTCTATGAGTTCGGGTTGAGTAGTGGTTCTCCTTGGCTGGCCCGACATAATAGTGGTAATCGTTTCACGCCCTCCCCGTTCACTCAATTTGTTACCCGATTTCACATAAAATGTTCTTTCAGTGGGGTTCGCGTTTATCAGTATGCCCGACGCGCCGCATGATTCGACGAGGGCCTCAGGCGTACCGTCCCGCAACGCACAAAATAAATCGATCCAAACTGTCTCCCACCGCAAAATTTGATTCTCGTCTAAGGTCCTGGGTCTTCCACGTGCCTTCCTTTTAGAGGGTTGCCTCATTTTTATCCCCAAATGGCGTTAATGAAGCTTACTTCTTAACTCCGATTTGTCGTAATCCTATGACTCGTTACGGCATATCAGGGGGCCGCCAATATATGAAACGCAAAAAGCCACAAAACAGGAGGACGTCCAAAAGGAAGCCAAAGGCCAGAAATCATGCACCGCGAACCTTGAGGCAGTACCTGGCGAAACCTCAACAATTTCAAGAAATGTGGAATTCAGTCGTCCACGTTATCTCGAAGATGAGATCTGACCGCACTTCACTTACGAAGGCTTCGCAGGAGTTCAATCTTGATCCAGGTATCGTCCTGAAATTTGGTAGGCCAGCGTTGCGGAAGCAAGGAAACGGAAGGTACACGGCAAGACCGAGTGATCGATTGCTGCGCATCCTTGCGCTTCCGGCTCGCGAGGGAATACGCGAGTTCGCGACGCGAGATTCGCGTCAAGCTAGCTTGATTGGCGAATATTGGAACGCTGTTCATCGGTATCTCGAAACCGGGGAAAGATCAGCGTTACGCAGGTTCGACGGCAAGCGCGTCAAGGATGCAAGCGGCAAGAAAATATTATTGCTGACTGAACCCGATGAGTTGGACCGCTTAGGCAGCGCAGGCGTCTTTTCGTTCGAAACTATCTATGCCAGGACTGCTTAAGATGAAAAACCCCCCAAAGCGTGACCCCATTGGTGCGTATGCGCGGAAGAACGCTGCTGCCAGACGCGTAGGCAAAAACGCAAAATGCTCTTGCGGCGAAACCCGACCGGAAGCGCTTATTAGCGGCAGTAACCCAATCGAATGTGCCGAATGCAAACGAAAGCGTCAGGGCGAGAAACTGACCGACGACCATCATCCTGCGATGAAAGTAAATAACGAGACGACCATCCCCGTGCGAGTAAATGATCACCGTGCCGAGTTAAATGTCGCTCAATACGATTGGCCGAAGGAAACCAGAGAAAATCTAGACGGTAGTCCCCTGCTCGCCGCTGCGGGATGCGTGCGCGG
>Ga0193751_1002988_pt1 | contig 10088 bp, 8 predicted proteins | sample L1c2metaG_FD_143050 | JGI IMG/M metagenome (GOLD analysis project Ga0193751, IMG submission 143050) | Soil microbial communities from a riparian zone of the East river system, Colorado, United States - L1c2 | ecosystem: Environmental > Terrestrial > Soil > Riparian zone | place: USA: East River...
CAAAAAACGCCACGACTACTATTCCGGTGGTCATGTCAGTGAACGGCGACCCAGTAGAATCTGGGCTCGTGGCAAGCCTAGCTCGACCTGGCGCAAACGTTACCGGCACGTCGACGCTGTTCGAAGAATTGATTCCGAAGTGGTTCGAAATCATTTCCACGACAATTCCCAACATCCGGACTGTCGCCGTGATGGCAAACCCGGAAAGTGTTGGCGATGAATATTGGTGGGCACAGGCTCAGCAGGCGGCAGAGCGCATCCGTTTGAGTGTAGTACGCGCGGAGGCGCACACGCCAGCGGGTTTGGACCGGGAATTTGGGAGCATGAAGAAGCAGCGTATCGACGCGTTTATCTTGATGGTCGATGCATATTTTCTGAACGAGATGCAACACATCGTGACGCTGGCGAACGAATACAAACTCCCTGGAATATACGGCTTTCGCGAGTACGTGGAGGCAGGTGGCCTCATGAGCTATGGTCTGAGTTACCGCGACTACTACAAAGGCGTCGCACGCTATGTCGACAAAGTGCTTCGAGGAACTAAGCCTGCCGATCTTCCGGTGGAGCAACCCGCGAAGATCGAGCTGGTAATTAATATGAGGACCGCGAAAGCCGTGGGCGTCACGATCCCCGCCTCGGTGCTCGCGCGAGCGGACGACGTAATTCGGTAATCTATCGAGTGACCGTGCACAGCCTTTTAGCGAAGTCAGCGAACGTCCGCTTCTCGAGAGCACGACAGGCAGCAAAGGGTCGATCCGCGAGCGGCGACGATCAGACCGAGACCGGCCAAGAGCGGCTATCTAGCTCGCTTCTAGAGAATCCTCCAAACCGGCCGTTCGGTTGGCCCTTGCGCCCGGTCATCTGGACCGCCTTATAGCCAGCACTCAGGAAATGCCCCAAACCGGTGATTGGGGTAGACCCGCGAAGCGGAAGGCCGGAACGAATGAGCCCTTCCGCCAAGGGCGGTTGCGCTCATTCGACGCGCACGAAAGTCTCACCTTGCCATGAGTGTTGCCGCTAGTTGTCGAGCGGACGCACGACAAGCAATAATCCGAAACGGCTGGCGAGCCAGAAGAGTCGGCGCAACCGGTAGAGTATTCGTCGGCCGGAATTGCGAATCCGACTGCGTTCGTGGCAGGCGCGGGACAAGGAAATGATCAATCTATTCTTCGACCTTCCCGTAGTTTGGATGACGCTGATCGTGGTCGCCGGGCTTGCTGTCGTCAGCCTGCTGACCTGCGGAGCCGTGTTAGCCCTCGCCCGCCATGAAGGCCATGTCCCCGGTGATGCTGACTCCACTCGCCGTAGTCTTTGGCCTGATCGTCGGGTTTCTGTCTGCCGAGGTCTGGAATGATGCCGAGCGTGCCAACGCTGCGGTGATCCGCGAGGCGGGTGCATTGGGCACCGTGGTCCTTCTTGCTGCCAGCTCTCCCGGTGAAAATGAGGCGCAGATACGGGCGCTTGTCCGCCGACATACCCTGGACGCAGTCAGCGAGGAATGGCCGGCCATGGCCCGACAACAGACCACGCTGGCGATGACGACTGCTGCAGATACAAGAGCCCTCGAGCTCGCACTTTCCCTGCGTCCGGCGACCGAAGCCCAGTCGATCGCACAGCGCGAGATGGTTTCCGCTTTGCGAACTGCGCTGGACGCTCGCCGCGAGCGCATTATCGTAAGCCGGTCGAAGATCAACTGGGTCAAGTGGACCGTGGTCCTCCTGCTTGCCTATCTGATCCTGCTGACCATCGCCATTGTCCACAGCGATAATCGAACAACCGCCGCTATCGCGATGGGAATCTTTTCCGTAGCGGTGGCGGCATGCGTAGTTCTGATCGCATCCCATAACCGGCCCTTCACGGGCCAGATATCTGTCGCTCCGGACCCGCTTCTTCAGGTCATGCCGAAGGAATGAGCCCCGCCATTCAACTGGACTCGCGCCAGCGTGTTCCAACGTAGCACGGGACGTGCAGATCACGGTTGCCTTGGGTCGCCAGCGATGTGGCGAGATGGGAGAGTAGTGTGGCCTCAAGACTGCACTGGTTGTGGCGATGGTGCGCCGCGACCTTTTCGAGCCGCGGCGCGTTTGCAGCACTGCATCAACCGGTGAGCGAGTTACCCACGTCGCGCGTCGACCGCCAGCCTGGCTACTGCGGCGGAAGGAAATAGGCTCGCCGCCCCGGCCCTGCCGCGGCATGTCATGTTCCCTCGCGCCCAAACAACGCGAGACAACGCGAGGCACCTGTGCCGGTGCTGCGACCAGATCGGCATCGCGTAGGCGAGCGTCCGCATACTCCATTCTGGATGACCGCTATGCGCTCGCTCAATTGACCGGAGAGGGTCGTGAGCCGCCTGGCGGCGAGCACCGCACCGGCCTAAGAACGGGATGCGTTTGTCGGAAGGCTAGACGCCTTTCGACAGCAGCATATGACAATCTCCATCGGTGCGATACGAGGTCTGCAACTGGTCGGTCAGTTGTCGTGGCCAGCGCGCTCGTCCGGCTCAGGTGTCCGGCCCGATGCTGCTCCGCGAACCCACAACGTGAATTGTCGGGAGGCGATACAGGGGCTTCCCGTCCACGAACTCCCCGGTGAACACACCCACGTACGGCGCAGCGTCCGCTGGGAGACGGTTCGGCCTCGGCGTGAGCTCCGAGGCACACCCAGCGAGTCCGACAATCAGGAGCACCCCCGCGGCAAACGCTGTGCGTGCATGCGCCCTGTGCTCGACGTGCAGACTGCGTGGATAAATGCCGGCTCTCCTTCTGCAGGTGGCAGGCAAAACGAACGTAGCGGCCTGCAGCGCTACTGACAATACACTCTCCGGTGCCCATGACCGTCCGCTTCTCCAAAGCCGCCACAGGCAGCAACGGGTCGTGAGCGCCCGTCGGCCGGGGACCACGAACTTATCGAGGTTTGCGTAATTGAGTGACACCACAGTCCCGTCATCCCGGCGAAGCCTGCCCCCGCACAGGGCCGGGGGCCGGGATCCAAGTTCCCCATCGCAGATTGGGCCCCGGCCGCAGTCTATCCTGAGCGCAGCCGAAGGGCCCGGGCGACCTTGGGCCATGTCGTCACCCAATTTCGAAAAGTTCTGTAGTGCCGCAACAGGGAGAACTCGACACCTTGTCCGATGGTGTACGGGGAAGTCTAGCCGCCGATCGGTGCCGTGCCGCTCGCGTGCGCTTCGAGGTCGATGTCGACCATCATCTCGGTCGCCAGCGCTTCGAGCTCGCGCTTTAGTTCGTCGTCGGCAAGCGCTTCCGGTACGGCGAGGAGCGCCTTGACCTTGAATAGCTGGTCGGCGGACATTGCCGCGCTGACAACCTCGGTATGAAGCTCCTCGATGCTGACTCCGCGCCTGGCAAGGCTGCCTGACAGGTCGCGCACAATGCCTGGACGATCATTCCCGACGAGTTCAAGCCTGACGATCCGTTGCCCTGCTCGCACGGGGCTCGAGTCGCCCATTGCGATGACGACGTGCAGTCCCGAGGAAACGAGTCCGTGGAGCGCGCTAGCGAGCGGTTTGGCGTTCTGGTCAGGCACTTCGAAATGCACGATGCCGGCGAACTGGCCAGCAAGGCTCGCCATGCGGCTGCCGGCCCAGTTGGCGCCGAAGCGCTTGGCGACATCGGACAGCAGATTGACAATGCCTGGGTGATCGCTACCGATCACGGTCAATACGAGCGACGTCGTCACGCTTCTGCCCTTTGGTCAGGATCATCCAAAATAATAACCGTTTCAGTTGTGCTTCGCTCGCTACGGAGTTCGCTGAGCGCGCCCGTGGTCTGTCGCATGACAAACGACATCGCCCTCCGACTAAATTCGAAGCGGGTGGCTGGCAGCGACGGGACGAGCTGAGCCAGTCGGCTGATGGGCGGTTCACGGCCTATTGTCGCAAGCGGTCACCGGTTCCTGCAGGCGAGTCAACCCGTGGATATCCGCAGCAGACGGAAAAACACGACTGCACTTATTGACCTCAATAGCGCGCAGGACGTAGTTTCGCTCTGCGCCCTCGCGCCAATCCTTTTCTTCATGCATCGAGGTGCCGTTTGGGTAAACGATCGGGAGACAGCACGATGGTAGAAACTGCTCGCAAGCTTCTGGCGCTGCTTTGCGCGGTCATCGCGCTTTGCGCATGCAACGATGCATCCACGCCAGCACGGATGAGCCCCGGCGAGCTCGACGCGCTGGTTGGCGCCTGGCGCTCGGAGGTCCGGGCGAGCAGCGGAGCCCTGATGGAAATGAGGGATCTCGAGTTCATGTACGTGTTCAACGCAGGGGGCACGATGACGGAGTCCTCGAACTACGATGGCGTGCCGCCTGTTCCGCCGGCGTACGGCGTCTGGCGCAAAACCGCCCCGCGAGAGTTCGACGCTCGATACATGTTTTACGTGACGAAGCCACCTGGCACGTTCGAAGAGGTCGTCAAGGGAGGTGGGTGGGCTCCTAACGGGTACGGAGTTCTCACGGAGAAGATCACCATCGCGGAAGACGGAAAATCCTACCGGTCGATACTGGTCTATGCGCTATTCGACAACGCCGGAAAGCCGGTGGAAGGTGGCGGTGAAGCGACGGGAAGCGGGACCAGAATCGGCTTCTAGCCCGTTTGTTTGATTCCGAAGAGCGCGATGGAGGATCGCATTTGCCATGCGAGGGAGATTCCTTTGTCCCAAAGCGACCTTTGTGAATGTCTGCGTTTCGCGGCACTGAGGGGCCGTTCCGGGTCGATCCGCGACCGTCGACGATCAGACCGAGATCGCCATCAGGAGTCGGTCGTCGTCGCCGTGGAATTTTCCGGTGAGCGGCCATTGGCGAGGCGACCAGCGATCCCACGCCGCCGCCGGGTACTCAGCCAACGTACCTGCGACCCGGCCTTCGAGTTCGACCAGCGCATCGCATGGTAGCAGCCACCGGCCACCTTCGCGCGGTAACGTTCCACCACCCTATCTCACCGTCAGCCCGGTCGCGTCGACCCGTGATAACCTGACCTTGGTGGCGTTGAATCGCCTATCCGTAGAAGGGCATAGATTCGCGCACTTTCGCGTTCATGCGATAAGGTCTTGGGGTTTTCGCGTGCCGGTGCGGATGACTGATGTGCGTACAAATCTTTTCCGAACTGAGATAAGGCGTTCTGCGCTATGAAGCAAGTGGCCAAACCTACGCCAAACGCGAAGGAGTCTCAGCAAGGAGGTATATCGGCCGTCCTTGGGGCCGGCGACATTGCCCCATCATGCGTTCTTCCTTCTCTCGACGACAGGATCGTCGATATTCGGGCTGACGCCATTGCTGGCAACCCGCTGGTGCTTCTGTTCTGCCCGAATTTTTCAGAGTCGACCACGACAAGCCTAAAGGCGCTCGTTGCGGCGCAACCGTCGTTCATTGCCGCCGGCGCACAGGTCTTTGTCGTCACCCTCGGCGATGCAGAGAATGCGCAGAAACAGCGCATCCCTTTTCCTGTGTTGCTTGATCCCGAAGGCGATGTTTTCCGCAGTTTCGACGCCGACACGCGCGACTTCTCGACTACGGTTGTGGTGCGGCCAAACCAGCATGTGATGGCTATACTGAAATCAGCGCCGTCCCGTCAGGTTGCGGAAGCGCTCGAGCAGGTCGAGCGCCTTGCACCTGAACGCCGAACCGTACTGATGGCGAACCATCCGCCGGTCCTGCTCGTGCCGGACGTGTTGAGTCGAGATGAATGTCGCCACCTCGTGACGGTGTACGAAACTCGTGGTCAGCAATTCATGCCGCCAGGTCCGGGGATCGACTACATCGGCACCGACTACAAGATGCGCGTACCCGAACATGGGCGCGCCGACCGCGTCGACCACTGGATCGTCGACCGCGATACCGAGACGCTGCTGCAGCGACGTATCGCGCAGCGCGTGCTTCCTGAGATCGGCCGCGCGTTTCAGTACCGCATTACGAAATGGGAGCGGCTGCGCATTGGCTGCTATCTTGGCGAACGCGGCGGCGGGCTTCATGGGCACCGCGATAATGTCGAGCCGACGCCTTACCGTCGTTTTGCGATGTCCATCAACCTCAATACGGACGAATTTTCCGGCGGCGAATTGCGCTTCCCGGAGTTTGGTGATCAACGTTATTGCCCCGATAGCGGCACGGCGATCGTGTTTTCGTCGTCGCTCCTGCACGAGGCGCTCCACGTGAGTTCCGGGCGCCGCCTCGTCGTGCTCGCGTTCCTATTTGGCGACCACTGACGCCGTTGTTCGTTTGAGTTTCGTTTGATTCAGAAACGGTCTCAACGGGTCGCGGCGAGATGTGTCGCGCCGTCCCGTGACTCGTCGCGAGCGGAAGTTGCGCGGCAGCCAGATTAGTGCTATCGAGGCCGTACGCTACAACCTTCTCAGTTCGTGGGAATGTAGCGCTACTGGTAGGGAGGTCGTTTCTAACCTTTACGAGGAGACATCCATCATGACGATGCGCTTGCGTGCGCTTAGTGCGGCGTTGCTATCCATAGCGCCCATCACCGCTTGGTGCGCCACGCCCCCTTGCTCGGATCTCGCAACCAACCCAGCCTTGGGCCTTGCCGGCAATCCGAACATCACGAACTTGACTGCGGCCGTCACGCCTGCGGCGGGCGGCAATGCGGCCTATTGCCAGGTCAACCTTACGGACCGAACGCTCGTTGGACCGCAGTACGACTATGCGGTCGGAGAAACCTCGAAGTTTCAAATTCGTGTGGGCTTGCCCCTGAACAGCACCGACGGCGGAACGGGAGGCGTGCAGGGCGCATGGAATGGGAAGATCGAGACCCTGGGGAATGGTGGATTCGCGGGCACCGTCACCGCCGTGACCAGCGCAACGAACGCCGGCTATGTCGGCACAGGCACGGACACTGGGCACAGCTCGTCCATTACCAACCCCATTCCCAATCCGAACCCGCCACCGGCCACCGTCCAAGCCCCTCCGAGCGAGAACGGCGCGGTGTTCGCACTCCGTACGGACGGTAGCCTCAATTATGGGCGCATCAAGGATTACGCGTGGCGCTCGGAACATCACGCCAATCTCTGGGGTCAGCGCATCGCGAACACCTATTACGGGCAGGCGTATACGCGCAACTACTACGTCGGCTGCTCGGACGGCGGCAGGGAAGGGCATGAAATGGCGCAGCGCTACCCCACCGAGTTCGACGGCATCGTCGCGATGTCGCCGGCGATCATGTGGGATCGCTGGGGTTTTTCCGGTGGCTTCGGCAACTATTACGCCAATACATTCCTGCGACAGAACGGCCTTGCCACCGCCAAGTTTCAGGACGTCAACCAAAGGGCCCTCGCGGCCTGCGATCCGCTCGATGGCATCACCGACGGAATCATCCAGGAAGAGCGCGTTTGCACGTACAACGCCAAATCCGCGATCTGCGGCCAACCCGGCGCGTCGACGGATCCGGCGCTATGCCTGACGCCGTTCGAAGCCGCGACCGTAAACAACATCTGGGAGGGTCCCAACAAGGCGGACGGCACCAAGTTGTGGGTCGGCTGGGAACGTGGCGTCGGAAACGTCTCCGGAATGACCCCGGCGACAACGGGCGCACCCACGTCGTTCGGCGAACAGATCAATCGGTACTGGGTTCACCGCGATCCGACGTTCAATTGGCGATCGATCAGCGTGGCGCAGTTCGACAACGAGCAATATAACCTGACCAACCAGTGGTCGCAGTACATCGGATCGGACAATCCGAACCTGAGCGCGTTCAAGGCGTCGGGCGGCAAGATGCTGGTTAGCTACGGCAACCAGGATCAGATCATCCCGTACAAAGGACATTACAACTACATGCAGCGGCTGTTCACTGCGATGGGCGGCGTGCCGCAGACACAGCAGTTCTATCGCTACTACGTGTTCCCGATGGCAACCCATTGCGGAGGCCCGGGCATGACGACCCAGGTGCTGTTCGATGCGCTCGTGAACTGGGTCGAGAATGGGGTGGCGCCCGACTATCTGGTCCAGCAGTTCAGTGCCACGCGGACGCGAAAGGTCTGCATGTATCCAAATAGGGAAGTCTACACGGGTTCAGGCAGCACCGACGATCAGGCGAATTTCGTCTGCCAGACCAACGCCAACGACGATCCCGCTCTGCTGGCGAACGAAATGCAGATACTGCAGGGCAATCCGCCCCTTCCGGACAACAACGATATCAACCAACTACCTTGATAGGAGCGGCCTGACAAACGCGACCCTAATGATCGCGAGGTAGTTGTCTTAAGAACCGCGGGTGCGCCCAACGTGCACCCGCGGCTGCCCTCCGGTGCGGCCCGTTGCCGCCACTTAAGCTTGCGGCGAGGATCAAGCTCCCCGACCTCAAGTCCCTACAAGCATCTGAACGCAACAAAAGGGCGACTGGATTAGACGCTTTGTCATCTTCGGCGGCAAGGCTCGGCAGCTGTGCCGGGTCGGGGTTGATGCCGCACATCCAGTTCGGTGTTCGAGTTGGCCGCACACGGTGTGGCAAGGTCGCCGAACGTCTGCTTCCGAAGAGCGCGACGGGCGGCTCCGGGTCGACAACGGTCCAACCGTCGAGCCGAAGGCGGACGTTCATGCGAACGACCGCTTGCGGCGAATGAATTCGGCGGCAGACGGCCAACAGCAGCCGGTCAGCCTCGCCGGCCAAATTGCCCGGAAGCAGTCGTTCGCCGTGGTTCTGTTTCGTTGAGAAGCGCAGGCGAAGTGAAATTTCCGACGGGCGCTTCACTCTTCTTGCCGCTACGTTCGGTCACCGGGGCAATGCGGGAGCACTTTCATCAGCCCCAACGCGATTCCTTGCGGCAGCTTAAAATGCCGACATGGACTCGCCACCCCCCGCCCCCGGGACCTACGCCGCGCGCGCTAGGTATTTTGGCGACCGGGTGTGCCCCTTCTGCGACCACCACAATCCGGCTGCTGCTAAGTTCTGCAACGATTGTGGCTGGCCGCTGCACCTGAAGCCGTGCAACCAATGTGATGCAGTCAATCATCAGGCCGCGCCAAACTGCCACCAGTGCGGCGCGGAATATCCAGCGTTATTCACTACACCCGAGGCAACGCCAGTGTTGCCAGCCGACCCTGCGCCTGCGTGGGCAACGCCAGGCGATGTGGGCGTAGCGGCAACCGTGACTCAACCGCCGTTCACCGCCGGGGTGTCGCGAGCGGGCTGGCGCTTGCTCAGGCCCAGCCAGTTGGCTGTCATCGCGACGATCCTGATCGCGGGTGCCTATGTCACATACCGCATCAATGCGGCGACGCCCGACGCGATGGGAGTCGCCTCGCAACCGAGCGGTGCCGGTGAGCACAACGTACCCACAACAGCTTCTGCCCTGCCTATGGCGGTGGAGTCGAAGCCTGTGGGGCCCGAGACAACCGTCGCCGTCCGGGCGCCCATTCTCACTACCAACCCCGAGGCGCCGAAGCGCGCGGGCGCGCGTCAACGCCCGGCGCCTGCTCCCGCCACGAAGCACGCAAGCGCACGTCAACGGCAGGCGCCAGTAGGCGCGACCCCACCGGCAGCACGAACCGTTGCCGCCGCACACGTCGCTGCGCTGGTTGCGGAAACCCGCAAAGAACGGCGGCCGGATCCGTGGCAGGTGATGCATGTAAGCCTGGCCGGCTGCGGCGGTGACCTGATCGATCGCATCGTGTGCGACCAGCGCGTGCGCCGACGCTTCTGCGAAGGCCATTGGGGCGATGCGCCGGAATGCGGGAGCGGCGTCGCCATTGATCACGGACAGTGATCTCCATGGCGCATCGGCTCGTCCGCAATGTAGAAGGTAGTCTGCAGCATGGGGGACCGTTTGCGGCCAAGAGCCGCCACGCAACGAAGTTGCCGACAGCGGACGTTCGATAGCACTGTCAACCCAGAGCGACCAACTGGCTGCCACAGTGGAGCAGCCTGGAAGTGCCCCGGTTGCCATGTCGGGACCATCGCGTCTGGCTCGATGAACGCGCGATAGACCTTCTCGCGTTTCATGCCAAGACTCGATGGAGTCGCACGGTGTTGGGCATGGTCAGTTCTCCTCCGGTTTCGCGTTCCGGGGTTGTCGAAATCACAGCTCGATGATGCAGTGCGCGCGGGCAGGCTCCAGGCGCAGGTCACCCGCGCG
>Ga0193751_1002989_pt1 | contig 10088 bp, 7 predicted proteins | sample L1c2metaG_FD_143050 | JGI IMG/M metagenome (GOLD analysis project Ga0193751, IMG submission 143050) | Soil microbial communities from a riparian zone of the East river system, Colorado, United States - L1c2 | ecosystem: Environmental > Terrestrial > Soil > Riparian zone | place: USA: East River...
ATTGGGCTCGAAGCTCGAACAGGTGGCCATCGCCTGGCTGAAGGATCTCTTCGAGCTGCCCGCGGATTGGGGCGGCGTGCTGACGACCGGCGCGACGATGTCGAACTTCACCGCGCTGGGGGCGGCCCGCCAATGGTGGGGCGAGCGGCACGGGGTCAACATCGCCGAGCGAGGCATGAGTGGATTGCCCGCCGTGCCGGTGCTGAGCAGCGACTTCATCCACGCATCGGCGAAGAAGGCGTTGAGCATGCTGGGCATCGGCCACGGCTTTGTGCAGACGTTGTCAGCTCCGGGTGGGGGCCTGGACGTCGAAGCCCTCGCACGCGCCTTGCAAGGATTGAATGGCGCGCCCTCAATCGTGATCGCCACCGCAGGGGAGGTGAACGCCGGGGGCTTCGACCCGGTCGGCGCCATGGCAGACCTCGCGCACCGGCACAACGCCTGGTTGCACGTCGACGGCGCGTTCGGACTGTTTGCCCGGGTCTCCCCCACCACGGCGGATCTGGCCAAAGGCGTGGAGCTGGCCGACTCGGTGATTGCGGACGGGCATAAGTGGCTGAACGTCCCATATGACTGCGGCTTCGCCTTCGTGCGCGAGCCGCGACTGTTCAATGCCGTCTTCGGCATGGGCGCACCGTATTTCCCGGCCACCGAGGCAGATCATCCGGACTTTCTCTACCTGGCGCCGGAGATGTCGCGGCGCGCCCGTTCGCTCGCAGTCTGGGCGACGCTCGCCGCCTACGGACGCAGCGGCTACCGCGCGATGGTCGAGCGGCACGTGGCGCTGGCCAGACGCCTCGGTCAGCAGATCCAGGCGTCGTCGGACTTCGAGCTCCTGGAGCAGCCGCGCCTCAACGTGGTGTGCTTCCGCTATCGGGCACCCGGATTGAACGAGGCCGAGCTCGATGCGCTGAATCGTCGCATCGGCCAGGCCATCATCGCGGACGGTCGGGTGTATTTCGGGACAACGGTGTACGCGGGCAAGGTGGCGTTTCGTCCGGCGATCACGAACTGGCGCACGACGGAGCCCGACGTCGACCTCATCTTGTCCGTGACTCGCGAGCTTGCTGAGTCGGTGCGAGCTCCAGGTCATGTCTCTTAACGGATTTCTAGCTCGCTCTTAGCGGCATCTCATTTCGGCCCATCACCATGGATGGGTGATGAGCGCCATCGCCACCTGGAGCGAAGATCCGGTCGTCGACGTCCTGCTCGTGACCGGCGATGGCTCGCTCGCCGAGATGTATCGGATGAAGCTCGAGATGGACGGCTATCGCGTGACCACGGTGCGGGACCTCCGGGACTGGACGCAACCGACCGGTGGCTGGAAGCCGGATATCGTCATGGTCGACCTGAGCGCGGGCGATGCTCGCCGTCTTCGGGATGTGCAGGGCTTCCGCGCCGATCACTTCTCAAAGGATGTTCCCCTGCTCATCCTCTCGACGGAGTCGGAGGGAGCACTGCGGCAGCGTCTACCTCTGAGCCCGACCGACTACGTCCTCCACGTGTCCGAGCCGGGACACCTGAGCCAGGTCATCGAGCACTAGACGCCGCGATCGCTGCCAGTGGGACAAGAAATAATACGATCCTCTCGATGGCGACTACCCGAAACAAGATTCGTCAGGACGAGGCGATGGTCGAGCAGTTCAGCGCCGCGGAACCCTCCGAGGATAGCGAGCTGCGCCGTTGGCGCCAGATCCGACGAGCCGCCGTTAGCAAGAAGTTGAAGCGCCCTGCGCGCTAAGGCTACCGCCCTGGGCGAGGTTATCCCCGAGGGGTAGTGCGCCGCGCCGCTTAGTTATGGGGTTGGCGTTGCCGTCGGGAACAGCTTCAACATGCCTGACGGCAGGACACGGATGATGCTAAGACACGGACTCCTGTTGCCAATGGTGCCTGGGGCTGGCCCGGTCGATACGAAGGCCGTCACCTCGGATCCCTGCGGCGCCTGACCGCCGCCCAACGGCTGCGTCTTGAAGACAGTGCCACTTGGATAGAACTGGTTCTGGACGAAGCTCCCGGCGAACTTGAAGCCGGCGCTCTCGATGGCTTGCTGGGCGACCAGCGCGGTCATGCAGCCCACGTTCGGGACCGCTACCAGGACCGGAGCCACGCTCAAGGTTGGCGCCACTGACGGCGTCGGCTGGGCGGACGGCTTCGATGTTGGGGCCGGCGAAGCGACCGCGCTCTTCAAGCCAACCAGCTGCATCAACGGATCGCGCTCGACGAGCGCCGTACCGATCAAGGCAATTGCGAGAAGGGCAAGCAGCACTGGAATGAATGGAAACTTCCTTTGCACGGGGCGGGGCACCGCCTCCTGCAGCATGGTCCCATCGGCGATCACTGGCGGCAGTTCATCTGCGAGCAGCTTCACCTTGAACGTGCGAGGCTGTGGCGGACCATCGTAGAACGTCGCGCGTGGCCGGACCAGCAGCTGGCTGGCTGTGGATTGACCCGGAGCGAGCTGCAGTGTCGGCGGATCGAATTGGAAGGTCAGCAGCTCATCCGCATCGATGCCCTCGAACGTCAGCTGGAGCGGCACGTTGCCGCGGTTTTCGGCCGTGACACGATAGTCGGCGGAGACGCCGCCGCGCGCGGTGCGCGGGGCGATGCCGAGTGTCGCCTCGCGAAAGGGCGACACCTCGATGATCCCGTCCTGGTCGGCGCCGATGGTCGCCGAGGCCTTGGATTGCACCGCGATCGAAAACGGTTTTCGCCCCGCGGGGACTTGCGGGGAGCGGATGGGCCTGAAACGGACCCTGGCCACGCCTTCGGCGTCCGGGAAGAGCGAAAGAGTGGTCGGCTCGGTGATGGTCCAGCGCGATGCCTCGCCGACGACCTGGATGTCGTACTGGTCGACGACATTACTTTTGTTGCGCACCCGCACCTCGGCGGTCGCCTCCTCGCCAGGCTTGACGGCGATCACAGCCGGCGCGACCGCGACGGTGACTCCCCCCGTGAGCGCCTCGGTCTTGGTGCCGACGTAGGCGAGAAAGGCGCCGCACCCCTTCGGATTGGCGCAGAACTCCACGCCGTCTTCTTGCTGCAAACGATCACGGCCCGGAGTCCTCCTTTAGCGGCGAACGTTACGAGATCGCATAGAAATGGTGGTTGCCCTGCCCGTGCTGCTCATAGTCGGCTTTCTTTAACGGATCACCGCCCTCTTTGAGTCTCAGCATGGGGTTGAAGGCCGTCTTCGAGTGCGTGCGCCAGGTGTGTGAGGTCGGTCCGACCGCCGTGTGGGTGCTGTCACCCTGCGATTCGTCGGCATCGAACTGGACCTGGCCATCCGCTTCGACCGGGGTGGAGGCCACGATCCGCACGTGGGTCGTGCCAATGACCCAGGCATCACCCAGCCGAATATCAGTCGGCGCCGACCGTGCCGTTCCGCTGGCAAAGCTGGCCGCGGATCGCTCGGTGTGGGCGATGTCGCCCTGGTAATCCGCCGGGACCGCCATACCCTTCTCCTTGGCGACCGCATGGATTTTCTCGCGGACCGCGACGGCGGCCTGCAGCACGAATCCGGAGCAGTCGACGCCCACCCCCTTGTCGATCACCCACTGCTGGATCACGTCGTGGAGTGTCGTCTCGGGCAGATCGACCAGCTCGGTTTTCCCCGCTGGGAACTGATGCTTGAAGGGGTCGGTCGCATGCGCGTAGGTCTTGACCAGGCCCTCCTCAGCCGCTTCCTCCACGAACGCCTGGACGTCCGACGGCGTTGACTTCCCGACCCTGACCGCCATCCCGACCGAGTAGGGCTTACCCGAATCGTATTCGACGAGGCTTTTCGCCTGGAGCGCCTTCGCCACTTTGGTGAAGCTGGCCTCCGTACGGTAGGCCGCCTTCGCGGTGTCGGTATTGATGAAGTACGCGCTGTGGACCGTCAGCGTCTTCGAGCGGCGGGCGGTGATCGTGGGGGCCTTCATCCCGGTGGCTTGCGCGTCGAAATCCGACCACGGGATCGCGACCTGCTCGGGCGGCCCCTGGACCGTGACCTGGACCTCACGGAAGCGCCTCACGGTGTCGGCGATCGCCGACGTCTCCGCATCGACGATGTCCTTCGCACTCAACTCCGGGGCGGCGGTTGGCGGCGGCTCCTCGCCGATCCAGGTATCGGCGACCGGGTCGAGTAACCGGCTGACCGTGAGGTTGCCGGCGGCCCGTTGCAAATAGAGGATGCCCGCGGGTGTGAGGGGTGCGCCGATCCCGCGCGACGGCTGCGGGACGGTTGAGCGCGGCTCAGCCCGCCTGGCGGGCTCGAGCCCCTGGCGATCCGCCCGGGCGTAGCGTTCCAACCCGTACAGTCTGCCGCCGACTGCGCTAGCCCAAAACCGGCCGTGGGCCAAGCTTTCGGGCAGCGGTTGGTGCCCGGAGGGCCGCTAGCAGAGCGTCGCGACGATCGTCCCGGTGCCTTTGTGCCCCGGATTTGGCCCATAACCGGGGCTGGTCCGTACCAGCACGATATGGACGATGTCGCCGGAGATGACCGGGCCCTTCTTGGTGATGTGACTCGAGACGATCACGGCCATCGTGCCCGACACCGTCCGCGGCGGCTTGGGGCTGTTGCCGGGACGCGTCGTCCAGGTCTGCCCGCACCAGGGTGACAGGTTGCTTTTCTCGAAGCCTTTGAAGCTGGCCGGGGCGAGGCCACTGCTGAGATGGTCGTTCTTCCACCACTGGGCGCCCCACCAGTAGACCTGGCCGCCCGCGACGTCCTTCAGGTCGCTGATCACAAAGCCTCCGCCACCGGGCGCGAACGCCACCCAGGTCACGGTCACCGGGTTCGAGGTGATGGTGCCGGCGAGGTTGACGACCGTGGCCCGCAGCGTGTCCATCCCCGTGACGCTGCTGGTGTAGCTGAAGGTGGCGACGCCGCTGGCGTCCGTGACCCCCGAGCCGGTGCGACCGGCATTGGGGCCGGCGGTCACCGCAAAGCCGACGGCGACGTCGGACAACGGCTGTCCGCAGCTGTTGGTGAAGGTCGCCCGCACGGTCGCCGTCACGCCGACGCCCACGGTCTGGCTCGGCGGGGCCAGCGCGAGGAGCGAACCCTTGCAGGGCGCACTCCCGATGACGGTCCACTGGATCGACTCGTTACCGACGCAGGTCCCGGCGTCGAACCCACCCGTGTTGAGCACACGGCCGGAGTCGCTGTAGGTCTGGGTCTGCCCGTTGATCGTCACGTCGACCGTCGGCACGAGCCCGTCTGGCGCGCAGATGCCGACGTAGGAGCTGCTCCCCGGACCGATGTCGGAGGTGTCCATCTGGCCCGACACGCACCCGGGGGCTTCGCCACTGGCCATCTGCGTCACGATCAGGTCGGCACCCGGCGCGAGCGTGGCCGCCGGCCAGCCGGTGAAGGTGCAGGTATCGACGTGGACCGCGACCGCGTTGACGGTCACGGTCGCGGAGGAGTTGTTCACGATGCGGACGGCGCCGGCGTCGTAGACGCAGGCTGAGACCGGGGCGCAGCCTCGGAACACCGTGTTCGGTGAACCGGCCCATGGTGTCGGGAAGCTCGCGACATCCGCGCGAAGGCTGTCGGCGTACCCAACGAAGACGGCGATCCCGGATGAGGCAGAGGCCGGCGTGACGGTAGCCATCGAGCCGAGGCCGAGCCCGGCAAGCATGCCGACGATCGCAAACCGACGCCACCCACGCGCAAGGCCGTTTTCCACAGCCCCTCCTCGCCCCGTTCGCCGGGGCATTTCCCTACAGCTTCAACGGGGCAGAAGGGACGCGCCTTTCGGTCCGCGTAACACGGTGTCGAGAAGGGGATGTGAGTTTGCGGTCGCGTCCGTATGACGAAGGGCGGCGGCCGACCCCACCCGGTCCCAGACGTAGACGTCACCCATACGGACCGGCGACGATCCGATCGCCCGTGTCAGAACGGCCACCATCGCGCCCTCGTTAGGCATGGGACCGACCATTACGGTTTGCACGTGCCAGCGCGTTATGTCCTGCAGCACGCCGGCCGTCTCGATCGAGGCCGGGTCGGCACCGCCCTGGATGGCACGGTTCAGGTCATACGACGCGCTGGGTGGGGGATCGAGGAAGTTTCCGGCGGACACAGGCACGAAGACATAGCCGCTCGGCATGGCAAAGCGCATATCCGAGGTCGCTTGCCAGAGCATGGCTTTCGAATGCGACGCATCGGCGTAGGGGAACACCATCGCCACGCTGCCCGCCGGCACGTGCGCGACGGCGGCGCCACTGAAGTACGCGGGCACACTCGCTGCGACCGTATTGAAGGGCAGCGCGGGCGCCAACGGAACGAGCGCGGCAAGCAGCGCCAGCGCGCCAACGGCGCGATGTCGTCGGGCGCGGTTGAGCATCGCGTCCAAAAAGACCGCCAGCAGCAGACCCGCGAAAAGGTAGACGTAGATCGTCAGACGCACGGCCAGCAGGTTCGCCAGGAAAGGTACCCGGTTCAAGGCCAGCCACGCGAGCACGAACGTCGCCACCATGGCGGGCACTGGAAGAGCGCGCCAGAACAATGGGATCAGGACCACCAGCGCCAGGCTCGGGATGTGGGTGGCGTTGCCGGCGACATGGATGGTGCCGCCCAACGACAACGCGCCCAGCAAGGCGGCCACCATCGTGGCGGCCCGGACGGCGGGACGGTCCCAAAATCGCACGGCGGTGTAGATCAACAGCACGATCAGCGGAAGGCCGAGATAGGCGTCACTCTCCGCGATGCTGCTGCCGGCAAACCGGCTGAAGAGGCGCACCAACTTGGCGGGGGCCAGCCATTGCTGCTGATCCGGTGTGACAAAGCTCAAGAGGTCGGCGACGTAGGTGTCCTTCGCGTGCACCAGCCCCTGGATGCGCAGCGGGCCGAAGAACTGGATGGCGAGCGGGATCGCCGAAAGCACGATGAACACGCCCGCCGCGACCGCGAAGCCGGCGGCCACCCGCGGCAGTCGCTCGCGAACCCTCGATGGGTACATGCCGGCGAGCACGCCGGTGCCTAACAGCGCGATCAGTCCGGCGGTCGCCAGCACCTCCTCCCCGACCAGGAGCTGGGCCGCGCCCAGGACTCCGAGGAGCACGCCCAGTTGAAGGGCAGGCCGGCGCACGCCAAGCAGCAGGTCTTCCAGCACCATCAGCATCAAGGGCGGCAGGAACGCCACGGCGATATGGGGATGGCCCAGCAGCTGGCCAAGCATGCCCGGGGAGAACCCAAAAAGGGCGCCGCCGAGCGCCGCGGCGACCGGATGGGCAACCCTGCGACGCATCCACAGGAACGCGGTCCACGCCGACAGCGTCGGCGCCAGCGTCTCGATCAGGTTGAACGTCAGCACCGGGCCGAACAGCGCGTGGACGGGCCAGGTCACCAGCCCGACCAGCAGCATGCTGCAGTTCCACATCAGGTTGACGCCGCTCGGGTAATCGATCGCATGGGTGATGAAGGGGTTCTGGCCGTGGGTGAGCGCATAGGCCGGCCAGCTGAAGAACCACGTGAATTGCGGCGGATCCTGCCCGATCCCGATGATCTGGCGGGTGGGATCGGCCCACGCCGTGGCGAAGAGGCCGAACGCCATCAGGAGGTAGACGGCCAGCGGCACGGCCGTTTTGGCACCGCGTATTGTGGTCGCGCCGGCTCCGTCGATCAAGCGAATTCTAGGCGGCAGGCTGGCCCAATCCAAGGCAAGTACAATCGAGCCGCAGATGGATCTGGACCTCGTGGTCGTGGGCGGCTGCGGTCACGTGGGACTGCCGCTGGCGATGTCCTTTGCCGACGTCGGGTGCCACGTCGGGATCTATGACACCGATCTGGGCAAGATCGATCAGGTGCGACGCGGCGAGATGCCGTTTCGCGAGCGGGGCGCCGACGAGATGCTCAAACGCACGCTTGACGGCGGGCGGCTCGAGCTGAGCTCACAAGCCGGCATCCTGCAACAGACCGACGCCGTCATCATGGTGATCGGGACCCCGATCGACGAGTTCATGAATCCCTCGACGCGACTGTTCGAACGGGTCGTCAACGACCTCGCGCCGTGGTTGCGCAAGAAGGCCCTGGTCATCCTTCGAAGCACCGTCTATCCCGGGACCACCGCCTTTGTCAAGGCCCGCCTGAAGGAGCGGGGCGTGGACGTCGATGTCGCCTTCTGCCCCGAGCGCATCGCGGAAGGCTACGCCCTCGAAGAAATTCGGACGCTGCCCCAGATCGTTGGCGCCGACGATGACGCCGCGTTTGCCCGCGCCCGCGCCCTCTTCGAGAAGCTGGACGTGGAAATCATCCGCACCTCGTCGGAGGAAGCCGAAGTTGCGAAGCTCCTGACCAACACCTGGCGGTACATCAAGTTTGCGATCGCGAATCAGTTCTTCCAGATCGTGCATCGGGCGGGGCTCGACCACGGCCGCGTTCTTCACGCGGTCCGGCACAACTACCCCCGCGCCGCCGACCTCCCGGGTCCCGGATTCGCCGCGGGCCCGTGCCTGCTCAAGGACGTGATGCAGCTGGCCGCCTTCACGCCCGATCACTTTCCGATGGGTCACTCCGCCATGCTGATCAACGAAGGCCTTCCCGCCTACATCATCGACATGCTCGATCACCGCCAGTCGCTGAGCGGCCGAACGGTCGGCATCCTCGGGATGGCGTTCAAGGCCGAGTCGGACGACCCGCGCAGCTCGCTGAGCTACAAATTGAAGAAGCTCGCCGGCTTCAAGGGCGCTCGGGTTCTCTGCCACGACCCGTACGTTCCGGACCCCGAGCTGCAGCCGCTGGATACCGTGCTCAAAGAATCGGACGTCCTGATCGTGGCCGCCCCCCACAAGATCTACAAAGAACTTCCGGTCGATGGTCGCGAGATCGTCGATATCTGGGCGTCGCTGGGCAATTCGATTCGTCTGTGAAGGTCCTCGTGACCGGCGCCGCGGGCTTCATCTGCGGCTACCTGGTGCCCGAGCTGCTGCAGGCTGGCCACCAGGTCATCGGCCTCGACAACTTCAGCAAGTACGGGCCCGTGACGCGCAGTTACGATCGCGACCCCGGCTACCGGCTGGTCGAAGGGGATGCCAAAGACCTGGGCCTCCTGACGGAGGTGGCCACTGCCTGCGACCAGATCGTCGCGGGCGCCGCCATGATCGGCGGGATCAGCTACTTTCACGAGTTCGCCTACGACCTGCTGGCGGAGAACGAGCGCATTCTGGCTGCCACCTTCGATGCGGCCATCCGGGCCCATCGGGATGGACGGCTGCAGAAGATCAACGTGATTTCGAGCAGCATGGTGTTCGAGTCCGCGACTGTCTTTCCCACACCCGAGGGGGCGCAGCGGTCGAGCCCGCCGCCGGTATCGACCTACGGGTTTCAGAAGCTGGCCTCCGAATATTTCGCCGCGGGCGCCTGGCAACAGTACCGGCTTCCCTATACCATCATTCGTCCGTTCAATTGCGTCGGCGTGGGGGAGCGACGGGCGCTGCGGGACGCCACCATCATGAGCGGCAACGTCAAGCTGGCGATGAGCCACGTGGTCCCCGACCTGGTGCAGAAAGTCCTCAAGGGGCAGGACCCCTTGCATATCCTTGGGGATGGCGGCCAGGTTCGTCACTATACCTACGGTGGGGATCTGGCGCGGGGGATTCGGCTGTGCCTGGAGTCGCCCGCCGCCCGGAACGAGGACTTCAACCTCTCGACCGCCCAGTCGACCACGGTTCGAGAGCTGGCTGAGCTGATCTGGCAGAAGGTACACGGCAACGACCGGCCTCTCCGGCTCCAGAGCGACCCCCCGTTCGAGCACGACGTCCCCCGGCGCGGCCGGTCGGTGAGCAAGGCGCGTCGGATCCTCGGATTCGAAGCGACCACCAGCCTGGACGAGATGCTGGACGAGGTGATCCCGTGGATCGCCGCGGAGATCGAGGCCGGCCGGGTGTGACCGACGATGGCCTCGCCTTGTCGATCGTCATCCCGGTCTACAACGAGGCCGAGAACATCACGCCGGTGTTGCGGGGCCTGGTGGCCGCGGTGACGGCCAGCCCGATCGAGATCCTGATCGTCTATGACTTCGACGGCGATACTACGGTTCCGGTGGTGCGGCGGCTCACGAGGGAGATCCCCGTGCTCCGACTCCAGCGCAACGATCGAGGTCGCG
>Ga0193751_1002990_pt1 | contig 10088 bp, 7 predicted proteins | sample L1c2metaG_FD_143050 | JGI IMG/M metagenome (GOLD analysis project Ga0193751, IMG submission 143050) | Soil microbial communities from a riparian zone of the East river system, Colorado, United States - L1c2 | ecosystem: Environmental > Terrestrial > Soil > Riparian zone | place: USA: East River...
GTCGGCCCCGATGAAATCGTTTTGCACGATGCGATCTGGGATTCGACTTTTCGCGCACAACTGTTCGACGCCATTGCTCACGAGCAAAGACTCAAGGGCCTAACGGGTGATCTGTATGGCATTGCCGGGAAGATGCTGGCAGACCACTCGTCGGCTGCTTCCGTTTCCTCTCAAGTGATGGCCGGTCAGCAAAGCAATTCGTCCATGCTCTTCGATAACAAATTTTTCCTGAAGCTCTACCGCAAGCTGGAGGATGGCGTGAATCCCGATGTCGAGATCACCCGGTTTCTGACCGATCGCGTTCATTTCCCAAACGTTCCCGCATTCGGCGGCGCCCTCGAATATCGCCGGGGCAAGGCGGAAGCGACGGTCGTCTGTCTGTTGCAAAGCGCCGTGCCCAATGAAACCGATGCCTGGTCGCTGACGCTCGATTCGGTGGGGCGCTACTACGAGCGGGTGCTCGGGCGGAAGGCCGATCTGCAGAATCAATCGCAACTGGCCGGGCCTCTGCTCGAGGAATTGATCGGCGGCATTTATCCGGAGAAAGCCAAGTTGCTCGGACAGCGCACCGCGGAAATGCATGTGGCTCTCGCCACGGGCACGGAGGAGAGCGGCTTTGCGCCGGAGCCGTTTAACGCCATGGCGCAACGTTCCACCTATCAATCGATGCGTGCCCTCCTGCGCCGCACTTTTGCCGTGCTGCAAAAGAAGTTCGACGATCTGCCCGAGTCGTTCCGGCCGGAAGCGCAGGAAGTGCTCGACGCGGAAGAGGAAATCCTTGCGCGTGAAAAGCGGCTGCTCGATCGCAGGTCTGGCGCAGCCAAGATCCGGATCCATGGGGATTATCACCTCGGCCAGGTGCTCTACACGGGGAAAGATTTTTTCATTCTGGATTTTGAAGGCGAACCCGCCCGCCCTTTGAGTGAGCGGAAGTTGAAACGATCTCCCTTGCGCGACGTTGCCGGAATGATGCGTTCCTTTCAGTACGCGGCTTACAGCGCGCTCTGGCAACCGGCCATGCGGGCGGAGGACGTGCCTTTCCTGGAGCGGTGGGCTGACCTTTGGTATCGCGAGATGAGCAGCATTTTTCTACGAAGTTATTTGAGCACGACCCCCAATGCGGTCTTCATTCCGCCTAACCAAACGGATCTGCAGGTATTTCTTGAGTCTTACCTGCTCGACAAAGCTGTCTATGAAGTTGGCTATGAGCTGAACAACCGCCCCGACTGGGTGGTCATTCCCATCCGCGGCATCAAACACATCCTGAGGTCATAGGTGAAAACACACGGCAGCGGAATGCCGTGGCCACAAGGTTCTGTGTCGCCTCACTCTGCTGAGGCGGTCGATCGACGATGCGACGAACTGGACCAACTGCTCCCTTGCATGGAGCAATTTGATCTTGTCGCCATTTTGCTCCCAAGTACCATTTGCGCACCGCAGCGGATCACTTATAAAATCCTGAGATCCCAAAGAAAACCTATGAACCAATATCTCGATTCCATTGATCGCGCCGTGGCTGAGAAGCATCTTCTCAAGCATCCGTTTTATCTCGCATGGACGCGCGGTGAACTCTCGCGCGAGGCCCTGGTGGATTACGCGGGGCAATATTATCACCACGTCGCTGCGTTTCCCACGTATCTATCGGCCGTGCACGCCCACTGCGACGACCAGCCGACGCGGCGCCAGCTGCTCGATAATCTCACCGACGAAGAAGCCGGCTCACCCAATCATCCGGAACTTTGGCTGCAATTTGCGAAAGGCCTTGGACTCGAAGAGGCGGCCGCGCGCCAGGCGCAACAGAAGGACGAGACGAAAAATCTGATCAATGTTTTCCGATCCGTTTGCCGCAATCGGTCGACCGCGGAAGGCTTGGCCGCTCTCTATGCTTACGAGAGTCAGATCCCGGAAATCTGCGAATCCAAGATCGACGGTCTAAAAAGGCACTACGGCATGACCGATCCCGCGCATTACCAATACTTCAGTGTCCACATCGAAGCGGATCGCGAGCATTCCGCAGTCGAACGCGAGATGCTGGCGAACTACGTCGACCGGTCAAACGTCGAAAAGGTGAGCGCTTCTGTGAATCGCGTGCTGGAGGCGCTCTGGGAGATGCTCTCTGGAGTCTGCCGCCGGCACGCCATCGCCTGCTGAGGGCGTTCAGAAAACCTGGTAGGGACGTCGCGCGGCGCCGTCCGCTCCGCCGATGTCAAATTGCATAATTGCAGGGCGGCGATCTTCGCCGCCGGTTATGGGTTGGCGGCCAGGAATGGGCGCCCTACATGAATCGCAGGAACGCGCCTCTCTTTGTTCTGTCATGTCGTAGCGCTCAGCGTTGCGTAATCCCTTCCGCGATATCGACGTGGAACTTCTGCGTTGCCTTGGTCTGCCCAAAACTCAGTTCCGCCGTGTAATCGCCGGCCGGCAATAATTTCTTCGGATCGTCCCCGCCGTATTCGGTTGTCACATCCTTGCTCGGACGCAGGTCCCAATTCAACCTCGTTAGGCCAGCCACGCCCGGCGCCTTCAAATTAGCTACCGGAGAGCCGGCCGCATTCGTCACCCGGATCTTAATCTCGTCGCCGGTGAATTCCTTCACCCAGACCGTGAAGAGCGCTCCCTCCGGCGGATTCGCACCGCGATAAACGCCTTTGCCATTCCAGTCGGCAAACCCGGAGAGGAGATACGCGCCCAACGCCGGGCGAATGCTAAAGAGGTGAGCCGGCTTTCCGATGACTTCCGGGGTCAATTCCCGCAGCGGGCGCGCGTCGTCGAGGATAGCGAGGCTGCGTCCATGCGTGGCGATCACCAGGTCGAACGTGCGCGGATGAATCTGCAAGTCGTCCACCCGCAGGGAAGGAAGATCGGCAATCCGAAACCAGTGCGTCCCTTGATCGAAAGAAGCGAAAAGACCAAAATGCGTGCCGGCATAGAGAAGCTGCGGGTTTCCCGGATCTTCGCGCACGACTTCGACCGGCGCGTTGGCGGGCAAATCGCCCGTCACATTCTGCCAGGTCTTGCCGGCGTCAGCCGTGCGCACAATCATGGGCCGATCATCGCCCGCCCGATAGGCGTTGGCTGCGACATACGCGACGTTGGGGTCGTTAGTTCCTGGCTCGATCCGAACGATCCACTGGCCCTTCACTGGTTCTGGCAGATTATCCGTCAGTTCGTCCCATTTGCCCCCTTCGTTGGTCGTTAACCAAAGACGCCCGTCGTCGGTCCCGGCCCAGAGCGTGCCTGGCCTGGCGGGCGATTCGGCCAGCGAATACACCACCCCGTAATTCTCCGCGCCGCTGCCGGTCGCATTCATTCGCGCAGGATCGTTATGGGTCAGGTCAGGGCTGATGACTTGAAAGCGTTCGGCCCGATCCGTTAGGCGAAAAACATGATTGCCGCCTACGTACAACACTCCCGGCTTATGCCGGCTCATAATGAGCGGCGAGTTCCAGTGGAAGCGATAACGCGGCTGACCCTCCGCGGGCGCCGGACGCAAGACCCGCAGCTCGCCTGTCCTCATATTGAAGCGATGCACGACGCCTTCCTGATTGTCTCCGTAGAAGGTGTCGTGATCGGTCGGATCAAACAAAACGTAGAATCCGTCCGCACCAGTAAACGGAATCCAGTCCGAATTCCGTATCCCCTCCTTGTTTTGGACCGCGCTCGGTCCAACCCAGTTACAGTTGTCCTGCAAGCCACCCGCAATCCGATAGAACGGGTGCGTGTCATCGAGCGAGATGCGATAAAACTCTCCCGCGGGAATCCGATTCAGGTGTTCCCAATTCTTGCCACCTCCGTAGCTCTGATAAAGACCACCGTCGTTGCCTACCAGGAGGCGCTGGCAAACAGGAGGCCGAGGCGGCTTGTTTTTGTCCTCTGGTTTCGGCGGCTTCGGCGCCGGTGCGCTGCCCGGCTGAATGGCCAGAGCATGCATGTCGGGATGTAGTTTCTCGGAAAGATCTTCCCGGAAATTCTTCCCGCCGTCGTCGGAAACAAGCAAGGCGAAGCCGAGAAGGTAGACCCGCTGATCGTTGCCCGGATCGATGCGAATCTGACTGAAATAAAAGGGACGCGGATTGATCGTACTGACACGCGTCCATTTCTCGCCGCCATCTTCCGATCGAAAAACACCTCCGCTTTTGCTGTGAATATCGGTGAAGTCGTTCCCTCCACCCTCATCACTTTGCACCACCGCCATCACGACCTTTGGATTACTCGCGGAAGTGGCCAGGCCGATGCGGCCGGTTTGACCGGGCAGTCCCTCTTTCAATTTCTTCCACGTGTTCCCTCCGTCAGTGCTCTTGAAGATTCCGCCCACGTCTTCCCCGCCAGTTGCAGTCACGCCGTAGGAGAAAGACCACGGAGTCCGCTGCCGGGCATATAGGGCGGCGTAAATTGTTTCCGGGTTTGTCGCGTCGAAGACTACATCGCCGCAACCAGTGCGCGCGTTATGCGGGGCCGGTGCCTGCAAAACCGGCTTCCACGTTGCGCCCGCGTCCGTCGTTTTGAACAGCCCGCGTTCTCCTCCGTCGGCCCAAAGATTGCCGTGCGCGGCCACAAATGCCGTCTCCGGTTTTCTCGGATCCACGATGATTCGCGCAATGGAACGGCTATCGTGCAAGCCGACGTTCTTCCACGTGCCGCCCCCGTCGGTCGAACGGTAAACGCCATTGCCCCATTCCGCCGAATTGCGATCGTTCGCTTCCCCGGTTCCAACCCACACCACATCCGAATCGAAAGCCGCAATCGCAATTGCCCCGATCGATTGCACTGCCTCCTTGTCGAAAACCGGGTCGAAGGTCACACCGTTGTCGCCTGTTTTGAAAAGACCGCCGGTAGCAAGTCCGACATAAAAGGTAGCTGGATTACGCGGATCAATCGCGATGTCCGAAACACGGCCGCCCATGGTGGCGGGACCGATTGAGCGCGCCTTGAAATTCTTAAACAGCACTTCACTCAGAACGGGCGGATTGTTCTGCTGCGCGAACGCGGGCGAGAGAACGACCGTGGCGCAGAGGGCGACACCGAAGATCGAGACGAAACGAAAGTGGAAACTCATAGGAATATGATTCTATCGGATATCGACATTTTTGCGATGGTGGAAATCCGCGTATCGTGACCGGGTCTATGACTCCACAAACTTTGGCAGGAAAAACCGGTGTCGTGTTCGGGGTCGCGAACAAGCGCAGTATTGCGTGGGCCATCGCAAAAGCCTGGGCGGCCGCGGGTGCGCGCCTCATCTTCAATTACCAGGGCGAGCGGCTCAAAGAGAACGTGGAAGAATTGGTGGCCGAATTCGGGGAAGGCACTCCTCTCTTCCCGTGTGATGTTTCCAGTGACGAACAAATTAAAACATTCTTCGAGAAGGCAAGGAACGAGACCGACCGTCTCGATTTATTGCTGCATGCCGTAGCTTTTGCACCGAAGGAAGCGCTGGAAGGCGATTTTGTGAGCACGACGCGCGAAGCGTTTCGGATGGCGCACGATATCAGTGCTTATTCGCTGGTGGCCCTTGCCCGTGAAGCGGCGCCTCTCATGACCAACGGCGGCAGCATTGTCGCAATGAGCTATTACGGCGCCGAGAAAGTCGTCCCGCATTACAATGTCATGGGCGTGGCCAAAGCCAGTCTCGAAGCCAGCACACGCTATCTCGCTTACGATCTCGGACCGAAAAAGATTCGCGTGAACTGCATCTCGGCCGGGCCAGTTAACACTCTGGCGGCTCGCGGGATCAGCGGGTTCATGTCGATGTTGAAGCATTATCAGGAACGCGCGCCGCTGAAGCGGAGTTGCGATACAGAAGAGCTGGGCCAAACCGGCGTCTTTCTGGCGAGTGACGGCGCTGCTGCCATCACCGGCCAGGTCATCTATGTCGACGGCGGATACCAAATCATGGGAATGTAGGCCACTGGCTCAAATCGTGCCTTCCCTCTCATTATGAGCATGGCCGATCGGATACGGCGTGAGCTTGGCGCCGATGAGAGCGTTGTGAGCGACGCGCCCGAAGTTCTCGAGGCGCATCGGGGAGATAAATGGTTTGCCGCGCAGGAACCGGAAGCGGTTGTCTTTGCACGCTCGACCGCGGATGTGAGCCTTCTGTTGCGCTTCGCGGCGCGCGAAAAGATCCCGGTGACGGCGCGCGGGGCGGGGTATGGATACGTTGGTGGATGCGTGCCGGTGCGCCGCGGAGTGGCGCTCTCTTTGGCGCGCATGAATCGGATTAAGGAAATTCATTTCGCCGATGCGGTGGCGGTGGTCGAGCCGGGCGTGATTACCGCCGATCTCAAGGCAGCGGCGCGCGCGCAGAAATTATTTTATCCGCCGGATCCGGCCAGCATGAAAGAGTGCAGCCTCGGAGGGAACGTCGCGACGAATGCGGGAGGGCCGCGCTGTCTCAAATATGGAGTGACACGCAACTATGTCATTGGGTTGGAGGTCGTTCTCGCGGACGGCGGAATCCTGCGCGCCGGCGGGCGGGTTCACAAAAACAAGACGGGCTTTAACCTGATCGGCCTCTTCGTTGGCTCGGAAGGCATGCTCGGAGTCGTGACCGAAATTACTTTGCGTCTGCTCCCGCTTCCGCCAGCGCGCGCGACGTTGTCGGCTGCTTTTGCCACCATGTCGGAAGCGGCCTCGGCCGTGCAGGAGATTTTTGCGGCCGGCTTTTTGCCGTCTTCTCTGGAGATTGCCGACAGCTTCACCCTGGAAGCAGCCCGTCATCAGCTTGGGACGGCGCTCGTTCCCTCGGGCAGCGCGCATTTGCTCGTTGATCTGGATGGCCAGGAGCAAAGTGTGGCCAGCGAGGCTGCTGCCATCCGGCAACTCCTGGCGGACAGACGGCCGAATGCACTCGAGATGGCCACGGGCGAAATCGAAGCGGAAAAGATGTGGGCGTTGCGCCGCGAGTTCAGTAATTCTCTGCGCGCCACCGGCCTGACGAAACTGAATCAGGATGTGGTCGTACCGCGAAGTCGAATTGTTGATCTGGTGGATTTCGCCGCCGCCTTGCAGGCCAAGCATGGATTTCCCATCGCCTGTTTCGGGCACGCCGGGGATGGCAATGTCCATGTCAACATCATGGCAGCCAATTACGAAAACGAAGCCGTGCATGCGCGCGTGGATGTCGCTTTGGACGAGCTTTTTGCCCAGGTGCTGGCCTGGGGCGGCGTGATTACCGGTGAACATGGAATCGGCTTGGCCAAGAAACGCTGGTGGCCGGAAGCCACCAGCGAGGTGACGCGGCAGCTTCATCAACAGCTCAAGGATGTGCTCGATCCGAACCGGATTCTGAATCCGGGAAAGTTTCTCGACTAGATCTAGATTACGGCGCCGGCAGTTCAAAGGTCGCGACGATGGCGCGGTGGTCACTGGATTGGCTGGAGGTGTTGGCGACGGCGGCGCGGCGCATGGTCGCGCCCCGATAAAACATGTGATCGAAACCCGCCGCGGGAAAACGGCTATCGGGTGGCATGGTGATATGCGCGCTCGGCGGCATATTTTTCCACGACCAGGTAAAGCCGCCAGCGATCAGGCTGCGGATCGTTGTCTCGCTGGCAAATCTTGCATCGTCCGGCGCGGTGTTGAAGTCGCCACCGATGATCCATGAGATGGAGCCCAGGCCGCTGTAAGCTTTCTGCATCGCTTCCATGTGCGATTGCAGTTGTTTAATGGACTCCTGGCGCAAAGAAATATCTTCGGGCGCTTCGCCGCGGTTGCTTTTGAGATGAAGAACGTAGACGAGGAGCAGGTGGCGCGGAATTGGTTCGTAGGCGGCGAAGGCAAAGCCGCGCGGCGGGACCAGGCTCCCGGCCGGTTTCCATTCTTCGGCCCATGCGCTGAGCGGTTGCAGGCGGCTGGTGATCGCAACCTGCTGGGTTTCAGTCTGACCTGCGCGTGCTGGAAAATTTGCGCACACGTCGACCTTAAAACCCTTGAGCGGCTGGACCGCCAGACCGGCACTGGCGAAGTCGCGCACTTCCTCCATCCCGAGAATGTCGACATTCAGCTGCCTCATGTCAGCGTGGACAGAATTAGTCTGGCTTGTTTGTTCCGCTTTGTTGGAGTCGGGACGTCGCCCCGGAAACCATTGGATGTTCCAAAAACCGACGGTCACCGCCCGCGCATCGCCGCCGGCTGCCGCTACTCCATGGGGAGAAGATGGGAAAGGCCACGGGCTTGTCTGAGCCAACAGACTGGCCGTGAAAGCAAGCATGAGTGCCGCGCAAAATGCGCAGAGAGAGGATTTTTTTGTCATGACGGTTTTTCCATTGTGGGACCTCGATTGTAGATCGGTCGCTCGCCAGATCAGCTAAAAACCAAGCGAATCGGAGATTTGTTTCAGCGGGTTGATCCAGCGGGTTTTTATGTGCATATTAGGGACTACTTAGAAGCTGAACCGAGGCTACGCGCAACGGCCGGTCTTCGAACGAATCAAATACGGAGATTTTTCTCTCCGTTCGGCGCAAAGCGCCCTTGGAATTTTCATGAAACCAGGAACCATCACCCACACGGCCGCTGTTTTATTGTCCTCGGTTTCTTCATTCTTCGCGCAGTCAGCGCCAGCCCAGGTCCCGGCCGGCAAAGTGAAGGTAAGCAAAAAATCGGATAAACTTTCTGAAGATCTCCTCCTCAACGTCGATTCGCTCGTTTTTGCGCCCCATCATCTGGCTTCGCCGCCGCTCAAAGCCGGTGAGCGATTCCCTTGGAAAACGGAAATCGTGACGACCGTTTTTTGGATAGGAGAAGAACCGAGCCACAACAACCCCGTCCCGAATCGTTCCAGTTCATGGGACAAAAATTGGACGACAAGTTACGGCGGCTTCGACGATCCCAATCCGACGCGCCGCAGTAATTATTTACCGGCGAAATTTACGCCACGCCAAAATCCCTTTTATTGCGCGCTGCCTTACAATGACAAGGCCAGGGAGGGACACCGGCCGGAAGCCTCGCAGGTCGTTCCCTGGTTCAAGGCCGCCTACCAGGGCCCGGGCGTTTCTGTTTGCAAGGGCCGCTGGATCGCCATCCGCAAAGGCAATCGGACTGTCTATGCACAGTGGGAAGATGCCGGCCCGTTCCGCACCGATCATTGGCAATATGTTTTTGGCACTGAACGCCCGAAGCCGAATCTGAACAAGGGCGCCGGCCTTGATGTTTCCCCCGCCGTTCGTGATTACCTGGGATTGCAATCCACCGATGTGACGGATTGGAAGTTTGTCGATTTCAGCGAAGTGCCAAATGGTCCATGGGCGCAGCATGGTGATAACAACACTTTTGTGCAAAACGCGCGCAAGGCGGCGCACATCCTGGTGGAGGCACCGGCCGCGCCCGAGCCGGTCTTCAAACGCTAGGGTTAAGATCCAACTTGGCGGGGTTGATCCGCTAGGGCGTGGCGGCCGGTTGCGAGCGTGTCCCGGGAGTCGGGCGCTCCTGCGTGAGGCGGGTGAACAACAGGAAAAACGCCAACAACGCGCCGATGACCAGGATCGCCAGGAACGCGAAGCTCATGGTCCGAATTTTTCGATGGCGCGCCTCCGCTCCCGCCCAGGCCGCCCGCTGCTGCGCCATCTCCAACTCGATCATGCGGGTCAGCTCTTCAGGATCCGTCTTGCTGGATTCGGACTTGCCGCCACTGTCGGGAATCATGGAGAAAGGACGCTACCTCCTCGTTTGAAAAATGGAATTCATTTTGCAAATATGACCAAGCCCAGAAAATTGCTGGCCTATGCGCTGCCAATGGCGCTCTTTCTGGCGCTCCTCTCTTTTAATGGTGCGCTTAAAAGTCTGAGCCAGTCGTTCTGGCTCGGCTCAGCCGAGTACTGGATCTACCCCCTCCAGACAATTTTGTGCGGAGTCGTCGTCATCTGGTTTTGGCGCGATTATCAGATGCGTCGGCCCGCGCATCTCGCCCTTGGCCTGTTCGTTGGCATCGCTGTTTTCATTATCTGGATCGCCCCCCAGGCCTTTCTCGGTTTTCCCTCGCGCCTGGAAGGATTCAATCCCGAAACATTTGCCGCTCATCCGGTCCCGTATTGGGCAACGGTCGCGCTGCGCTTTCTTCGGCTGGTCGTAATCGTACCCTTGGTGGAGGAAAT
>Ga0193751_1002991_pt1 | contig 10087 bp, 10 predicted proteins | sample L1c2metaG_FD_143050 | JGI IMG/M metagenome (GOLD analysis project Ga0193751, IMG submission 143050) | Soil microbial communities from a riparian zone of the East river system, Colorado, United States - L1c2 | ecosystem: Environmental > Terrestrial > Soil > Riparian zone | place: USA: East River...
CACGCTCTGGCTTGAAACCCATCCGTTGGCGAGAGCGGAAGCTACCCCTGCGAACAACGAGGCCACGTTGACATTCCATGGGACCGATGTGGCACCTGAACGGTGACTAGCCAAATTCGGTCGCAGGCAGTCGGCGCCTTGTTCCGGACTCGATCGGCGCCTCAGCACAGCAAGGCTCAGATGCTATTCTCGTCGCCCTCTCACGGCGAAAACAGGGGTTCGAGTCCCCTAGGGAGCGCCAGAAATTTCAATGGCTTAGTTTTTTACAGACGGTTCGTGTCCCGCCTGTGTCGCGCCTAGCTTCCATGGACAGCAGCGCGAAGGGAAGTGCGACCACTTTTGTCGCATGCGGCCTTTATATCCCGCTCCACCAACCGATCGCGGTTGACGGGTAAGAAATCCGCCAAGCTATCGGCGCTTGCCACAACGGAACATTGCTATCTCCCCGCCGATGAATATCGAGCCGCGCTACAACATCGCGCAGACCACCATGATCGAGGTAGTGGTGCCGCATCAGGCCGGTCACGCTCTCCGATCGATGCGCTGGGGCTTGATCCTGCCATGTTAGAAAAAGAAGTGCCGTCAACCCCCAACGCCCGCGCTGAGACGATCGTCAGCAAGCCGATCTTTCCCGCTGCCTTCATGCGCGGTCGCTGCCTGATCCGCGCGAGCGGCTATTACGAGTGAGCTCAATTGGTGGAGCAGCTGACTCTTAATCAGCGGGTCCAAGGTTCGAGTCCTTGTGCGCCCACCAATAACATCAAATGGTTAGCCAGAATCCGAAATGTCATTCCGACATTACGTCAGCGGCTCATTCCGACAAATTCCCCCCTTTCGTTCTCGCTTCCAGTCTCTTGCGAGCTCCCGCCCGTCGTTGTTTCATTGTCTCGCGCGCGTAGATGACAGTCATGTTTGCTGTCTTGTGACCGCTTAGCGCTCGTAGCTGTGCATCCGTCAGATCCGCGTCGGCACCTTCGGTATTGCCGCCGTGCCGCAAGCCCATGAACTTTACCGCCGGATCGATGCCAGCTGCCGTGCGAATAGTGGCAACGCGGTGCCGGAAGTAGTCCTCTCTCCATGGAAGATGCACCTTGCGCCGGCGATCGAGCTTGTCACGAGTGACGATCAAGGTGCCGCGCCTATCAGATGCATCAAGGCGCACCATCAAATCGGGCCACAAAGTTGTGCCGTCGTCATCGAATAAGGGTAGGTCGACTAGCTTGCGAGTTTTGTGATGAAAGATGCGAACGATGTGCGGCGCATCGACCGGACGATAATGCGTCCAGGCTAGGCGCGTGAGGATGTCTTCCTCACGCTGCAGCCAATAGAAGGCGATCATCGCGGCCGTGCCAATGGACGATTCCCCTAACTTGTCGGCTGCTTCCACGAATTTGATGAGTTCAGCATGCGAGACTGGTCGAGTAGGCTTCGCTTCGTACTCCAGGTCCATTTTTGCGAACGGATTAACGTTTGGAATCTGAGCAGACTTGTCACGCCACGCGACGTTCCATGCGCGTTGACAGACCCTCATCGCCAGCACCGCTGTGCGCCGGCGTTCGGTGCCATCATCTTTGACCTTGAGTTTTTCAAACAGACGATCAGTGGCACCTGGAGTGATGCTGCTCAGTGGCAGACTGCCGAAGGTGCGCCCATCCTTGAGCGCGTGCTTCGATACGAGGCGCAGTGCTGAATCATAGGACTTACGAGTCTTAGCTGGCTTCTTAGTGTACTTCGGATGTGTTTTGTAGATCGCCACCATCCAATCGAACGAACTGGGTAACGGCCAATTTCGGGTTGCACCCACTTCGCCACGGGTCCGCCACGTGTCGAATTGCGGGTTGAGGATTTCATCACATCGTTGCTTAGCAACAGCGTAGTCTCTGCCGAGTGCTTCGCCCGCGACCGGACAACCGTTTCGCCTCGCCCAGGTCGGTACATCCCAATAGTAAGCGACGTCGCCATTCTTTAAGGGCTTTGCCACCATTAGTTTGGGCCATCCTGCTGGCTTACGGCGCGGCATTTCAGATCAACCCCGTAACATCCTCGACTAGATCAGGTCCTTGTAGTGTCACGCTATGACGGCGAGCGATGTCCCGATCCAGCTTACTGCGATGCCACTTGGGCAGACATCCCTTTTGGCGCACCGGCTGTGAGTAGATGCCACGATCAACTTTCGCCAGAAAAGCATCGACGCTCGGTTCATCGACGTACGCGGCAGCCGTCCCGGCGCGCATTTCAGTTGGCCAAGCTCCGGAAGGATAATTGACGGTGCGCGCCATTGCTGTGCTCGATCAGCTAGTGACGGAGAGAAGCCGTTCTGGTCACGTCCAACTTCCTTTCAACTGCGCTTACCGAGGGACATTGATCGCTGTTTACCGTGAAGCCTGTCCTGTCCTTTGCTCTCGGGCTCGTCGGTAAGCATAGTCAGCGCGCGAGTGATGTCGGATTGCCGCCATCGGAGCGTTCGGCCGATTCGAATTGGCGGGATGGGCCAACTCTTGTTGCTGAGTCTATTCCGGATCGTCTTCGGGGCGACGTTTAGCTCGCGAGAAAGCTGGTTTATGTCGATCAGGGGCTTAGCCATCTCGAAGGTTCCCTTCCTATCCCGATCGTTACCGGATTCCCACTTGTAATGCAAATTCAACACATGTATAGTCGGGACGATACAGGATGAGGCGGGATAATGCCGGCTAAAAAAGATCGAACGGCAAAGACCGAGACACTATCTCTGCGGCTTGATCCTAAAACCCGATTCATTCTTGAGTTTGTTGGCCGAGTAAATGGACAATCAATTACGACCATCGTCGAACGGGCAATCCACGCTTCGTGCACCGCCGTCAATATTCGCGATGGGAACCGGGATCGGAATTGGGTGCATTTCTGGGATGCGGACGAGGGAGTTCGGACACTAAAGCTGCTTGCGTGCACAGGATACCTGTCGACGTACGACGAGGATGATCTTAAGCGCTTTACCGAAGCCCATTCTGAGTTTTTCTACGACGGGAATGGTTTCGCCGGCACTCCCAATCGTGCATTCGTCGCAATCCTGTGGCCTAAAATTGAAGCGTATCGTCGAATATGGATGGAGCAACGAGACAAAAATTATTGGGCAGCAGGTAGGGCTATGGCTGCAGATCTACTATCCGCGAAGCTCAAGCCGCCGACCTGGCCGCCACCCGAGAGGGACGATGAAATTCCCTTTCAGTGATACTGCCACTCCCTCCGCCACGTAGTGAATTCTTTCAACGGTGTAGATGCGTTTAACGAATCCTACCCACGGCTCTACCTCCGGCGTGCAATACTATTCTGTTCGCCAGAAGTTTTCCGTCAGTTGCATCTTTCGGTCGCGCACCACGTTCGGGACGAGGGGGTCGCAGGTTCAAATCCTGCCACTCCGACCAACTTTCTCGACATAGCGACTCGCTACGGGGCCTGATATGGGGAACGAAACTCCATGTCGCTGGTCGCTTAGTCAGCGGTCCCAATAGTCTCTACGGTACGCTTGAGAGGGATCTTGTTCTGGCGGCGTCTACGAGCGACGCGCGTGCAGCCTCATTGCGCCCCCGTCGGTATATTGGAAGACCCCAATGCCCCTATTCGATCGCAACAAAGCGTCAGGCGAAATTACTTCTGAAGTAATCGACGATGCAAACGGTACAGTTGAACGACTTCGGGCCCTGAAGGTCACTCAAATTATTCTTCCTCAGCCTGATACGAGCTCAAAGGTTTCCAACCTGGTTCGCTGCTATTTGCAGGCTCATCTTCGACGATGCCTCATGTTCCTTGAAGCGGGTGCCGCCGAGATGGAAGCCGGAAGACCATTGGCGACCGAGTTATGCACCCGTGCCATATATGAGAACATCGCTACAATTTGCGACTTTACCGACAAACTGAAGCTTCTTTGCGAGTCGGTCGACTATTCGGGGGTGGAGCAACTTGTCACGAAAGCGGCTTTTGTCACGCGCATCCCGTCGTTCATCACGCGACACGGTGACGATGTGAAGGCACCCCAAATCCTGAACCAAATTGACAAAATGGACAAACGCTATCCGAACTTCCGGGAGGCGTATGATCATTTGTCCGATATCGTTCATCCGAATGGGATGGGCGCGGTCATATACTTCTCGACTATCGGTGACGGCTACGTGACCTTCAGGGATTGTGGCAACATGCCCGATCGGGCACGAAGTTCACTCATTATAGCGGCTTTGTTGCTGCTTCATGTTGAATTGGCGTTGTTCGAAACAGAACAGCGCCTTCAAAAGCTGAGTGCCGATGAAACCAAGAGGCGTGGTTAAATCGACCTTCTTCTCAGTCAGGCTGAGGCTCCCAAAATCAACCAATTAATGGAAGAATGAGTAGTATGGATCAGGCAACCCATAACAAAATCGTTTCATTCATTTGGGGCATCGCTGACGACGTCCTGCGCGATCTTTTCAAGCGCGGCAAGTACCCGGACGTGATCTTGCCCATGTGCGTGCTGCGTCGCATGGATGCAGTGCTTGAGCCGACCAAAAAGGCCGTGCTCGAAACCAAGAAAATGCTCGATGCCGCGCGCATTACCGAGCAGCGCGCCGCGCTCAGCGATGCAGCCGGCCAGGCGTTCTACAACACTTCTAAGTTCACCCTACGGGACCTCAAATCTCGCGGCAGCCAGCAGCAGCTGCTGGCTGATTTTGAGGATTATCTCAACGGTTTCTCGCCCAATGTTCAAGACATCATCGACAACTTCAAATTCCGCAATCAACTTTCCGCTTTCCAAAGCCGACGCGCTCGGCACGCTGATCAACAAGTTCCTCGACCCCGACATCGACCTCTCGCCACTCGGTATAGACAACCACTCGATGGGCACGGTCTTCGAGGAATTGGTTCGCAAATTTAACGAAGAAAACAACGAAGAGGCTGGCGAACACTGGACGCCGAGAGACGCCGTTCGCCTGATGGCGAACCTTGTGTTCCTGCCCATTGAGACCGAGATCAAATCCGGCACCTACCTACTCTACGACGGCGCTTGTGGCACGGGCGGCATGTTGACGGTAGCTGAAGAAACGCTCACCGCAATCGGCGCAAAGCGCGGTCAGCAAGTCAAATGTTTGCTTTACGGCCAGGAGATTAATCCCGAGACCTACGCCGTCTGCAAGGCGGACATGCTGCTGAAAGGCGAGGGAGAAAGCGCTGATCACATCGTCGGTGGCGCGGAATGGTCCACGCTCTCGCACGACGCCTTCCCCGCGCAGGAGTTCGACTTCCTGCTCTCCAACCCACCTTACGGGAAGAGCTGGAAGAAAGACCTTGAGGCGATGGGCGGAAAAGACGGCATCCGCGACCCACGCTTCAAGGTGATGCACAACGACGAAGAGCTCTCGTTAATCACCCGCTCCAAGGACGGTCAGATGCTCTTCCTCGCTAATATGGCGTCGAAGATGAACGCGAAGTCCGCCCTGGGTAGCCGCATCGCCGAGGTTCACAACGGCTCGTCGCTCTTCACCGGCGAAGCGGGCCAGGGCGAAAGCAATATCCGCCGCTGGCTCATCGAGAACGACTGGCTGGAAGCCATCGTCGCACTGCCGCTCAACCTCTTTTACAACACTGGCATCGCCACATACGTTTGGGTGTTGTCCAACAAGAAGCCCAATCATCGCAAAGGCCAGGTGCAGCTGATTGACGCCACGGAGTGGTTCAAGCCCTTGCGCAAGAACCTCGGCAAGAAGAATTGCGAACTTTCACCCGATGACATCGAACGGATTAGCCGCACCTTCCTCGACTTCAAGGAAAACCCACAGTCAAAGATTTTCCCCAGCGCCGCCTTTGGCTATTGGAAGGTGACCGTCGAGCGTCCACTGCGCCAGCACAGCCAGTTCTCGGTCAAGGCCATAGAAACGCTGCGTTTTGCTTCAGGCGATGAAGGTATCCGCACCGCGCTCTACGACGAGTTTGGTGACGCTCTTTTCACCGGATTTGCCAAAGTCTCCGTCGCCCTCGAAAAGCGCCTGTCCGACTGGGGCGGCGATGAAGACGAAGATGAGAACGGCGATGAAAACGGCGGCACTGCCAAGAAGCGCCTGCCCGAGAAGACGAAAAAGAAGCTGCTGGACGCCAAAACCTGGGAACGGGATGCCCGCCTTGTCGAAACGGCCACGGCGTTGCGTGCGGCGCTCGGCGATCAGCTTTACGAGGACCATAACGTCTTCCGCGATCGCGTCGATGCCGCACTAGAGCAGGCGAACCTCAAGCTCACTGTCGCCGACTGGAAACTGATTCTCAAAGCCGTAAGCTGGCGCGTTGAGACTGCGCCGCCCGTCATTGCCAAGGTGTACAAGCCGGGCAAGGCTAAGGCCGATCCACTGCGCGGTCTGTTCGAGGCAACGGTGGACGGCAAGCCCGCCATTGTCGAGTACGAATCTGATTCCGACCTGCGCGACACCGAGCAGGTGCCGCTCCTGAACAACGGCGGCATCGAAGCCTTCATCCGCCGCGAGGTGCTGCCCTACACGCCCGATGCCTGGATCAAGGAGGACGCGACCAAAATTGGATACGAGGTGAGTTTCACCCGCCATTTCTACAAACCGCAGGCGCTCCGAACACTTGAAGAAATCCGCACCGACATCCTTGCCATCGAAAAGGAGGCCGAGGGACTACTCGACGACTTGTTGAAGGTGGCAGCGGAATGATCGTCGACCTGAAGCCGTATCCAGAATACAAAGAGTCAGAACAGGCTTGGGTTGGTCGCGTGCCAAAACACTGGCCTGTACTTCCGAACCGGGCGCTTTTTGCTGAAGTGAAGGAGCGCGAGCATCCAGATGAAGAGATGCTTTCAGTTACAATCACAAAGGGCATCATAAAACAAAAGTCACTCCTGACTGACACTTCAAAAAAAGACAGCTCGAAACTAGACAAGTCGGCTTACAAGCTCGTTTGCCCGCGGGACGTCGCCTACAACAAGATGCGGGCGTGGCAAGGTGCGATCGGATCTTCGGACTTTCGAGGCATCATCAGTCCGGCCTATGTGGTTGTGCGTTTGCGTAGAGCTGAAAACTTGTCCCGATATTTTCATCACCTCTACCGAACCCCACAGTTTGCTAAGGAGGCGGAGCGCTGGTCCTACGGCATCACCTCAGATATGTGGAGCCTTCGACCCGAGCACTTCAGAATGATCTATTCGCCAGAGCCCCCGCCCTCCGAGCAGGCGGCGATTGTGCGGTTCCTAGACTGGGCGAACGGGCGGCTGGAGCGGGCGATCCGGGCTAAGCGGAAGGTAATTGCGCTGCTCGACGAGCAAAAGCAGACCATCACCAATCGCGCTGTTACCCGCGGCCTTGACCCGTCGGTTCCTCTAAAACCCTCCGGCATCCCTTGGCTCGGCGACATTCCGAACCATTGGGAAGTGCAGCGATTCAAATTCCTCGCCAAGATTAATAGCGGCCAAGTTGATCCGCGAAGGCCAGAATTTCGAGACCTTATCTTGATTGCGCCTAACCATATTAGAAGCGGTGACGGACATCTGCTCGCACAGGAAACCGCGAATGAGCAAGGCGCGGACAGCGGAAAGTACCTCGTTCGCCGTGGGCAAGTTGTCTACAGCAAGATCCGTCCGAATTTGCGTAAAGCTACTATCGCACCGTGCGACTGTCTGTGTAGTGCAGATATGTATCCGATCACTGCGAATCCAAGCAAGTTCTCTGCTGAATACATGCTGCTTTTGCTACTCTCTCAGGTTTTCACCAAGTTCGCCGTAGATGCTTCAATGCGCGTCGCAATGCCGAAAGTGAATAGAGAAGCCCTGGCCAATTGCCCAATGTGGTTTCCAAAAGTTCTTGAACAATCCCGTATTCTAGATTTTGTTGCGCACGAGAGTAGGCCTATTGATAGCGCCATCTCTCGCCTTGAACGGGAAATTGAACTCCTGCGCGAATATCGCACACGCCTCGTCGCCGACGTGGTAACTGGAAAACTCGATGTGCGAGAGGCGGCAGCGCGAGTCCCTGACGAAGCGATGCCCGACGTCGCCGCTCAAGATGATGATGCTGATTTGGTTGAAGAGGTTGAACCCGCTGAGGCCGAGGTTGCCGCGTGACCACCGACACCAGCGAGAAGGGCCTCGAAACGATCATCATGCGCCACATGACAGGCGAGGATGGGCTCGCCGTCATGCTGAACGTGGCAGCGGAGCGGTCTTCCCCTTATGGCGGCACCGGCTACATTGCCGGCAGTGCGAAGGGCTATGATCGAGCGCACGCGCTCGATGCGCCGCAACTCTTCGGCTTCCTGCGGGCCACTCAGCCCGAAGCGTTCAAGAAGTTGGCGATAGTCGATCCCGACGATCCCAGAGACATTAACCGCCTGAAGTTCCTGACTCGGCTTTCATCCGAGCTTGGCAGCAAGCGCGGCGTCATCGATGTGCTGCGCAAGGGCGTGGATCACGGGCCAGTGCACTTCGATCTCTTTTACGGTACCCCTTCGCCAGGCAACGCCAAGGCGCAGACTTTGCACGCTCAGAACCGTTTCTCAATCACGCGCCAACTCGCCTACAGCTCCGACGAGACGCGCCGCGCACTCGACCTGTGCCTCTTCATCAATGGTCTCCCGATCGCCACCTTCGAGCTAAAAAACAGCCTCACCAAGCAGACTGTGGAAGATGCGGTCGAGCAATATCGCCGCGATAGAGACCCACGCGAGCGACTCTTCGAGTTTGGCCGCTGCGTGGTCCACTTCGCCGTGGACGACAGCGAAGTGAGGATGTGCACGCAACTCAAGGGCCAGGCCTCATGGTTCTTGCCTTTTAACAAGGGCTACAACGACGGCGCAGGCAATCCGCCAAACCCGCACGGTCTCAAGACCGACTACCTTTGGAAAGAGATCCTTAGCCCAGCGGGACTGACCAACATCCTCGAGAACTACGCGCAGATCGTCGAGGAGACGGCTCAGCGCACCGGCAAGAAGAAGCGCAATCAAATCTGGCCACGCTATCACCAGCTTGATGTGGTGCGCGAAACGTTGGCCGATGCGCAAAACGACGGTGCGGGCAAACGCTATCTGGTCGAGCACTCGGCCGGCAGCGGCAAGTCGAACTCTATCGCTTGGCTCTCACACCAGTTGATTGGCGTGAAGCGCAATGACAAGGAGGTTTTCGATTCGGTCATCGTGGTAACTGATCGGCGCATCCTCGACGATCAGCTTCAGAGGACAATAAAACAGTTCATGCAGGTGGGGTCGACAGTGGGGCACGCCGAGCATTCGGGGGATCTTCGCAAGTTCATCGAGCAAGGCAAGAAGATTATTGTCTCGACGGTGCAAAAATTCCCTTACATCCTCGACGAGATCGCTACCGAGGCAGGGAAGACCTTCGCCATCGTCATCGACGAAGCGCACTCCAGCCAGGGCGGCAAAACCTCCGCGGCCATGAGTCAGGTCCTCAGCGGTGCGGCGGACGATGATGACGGTGCCGATCCCGAAGATACGGTCAACGAAGCGATAGAGAAGCGCATGGCCGCGCGCAAGATGTTGACGAACGCCAGCTACATTGCCTTTACCGCGACGCCTAAGAACAAGACGCTGGAGATGTTCGGTAATGCCCTCGCGCCCGATGCCGAGGGCAAGGTCAAGCACCGACCCTTCCACAGCTACACGATGAAGCAGGCGATCGAGGAACGCTTCATCCTCGATGTACTCACGAGCTATACCCCCGTGCACAGCTACTACAAACTGATAAAAAAGGTTGAGGACGATCCGGAGTTTGACACCAAGAAAGCCCAGAAGAAATTACGGCGCTATGTCGAGAGCCACGACCACGCCATTCGACTGAAGACCGAGATCATGGTGGACCACTTCCACGAGCAGGTGCTTGCGGCTGGAAAGATTGGCGGGCAGGCACGGGCCATGGTGGTGTGCAGCGGCATTGAGCGGGCAATCCAGTATTTCTACGCCTTCAAAGCGTATCTCGTAGAGCGCAAGAGTCCGTATCAGGCGATCGTCGCGTTCTCCGGTGAGCACGAATACAATGGCGCAAAAGTGAGCGAGACATCACTCAACGGGTTTTCAACTGGAGACATTCGCAGGAAAATACAGAACGATCCATACCGTTTCCTGA
>Ga0193751_1002992_pt1 | contig 10080 bp, 6 predicted proteins | sample L1c2metaG_FD_143050 | JGI IMG/M metagenome (GOLD analysis project Ga0193751, IMG submission 143050) | Soil microbial communities from a riparian zone of the East river system, Colorado, United States - L1c2 | ecosystem: Environmental > Terrestrial > Soil > Riparian zone | place: USA: East River...
CTTTGTTGCCGAGGCCAGCCATTTGCGTGAGACCGGAGACGGCTCCTCCGCTGAGATTGGCCACCATTTTGAAGTCAAGAGCATTGCTGGGACTGATGGTGCCTGCGCCGGTGACGGTTCCAAGGGCCGGGATCACCAGGTTGATTTTGTCGAGGCGCGTGCCTTCGGGGGTGTATCGCACATCGGAACTCAGATTCTGGATGTTGGTGTCATTGCTATTGCCCGTGCTGGCCTGCTTGCCGGTAAGCGAGGAAATTGCCGAGAGCTTGGATGCGAGGTTGAAACCGGTGAGTGCGGTGTTGTTCATCTTTACCCAGCCGGTTGAGACCAGCTTGTTGAGCGGGCCTGAGGAGTCGAGTTCGACTGAAAGCGTTCCTCCCTTAAGCCGCGAACCGGTGGGAAGAACGACGCCGACTGCGGGAAGCGCGGCTTCGAGGTCGTCAACCGGCATGGCTTGTCCGTTCAGTTTTGTGTGGATGGAAGTGGTTTCGCCGTGCATGTCGTAAGTGCCGCCGAGTTTGGCCAGCGCCTTGCCGATCATGACGTCTCCCTGCACTACCTTTCCCGATTCATTCTTCAGGTCGTGCTCGACGGCGAAGACGATCTGGACGGGTTCTCCGGCGGGAGAGCCCTTCGGAACCAGCTTCAACGACGTGGCCTTCAAGGTTCCGGCGGCCTTGGCGACGTGGCCGTCGGAAGTCAGCGTGCCCTCGAAATCAGCCGAGCCGGTGATGCCGAGCTCCGGGTCGACGAGCGCCGACTGGGAGAGGTCGAGCTTCTTCATCGTCAGCTTCGCCTGCACTGGCGTGAGTGCGGTATCGGTCGAATTGATTGGACCGGCGGTGCCATCGATTTTCAAGCTGCCGCCGCCGGGGAGGCCTACGGAAGCGACCACGGGAAATGAGTTCGTAAAAGAGAAATTGCTCATCGTGATGTCGACGTTGTTGTACACGATAGGTTTCCGCTTACCGGAAAGGGATCCGACGGTGACGGTTCCGTCGTTCAGGTCGAGTCTGGCCACATTCACGTTGGCGGGCGAGCTGGACGTTTTCTCGGCTGGCTGCGCCGACTTACCCAGCGAGGAGAAATTCCAAACTCCCTCGCGGTTGCGGAGCAAAGTCATTTCGGGATGATCAATGACGATCTTGGTGACGTTGAGCTGCTTGCTGAAGATGAGCGGCATCAGTTCCACGCCCACCTGGAGCGATTTCGCCTGGATAAACGGGGCTGTGCTGAACTTGGGATCGTCGGCGATGGAGAGCTGGTCGGCGCCCACGCTGCCGGAGAAGACGCCGAGGCTTAAATTGCCGACTTTCACTGGCCGTCCGAGAGTCGTGCTGAGGGTCGACTCAATCTGGGGACGGAAATTGTTGACGTTCACGAGCAACGGAACGGCGATGGCAATGACGATCAATAGGGCGACGACAATGCCTGCAACTTTGAGGGCGGTTTTCACAACATACCTCCTGAAGGCGGGACCCGACGCGGAAGGCGATCGGTGGAGACTTAGTCAGTCTATCAAAACGGCGGTCGTTGGTCGTTGGTCGCTGGTCGTTCGCGACCGCTGGTTCTACCAATGACTGATGACTGTCGACTAGCACTTGAATTGACTACTCGTGTCGTTCGACGGTGGAGCTGCGGGCGCCTCGTCCGTTCAGCTTAATATTTGCCGGGCGAGGACGCCCGGCTCTCCACTGACTACGGCGGCGTTATAAGATAGGCGCGAAGGATGGAGTCGGTCCGCAAAGTGGCAGCTTCTAATTTATATCCCTCGGTGCAGGACGAAGTGGCGCGGCTGGCCTGCTCGGCGGAAGTGCGTTCCGCATTCGACCGGTTCCGCTCGCGGGAATCTCAGTTTGCGCTGTGGCAGATGGAGGCGACGCGGGTGGCCGCGCCTCCATTCGGAGAGGCGGCGCGCGGCGCCTGGCTGGCCGACCGTTTTCGCGAGCTCGGGCTTACTGAAGTCCATGTGGATGAAGTCGGCAATGTGTTAGGCATTCGTCCCGGATATGGAAGCCGTTTCGTGGCGCTCAGCGCGCATATTGATACGGTATTTCCGGCGACGACGCCGTTGAACATCCGGCAGCAGGGTAGCCGGTTGTATGGCCCTGGAGTGTCCGATAACGGTGCGGGCATCGCGGCCCTGCTGGCCGTGGTCAGTGTGCTTGGGAGCGCGCGAATTTCGCACGCACTGCCGTTTGTGTTCATTGGGAACGTCGGGGAAGAAGGCGAAGGCGACCTGCGCGGCATGCGGCACGTTTTCGCGACGCCGCGCTGGCGGGACGCGATTGCCTACAGTGTGATTGTCGATGGGGCCGGAGCGGACACCGTGGTGGCGGAGGCACTGGGCAGCCGCCGCTTCGAGGTGATGGTGCGCGGTCCGGGCGGGCACTCGTGGAGCGACTTTGGCACGCCCAATCCGATAATTGCGCTCGCGCGCGCGATTGAAGTCTTCAGTCAAACGCCGGTGCCAGCCTCTCCGAAAACAACATTTAATGTCGGCGTGATTCGCGGCGGGACGTCCGTGAATTCGATTCCGGAATCCGCCAGTATGCGGGTCGATCTGCGCTCCACGTCGACGGCGGAAATTGATCGGCTGGAGCGAGCGCTGCTCGTCGCGCTGGAGCAGGCGGTCGCAGCGGAAAATCGGGCCGCGGCGCAGCTGGGAGCGCGAAAACCGCTGATGGTGCAGAGCGAAGTGGTGGAGATTGGGAATCGTCCGGCGGGCGAACTGGCGGCGGATGCGCGGCTTCTGAAGGTGATACGCGCCGTGGATACGCAGTTGGGCAATACGGCGCAGGTGCAGCGGGCGTCGACGGATGCCAACATTCCGCTTTCGCTGGGCCGCGAGGCCATCGCGATCGGTGGCGGCGGCTCCGGAGGGGGCGCGCACACGTTGCAAGAATGGTTCGACTGCAATGGACGGGAGCTGGGACTAAGGCGCATTCTGCTTACAATGCTGACACTGTCGGGAGTAGGAGAATGAGGAAGCGGATCGCTCTGATTTTGCTGTTGGGCTTGGCTTCTGGCGCGTTGGCGCAGAGCGGCGTCTCAGCCCAGAGTGCCCAGCCGAGCGCGCAGAAACCGAAAGCGGACCTGATTTTTATCCACGGCAACATCTACACCGGCGTGGTCGATGCGGCGGCTTCGCTCGGGTCGGGCAAGCGCGCAGAAGCGTTGGCGGTGCTTGGCGACCGGATCCTCGCCGTGGGGGCGCGTGACGAGATCATGAAGTTGAAGGGACCGGAGACGAAGATCGTGGATCTGGATGGTCATTTCGTGATGCCCGGATTCAACGACGCTCATATGCATCTGGCCAGCGCTGGTCTTGAGAAGATGAATGTCAATCTGGTTGGCGCCAAGACGCTCGACGAATTCCGAGAACGGTTGCAAGCCAAGGTCGAAGCCGCCGGTCCTGCGGAATGGGTAGTGGGGGAAGGCTGGGACGAGACTCTGTGGCCGGTCAAGGTTCTGCCGACACGCTGGGATCTGGACGAAGTGAGCGGCAACCACCCGGTCTACCTGGAACGTGTCGATGGGCACATTGGCGTGGCGAACACGCGCGCCTTGCAACTCGCCAGCATCACCGTCGCCAGTCGCGATCCGGAGGGTGGAAAAATCGATCGTGATGACTCCGGCACGCCCACCGGCGTTCTGCGCGAGAAAGCGCAAGAGGCGGTGCAGGCAGTGATTCCGAAACCGACGCACGAAAAGCGGCGGCAAGCCATCGAACTGGCTCTGGCGGATCTGGCGAGTCACGGGATCACCTCCGCGCAGGACTACTCGCAGTGGGACGACTTTCAGATTTACGAGGAACTTGAGCACGATGGAAAGCTGACCGCGAGGATTTCAGAGTGGCTGCCTTTCGACGACTCGATGGAAGAACTGAACAAGAAGCGCAACTCGCACCCCGCATCCGACAACATGCTGCACACCGGGATGTTGAAGGGCTTCATGGATGGGTCGCTCGGCTCGAAGACGGCGGCGTTGCTTGAGCCCTACAGCGATGATCCGAAGAACAGCGGTCTGCCGCAATACGAAGCCGCCAAGCTGAATGCGATGACGAAGGAGCGGGTGCTGGCGGGATATCAGATCGGCTTACACGCCATCGGAGACAAAGGTGTGCAGATGGCTCTCGACGCGTTTGCCGAGGCGGAGAAGGCGGCGAAAGATGCCGCGAAAGACGCCAAGGTGAAGGCGGCCGACGGCGGCACTGTCAATGATTACCGGCTTCGTATTGAGCACGCGCAAGTCACCACGCCGCAGCAGATTTTGCGTTTCAAGGAACTGAAGGTGATCGCCTCCATGCAGCCCAGCCACCTGCTCACGGATATGAACTGGGCCGAGTCGCGTCTGGGACCGAAGCGCGCGGAGCATTCCTACGCTTGGGCCGAGTTCCTTCGACGCGGGGTGGTGCTGGCCTTTGGTACGGATTATCCGGTCGAACCGGTTACCCCGTTTCGCGGGCTCTACGCGGCTCTCACTCGTATGAGCGAAGACGGAAAGAAGAGCTACTATCCCGCGCAGAAACTGAACATCGAGCAGGCGATCGCGTCCTACACGACGGGCGCGGCGTTTGCCGAGTTTGCTGAAAACCAAAAAGGCAAGCTGGAGCCGGGGATGCTGGCTGACTTTGTTGTTCTTGATCAGGACATTACGGCGGCGCTGCCGCCGAAAATTCTGGGGACGAAAGTTCTGCGGACGGTGGTCGGTGGCAAGACGGTCTACGAAGCGAAATAATAAATGAGGGCGAGCCTCCGCAAAATTGGCATTGTACTGATTATTCTTGCCATCTTCGGGATCGGTAGCGGTATAGCATGGCGATAAGAGCGGGAACGCGCGTTCATGATCGGCGCCCCGCTGGCATTGTCCCGGCTTTGATTTTCCTTCCTGCCGTGACGTTCCTGATCGTTTTCCTCGTGTGGAAATCATCACTTCCGACATGTTCGATCATCACTGCATAACCGCGGACGGTGTGAGATTCGTATCAGGTCATCGCTTTAGCGATGACGCCAACGCACTCAAGAGGAGTGCGCCTTCAGGCGCTGGGGTTGAAATGCCAATTCCCATTCGCAATGCCGATCGATCGCATGTCATCGCCAGCGAGCGTACGTTCTTCGTGACTTCCTCGACTTGGGGGAGGTGCGGGCTTCTGCAATCCACTCGCGCGGCCGGGCTATTGATCGACGTCCTCTATCATTATCGCGAACAGCGGAAATATTTTCTCCACGAATTTGTAATCATGCCTGACCACTTCCATGTGCTGATCACGCTGGGCGCGGAGATGACCGTGGAGAAGGCGGTTCAGTTTATTAAAGGCGGTTTTTCGTTTCGGGCGGGACGCGAACTTGGGTTCCGCGCTCCGGTTTGGCAGAAGGGATTTTCGGAAATCCGTGTCAACGAGAGGGAAGGCTTTCTTGAAAATCGTTGAATATATTCATGCCAATCCAGAGAAGGGCTTCCTAGCGACGGCAGGCGCAGATTATCCGTACTCGTCGGCGCATTCAGGATTTGAGCTGGACGCGCCGCCGCAGCGCCTGAAGGCGCTTATCGAGGGTGCTGCTTTCGGCATCGCTAAAGCGATGCCCTGATACGAATCGCGCGATTCCCTGATGCGAATCGCGGGATGCCTGCAGCGCCTGAAGGCGCTTCCGGAGGGTGCTGCTTTTGGCATCGCTAAAGCGATGCCCTGATACGAATCGTCACCCGTTGGCGCGAATTGGTAACGCGAACTGGGTTTTCTGCGTCTAATGATCTGACGACCTTCAGCCCGACCCCTGCCAGTGTCGAAGGTATAATAAAAGATTAGGTAGTTTCAGGAGGAAAGAAATGGATTCGCGCGAAAGCGCTTTTTGGGCTCGTCTCAAGGCCAATCGTTGGGCCTATACGTTTACGATTCTGGCGACGCTCACCGTTGGAATTCTGATTGGCACGGTTGTCTCCTCTGGAGTGAAAGGCAAAGAGGGGCAGAAATCGTCGGATGCGACTCCGCTCACGATTCCCGCTCCGCAACAACTCTCGAACGCTTTCTCCCAGATTTCCAAGCAGCTTGAGCCGAGCGTGGTAAATATCAATACCGAGTCGACCATCAAGAACCCTCACCGGCGGCGCTCCATCCGTCCCGATCCGGACCAGGATCAGGGCAACGGCGATGAAGACACTCCGTTCCAGGATTTTTTTGATAAGTTCTTCGGAGGCCCGGGTGGCCAGGGCGGCCCCGAAGCGGGCACCATCCGCCAACGCTCACTCGGTTCCGGAGTGATTGTGGATTCCAAGGGCTACATCGTCACCAACCGCCACGTGGTCGAGAAGGCAGATCGCATCCGTGTAAAATTGATGGACGAAAACCCGGCCACGCCCGGCCATGACGCCAAGTTGATTGGTATGGACCAGGAAACCGACCTGGCGGTGATCAAGATTGAAGTGGACCGTCCGCTGCCGGCGGCAAAGCTCGGCAATTCTGACGGCATGGAAGTTGGCGACTGGGTGCTGGCCATTGGCAGTCCCTTCGGACTGCAGGAAACTGTGACCGCGGGCATTGTGTCGGCGAAGGGGCGAAATATCGTTCCCAACCGCCAGTTCCAGTCCTTTATTCAAACCGACGCCGCGATTAATCCGGGCAATTCCGGGGGGCCGCTGGTGAATATGGCGAGCGAGGTCGTCGGCATCAATACCGCCATCCTGACGGAGACGAGTTCGTACGCGGGCGTCGGATTTGCGATGCCCTCGAACACGGTGGCGCAAGTCTACAACCAGTTGATCGGGCCGGAACACCGGGTTTCGCGCGGATCCATCGGCATTGAGTTCTCGGCGCAACCGAATCCGGCGATCGCGCGCATTTACGGATCGGGCGTGACGGTGTCGAACGTGGTATCGGGCAGCCCGGCCGACCAGGCGGGCCTGAAGATCGGCGACACGATCACATCCGTGGATGGCAAGGACGTGAAGAGCGGCGACGATCTGGTGGCGGACATTGCTTCCCGCAAGCCCGGCTCGAAAGCCAAGCTTGCCTTCGTGCGCAACGGCAAGAGGCAAGACGCGACGGTGACCATTGCGGATCGCTCGAAGCTGTTTGCTTCCCGTCTGGGCGAAGAGGACGAAAACCAGAGCGAAGAGTCGCCGAAGGCCAGCAAGTTCGGGATTACGGTTCGCGGCATCACTTCCGATCTGGCTGATCGCCTGAGCATTCCCGCGGGCAAGGGCGTGGTGGTGCAGGACGTGAAGCAGGGATCGTTCGCCGAGGACCTCGGTCTGAATCGCGGCGACGTGATCCTGGAAGTGAACAAACAGCCCGTTAACAGTCCGGACGACTTTACGAAGATCGAGTCGTCGCTGAAGAGTGGGCAGGATGTGGTGTTCCTCGTGCGTCCGCGAGGCGCGCGGGCCCAGGATGGAACGATATTCCTGGCAGGTACACTTCCGTAACTGGTAAGCAGACCGGCGAGACTGGCGCTCTGTCCCTATTTCGGGGACCATAAGGGTGGGCGGTCTCGCCGGTTTTTTGTTGGAGGCAGTCGTTGGTCGATGGTCGTTAGTCGTTCGGGCTGCATCATTCATTTGAAGTCTGCGAACGACCAACGACCAGCGACTAACGACTGATTCTGATGGCGAGTCGCGAATAGTCGAAACCTCTGGACATGTTACGGTCTGATCAAATTCGGAGTTGGCAACGAGTAGGGCTTTGCGGCCTGCTTTGCGTGGCCGTGCATGGGTTCGCCATCGCGGATACGCCGACTCCGCCAACGAAACCAGCGCAGGCTTCCGCGACACCAGCGGCGAAAGCAACGCATCACACCAGCGGACATGTGGCCAGCAAGCGCACCTCAGGTCAGGCTTCCTCTCAGAAGAGCAAGAACTCCCACGGCAAAAAGGGCTCCAAATACGGGTCCAAGTACAGTTCGAAGAAGCGCGGCCAGCAGGCGATTGACTCGGGTCGCGCCCGGCAAATTCAGACAGCGCTCATCCGCGAGCACTATATGCAGGGCGAGCCTTCGGGATCGTGGGACAGTTCCACGCAGGCGGCGATGAAGCGTTATCAGGCAGATCAGGGATGGCAGTCGAAGCAGATTCCAGATTCGCGAGCGCTGATCAAACTCGGATTAGGGCCGAGCCACGATCATCTGCTCAATCCGGAGAGCGCGATGACTAGCGCGCCGGGCGATCCGAAGGCCGCGGTCAAGCCGGCCACGCCAGAGAACAACCTTCCCCACTAGCGGGCACTCGCGCGTCCAATTCTCGCTGGAACCTATCTCAGGGATGCCGGTGCTGCGGTTGCTGGTGAAACGGGGATTTTACGCCAACTGTGAAGCAGGTCGAAATCCACCCGCGAGAAGGACTTGTACTTACATTTTTCCTTCGCGAATAGTTCCGTCTGTGTTTATTACGTATAGCTTCTTCCTCATTGTGCCGACGTATTCCGGCTGTGGCGGCTGCCTCGTTAAGACGTAGAATACATCCGTGTCTTCAGGAACGTCGCTCAAAACGTGCGTGTGAAATCCTGCGACGGGAGTGGAGCCTTTTGCGGATGAGCTTGGATCGTTTTCGAGAATGGTTTTGTGGAGTTGGCGTTTCTCGACGATAGCAATTCCATCTGTCGTGATGCGATAGCGAGCATCGCCTCCGAGCGGATAAACTCCATCTTTGGTTTGAGCAGGCACAACGTAAACATAGAGTTGATCCGACGGCGCAGGCAACACGGCCACGTTGTACGAGTGTTTTTGTCCCTGAAAGTCATGGAGCGCCGTGTCGGATGGCCTTTGCAGCCGCGAGATAGAAGGACGTATCCTCTTGCGGCGGATCGAGTTTCTTGACCGTGAACTCCCGAGGATTTGCGGCTTGAGTTGCTTCGTAGGCCACTATGAATTTGTCACGCGAATCATTGAGACGTCCAAACGCGACCTTCCATCCTGTATCTGATTTGTGTGCGATGTAGCGGCCGAGAGCTTGAGTGGAAGGGTTGATCGCTTGCACGGCGTCGGTGGCGTGCCATGCAGCCTGATCATATTCATAGAGCGCCCGTCCCCGAGCGGTTACATCCGGCATTACAGGATTTGGCTCCAGTTCCTCCTTCTTCTTGGCAAAGGAAACAAGGGTCAGAAACAGAACGAAGCTGACGCCGACAAGTCGCTTTGGCATGAGACGCACCTCAACCGCAAGAGCGATTGTATTCCGAAGAACCAATGGCGAGTCTCTGACGACCCGCCGTTTGGATTGTTGTCGTAATTAGCGATTTCACTAATGACCGTACTGTTAGTGCAAAGGCGAAATTTCAACAATTAAGGCGTTCCCTAGTCCAGCACGGGCCGCGGGCAGTAAGGTATCGGAATCCCCTTGACGATCGCCCCCGGGTTTCCTTCCACTAGAGCCTCCGCGTACTCGGCTCCCACAATCTTTGCGGCCACGGCGCGAGCGGCGGAAAGATTCGGGATGCGGCGTTTTGTGTCGTGCGCGTCGGAGGCGAGGATGTGGACGGCGGAGCGGTCGAGCAGCCAGCGGGCGACGAGTTCGGGGCGCTCTCCCCAGAACCCCGTCAGCGCCGACGCCGTAACCTGCATCAGACAGCCCTGCTCCGCCCACTCCAAGACGCGCTGCGGCGTTTGCTGCAGGATAGGGTTCCGTTCAGGATGGGTCAGGATGGGCGTAAGCCCGCGATCTCCCAGGCGGAAGAAACAGTTCTCAAGCTGGGTCGGGATACTGAAGTTGCTGAGTTCAATCAGCAGATAGTTGGTTTCGCCAATCGTGTAGGTGTGGGGCTGCTCGAGGACTCGTTCCAGATTCTCGAAGGAAAGATGAAAATCGCAGCCTAAAGTTAGTCGCAATGGCGGCGCGGGATCGAGCTTCTCCTCGATCTTTTCCTCGATCTTTTCTTCGATCTTCTCCTCTATCTTCTCCCGCAGCTGGCCGAGAAGTCCGGAGAGGTAGGCGCGATCGTAGGCGTAACGATCGTTGGCGTGCGGGGTGGCGACGGCGTGAGTAATTCCGTCAGCCGCCGCCATGCGGCACATTTCGACGGCTACATCCCAGGACTTGGGGCCGTCGTCGACCTCGGGCAGAAGGTGGCAGTGGATGTCGATCACGACA
>Ga0193751_1002993_pt1 | contig 10077 bp, 6 predicted proteins | sample L1c2metaG_FD_143050 | JGI IMG/M metagenome (GOLD analysis project Ga0193751, IMG submission 143050) | Soil microbial communities from a riparian zone of the East river system, Colorado, United States - L1c2 | ecosystem: Environmental > Terrestrial > Soil > Riparian zone | place: USA: East River...
GCGAATATATCGCGGATTAGCACCGGGGCCACCGCGATGATGGCAATGGGGGACATGCTGAGCTACGTCCCTGGCGCGCGCAATTTCCACTTCTGGCCGCTGGACGTCGCTGCAATGCGCTATGTCGGCACGCGCTGGTCAAAAGGTCAAAAGCTTCGCGTCGCTCACGCCCCCAACCATCCGCATTTTAAGGGTACGCGTCATCTGGTCGGCGCGATCGAGCGACTACAGGGCGAAGGCAGGGCGATAGAGCTCATGCGCGTCCAGGGAGTGTCGAACAACGAGGTGATCAAGCTATTTGAGTCGTGCGATCTGGTCGCCGACCAGTTCATCGCCGGCTTTCATGGCTACACCGCGCTCGAGGCGATGGCGGTGGGCAAGCCGGTGCTGTGCTATCTGCGCGACCCGTCAATGGCCATCGACCCGGCCGCCTGCCCAATGATCAACACCTGGCCCGATACGATTTACCAGACGTTACGCGATTGTCTCGACGGCCGCTTCGACCTTGTCGAGCTTGGCCAACGTAGTCGCGCTTATGTCGAGCATTACTACAGTCTCGAAGCGGTTGCGTTACGCTTGGGAGCACTTTACCTGGAGACTGCGGGTTTCCCCGAGCGCATCAAGCTGCGTATGTGCAAGCGCATGGCACTGCTTGAGGCAGGGCTTACCCCGGTCCTACTCGGACCGCTGCCGGTGTCATGGGAAAGCGTCGCCAAGATCGACGCGAGAGTGGACCAGGTCGCGTGATGTCAGCGGTGGGACCGGACGGTGTGGATGTCCTCTCAGGGGGGCGGCAGTGGCTGCTCGAGTTCGAACGCGAGCATGGCCGCCGGCTGCGTGTCCTGCATATCGGTAACATCGCCAACAACGCCTACAACAATGCGAAGATTCAGCGCGACCGCGGTATCGATGCCGATGTGCTGTCGTTCGACTACTACCACATCATGGCCTGCCCGGAATGGGAAGATTCCGGGTTTTCCGGAGATGTCGGCGACCCGCTTTTCCCGAATTGGTGGGCGGCCGACCTGAAGGGGTACCGTCGGCCGCGGTGGTTTGTTGCTGGCCCGCTGGATGCTTGCATCCGCTATTTGCTCGCAAGCCTGGCGGGCAAGAAAAGCGCGAATTGGTTCTGGCGCGCCCTGAATTTCGAGCGGTGGGCATTGTCTCAACGCGGCCGGCGCCGCAGGTGGCTCGACGTGTTCATGCGTCTGCTTACCGGTCGTATCATCACCTATCCCGGCACTCCTGCCAATGCCCTGGTATTGACCATCGCCGGCAAGGTACTTAGGAAGTCGGGCAATCGCCTGCCACTTCGGTACGGGCGCCTCGTGCGCTGGCTTCGCTGGCTCGGCAGGCGGTGGCTTCGCTTCGGACGCACGGCTTTCACCTCCGAAGATGCGCCCCGTCACCTGCGCCTGATGCGGCATGCGATGTCTCGCGCTCGGGCGCGGGGCGAGCGCCTTCTGAAGGAAATCGGCCGCGATGATTTCGCGACCGACCTCGACTTCTTCTTCATCTGGTGGTGGCACCCGTACCTATCGAAGCTGCTTCGCGAATATGATGTGATCCAGGCTTACGCGACCTACACGGCAATGCCATTCATTCTTGGCTCGATACCTTATGTGGCCTATGAACACGGCACTATTCGAACAATCCCTTTCGTGCCGACCCGTGAAGGGCGCATGTGTATGGCGAGCTATCGTGCGGCCGCCGCGGTTCTAGTGACCAATCTCGATAACCTCGACGCTGCCGAGCGGATGCAGCTCGACCCGCGACGGATTATCTGTCTGCCGCACGCTTTCGACAGCGATAAATTGGAGCGCTTTGCGGCAAGCGTGAACCTGCCGCGTCCTGGGGTAGATAAGGTGCCGACTTTTGTGACGCCTGCGCGGCAGCATTGGGTCGATCAGGATCCTGGGTGGGCGAAGGGGAACGACCGGGTGTTCGCCGCGCTGCGCCTGCTCAAAGATGCCGGCCGATACTGTGTGCTCCGCGCAGTTGCGTGGGGTAACGATGTCGAGGCCAGCCGGAGAAGAATTTCCGAACTCGGCATCGAGGACATGGTCGAGTGGTTGCCGACCATGAAAAAGCATCAGCTATGGCTAGAATACCTGAGCGCCCATGCGGTCATCGACCAGTTCGTCGTTCCCGCGTTCGGCGGCATCACCTTCGAGGGGATGATGTTTGCACGCCGGGTCATCACCTATGTCGATATTGCTCGAGCGGAACAGTTCTTCGGCGTCGCCCCGCCGTTGTTCAACTGTTGCACGGCCGAAGAAATCGCGTGCGCGATGGCACGTGTCATAGACGATCCCGCCGATAGCCTTGGCAACGGGCGCGCTTGCCAGGAATGGATGCAGCGTTATCATTCGGCGGATCGGATTGTAGCGTTGCAAATTGACATTTACCGCCGATTGGTCGCTCAGAAAGGAGCGGCGGCAAGGAAGCCGGCAGCCGATGTCGAACGAAGCTCGCCGGTCGACGAGGTCGGATCTCCCGACGTGGCGCGGATGCTGGGTTGGCTGCGGTTAATACAGCCCTTTTATGTGTCGCGCCCGTGGATACGTCGGACCACCGGCGATGAAATCGTCATGCTAGTCGTCTCGGCATTGCGCATTGACCCTCGTGTCGAGCGGGAAGCGCGAGTTCTTGCGGCAACTGGCTGGCGCGTGCGAGTCATCGCGCCAGACATATCCGTTCCCCCTCACGCAGAGAGCCCGATCGATTGGGGCCCGAACGTCTCGTTCGACTTGTTATCATCCGCGGCGTCCGAATACATCCTCAAAGCGCCCGGGCTTGCCGGCGAAGCTATGTACCAACACGCGGTAGAAATCGCGCCATTTGCGTTCCATTGCCATGATTTGAACACCGCGCTGATTGGCCTGCGAGCGGCGTGGCGCGTCGGCGCGCGTCTGGTTTGCGATTTTCACGAATGGTCATCAGAGAATGTCACCTGGAACGATGACCGGCGATGCTGGGAGCCCCATTCACCGATGCAGCGGCTGTTATTTCGCGCCGCTGAGAAACGCGCGATCCGGCTCGCCGATGCAGTAATCACGGTGAACCACTCTATCGCGGAGCAGCTGGAAGCGCTGGGGAGGGGGCCAGCCGGTCGGGTGAAAGTCATCCGTAATATCCCGAGCCTCGACGCCGTACCGACTCGGGTATATCCGCCGCTCAAGCGGCAGCTGAATCTGCCCGACGATGCTTTCGTGGTGTTATATCAGGGCGGAACTGGACCGACCCGGCTGCTGGAGCCGATCATTGAGGCGCTGGCTATGGCGCCCGAGGTCATACTGGTGATCCGGGGGCCCTCGCTTGACCTGTTCGGAGCTGGCTATAAGGCGCTCGCTGATAAAATCGGTGCCGGAGCGCGCCTAGTGCTGAGGGACCCGGTGCCCTCACGCGACGTCGTCGCGGCAGCGCGCGGGGCAGATGCCGGAGTGTGGACTCTGCCAAACCTCAGCCTGAATTTCTACTATGCGCTGCCGAACAAGGTGTTCGAATATCTTGCCGCCGATATGCCGATCCTGGTCGCGAACTACCCCGAGCCGGCTCGGCTGGTGCAGGACAACAACGTCGGTCTAGTCTTCGATCCGACTGATCCTGTCTCAATCGCAGCGCAGATGCGTCGGCTGGCACGGGACCCCGCTCTCGCCGAGCAGATGCGGACAGCTATTCCTAAGTTCCTCCGCGGGATAGACGCGGCGGGCGAGTGGCACCGGTTAGCGGAGCTCTATCAACAGCTTCGTGTCACGCAGGATCGCGTCCTTGAGCCCGCGTAAACCGCGCTCGATTGTGAACTAAATAGGTGCCATGATGAGGGTGTTGCACGCGCCGCTCAATATTGGCAATCAGCCGTGGGTGTTGTCCCGGCACGAGCGGATGCAGGGCGTCGAAAGCGATCTGATCGTCACCTCCACCTCGTTCGGCTATTCGGCCGATTCGATCGTCGGCTCACTCGGATCGGGTACCGACGAGAAACTACGCCAGACATTGATCGCGGGCCTCCGCACCCCGCTCGATTATGACGTGATTCACTATTATTTCGGCCGATCGCTGGTTTATTGGGACGATTACGGTCCTGCCAACCCACTGTCGTTCCTCGATCTCGAAATCGCCAAGCGCATGGGGCGACCGATCATCTTTACGTTGCAGGGCTGCGACGTGCGCCTTGCAGGGGAATCGACTGCACGAAATCGCTTCACCCCGTGTCGGCAGGGCGCTTGCACCTCGTTCGAGAGTTGCCTTTCGACCTATGACAATCAACGACGGGAATTGATCAGCAGAATACTGCCGAGGGCCGATCGCCGGTTCTTTCTCAATCCCGAATTGGGTCATTTTTTGCACGAGGCTGAGTTCCTGCCGTACAGCAGTGTCGAGATTGATGATCTCACCGTGGTGCCGCCTACCTTGGGCCGACCGCCGAAGATTCTCCACGCGCCGAGCGACGGCCCAATTAAAGGGACCCCGGCGATTCTCGAAGCCCTCGAAAAACTAAAGAGTGACTATACCTTCGAATTGGTGCTGATCCAGGGGATGAGTCATCAGGAAGCACTGGTGGCATATCGCGACGCGGATCTTGTGATCGACCAAGTTCTCACCGGCTGGTATGGCGGGTTTGCGGTCGAGGCGATGGCGATGGGGAAGCCGGTGCTTTGCTACCTGCGCGAAGAGGATTTCACGTTCGTATCGCGAGAGATGATTGCCGATTGTCCGGTTGGCAACATCCGGCCTGATCACCTCGTCGATGACATCGCCGCCGTGCTCGATCGCCGGGCCGAGTGGACCGATTGGTCGAGGCGCTCGCGGGCCTATGTCGAGAAGTGGCACAATCCGGACATCATCGCAGCGGCGATGATCGACATTTACCGCGACCCCTCGGCACCGCTCAATCTATTGGATCGAGTACGCCGGCATGTCGCTGCATCCTCTGCGAGAGAAGATCGGTCATGTGCGGAATAGCGGGCATCCTGCATTTCGGCCGCCGGCCGGACGCGGGGGAAAGAGTGCGGCGCATGGCGGATGCTATCCGGCATCGCGGGCCCGACGATGATGGGTTCTGGGTCGACCGGGACATCGCCCTTGGGTTTCGCCGGCTGGCGATCGTCGATCTAAATGGCGGCGCCCAGCCGATGACCAACGAGGATGGCACGGTCTGGATCGTCTATAACGGCGAGATATACAACCACGTCGAGCTACGCCGTGAGCTTGAGGCTTGCGGTCACCGCTTCCGCAGCGATCATTCCGACACCGAAGTGCTGGTCCATGGGTGGGAGCAATGGCGAGAGCGCCTGCCCGAGCGGCTCAACGGAATGTTCGCCTTCGCGGTGTGGGACCAGCGCGAGCGCAGTCTGCTGCTGGCGCGCGACCGGTTGGGCATCAAACCGCTCTATCTCGCGACCAGCAGCGACGGCGCGGTAGCCTTCGGCTCGGAAGTGCGGGCGCTGCATGCCAGCGGGCTCGTCGACATCGAGGCCGATCCTGCGGGAGTGGTCGAGTATTTCAGTCTGATGAACCTGTGGCACGGTCGCACCCCGTTTCGCGGCGTCACGATGCTGGCGCCGGGGTCATGGGAGACGATCGCGCCGGAGCGCCGGCGCCAGAGCAAGTTCTGGGACTTCCAGTTCACCCGCGAGCGTCCGCCGCGGCGGGGGTTGTGGAACCTGCCGTTCCTGCAGCGACGTGATGACCCCGTCAAGGGGGCGGACATCTTTCGTGAAGTCCTCCTCGGCGCGATGCGGCGGCAGGTAGCGGCCGATGTGCCGGTGATGACCTATCTGTCAGGGGGGATCGACAGCTCGTCGCTGACCGCGGCAGCGCATGCGCTCGACTCGAACGTGCGTGCTTATTCCTGCATCTTCGATCTCACCGGGGTCGGCGACGACCGGCAGCTCGATGAGCGTGAGTATTCGCGCGCCGTGGCTGCGGCGCTCGATATTGAACGGGTCGAGTTCGAGGTGCCGCAAGACGCCTTGACGCGGACGCTTGACGCGACGATCCATGCGCTCGAATACCCGCGCATGGGCATGGCCTACGTCAATTACCTGATCGCCGGGCGCGTCGCCACCGATGCCAAAGTGGTGCTGTCGGGCATGGGCGGCGATGAGATGACCGGCGGCTATGTTGGGCGTTACGCGCTCGTGCCACGGGACGCCGCGACCGCCGATCCCTTCGCCGTCTACCGGGGGATATTGAATTTTCCGATTCCCGCAAACGAACTTGCGACGGCATTCGCGCCCGAATTCCTTCGCGGTGCCGGCGGCTTCGATCCGGAGGCCGCCGTCCGGGACGTGATCGCCGCGGCGCCGTCGCGTGATCCATGGGACGTGCTGATGTATGTCGACGCCACGACATACCTGCACGGCCTGCTCGTGTTGGAGGATAAGCTGTCGATGGCCCATTCGCTCGAGACGCGCGTGCCGCTTCTCGACAACGAGGTGATCGATCACCTGCTGCGCGTGCCCTGGGCTTGGCTGTCGGATGGCGATACCGGCAAGATCTTGTTCCGCGAGGCCGTGCGGCCGTGGTTGCCCGCGGCGATCTACCGCAAGCCCAAGATGGGGTTCGGGCCCCCCGACGCTTCATGGTATCGCGGCCGGCTGCGCAGCTGGATCGAAATGCAGTGCGCCTCCCTGGCCCAGCGCGGCGTACTTCAGCCGGCCTATATCCGCCGGAAGCTTGACGAGCACTTTGAAGGAGCCGCCAATCACGTTGGGCTCATCTGGTGCTTATTGAGCTTTGAGAGCTGGTGTCGTCAGACCGGCGTGTTTGGCGGCGTTTTGGCCTTCGCACCTTTACATGTCTGAGCTGAGAAAGAATCGAAACGAGGACATATCATGCATAGATTGCAGCCAATTCCGTTCCGGCCCGCGGCGGCCCGGGGACGGGAATTGGAGCTCGTCGCCTTTGAGGTTGATGGCGACCATATCATCGAAGGGGTGCTTCGCGTCCCGGAAAGCAATTTGTGGTACCCAATCCTGCGCGGCGTGCCGTCATTTCTGGCGGGCCCGATTGGGCCAGATTTGCACGAATTCTGCGAGCGGCACGGCCTCAAGCTCCCCGAAAGCGGAATTGCCACCACCGCCGCGCAACAGGCCAAAACGACCGAGACGTTCTCCGACAAGTGGCGCCGCTTCAAGACCTATGGTCTCGAACCCGCGCACGACGAATTTCTCTTCGACTGGTATACAAAAAAATTAGGCGTACCCGATCGCGAGGCCCTCATCTCGTTTTATGCTAGACGCGAGCTGGTCCTCGAGGTCGGCTCCGGTTCGGGATTCAATAGCCGGTTCATCGCCAAAAATTGCGGCGGTGAACTCTTCGCACTCGACATCTCGGAAGCAGCCTTCACCACCTTCGAGAATACCCGCGATCAGCCGAACTGCACCGTCGTTCAGGCCGACCTTATGGAAGCGCCGTTCGCCGATGACAGTTTTGATCTGATCATCGCCGACGGCGTATTGCATCACACCCCGGATACTCGGGCGGCGGTGCGCGCGCTCTATCGCAAGGTCAAGCCTGGCGGCCAGTTTTTCTTTTACGTCTATCGGAAAATGGGCGCGGCGCGGCAGTTCTGCGATCGGCATATTCGTGAGCAGTTCACACAGCTTGCCCTAGATGAGTGTTATGCCGCGTGCGAGCCGCTGACCGAATTGGGTCGGGAGCTCCATCGCCTCGACGCGACGATCACGCTGACCAACCCTATCGAGGTGCTTGGCATTCCGGCCGGCACGCATAATCTGCAACGCTTGATCTACTATGGCTTCGTGAAGTGCTTTTGGAATGATTGTTTTGATTTCGAGACTAACAACATGGTCAACTTTGATTGGTATCATCCTCATGACGCATGGCAGCATACCGACGAGGAAATCGTCGACTGGCTGAAGGAATTGGGGGTCGAGCGCTACCAGTTCAACGATTCCAACCCGAACGGAATTTCGGTGTTGTTGACCAAGCCGGAGGCATAAGGCAAGTGCGGGTACTTGTGACGGGGGCGACTGGTTTCATCTGTGCCCCGATATTGCGAGCGTTGGCGAGCCAAGGCCATGAGACGATCGCCGTCGTTCGCACCGCTGCTGCCACGGTCGAGGCCGCAAGGACCATCGTTTGGGATTTTGAGCACCAGCGCCGGCCAGAATCACTCCCGCGCGACGTCGACGCGATCGTGCATGGCGCGCAGTCCCGCAATTATCGCACGTTTCCGGGCGATTGCGGTTCGATGTTCCGAGTCAATGTCGGTGGCACCTGGTCGCTGCTCGATTACGCCGCTGAAACCGGTGTAGGGCGGTTCTGCTTATTGTCAAGCGGGACCGTCTACGAGCCCTATCGCGGCCCTCTTGTGGAAGACAGTGCAGTCGAACCGACGAGCTTTCTGGGCGCGACGAAGCTCGCCGCCGAGGTGGTGGCTCGCCCTTATCAGAAGCTCTTTGCGCTGGCAGTGCTGCGTCTTTTCGCACCCTATGGCCCGGGCCAGCAGTCGCGTCTGGTGCCTGACATCATCGAGCGGGTTCGCACGGGCAGGGCAGTGCAGCTTGCTGCTGACGCAGCCGGCCTCTGGCTGACGCCGACTTATGTCGACGACATCGCCTGCATTGTCGCCACCGCCGTTACCGAGGCGTGGACCGGCACGATCAATGTGGCGTCACCAAAAGTCGTCAGCCTGCGTCAACTGGCCGAGATGATCGGTGCGCTCTCCGGGCGACGTCCGGTGTTTGAGGTAACCGAGCGTGAGCCGTTGCGCATTGTGCCGGTTCTGGAGCGTCTCGGCGTCCGGTACGATATCGGCCGATTTCGACCGTTGGAGCGAGCCTTACACGGAATGATTGCGACCGAGCGCGGCTGAGTCTGCTCTCCTCTAGTGGGCCTCGCCGCCACCACCCGCCTTCCTGTGTGATCGGTGTGATCGGTTGACGCTACTCCCTGATCCGTTTAGATTAGCGCAGCGTTCACAAAACGAACGCACCATGGATAGCATCGTGGCGGATGGGTAAGGAAGCGTCACCGTGAGCGGCTCGAGCCAGGAAACCGGTAATCCTGCCGTTGTATTAGAGGTGCTGAGTCAAGTCGAGCGCGATAGCGCGACGACTCAGCGCAAGCTCGCCGGCGAACTCGGTATCGCCCTGGGGCTCGCTAATGCATATCTCCGGCGCTGTGTCCGCAAGGGCCTCATAAAGATGAGCCAGGCGCCGCTGAATCGATACGCGTATTATCTGACACCGCAGGGTTTTGCGGAAAAGAGCCGACTGACCGCAGAATACCTGAATGTCTCACTAGATTTCTTTCGCCGGGCGCGGACCGATTGCGCGACGCTGTGTTGCGAATGCGCAGAACGCGGTTGGCGGAAGGTTGCGCTCTACGGGGCCGGCGACCTCGCCGAGATCGCCGTGTTGAGTGCCGGCGAGTCCCCAATCGAGGTGGTCTGTGTCATCGATCCGGCCGAAGCTGGCAGCCGCTGCGCCGGTTTGCCGGTTGTGGCCGCCCTTGTCGAGGCGCAGCATTGTGCCGAGACCGGTGGCCTCGATGGCGTGATCGTGACCGACACGCGGGCGCCCCAAAGCTGTTTCGATAGATTGATCGCGAGCGTGGCCGAGCACGGCCTCGCGCCGAGCCGCGTCGTAGCCCCGAAGCTGCTCGGCATTTCGCTTGGCCCAATCTCTCAGCGGGCTGAGGCAGTGCCGTGATCCTGGTATGCCGTCTACACGCGCCCGCAATCCGAGGCCAAGGCATTAGCGAATCTATTCGCGACCAGGATCGTGTCGTCATGTTGCTTGATTTGCTCGGACGCCCAGTGCGCGCGCGATTGACCGCCGCTGCGTCGAAAGCCGCGTGAAGCGCCATCACCTGTTGATTGAAATATCGGGCGCCGCGGTTTGCTGATTTTTTGCAAGCAGTCCCGGTAGCCATGACTATAGCAACACGATGGAGGGTATGGCGGAACCCGAGCCGACTGCTCCCTCGCCGAGCCGGCGCGAGAGCGAACTGGCCGCTGCGCTGAAGCTTCGGCTCGGTGCTAAAGGCGCGATCCGGGAATTGCTTGGGGTCAACGATCACCTTGACCCGAACGGCAACATCGTC
>Ga0193751_1002995_pt1 | contig 10073 bp, 9 predicted proteins | sample L1c2metaG_FD_143050 | JGI IMG/M metagenome (GOLD analysis project Ga0193751, IMG submission 143050) | Soil microbial communities from a riparian zone of the East river system, Colorado, United States - L1c2 | ecosystem: Environmental > Terrestrial > Soil > Riparian zone | place: USA: East River...
GCGGGAAAAATCAGAACTCCTGTTACGAAAACTGTTGCCTTTAGCGATGCTACCAGTGCGCTCTCGGAGATGGAAAAGGGTGAACTACCAGGCAAGATCGTTATCAGGGGCGTCTGAGTAATCGACATGGACCGGGGCATTGCCCGCTGATCGATCGCTGCGACCTGCACGGGAATTTTAAACGCATCCTGAGTGTCTTACCTCAAAAGCACAAACCAACTGTGAATATGTTCGGCATAACGACGGCAATTTAAACAGACATCAATTGTTTAGAGATGGAGAAGAATTTTGATGCAATACAAAACACTTGGAAATACGGGCTTACTGGTCTCGCGGATCTGTTTGGGCACCATGACGTTTTCGAATGGTGCCGATTTCTGGAAGCACATTGGGACGGTCGACCAAGCCGGAGCAGACGCGATGATCAAGGCTTCGGTAGAGGCTGGGATGAACTTTATAGATACTGCTAATGTGTATGCATTTGGTCAAGCGGAGAGTACCTTGGGGCAGTCGCTGAAGAATCTGTCGATTGCGCGAAAAGACCTGGTAATTGCAACGAATTTCTCCGCCCGGGAGGGTCAGGGACCAAATAATGTTGGAGCGTCGCGCTTGCACATCATGAATGCCGTCGATGCGAGCCTGCGTCGGCTGCAGACGGACTATATCGATGTTTACCAGCTTCATGGGACCGATCTGGTCACGCCAATTGAGGAGACACTACGCGCATTGGATACTTTAGTTATTCAAGGAAAGGTGCGGTATATCGGGGTGTCCAATATGCACGCGTGGCGCATTATGCAGGCGCTCGGCGTGTCAGAGTCGAAGAATTTGGCAAGATTTGACACTCTGCAAGCCTATTACTCAATTGCTAGTCGCGAGCTGGAGCGGGAGATTGTGCCGTTGTTGGAGAATCAGAAGATGGGATTACTGGTGTTTAGTCCGCCGGCTGGTGGACTGCTGTCGGGCAAGTTCTCGAGGGAGAGGCAGAACCCCGAGAATTCGCGGCGCTCGGTCTCGGAGTTCCCTCTGGTGGATAAAGGGCGTACATGGAAGATTTTGGAGGCTGTGACTCCGATTGCGAGAGAGCGGAGTGTCTCGGCTGCCACGATCTGTTTGGCTTGGCTGCTGGCCAAGCCGGTGGTAACGTCGGTGATCATTGGGGCAAAGCGAATGGATCAATTGCGGGAGAACTTGGCTGCTGCGGAGTTTGTGCTCAGTGCCGACGAGATGAAGAAATTGGATGAGGTCAGCTCAATTCCACAGGAGTATCTCGATTGGGTAGTGTCGTTTGCCAGCCAGAACCGACTTGAAGTGGCCCCATATTCGTAAAGCCTGAATTCCGGTGGTCCGTCAAATGTCGATCGCGATTGAAGCTAGGTTTGATAGCAGAGGCGTGATTCGCTTCTCAAGCCACCCCAGAAGCGAGACAATGGAAGCCGATGCGACTAAAGATTCTTCAAGCAGGCGAAGCTGTCTTGCGCGGCCTAGCGCGCCCACTCACACGCGAAGAAATCCTTAGCGACGAGATACGCAGGCTCATTGGGGATATGCTCGATACGATGCGCGACGCTCCAGGTGTCGGTTTGGCGGCACCGCAGGTTGGACTACCGCTGCAACTGGCGGTTGTCGAAGACCGAGAAGAACTGCTGAACACCCTGCCCGCAGAAGAGCTTGCGGAAAAGGAGCGCGTGCCGGTCCCTTTCCACGCCATGATCAATCCCAAAATCACAACCATTGAGAACGAAACCGTCGATTTCTACGAAGGTTGTCTGAGTTTGGCCGGATTTTCGGCCGTGGTGACGAGACCTCGAAAAGTTAGCGTCGCCTATTTGGATGAGCATGCGGAACCGAGATCCGTCCAAGCCTCCGGATGGTACGCACGGATTCTCCAGCATGAGATTGATCATTTACACGGCACGATGTATATCGATCGGATGCGGAGCCGCTCGTTCACCTCGCTTGATAATTGGAACCGCTTCTGGAAAAACAAACCAGTCCACAATGTTCTTGAAGAATTAAAGAATTGACGACCGCAAACCCGAAGGGCCTTCCATGCATTTTGCCTCAGCGAGTATCCAACCCCCGCCGGATCGAATCGATCTTACGTTCCAGTTTATTTGTAGTATTTGAGACGCGCTTTTCGGGCTCCAGCGGCCCCGCCATTCCATAGCCAGCATTATTGAAGACCACATCGGCTCGGCCCATCGCCACGACTTCTTGCGCCACGCTTTTGATCTGTTGAGTATTAGTGATATCGAGGGCCATCAATACGACGCCAGAGGTGGTATTCAACTCCGTTTCCTTTTCCGGGCAACTTTGGCCCTATTACTCCTCCACTGTCGTGGCTGGTTTCCACTTCGACGCGCTTCCGAATTTCGTTCCCCTGGCGGGTTGCTGCATTTCGGGCCGCACTGTTGTGTCGCGCGGTAAGGCGAGACGCCGAAACCGGGTGCACGCATTGCCATGGCTGATCGCCTTGTGTTCGTCAGGTGTCAGGCCTTCAAAGGCATCCAGTTTGGTGGTGAACGACGCGGCGACGTCGGCTGGTGCGAAGGGGAAGTCGGTACCGAACAGGATGTGGCCGGGTTCGGCGAAAGCCTTCAGACTTGGCAACGACGCCGGACTTGATGGCAGCGCCGTGTCGAAATAGAAGCGCTGGAAACTCGCGAGAATAGCGGCCGGCTTCGCGGCATCGAGCCGGAAGACGGGTGCAAGCTCGGCGAAGCGATGCGAGGCATAAGGCACGAAGCCGCCGGCATGCGCCAGGACAATGCGGACTCCGGGATACCGGTCCACGATACCGTTCAGCACGAGTTGGACGGCCGTTCGGGTGGTATCGAATGGGTAGTCGACGAGCGGACCGGCGACGCCAGCCACCGGAGGCAGTGGTAGTGCGGGATGCACGAACACCACAGCGTGGCGTCGATCGAGTTCCGCCCACAGCGGCTCGAAGGTCGGATCGCCGAGGTATTTGTCGGCATAGTTGCCAAGAAGAATCACCCCATCGGCCCGTAGCGTGTCGAACGAATAATAGTCCCGGACTCGGCATAGTGCCGATCATGCCGAATTCGGCATGAACGGCACACCTATTCTTCATTGTTGAGAGCAAACAAAACGGACATTAGAGTCACGCAAGAATTGCTTCGTCATGCTTCCAGCCGGGTCACGCTCGACCGGTATACCCAAGCGGTGACAGCTCAGAAGCGACGAGCCCAGAGCAGCGTCATTCGCCTACTACAGAACTCCACCGCAACTAGTGGTTGAAATCCGTCTGCACGGACGTGTTCCTTCTTTGTGCCTACGCTGACCGGCACCGTCAGGGCGAAAACATTGGCTATCCAGTGCAGTGTGTGCGTGTTGATGACACGAATTGTTCCTATTTTGTGCCTATAAAAAAGGAGTGCATAGCCGCAAGTTCTTGAAAAGGGTTGGCGTCCTCGACGGGATTTGAACCCGTGTTACCGCCGTGAAAGGGCGCTGACAGACTGGATCACGTTGTAATTACAAGGCAGCGGTCGCAACGCAATGCCCTGTGAGGAACGGCGGAGAACGCCAAGAAACGGGTTTAAGTTGTACCGTCCTTGTACCGCGAGTTTCGAACCAAAGGGCCCTCTAAAGCTGGGGGATTTAGCGAGCCGGCAGATCACTTCAGCTATGCCGGCTTTTCGGGATCGATCTGCTCTGGTGACCGATTGGACTACTTCCGATCGCCGAGTATCCGTTACTTGTCACTCCCAGGTCTGAATGGACCTGGAAATCCTAAACTCTCGATGTGTCAGACAGTCGACACTAACTCCTTTGGCGCTGAAGTCCTCCATAACGTCTGGTCAGGTCCCTAACAGGTTGATTTGTAGTTTCTCGTACCCGTGTTCGCGTGACCATAGGTCCAAAGGAATTGTCGCCAACTCATCTACAACGGCGACTGCCAGCCCCGTTTTCGTCAAATCGATACTCTTCAGGTAGGTATGGCATGTGTCACAGACGTCCACACGGACGTGCGCGATCTCGGGCGCTGAATAATATGCCATCTGCGGTTCTCGTTCTTCTCCGCACGCCGGACAATAGATTCTTCGAAAGGCCCATTCATGAGCGCAGAGCATACAAATCAGCGACTTTTTCGCACCGTCGCCTTCGCTCCGCAATACGCCGACGGCAGGCTTGCCGCCGCAAAGCGGGCAGGTCGATGGAGTTCCGTCAACGACGACGATTTCCCGGTGATCTGCAAGATATTCAGCGTACGGTTGAAGAAACATCCACGCAAGCACTCGATCGGAAGACTGGCGTTGTCCGGTGTCATTCAACCCACCGACCAATTCGGGCTCCCTGTGCCAGAAGCCTTCGATCGCGTGTTGCCATGCCGCTGGCCCTTTCTGGGCCAGAGCGCCGGAGGCTTCAGCGAGGGGCGCTGGCGCAATCTGCTGGATCAGCGACAGGAATGCGGGAAACCTCGGGAGGAGGAGAAAAAGATCCAATTCATCGCGCAGAGGGCGATCAGAGGAAATCTTTGGCGCACCCGCGAGAGCCTTCTGGAGTTCACAGTAAAGGCTTTTCTGAAACGTTGCGACACGCGTGTAGTAACGGAGTCCTTCCGCGGAGAATGGATAAGACGAGACGAGTTCTTTGGCGCGACGGATACGGCGATCCCACTTCGCATCGGTCATCGCTGTGTTCGGGGTTTGCCGGTGACGTCGTAGTACCACGTGCGGTGGAACGTCCACGCCCATGCGCGCGTGACGTAACCGTTAATCATGGATCCAAAGCTACCCTCTTCGAGAACCGCGCTCATGTACACGTGAATCAGAAACAGTCCAATCGTGATGAGAGCCACGCTCGCATGAAGCAGAATCGCGGCGTAGCGCACAAACCGGAAGCTCCATGGAAGAGATTCTGTATACCACAAGGCGACGCCGGAGAGCAGCAAAAGAATTACGCTGTAGAAAATTCCCCAGAAGAAGAGTTTTTGTCCATAGTTGAACCGGCCGACCGGTGGGAGTTTGTCGTCCTCGTTCCGGATGTAGTCTGGGATTGCCTTACCCCAGGCGCGATCGGCGTCGTCGATTTTCATGTCGCGGTGCCACTCTTTGAACGTCCAGAACAGCGATGCCGTAAATATCAATCCGAACCACGGATGCCAGAATCGCGCCGTGGGACCGCCTCCCACAACCGCGGCCAGCCAGTACAGATAGGGCGACCAGAAGGCGAGGCCGGTCACGAGGAGGTAGGTATACGAGAGCGCGCCGATCCAGTGATTCAGGCGCTCGCCCAACGTATATCTGACGATCTTCTCCTCGTTCTGGCTGGCGGAACTTGCACGCGAGACCGCCTCGATCGTCATAACCGCCTCCCCTCATCGCGCTGTTCGTCCTTCGGCGAAACATCCGGCGGAATCGGTTCTTCTTTCTTCGGTCCAAATCGCATGTAGTGCAACGCCATCCCGACAATGCCGCCAGCAATCGCCAGATTACCCAGCCACTTCAACGGCCCTTTCCACAGGCGCACAGACCAAGGGATCCGCGGATCACTGGGTAACCCTCCGTACAATTCCGGATTCTTCGCGTCGTGCAGCACGTAGATCACGTGGGTTCCGCCCACTCCGGCGGGATCGTAAACTCCTGCATCCTGAAATCCGGAATTGTCGCGAAGTTGCGCCGCACGAGTCTCCGCCAATTCCTTCATTTCCGACTTGGTCCCAAAGTGCAAGCAGCCCGTAGGGCAGGCTTTGATGCAGGCTGGTTCAAGCCCCACCGACACGCGGTCGTTGCACAGCGTGCACTTAAAGACTTTGCGCGAGGGAGGATCGAATTTCGGAATGTTGAACGGGCAGCCGGTCATGCAATAGCCGCAACCGATGCAATTTGCCTCCTGGAAATCGACGATGCCATTGGCATACTGCACGATGGCAGCGTCCGCCGGGCATGCCGCGAGGCAGCCTGGGTCGGCGCAATGCATGCACTGGTCCTTCCGCATCAGCAGCATCATGGTGCCGTCGGCGCGTTCATGCTCGTTGAACTTGATCAGGTTCCAGTAATTCCATGCCGTCTCCGGCATCGTCTGGTAGCTGTTATCAAAGGTCGTCTCGCTGAATGTGTAACCGTTCCACTCCAGGCACGCCACTTCGCATGCTTTGCAGCCAATGCACGTGGTCGTGTCCACCAGTTTGCAAACCTGGAATTCACGGTTCAGACCTGCGCCCGGGACAACTCCGGCGTGACCGGAGATTCGGATTAGCTCTGTTGCCGCCTGGCTCATGGTCGCTCCCTACGCCTTCTCGACTTTCACTAAGAAGCCCTTGGATTCAGGAGTGTGAGCATTCGGATCGGTGACTGCGGGCGTCAGCAAATTCGCCGGCGTCCGCGCATTTCTTCCTTCATCCTCATCGATACCGCGGAAGCCCTGGTGAATAGGCAATCCGATCTGATAGACCTTTTTGCCGTCGATCATCATCGGCTTCAGCCGGCGAGTGACAAAGGCTTTCGCGATGTACGTTCCGCGCGCACTGATAACCTTGATCTTGTCGGCTCCGCGAATTCCCTTTTCGTCCGCCAACTCCACCGGAATTTCCACGAACGGTTCCGGAATAAGCTGGACGTTCATCGGATTATTTTTCGTCCAGTAGTGATACTGTTCGGTCAGCCGGTAGGTGGTGCAGACGATGCTGTACTCCTCCGGCGATCCAAATTTGTCGAAAGGAGTCTTGAACTTTTTTACGAGCGGATTATTCGACTGATCGGGATGCAGCGGATTCTTAATCGGGCTTTCGATCGGTTCGTAGTGCTCAGGGAACGGCCCATCCGCGAGCACGCCGATCGGAGCGAACAAGCGCCCGATGCCTTCCGGATTCATAATGAACGGTCCCATGTGATCCTTCGGATGGGAGTCGGGCTTGAAGTCCGGCACGTCATTGCCTACCCATTTTCCCGCCGCTTCGTTCCACCAGACCTGCTTGCGATCATCATCCCAAGGCTTGCCCTCGGGATTGCAAGAGGCCCGATTGTAAAGCACGCGCCGATTTGCCGGCCACGACCACGCCCAGTTGGGGAAAACTCCCATTCCCGACGGATCCTCCGTGCCTCGCCGCTGGATCTGCGATCCGGCTTCGGTCCAAGAACCCGAGTAAATCCAATTGCCGCACATCGTGGTGCCGTCGTCCTTCAACCACGCGAATCCGGGCAACTGCTGACCGGCTTTGATGACCTGCCCAGTCGCATCGTCTTTCAGGTCGGCTAGAGCTTTACCGTTGATTTCCATTGCCACTTGCGAAAGTGGAGGATGAGCCCCATCCGCGTATGCCCAACTCAGATTCAGAATGGGGTCGGGAAATTTTCCGCCATCCTTCTTATAAAGGTCGCGAACCCGGAGGAAGATCTGCGCGATGATGTCCTGGTCCAGCCGCGCTTGGCCCGGAGGTGGAACGGCGGCATATTTCCATGTGACCCAACGCGCGGAGTTGGTCATGCTGCCATCTTTTTCGGCAAAGCCCGCGCAGGGCAACCGGTAAACCGTGGTATTGATGCTCTTCTGTTCTTCGGTGGTAATTCCCGGAGCTCGCCAGAACTCGCTGGTCTCATCCTGATAAATCTCGCCCACCACCAGCCAGTCAGCCTTCTTCAACGCATTAATATTTTTATTCGTGTCCGGGCCGATCATCACCCCGTTCATTCCGAAGGCCAGCATGCCCTTGACCTTGCCGGTGAACATGTCGTCCCAGATGTGGGTCCACGAATAATCGCGGTCAAATTTGGGCAGATAATCGAAAGCAAATCCGTTTTCTTTCGTCGCCGCGTCGCCGTAGAGACCCTTGAGCAACGACACCATGAATTTCGGCGTGTTCGCGGAGTAGTTCATCGAACCCCAAGGCGAAGGCTTGGACGGTGTCGGCGTAGTCCGCTTCAAATAAGTAGCCAAATCCGCGTCGTCCGGAACCGGTGCTTTCAGGTAACCGGGCAACGAGTCGAACAGCCCGGCCATGTCCGTCGCACCCTGAATATTCGAATGCCCGCGGAGCGCGTTCACTCCGCCGCCCGCTCTTCCGACGTTCCCGAGCAGAAGTTGAATCATGGCGGCGGTACGGATGATTTGCGTTCCGAAGGTATGCTGCGTCCAGCCCACCGCATAGATGATCGTCGCGACTTTCTTCATGTCGCCATCTTTGCGGATTGAGGTAAATAGATCGATAACCTTCAGGTATTGGTCCTTCGGGATGCCCGTGATTCGTTCGACGGCTTCAGGCGTGTAACGCGAATACTGCTGCTTCATCAATTGGAAGACGCAACGCGGATGTTGAAGCATCAGGTCGTAGGCAACGTTCGGTGGCAACGCCGGCGGCGGCGCTGGAGTCGCGGGGTGTGCGGCTGTTTCCGGACTAGTCTTGCCGGCGGCCGCGGAAGTCGCGGCGTCGGTCTTGCCGCTGAAGTCTCCGCCCTCCTGATAATTCCAGGTACTTTTATCGTAGGCGCTCGTCGAGGCGTTGAATCCCGAATACAAACCATCCTCGGGAAGTTTGAACCCCTCTTTAACGATGAAGGCTGCGTTCGTGTAGTTAACGAGATATTCCTTGGCGATCCGGTTGTTCTCGATGGCATAGCGAATCAGGCCGCCGAGGAACGCAATGTCGGTGCCGGCGCGAATTTGTACGAAGAGATCGGCGGTCGCGGATGTGCGCGTGAATCGAGGATCGACGGAAATTAGCTTGGCGTTGCGGTTACGCTTCGCCTCCATCGCCCACTTGAAGCCGCAGGGATGGTTTTCGGCGGGATTACCGCCCATGATCAACATCATGTCAGTGTTCTTGATGTCAATCCAGCCATTCGTCATGGCTCCGCGTCCGAATGTTGGTCCCAAACTTGAGACCGTGGGGCCGTGTCAAACACGGGCTTGGTTTTCTAAATAAACCAAGCCCAACCCCCTCATGGCCTTGACGACCAGATAATTAAACTCATTGGTGTCCGTGCAGCCGCCGATGAACGAGATGCCTTCGCACCGGTTCACGGTGCGGCCGTTCGTGTCCTTCTCGACGAAAGAGCTATCGCGCGTTTTCTTGGTCCATTGCGCAATCTCATTCAGAGCGTCGTCCCAGGAAATGTCCTGCCAATCCGTCGTGCCTGGGCGCCGGACCTGCGGCTTCGTGAGCCGCCGCGGGTTGAGCATGTCCTGTTCGAGCGAAGAGCCCTTAGGGCACAGCGTCCCGCGGTTGGTGGGATGATCGGGGTCGCCTTCAACGTGGATCACTTGCGGCGTGACGTTCTTTGCTCGATCGCCGATCGTGTAGATGAGGACGCCGCAACCTACCGCACAATAAGGACACGTCGACCGCGTTTCAGCAGCGCGCGCAATCTTTAACTCTTTGAGTTGTGCGTAGGCGGGCTTGAGGTCGAAGCCAAAGACGGTGGCGCCGACGGCACCGACCGTTGCTGCCTTGAAGAAATCTCTGCGCGTCGCAGGCATCGAAGAATCTCCGTATCCGTCAAGGAATCGTGGGACTCTTAGTGGTTTCGTATTCTAGCGCATCTCCTTCGAATCGGGAAATAGGTTCTGCGCGTTGGCAACTGGACCCAAGTCCGGTTTGCTTTATGGAGCGGAGCGCAGCCAAACTCCCGTTCCCATTCTTCTCTAGAGAGGATGTGTGGTCTTGAGTCGGATAAATTCGCTTGCATCCCGATCAAACAACTGATTCTGAATCAGTTGCTCAATCAGGCCCTGAAGTTAACGGATCATCAGTCGACAGCCCAGTGACGGTTCGAAATCTTCGTGAGCTGGAAATCTACAGCAACCCGCTGATTTCAAAGTTGTACAGCCCTGAAATCTGTCACACCACTGACTGCCCAAAAGCCCGGCAATACAGCAGTTTTCGACTGATTGGCACTCAATTCAAGGCTACGGCACCCGCGATTTTCGACCCTCTTGTTAAACAGAGAGTAGACATTTCTCCCCTAAGTTATTGAATTGGCGTCCCCGACGGGATTTGAACCCGTGTTACCGCCATGAAAGTCGTCCTAGAGTTCGTAACTGATTGAAATTAAACGGTACGGATAGCGCTCTAGGGCACTTATCGGACTGTCGAGACGGGTTATCGG
>Ga0193751_1002996_pt1 | contig 10065 bp, 10 predicted proteins | sample L1c2metaG_FD_143050 | JGI IMG/M metagenome (GOLD analysis project Ga0193751, IMG submission 143050) | Soil microbial communities from a riparian zone of the East river system, Colorado, United States - L1c2 | ecosystem: Environmental > Terrestrial > Soil > Riparian zone | place: USA: East River...
CGGCACACGATCGCACAGCTGATCGGCTGGCTGATCCTCGAGAACGGCGTCTTCCTCGGCGCGATCACCCTGACCGCGACCTTCCCGTTCATCGTCGAGGCCGGCATCTTCCTCGACCTCGTCGCCGCCGTCCTGATCATGATCACCTTCGTCTCCGGGCTCGCCGAGCGGCTCGCGACCGCCTCCGCGCCGGAGCTGCGGGAGCTGCGGCATTGACCGCGTTCGTCGTCCTCGTCGCGGTACTGCCGCTGCTCGGCGCAATTGCGCCGCTGACCGGCATCCGTGCCCGCGGCCTCGGCATCGCGATCGCAGCCGGCGGGATCGGCGCACTCGCCGCCGCGGTCGTCGTCGCCGTCCACGTGGAGTCCCACGGACCGATCCGGGCGCTGTCCGGGTTCGTGTACGTCGACCCCCTGGGCGCCTTCTTCACGCTCACGATCGCTCTCGTCGTCACGCTCGCCGGCGTCGGCTCGGCCGCATACCTGCGCACCGAAGAGGAGCGCGGCGAGCTCAACCTGCTCCAGCTGCGGCTGTACGCGATCTTCTTCGCGCTCTTCGCCGGCCTGATGCTCGCCTCGCTCGAGACCGGCAACCTCGGCCTGCTCTGGGTGCTGATCGAGGCATCGACGCTCGCGAGCGCCGTCCTCGTCGGGCTGGAGGCGAACGCGCGCTCGCTCGAGGCGGCGTGGAAGTACATCATCATCAGCTCCTTCGGCGTGACGATGGCGCTCGTCGCGACCTTGTTCCTCTACTACGCGGCCAGCCCGCTCGCGCTGAGCCCGAACCAGCGCCTAACCTGGCCGGCGCTCTTCGCCCACGCTCACCTGCTGCAGCACGACAGCCTGCGGCTCGCCTTCCTACTCGCCGTGATCGGCTACGGCACCAAGGTCGGGCTCGCGCCGATGCACACCTGGCTGCCGGACGCGCACTCGGAGGCGCCCAGCCCGGCGAGCGCGATGCTCTCCGCCGCGCTCCTCAACACCGGCATGTACGCGATCGTCCGCTTCCAGGCGATCGCGATTCCGGAGCTCGGCCGCTACACGAACCACGTCCTGCTCGTCTTCGGCTTCGCCTCGATCGTGATCGGCGCCCTCTTCATGGTCCGCCGCGGCAACTTCAAACGCCTCTTCGCGTACTCCTCGGTCGAGCACATGGGGATCATCTCGGTCGCGCTCGGCTTCGGCGGCGTCCTCGGCCTCTACGGCGCGCTGCTGCACACGCTCAACCACGCGATCGGCAAGTGCGTGCTCTTCCTGACCAGCGGCGAGATCGTCCAACGCTGGCGGACGCGCGAGGCCTCCGGAGTCGTCGGGGCGCTCACCGCCGCACCGCTCGTCGGCGGCGTGCTGCTGCTCGGCACGCTCGCGATCGTCGGCTCGCCGCCGTTCGGCCTCTTCCTCAGCGAGTTCACGATCGTGCGCGCCGGCTTCCGCGGCTCGAGCCCGCTCGCCTTCCTCCTGCTCGCCCTGCTCGTGCTCGCCTTCATCGCCTTCGCGCGCACCACCGCCGCGATGGCGACCGGAGAGCCCGAGAAGCTTGACAGCGAGGCGAGCGCGAAGCAGTCACTCGTCGCGGCCATCCCGCTCCTCGCCGGCATCGCCGCGCTGCTCCTGCTCGGCCTCTGGATCCCCGGCGGCCTGAACAACCTGATCATGCACTCGATCGGAGCGATCCGGTGAGCATCAGCCGCGAGCGCGTCTCCGAGTCGCAGCTCACCCAGGCGGTTGCCGCGCTCGCCGCGAACGAGGACGCGCGCTTTGCCGACCTCTTCGGCGCGCACGAGGCCGACGGCGTCATCGCCCGGGTCGTCTACGCGCTCGACCGCGAGCGCCGCTACCGGATCGTGGAAGCGCCGATCAGCGACCAGGGCCACGCGCCGATCTCCGACGTCGAGCCCGCCGCCTACGTCGAGGAGTGCGAGCTGTTCGAACAGCTCGGGATCCGGCCCAGCGGCGACAAGCCGCTCAACCGGGTGCTGATGCCCCCGCACGCCGAGCGCACCTTCCCGCTGCTCGACGGCGGCCAGCGCGGCGCCGTTCCGCGCGAGCTGCGCGCACCCCACCACGTCCGCGGCGAGGCGTTCGAGTTCCCGTTCGGCCCGGTCCGCGTCGCCGGCTGGGAATCGCTGTACATGGGGCTCGTGACCACGGGTGAGGAGGTGCTCGACCTCTACCTCTTCCACTGGCACAAACACCGCGGGATCGAGCGCCGCCTCCACGGCCTTGAACCCGAGCAGGGTCTCTTCCTGGTCGAGAGGACGGAAGGGCTCTCTGCAGTCGCGCTGGCCTGCGCGTACTGCCGAGCCGTCGAGGCCGCCGGGGGTGACGAACCGCCTCCTACCCCAGCGGCTTCGACCAGAGCGGTCGCGCTCGAGCTCGAACGGATCTACAACCACGCCCAGTCGATCGCGATCCTCTGCCAGACGACCGGCCTCTCGGTCGGTCAGGCGCAGGCGGAGATTGCGCTCGAGCAGTTCCTCCGCGTCAACCTCGCCGGCTTCGGTCACCGCTACCTGTTCGGCGTCGTCTGCGTCGGCGGCGTCCGCCATGCACCCGACGCGGACGCGATCAAGCGGCTACTGCCGGCTGCGACCGCGGAACTCGAGCGCGCGGTCGCCGCGCTGCTGAAGACGAACTCGCACGTCGACCGGCTCGAGACCTGCGGCATCGTCACAGGCGAAGCCGCGCGGCGGCTGGCGCTCGTTGGCCCGGTCGCGCGCGGCTCGGGCGTCGACCTCGATTGCCGCCGCGACCATCCCTACCCGCCGTACGACAGCGCCGTACCGGCGGTGCCGGTCCGCGCGGCGGGAGACGTGCTCGCCCGCATGCAGGTGTGCGTCGAGGAGATCGCGGAGTCGAAGCGGCTCGTGCTCGATCTGCTCCCGGAGGCCGCAGCCGGACGGGTCGAGGTCCCGGCGAGGGCCGGCAGGGGGCTCGGCTGGGCGGAGTCGCCGCGCGGCGAGGCACTCGTGTACGTCACCCTCGACGAGCAGGGGCGGATCTCCCGCGCCCGCCTGCGGCCGGCGTCGGTGCGCAACTGGCGCGCCTTCGACGATGCCGCCCGCGCCCGCAACGTCTTCACCGACGTGCCAATCATCGAGGCCAGCTTCTGGCAGACGGTCGCGGGGTTCGCACGCTGATGTTCTGGTTCCTGCGTGGCATCCGCAAGGGCGTGGTCACGAGCCGCTATCCGGCACTCCCGGATCCGTCCACGGCCGGCCTACCGTCGCCGCCCGCCTTCCGCAGCGACCTGCTCACACCCGAGCTTGTTGAGCGATTAGTGGCCGCCTGTCCCGCCGGGGCGTTGCGCCGCGATGGGGTCGACCTCGCCCTCGACCTCGGCGCCTGCACCGGCTGCGGCCGCTGCAGCGACGTCGGGGGAGACGCGGTCACTCGAAGCGGCGAGTTTGAGCTGGCGACCCGCGAGCGCGTCGCGCTCGTGAAACGGATCCCGATCGGAGCGGCACCGTGAGCGAGGAGCAGCGGCTCGCGGCCGAACTGCGGGAACGGGCGTTGTCGCTCTTTCAGCGCAGCCTGCACATCCGCACCTTCGACAGCGGCTCCTGCGCGGTCTGCGAGTCGGAGATGCGGCTGCTCTCGTCGCCCTACTACGACCTGCACCGACTCGGCTTCTTCTTCACGCCCGCGCCCCGGCACGCCGACCTGCTCCTTGTCAGCGGTCCCGCCGTGCGCGCCGCCGAGCCCGCGCTGAAGAAGACGCTTGAGGCGATCCCCGAGCCAAGCATCGTCGTCGCCGTGGGCGCCTGCGCGCTCGGCGGCGTCTTCGCCGAGGACGAGCTCGTGCACGGCCGCGTCGACGCGGTCATCCCTGTCGATGTGTACGTGCCCGGCTGTCCGCCGAGCCCACTCGCCCTCCTGCACGGCCTGCTCGTCGCGGTCGGGCGGCTCGAGGAGAAGGTGCAGGCGCTCCGCTTCGACCTGCGCGAGGAGGTGCGGGCGTGACCCACATCGCCGCGATCGCGCTCCTCGCCGCCGCCGCGCTCTGGCTTGCCGCCGCCGCCCTCGGCACGCTCGCCCAACGTCGCGGCATGCTGCCGCTCGCGGCGCTCGTCTCCGCGCTCGGCGGCGTGGGCGCGCTCGTTGGCGGCGGCCTGGTCGCGATCCACGGCGCCGGCGCGGCGCGTACGATCGGCGCCGGCAACCTCGTCGGGGCGGTGACGGTGCGGCTCGACCCGCTCGCCGCGATCTTCGTCGCACTGCTCGGACTGATCGCGCTCGCGATCGGCCTCTACGTGCCCCGCTACCACCGGCCGGGTTACGGCAGCGCCTGGTATTTGCCCGTCTTCAACCTGGCGCTCCTCGCCTCGCTTGCCGTGCTCGTCGCCGGCAACGCGGTCGTCTTCCTCGTCGCCTGGGAGTCGATGACGCTCTTCTCCTATCTCGTCATCCTCCGCCACCACCGCCGCGAAGGCGTCGCCCGCGCCGCCTTCCTCTTCCTCGCCCTCGGCGAAGCCGGGTTCGCGCTGATCGTCGCCGCCTTCGTGATCCTCGCCACCCACACCGGCACGCTCGACCTGACCGAGATCGCTGCCCGCGCCCACACCGTCCCTGCCGCCTGGCGCGACACCGCCTTCGTCGCCGCCCTGGTGGGCTTCGGCTTCAAGGCCGGCCTCGTCCCGCTGCACATCTGGCTGCCGGAGGCGCACCCGGCCGCGCCCGCCGACGGCTCCGCCTTCCTCTCCGGGCTTGTGATCAAGCTCGGCGTTTTCGGGATCGCGCTCTTCGGCTTCGAACTCGAGCGCGGCGGCCCGGCCTGGTGGGGCCTGCTGACGATGGCCTTCGGCGTCCTCTCGGCGGTGCTCGGAATCCTGTACGGGCTGATGGAGCGCGACCTCAAGCGCTTCCTCGCCTACTCGAGCATCGAGAACATCGGCGTCGTCATGACCGCGCTCGGCGGCGGCATGGTCTTCACCGCCTATGGGCAGCGGGCGCTCGGCACCTTCCTGCTGCTCGCCGGCCTCTACCACGCCTTCAACCACGGCGTCGCCAAGACGCTGCTGTTCCTCGAGGCCGGCGTCGTCGAGCACACCACCGGCACGCGCGACATGGACGCGCTCGGCGGCCTCATCCACCGCCTGCCCTCGAGCGCGGTCATCTCACTGGCCGGCACGCTCGGGATCGGCGCGCTACCGCCGCTGAACGGCTTCGTCAGCGAATGGCTGATCTTCCAGGGCCTCTTCCAGGGCTTCCGGATTCACAGCCACCTGGTCGGGATCCTGATCGTCGTCGCCGGCGCCAGCCTCGCCCTCACCGCCGGCCTCGCGATTATGGCCTTCGCCCGCGCCTTCGGCATCCCCTTCCTCGGCATGCCGCGCGGCTGCCGCCTCCGAGACCGGCCAGCCGCTCGCCGGCCCCGGGCTGCTCGCCGCCGCCTGCGTCGCCCTCGGCGTCGGCGCACCGCTCGCCCTCACCGTGCTCGATCGCGTCGTCCGAGCGACCACCGGCGTCGAGATCCACCCGCACCTGCTCGTCCCGAACCTGACCGTGATCCCGGCGCACACCGGATTCTCCGGCTTCTCGCCCACCTACCTGACCGTGTTCCTCGTCTGCGTCGCGCTCGTGCCGCTAGTCATCTACCTCGGCGGGCGGCCGCGCGGCGCGAGCAAGAAAGTACCCGTCTGGGACGGCGGCATCCTCTCCTACACCGCGCGCATGCAGTACACCGCGACCACGTACGCGAACCCGGTGCGCGTCACCTTCGACGAGCTCTACCGGCCCGAGTTCCATCTCGAGCGCGACTCCGACGATCCCGCCGGCCGCTCCGGTCCCGTCCACTACCGCTTCCACGTGCTGCCGATCTTCGAGCGCTACCTGTACGCGCCGATCGTCCGCGCGGTCGAGTGGCTCGCCGATTTCGTCCGGCCGATCCAGTCGGGCGACGTCAACCTCTACCTGCTCTACGTCCTCCTCGTCGTCATCGTCGCCTACCTCATCTACACCTACTGAGCTCCGGCCGCCGGCGCTCAGCCGGCCACAGTCCACGCAGACGCAAACAGCGACGCCGCCATCCACGCGGCCGCATAGGCGAAGCCGGCCGTCGGAGAGACCGTCGTCCACAAAAGCCCGACCACCGCGGAGGAGGCGAAGTCGCCGAGCGACTGCACGCCTCCGAGCAGGCCGAAGCCGCTGCCGCGCAGCCGGTCGGGGAGCAGACGGGCGACGAGAGCCGACTCCGCCGTTTCGGCGAGGCCGATGCCGCTGCCGGCCAGCAGGAAGGCAGCGACGAGCAGCAGCCAGGAGTGGAAGGGCAGCGCAAATAGCGCGTACGCGGCGACGTAGAGGAGCACCCCGCTTGCGAACACGACCCTAGGCCCGGCGCGGTCGAGCCAGTGCCCGCCGCCGTAGGCGACGAAGGAGCCGAACAGGTTGTGGCCGGCATAGATGAGGACCGCCAGCGAGGTCGCGGCGGCGACCGAGCGGCCGCCGTGGTGCAGCAGTGTCGTCGCGCGCAGGATGAGCAGGCTCGTCGCCACGTTGCCGAGCTCAAAGGCGGCGATCGGAACGAGAGGGCGCAGCAGCCCCGCTTCGCGCAGGCCGTGCAGTTCGAGCCGCACCCGCCGCGGCCGCACTGTGGTCGCGCGGTGCTTCCGGGCCTCGGCTGCGGCAACCGTGATTGCGACCGCGGCGAAGATGCCCGGGACGGCCGACAGGTAGAGCATGTGTCTGATGCCGAGCGTGGCGACGAGCCCGGCGGCGAGCAACGGGCCGGCGACCGCGCCGAGGTTGTCGCCTGCACGCTCGAGCCCGTAGGCGCGACCGTACGCCTCGGGCGGCGCGAGCGAGGCGAGCATCGCGTCGCGGGCCGGCGAGCGGATCCCGCGTGCGAGCCACGCTCCGGCCCGTGCGAGCCCCGCCTGCCAGACGGTTGCAGAGAGACCGATCGCGCCCGTCGCGGCGGCGGTGACGAGGTAGCCGCCCGAGGCCATGCGCAGCCGCCGCGACTCATCGTTTGCGAGCGGGCCGCCGACGAGCTTCGCCACGCCGGTCAGGGCGTCGCTGATCCCCTCGATCACGCCCAGCGCACCGGCGCTCGAACGCAGCGTCACTGTCACGAATGTCGGCAGCACCGACGTGGCGATCTCGTGCCCGGAGTCGCTGAAGAAGCTCGCCAGGCTGATGCTGCCGACACCCCGTGTCAGCCAGTGCTGCGGCCGGGCCGGGTCAGCTGCGGCGAGCGGTATCTCGGGCTCCACGGCGGCCTCCGTTCGTCGTCGTCGTAGAGGCCATCAGCCCAAGAGGGCGGTTAGGCGCGGCGCCTCATCGCGCATCCCGGTTTCTACCAGGGCCGCGCACTGTCGGCGGCGGCCAGCGGACGGCTGCCTCCCTCTCGCGGGCTGCCGGGTAGGGGTCCCAGCCGGCATCGACGTGTTCAGCGGCGCTTTCGCATCGTCGTGATACGGCCTACTGGGGCGAGATCGTCAGGCCGACGGGACCCTGGACGACGTGCAACATTTCGCCGGTGTCGCCGGTGGTCGTCCACGCTCTGTCGAGCTTCGCCTCGGCGATGGTGAAGATCGTCGCCGCAGTCTTCACACCGACCCCGAAGATCAGGAGCTCACCCTTCTCGTCTGGGATGTTCTCCACGTCGTGCGTGCGCGGGTCGATGCCGTAGGCCAGCACGCCCGACGAGACCGCGATCGGCGGTCCGCTGCCGGTCGCGATCTTCACCACCACACGCTCGTCTTAGCCGCGCATGCAACCAACGCAACACGTCCTGGTACGACAGCGGCGAGGGTTCGTCCATCATCCCGCCGCCGTGAAGTGTCGTCTGCCGGTTTCGGCGAGTGCTTCGGGAGCGAGATCGACGGCGGCCTCCCAGTGGAGGCGTTCGCTCCACATGGCGTCGGAGCGCTGTAGCGGCCCGTAATAGGCGCGGGCGACGACCCGGACGGTGAGCGGGAAGCCCGAGCTGCCGGATGCGCCGAAGACGGCGAGGTTGAAGCTCTGATAGCCGAGCTCGGCATAGACGCCGAGAACGAGCGACAGGCCGCGTCCAAGCTCGGCGACGAGCGCGTCGTCGAGTTGCTCTGGCGAGGACGCGTCGAAGAGGAGTGCGCGCACTTCGCCCGGGCCGATCGGCGCGAAGGCGGCGAACCAGTCGATCCGGCCGGTCGAGCCGAGCAGCCGATCGGCGGCGCTTCGTTCCGCGGCAGCGTAGTCGCGGAACCGCTGCGGCTCGATTCCGGCCAGGAGCCGCTGCACCGTGGTCGGGAACGGATTCGCCGCCCCTTGCAGATGGGGATGGAAGATCGAGCTGCCCGACGGCGGCAGCTGGTTCGCGTTGATCGAGATCCAGGTCGACGGCGAGTCGTGGGCGACGACCGCGCGTGCGAACTCGACCTGCGTCGCGAGGTTGTCCGCCATCAGGCCCGGCGAGATCGCCTCGAGCGGAACGACGTGCCGCGCCGGGGAGTAGACCGAGACCGAGCTCCATTTCGCGTACCCGACGAGATTCGGAAAGAGCACCGCCTCGCCGCGTCGAATCCGTCCCTCCGGTACCACTTCCGGTGCGAACCTCGGCGTCTCCGACTCGAGGCGGCCGGAACAGAACGGACACCCCTCTCGCGTCTCGGCCGCGATCCGGTCGAGGTCGATCGCCGCCGGTGACGGCAGGCTCCCGGCAGGGAGGAGCCGCGCGCTCTGACCGGTGAGCGGATCGAAGCGGATCTCGAGCGGGAAGCGCCGACGCTCGAAACGCTCCCGCGGATCGAGTATCTCCACGCTCAGCCGCTCCCGCCGGAACTCCACGCACAACATTTTGACTCGTCGACCGGCCTCAGAGCTGCCGTATCTCTACGAACCGAACGGCAGTCGTAGATGTCTGTCCATATCCTGCCTCCGCTACGAACCTGCGATTGAGCGCCTCCCTGCCAGCCGACGGTGCCTTCCGGCCAAGCGCGCCGGGCAGGACTCCCCTGTTACACGCGCGCGCGAGGGTAGCTGAGGGTTAGTCAAGCTGGATCTCGAGCTGGCCCCAGCACAGCCTCGATTCTGCCTCGACTCTGCCGATGGCACATGACGACTTGAGCGCGCCGTGGGATCCAACCGAGAGACACTCAGCGGCTGGCGCTGTCGATTAGGGGGCTGCATCGCTTGCGCGGCGGATCTCGTCGGCGATGACACCCATGAGGTGCTTGCGGTCGAACGGCTTTGTGACGTAGCGGGTTGCGCCTTCGGCAAGCGCGGCGTCAATGCTTGACTGGTCGGCGAAAGCGCTCATCACCACGACAGGGAGGCCTGAAAACGAAGGATCGGAGCGTAGCTCCGTCAGGACAGCGTGGCCGTTCATGCCAGGCAGCCGCAAATCGAGGAGAACGAGATCGGGGCGTCGCTCGCGGGCCAGCGCAAGCGCTTCCTCCCCGGTGTTCGCCTCGATTACCTCGCCGTTCGCGCGCGACACGAACGCCCTGACCAGCAGGCGCAGGTCAGGGTCGTCATCGGCGACCAGAATTCGCGTCTCCCCCAACACGACGTACCCATCAAGTACCCAGCGGAGGCCGCCGACAGACCGGCTGTTGTCCGCTTCGCGCCGGGCTTGGCCGTGGTACACGCCCTTGGCTGACCAGTAACGCCGGACGCCTCGTCGGGCCGAAGGTTGCCGCGGTCGCCGGCGGCGTCGGTTGGTTAGCGGTCGAGCAGCCGGATCAGCTCGGTGCGTTGGCGGTCGCTGAGGCCGGCGATTGTCTTGCTGTCGGCGATGCGGCAGTGTGTGAGCGTCCGGTTGACGCGAGCGGGGCCGATCTTCGGCACGGCCAGGAAGAGGTCGCGTAGTTTCGCGGTGTGCGCGCACGGGGGCGGGTCGCTGAGGATGCGCGCGAGCGTGATTGTGCCGGCAGCGAGGTCTCGCTTCAGCCGTGCCCGGGCGAGCCGGATCTCGTTTGCCTTGGCGAGGGCACGTTCCCGCTGTTCGGGCGAGCGCGCCGGGACACTAGCTGTGCGGCGCTCGGGTTGCACCGCGCCGATTCTACGAGCCCAAGAGCGGGGGCGAGTCGTGGAAAACGCCGTGGGTGCACAACTCGGTCCGCCCCTCTGGACCGCCGTCTTT
>Ga0193751_1002997_pt1 | contig 10063 bp, 9 predicted proteins | sample L1c2metaG_FD_143050 | JGI IMG/M metagenome (GOLD analysis project Ga0193751, IMG submission 143050) | Soil microbial communities from a riparian zone of the East river system, Colorado, United States - L1c2 | ecosystem: Environmental > Terrestrial > Soil > Riparian zone | place: USA: East River...
CAACCTCGCCCGCTTTATGGGGTCGCCGACGGTGACGTTCTGGCTCGATGAGGTTGTCGGAAATGTCAAACTCGCAGACGGACAGCAACGGCTCGATATCAAGGTTGAGTCGACGCACGTGATCGCAGGACGTGCCGTAGCGCGCCTAGTAGTCTCGTTCACCGGAACGGGATGGGGTCAGAATGCGACTTTGAGAGCTCGCGCTCTGCGCGCGGACGGAAAAACCGCCGAGGCGAAGTGCAAGTTGAAATTCGAACGGAAGGGCGAGGACAAATTTAGCGACTTTGTCTACGAGGACCTCGAACGCCAGGTGCTGGGCGAAGTCGCAGGCGACAAGTTGTATGTGAACTCCGCATATTCGCTCCATCGCCAAATCTTTGGCGACACGCCGGAAGATTTCCATCGGAGCCTTGAGCTCGACCCCAAGGCACAGACCCGTGCCGTTTCGGTGCTCGTCGAGACCGCAGTCTATCACACCGCCACAACCAAGTGGCAGACTACGGGCAATAAGGGCCTGACCATCGATCCCGACGATCCGATCGGTAGCCTTCGTCCCTACCTTGATGAGAGTAAGATGAAATTGGAGCCGAAGATCTATCAAGCCTTGGTCAAATGACCCAACCTAGTTCGCAAATCACGTGTGGTTCCGCGTTCGTTTCCGATGAGAATTTCCTTTAGCAAGGGCCTATACCGCGGAGCCTCGCTACGAAGCGCTTCTCCGGCTATCGATGACCCCCATTGGGCTTCTCTGGATCGTAGATGGATCTATCCATAGGCCTCGTCTTAAGCGTGCCCGCGCGGAACTGATGGACACGCGCCCAAGCAACACCCACATATTTCGGCTGAACGTCGCAACCATAACCGATACGGCCGTGCTTGATTGCGCCGACAACGGCAGAGCCGACGCCCATGTATGGGTCAAGTACGACATCCCCCTTGCCGGTCAATGACAGCACAAGCCTTTCGACGAGCTCCACGGGAAATTGACAAGGGTGGAGAGTCTTCTCGACGTGATTGTTTTTTACGTTTGGAAATATCCAAACGTCACCTGGATTTTTTCCCAGTGGATTGCCGGAAAGCTGACCGACCTTCGGTCCTTTAAAGTATTTCTTGTTTGGATATTTCGAAGGAACGCGAATGGGGTCAAGGTTGAACGTGTAGTCTTTCGACTTGGTAAACCAAAGAATCGTCTCATGTCGCCCCGACAGCCGCTTCGAGCAGTGCAGACCATGCTCGAAATGCCAAATGACCCGATTGCGTAATTGCAATCCGTGATCTTTGAAAACATGAAAAAGAATAATGTCGAGCGGAAATACTTCGCCATTTTGAACGTGATTGCCGACTTGCCAACAGATCGAACCATTGTCGTGGAGAAGACGTACACATTCCGAAATTACCTGCGTCTGCGCCTTGACGTAATTCTCTAGCGAGTCCCTTCGCTCATAAGCTTTTCCGATATTGTACGGTGGCGATGTGACGATCAGTTTCACGCTCTTGCTGTCGAGCCGGCGCCTGAAATCGAGATTGTCTTCACATGCCATGCGCACCTGAGCGTCCGCGCGCAGTCTTACAATTCTGGCCGGCGCATTCATCGAATCGCTCTCAGACAGTGTTCTCTATTTGTTCACATAAAAAGCGATAGAAATCAAGAGCTTTTACTCATTCATCCACAGCCTCTCGAGTGCAGATCACCCCCCACGGGCTCGCTTTCCAAAGGACGAATCCTAAGAGCCAAATCAGTAACCCGCCGATAGCGCCGAGAAGCGCGCCCCATACACGGTGCCGGCGCCACGCAAACGCGCCAACCGCGGCCCCGAGGACAAGCCCCGGCGCACCGATAATCAGCGCAAGCATGGCGATATCGAGCGGCCCGAAAATCGGGCCGATATCGGACATCGCCGCGCCGCGCCGGCTATTTCTTGCCGTAGGGCTTTGGATTGGTCTGGCTGTGCATGCCGGCGAACGGCGAGGGGGCGGCGGCGCCCTTGTCCTTGTTCTTGTCCTGCTTCGGCTTCTTCTTTTCCTTGTTGCTTCGCATCTGGCCTTTCGCCATGGCGTCCTCCTCGGGTTGGATGATTCGAAAGCGGATGGAGCAATCTAGCGCATTCGCCGTGCTTGTTCCCCTCCCCCTTGTGGGGAGGGGTGGGGGTGGGGGTCGGGAGGTGACGCGCATTTGTCGACGCTTGCGACTTCTCCTCCCGACCCCCACCCCTCCCTCCCCACAAGGGGGAGGGAGAAGATAAGGAGATCAGCGACGTCTCGGCTTGAAGCCGCCGTGCATTCCGGGTTTTCCGAGCGTCGAGCGCGGACCCGAAGGGTCGCGTTTGCCGGGAATGGATTCGACGCCCGGGCCCATTTCGTCGAGGTTTGGCTTGCGCGGCGCACTGCGTCCCGTGTCGTCGCGGTGCGGGGTGATTTCGTGGTGGAGGGCGATGCCCATTTCGTCGAGTGCCGGCTTGTGCGGGCGGGTGGCCCCACCCCGGCGCGCGTTGCGCGCCGACCCTCCCCCTGCAGGGGAGGGTGAGATGAATTTCGCTGTCGGGTCGTCGGTCACCGCCAGCTCGGTGGCGCGTAAACGTTTGATCTCGTCGCGCAAGCGGGCGGCCTCTTCGAAGTCGAGGTCGGCGGCGGCGGTGCGCATGCGGGTTTCGAGGTCGCCGATCACCGCTTCGAAATTGTGGCCGATGGTGGCGGCGTCCGCGAATTCGCCCTCGGCGCCCGCGCCGGTGCCGGTGCCGATCAGCACGTGGTCGCGCTCGTACACGCTGTCGAGAATGTCGGAAATTCCCTTGCGCACGCTTTCCGGCGTGATGCCGTTTTCGGTGTTGTAGGCGGTCTGCTTTTCACGCCGGCGCGACGTCTCGGCCATGGCGCGCTCCATCGAGCCGGTGATCACATCGGCGTAGAGAATGACGCGGCCGTCGATGTTGCGCGCGGCGCGGCCGATGGTCTGCACCAGCGAGGTCTCGCTGCGCAAAAAACCTTCCTTGTCGGCGTCCAAGATGGCGACCAGCGCGCATTCCGGAATATCGAGGCCCTCGCGCAGCAGATTGATGCCGACCAGCGCGTCGAACGCGCCCAAGCGGAGGTCGCGAATGATTTCGATACGCTCGATGGTGTCGATGTCGGAGTGCATGTAGCGCACCCGAATGCCCTGCTCGTGCAAATATTCGGTCAAATCCTCAGCCATGCGCTTGGTCAGCACGGTGATCAGCGCGCGATAGCCCTGCTGCGCCACCGCGCGCACCTCGCCGACCAGATCGTCGACCTGCATCCGCGCCGGCCGCACGTCGACCGGCGGATCGATCAGCCCGGTGGGGCGGATCACCTGCTCGGCGAACACGCCGCCGGATTCGTTGATCTCCCACGGCCCCGGCGTCGCCGACACGGCGGTGGTCTGCGGCCGCATCGCGTCCCATTCCTCGAAGCGCAGCGGCCGGTTGTCCATGCACGACGGCAAGCGGAAGCCGTATTCGGCGAGCGTCGCCTTGCGGCGAAAATCGCCGCGATACATGCCGCCGAGCTGCGGCACGGTGACGTGGCTCTCGTCGACGAAGACCAGCGCATTGTCGGGCACATATTCGAACAGTGTCGGCGGCGGCTCGCCGGGCTTTCGCCCGGTGAGATAGCGCGAATAGTTCTCGATGCCGGCGCAGGCGCCGGTCGCCTCCATCATTTCCAGATCGTACAGCGTGCGCTGCTCGAGCCGCTGTGCTTCGAGCAGGCGGCCCGCGGCATGAAGCTGGTTCAGCCGCTCGCGCAATTCGAGTTTTATGCCGGACAGCGCCTGCAACAGCGTCGGCCGCGGCGTCACGTAATGCGAGTTGGCGTAGATCTTGACGAATTCCAGCTCGTCGGTTTTTTGCCCGGTGAGCGGATCGAATTCGTGGATCGCCTCCACCTCGTCCCCGAACAGCGACACCCGCCAGGCGCGATCCTCGTAGTGCGCCGGGAAAATCTCGATGGCGTCGCCGCGCACGCGGAACGTGCCGCGATGGAAATCGGCGGCGGTGCGCTTGTATTGCAGCGCGACGAGGTCGGCGAGCAATTGCCGTTGGTTGAGCTGCGCGCCGCGCTTGATCGAGAACGTCATCGCCGAATAGGTCTCGACCGAACCGATACCGTAGATGCAGGACACGGAAGCGACGATGATGACGTCGTCGCGTTCCAGCAGCGCCCGCGTCGCGGAGTGCCGCATGCGGTCGATCTGCTCGTTGATCGAGGAATCCTTCTCGATATAGGTGTCGGTGCGCGGGATATAGGCTTCCGGCTGGTAGTAATCGTAATACGACACGAAATATTCGACGGCGTTGTCGGGAAAGAAATTTCTGAACTCGCCGTAGAGCTGCGCCGCCAGCGTCTTGTTCGGCGCCAGGATCAGCGCCGGCCGCTGCGTCGCTTCGATCACTTTGGCGACAGTGAAGGTTTTGCCGGAGCCGGTGACGCCGAGCAGCACCTGGGTGCGGTCGTTGCGGCGCACGCCTTCGACCAGGTCGGCGATCGCCGTCGGCTGGTCGCCCTTGGGATCGAAATCCGACTTGATGACGAAGCGCCGCCCGCCTTCGGATTTGTCCGGCCGCGGCGGCCGGTGCGGTGTCCAGATTTGGGTGGCGCCGTCCTGCTGGCGGAATTCCTCGCGGCCTTCGCGCAGCAAGTGCTCGAGCGCCTGCATCGAGGCGGTGACGCCGAGCGTCATCGGCTGCGGCATCGGCCGGTGCCGCTTCTCGCGCTGCGACTGGAAAATGTCGGCAAGCTCGTCGCGCTCGGCGGGCGGCTCGCCGGTCAACGGCCGGGTCGGATCGTTGTCGCCATAGCCGAGCGCGTCAGCCAACTCCGGATCGATCCCGGCCGGCCCCTTGGCGACGTAGCCGGATTGCGGCCGCTCGCCTAAACCCTGCGTGGATTTACGCGCCCTATGAGCTGCGGAGAAATCGGCGCGGCGGTCGAACGAGTTGTCCGGCGGCTGCTGCAAGCCGGACGCTTGCTCTTCCCCTCCCCCTTGTGGCGAGGGGATAGGGGTGATGCACATTTGTTGACGGGCTTTGCGCAACCGTCGACGCTCGCGACTTCCCCTCCCGACCCCCCACCCCACCCTCCCCCACAAGGGGGGAGGGAGAACCAGTCTGCGAACCAACGCCAGCGCGACCGTGACCGATCGCGGGATTCAGAATGTCCGCCAGCGACGGGTCGAGCTCCGGCACATCCGGCCGCGCCGCCTTGGCGCGGGTCGGCTTGGCCGGGTCTTTCTTCGAATGCTTGGCCGGGTCGCGGTCGGGGCGTTTCGCCATGGCCCCAATATGGGTCGAGTCCCCCAGCGAGGAAAGTGCGGCCGCGTCATTCGAACTTGATGCCGGCGCGCTTGATCACTTCGCCCCATTTGGCCGAATCCGAGGCGATCAGAGCGGCGAATTCCTCGGGCGTGCCGCCCGCCGGCTCGTCGCCGATGCTGGCGAAGTGTTCCTTGAAGGCCGCTGACTGGATCGCCCTGTTGATCGCCGCGTTGAGCTTGTCGACGATCGGCCGCGGCACGCCGGCGGGCGCGATGACGCCGCTCCAGGTCGGCGCCGAATAACCCGGCACGCCGGCCTCGGCGATGGTCGGCAGATCGGGGAATGCCGGCGACCGGCGATCGCCGCTCACCGCCAGGGCGCGCACGGCGCCCGAGCGCGCGAACGGCGCAATCGAGTTGAGACTCTCGAACATCAGCTGCACGCGCCCGGCGATCAAATCGTTGATCGCCGGCGCGCCGCCCTTGTAAGGCACGTGCACGATGTCGGTGCCGGTCATGAACTTGAACAGCTCGCCGCCGACATGGCCGGGCGAGCCGTTGCTCGACGACGCATTCGAGAGCTTTCCCGGATTCTGCTTGGCGTAGGCGACCAGCTCGGTGACGGTCTGGAACGGTGTCGTCGGCGACACCGCAAGCAGCAGGTGGCCCTTGGCCACGACGACGATCGGCTGAAAATCGCGCTCGATGACATAGGGCAGGTTCGCCACCAGGTGACGCGTGATCGCCAGCGCGCCGATCGGACCCATGCCCAGCGTGTAGCCGTCGGGCGCCGCCTTCGCGGTAAGGTCGAGCCCGACGGTGAGCGCGCCGCCGGGCCGGTCGTCGACGATGATTTGTTGGCCGATCTGCTCGGCCAAAGCGGCGCCGAGGATGCGCGCCACCGTGTCGGTGGCGCTGCCGGCGGCCTGCGGCACGATGAGATGGATCGGCCGTTCGGGGTATTCGGCAGCGGCGCCGGTCGCAAAGGCGCAGACGAACAGGAGAACGGCGAGTTGCAGGCGGCGCATATGGTGAATTCCGCGGTTTGGCGACAAAGCGATTGCAATCACAATAGCAAGTGCGACAAGCTTGCCCAAGACGGCGGTAGAGCCGCATAGGGAGAGTACGTCCATGACCGCGCTCGACTTCGCGCCGCTGCTGACCCCCGGACTGCCGCCGCCGGCCGTCAAATTCAACGGCTTCCCGAAATACAATTTTACCGGCGGCCACAACGACGGCGAGCAGATCCCACTCGAAGCGATCGTCAAGGCGGCCAACGACGTGCTGACGCGCGAGGGCAAAACGCTGGCGACCTACGGTCTCGAAAGCGGCCCGCAGGGCTACCGGCGCTTACGCGAATTTTTGGCGCAAAAGCTCAAGCGCACCGCGGGCATCGCCTGCACCGCCGACGAAATCCTGATCACCTCGGGTTCGCTGCAAGCACTCGATCTCGTCAACGGCATCCTCTTGGCGCGCGGCGATACCATCATCACCGAGGCCGAGACCTATCAGGGCGCGCTCAATCGCTGGACCCGTCTCGGCGTCAGCGCCGTCGGCATTCCGCTCGACGGCGAGGGCATGCGCATGGATGCGCTGGCCACGGCGCTCGACGATCTCAAGCGCCGCGGCATCCGGCCGAAATACATTTATACGGTCCCAACCGTGCAAAATCCGACCGGCACGATCTTGAGCGAAGCACGCCGGCTGGACATGCTGCGGCTCGCCGAACAACACGGCGTGCCGATCTTCGAGGACGACTGCTATTCCGACCTGATCTGGGACGGTCAGCGGCCGCCGGCGCTGCATGCGCTGAGCCAGCACGGCGGCGTCATCCATATCGGCTCGTTCTCGAAATCGATCGCGCCGGCGCTGCGCGTCGGCTACATCGTCGCCGACTGGAGTCTCATCGCGCGCATGCTGGCGATCAAGACCGATGCCGGCTCCGGCGCGCTGGAGCAGATGGTTTTGGGCGAATTCTGTCCGGCGCATTTCGACGAACATGTGCCTGCATTGACGCGCGGCCTGCGCAAAAAACTCGAAACACTGATGGACGCGCTCAACGAGCAGTTCGGCACCGCGGCCGAATTCGAAGATCCGAAGGGCGGCATTTTCCTCTGGGTCAAGCTGCCGGACCAGGTCGATACGCTGAAGCTTTATCAGCCGGCGCTCGCCGCCGGCGTCGCCATCAATCCGGGCCCGGAATGGACCACCGACAAGGCCTACGGCAAGAGCCGCACCCGGCTGTGCTTCGCCAATCCATCCCACGAAGCGATCCGCGCCGGCGTCGCCGCCTTGGCCGAAGTCTGCCGCCGCGAATTCGGCGTGCCGAACCGGATCGCCAATGTGGAGAAGGCGCGGGCGTGAGGTCGTCCCCGCGAAAGCGGGGACCCATAACCACCGCCTGTGCAAGAATTGCCCCGACTGTGCGTATGGATTCCCGCTTTCGCGGGAATGACGCGCAGATCAGAATCCCTTCACCACCTGATTGACATGCTCCACCTCGGGCGGCGACGCGAAACAGTGGGCGACGTGCTTGCGCCATTCCTGGAAGTCGGCGGAGCCGCGGAAATCGACCGTGTGGTTCTCGACCGTTTGCCATTTGACGAACAGCCGGTAACGGCTCGGTTTTTCGATAGAGCGCTGCAGTTCCAGGCCGTGGCAGCCTTTGGCGCGCTGGAACACCGGCGCGGCATTTTTCACGCCGGTTTCGAATTCGGCTTCCATGCCGGGCTTGACGTCGATCTGGGCGATTTCGGTGATCATGTTTTTTGGCTCCCTGACGATTTAGGTTTGTGCGATTACGAAGCGGCGCGCCCGCGCGGCGCTGTCGCCGCCGGCAGCTGCGCGGCCTGGCCGAGATGGTGGCGTAGCGTGGGCCCGGAATAATCCTTGCGATAGAGACCGCGGCGTTGCAGTTCCGGCACGACCTTGTCGACAAAATCGTCGAAGGCGCCCGGGAAGTAGGCCGGCATGATGATGAAGCCGTCGGCCAGTCCGCCACAGAACCACTCCTCGAAAATGTCGGCGATGCGTTGCGCGGTGCCACAAATCACCCAGTGCCCGCGCGCCGCGGCGGTGATGTTGTAGAGGTCGCGCAGCGTCATGTTTTCGCGACGCGCCATGTCGAGCAGCGTCTTTGAGAACGATTGGCCGCGATCGGTGGTGGCCGGTAGGTCGGGGATCGGGCCGTCGAGCGGATAGCCGGAAATGTCGTGGCCGAGCCGCTGCGACACCAGGCTCAGCGCATTGGTCGACGACAGCCAGCCTTGCAACGTGTCGAGCTGGTCCTTGGCCTCTGCGTCCGTGTCGCCGATGATCGGCATGACGCCCGGCAGGATCGGCAGGCTGTCCGGCGCGCGCCCGTGTTGGACGACGCGCCGCTTCAAGTCGTCATAGGCGGTCTTGGCCGCAGCTTTGTCGCCGCTGACGACTGAGAACACCAGATCGGCGGTGCGCGCCGACAGCTCCTGTCCGGGCGACGAGCCGCCGGCCTGGATGAGGAGCGGATGGCCGTACGGCCCGGGCGCGATGTTGAGCGGCCCTTTGACCGAGAAAAATCGTCCCTGGTGATCGAGGGCGTGCACCTTGGACTTGTCGAGGAAGACGCCGGTCGACCGGTCGGCGACGATGGCGCCGTCGTCCCAAGTGTCCCAGAGGCCCCGCACCACGTCGACGAATTCGCCGGCGATCTCGTAGCGCAGGTCGTGCTCCGGCAAACGCGCCTTGCTGAAATTTGCCGCCGCGGCGTTGTGGGAGCTGGTGACGATGTTCCACGCGGCGCGGCCGCCGGAGATGTTGTGCAGCGTCATGAACGTGCGCGCTACGTCGAACGGCTCGCTGAAGCTGGTCGACACCGTGGCGCCGAGCCCGACGTGACGCGTCACCGCCGCCAAAGCGGCGATCAGCGTGGTCGGCTCGAAGCGCGACACGAAGGCGGGATGATCGCCGGGGTCCATGACCAGCGAATCGGAAATGAAGAACAGGTCGAATTTGCCGCGCTCGGCGATTTGCGCGCCGGCGGCGACCAGCGGCCAGCTCGAATTGCTGCTCCAGGCGCCCTCGTAGCGCCAGCCGGCGGAATGATTGCCAGCGCCGAGCCAGAACACGCCGAGGTGCATCTGGCGTTTGACGGGGGCCATGTCTGGCTCGCCCATGTCTGGCTCGCTCCTCGCGACATGCTGCGCCATTGCGGCGGCATCAGCCTAGCAAGCGTAGCCCGGATGGAGCGCCAGCGAAATCCGGGGTGGACCGCGAGGCTTTTCCCGGATTTCGTTTCACTCCATCCGGGCTACTAACCGAGCGGCGCGCCGAAAACGCGGAAGATCGCGGGGCCGGCGATCAAAAATGCCAGCAGCGCGGCGCGCCGGCGCGGCGCTTCGACGGCGGCGAGCAGCGACAGCCCGGCCAGCGGCACGATGGCGGCGAGCGGCAGGTAATAGCGCGGATAGGCGTCCATCAGCCATCCGGTCGCAACATGCCGGCCGTAGCTGTAGGTGACGTGGATCGCGAAAGTCGCGACGAGCGCCACCGTCCCGGCGATCACCACGACGTCGAGCGCGGTGTCCTGGCGGCGCCACAGCCGGCGCAGCGACAGCGCGATGCCGGCGAGCGCGCAGCCGAGCGCCGCCACCGGGATCGCCAGCATGGAATATTGCAAAACGTTGCGCTCGCCGAGCGCCGGCATCCAGTCGGACACGAAGGCGATGACGAAATAAACGATGTAGGCGGCAAAAGATTTCCTTGGCAGGTCGGCCCAGCCAGCGGTGCGGGCGCCGTCTTGCAGCAGCGCGATCT
>Ga0193751_1002998_pt1 | contig 10062 bp, 7 predicted proteins | sample L1c2metaG_FD_143050 | JGI IMG/M metagenome (GOLD analysis project Ga0193751, IMG submission 143050) | Soil microbial communities from a riparian zone of the East river system, Colorado, United States - L1c2 | ecosystem: Environmental > Terrestrial > Soil > Riparian zone | place: USA: East River...
AAATTCCGATCGCCTTGGTCAACGCCCGTTTGTCACCACGGTCCGAAAAACGGTTTCGGATGTTCCGCAGTTTTGTCGCACCGACTTTCCGCCTGCTCGACGCGATTTGCGTCCAAAACCTCGAGGATCTTGGAAGATGGAAAGCGCTCGGCGTTGAAGCGGACAGAATTCATCATGTTGGCAGCATCAAGTACGATCCGCAGAATGCTGAAGTCGACCCGTATCTGCCGGCCGGCATTCTTGCCGGCTTTGGCTTGGAAAAGCGCACCGTCATTTTCGGAGGCAGCACCCACAGCGGAGAAGAGAAAGTTCTAGCCGAAGTGTTCCGCGCTTTACGAAAGGACTTTGTTGATCTGCTTCTGATTTTAGCGCCGCGACACACAGAACGAACCGCTGAAATTCAGCGCGAGCTGGAAGCAATCGGGTTCCGTGTCGCGCTCCGAAGTCAGTTGCCGGTGTCGGATCCATTGCTCGATTGTTTACTCATCGATTCCACCGGTGAGCTGCGGGACTGGTACGGGGTGGCGACACTTGCCTTCGTCGGGAAAAGTTTGCTGGCGCGAGGAGGACAAAATCCAGCTGAAGCGATCCTGGCCGGCAAACCGGTTGTGTTTGGTCCGCACATGGAAAACTTCGCGGTTTTGGCGAACACACTCGTAACCCAACGGGGAGCGCTTCAAGTGAATTCTCCGACTGAACTGCATCGGGCTATGTCGGCTCTTCTGGCAAATCCGGGTGACCGCGAAGAAATGGCCCGGAACGCGCGCAAAGCGTTGGACACGCATCGCGGCGCCGCCGCGCGCACGGCGCAGCTGATTGTCGATCTTGCGTCCGCGGACTGAAGATGCCGCGAGGTTGCCTTACGGCTATCGAATGGAATATTGGGCGGCTTTGTGACCCTATCGTCTAGAGGCCTAGGACATCGCCCTTTCACGGCGGTAACACGGGTTCGAATCCCGTTAGGGTCGCCACTCTTTATCATAGGTGAAATTGCGGCTCGTCGCGTCATCTCGTAAACTTACCGGTGCGAACGGTCGGCCCTCCTTAGCGCGATTCTCGAAACGCCAGCATTGGCTCGACACGCCTGGCTGCCTAATTGAAAATACTCTCTGACCCGCATTTCTGCGCGGAATCCGTATGTCTGCCGAGGTTAAAAAGGAGATTGAGCTCGAGATCGCACATCTCTTGTTAATCGACGTGGTCGGTTATTCGAAGCTGCTGGTTAACGAGCAGATTGAGTTGCTGCAAGATCTCAACCAAATCGTGCGAAGCACCGAATGTTTTAGGGCCGCCGAAACAACCGGCAAACTCATCCGGGTACCAAGCGGAGACGGGATGGCGCTCCTTTTCTTCCACAGTCCGGAAGAACCGGTGCGATGTGCGCTCGAGATCAGCAGAACATTGCAAGAGCATCCGCATATCCAGCTGCGGATGGGAGTGCACAGCGGCCCAGTGAATCAAGTCACCGATGTTAATGACAAGACGAACATCGCGGGATCAGGGATCAACGTGGCGCAGCGCGTCATGGATTGCGGTGATGCCGGGCATATTCTTTTGTCCGGGCATATAGCGGAAGATTTGACCCAATACCGGCAGTGGCAGCCGTATTTGCACGATCTCGGCGAGTGTGAGGTGAAGCACGGGCTGAGGCTGCACCTGGTTAATCTCTACAAAGACAATCTCGGCAACCCACATCTTCCGGACAAACTCAAGCGAAGAAGAAGATGGAAGCAGACGTCCGGTGTTAGCGTCCGTCCGGTCATTACGCCCCGTTGGCCCAAGTACGTGCTTACCGCTATTTTGCTCCTTTCAGCTGTGGCTTTGGCGATCAGCTTTTCAGTCTTTTACCGACGAGGCTTGCCGGAGGTTGCAGGTTCCTCTTCGGGGAAAGCCGCCGACGGAGGACTTCCTATTGCGGAAAAAAGCATCGCGGTGCTTCCATTTGAAAACCGGAGCGAAGACAAAGCCAACGCCTACTTTGCCAACGGCATCCAGGACGAGATTCTGACCCGCTTATCCAAGATCGCCGATCTGAAAGTTATCTCGCGCACATCGACACAGCATTACAAGAGCGCGCCGGAAAACCTGCGCGAGATCGCCCGACAACTTGGCGTCGCCCACATCCTGGAAGGAAGCGTGCAGAAGAGCGGCGACGCCGTGCGCGTGAACGTGCAGCTGATCAAAGCGGCCAATGATTCCCACCTTTGGGCTGATACCTTTGATCGCAAACTGACCGACATCTTTTCGGTCGAAAGCGATGTGGCCAAAGCCATCGCCGACCAATTGCGAGTGCACCTGAGCGGTCGGGAAGAGCAAGTCATCTCCGCCAAACCGACAGACAACCCTGAGGCTTACGATGCCTACCTGCGTGGCCTGGCTTATAGTCTGAAAACGCAACGCACACCCGCCAACTCCCTTGGCGCGCAGAAATATCTCAGAGAAGCAGTGCAGTTGGACCCGAAGTTCGCCCTCGCCTGGTCGCTGCTGTCATACACGGATGCGGTCGGCTACCACACAATGAATCTTCAACCGACGCTCGCTCTTCGTGACGAGACGCGCCAGGCAGCTGAAACCGCGCTCGCTCTTCAGCCCGCTCTCGGCGAGGCCGTGCTTGCCAGGGGCTATTATCACTACGCCTGCCTGAAGGATTACGACACGGCGGTGCGTTACCTTGAGCAGGCACGTTCGCTTCTGCCTAATAACAGCCGGATTCTTCAATCCCTCGCCGACGTCGAGCGGACCCGAGGCCAATGGGACCGGAGCGAGTCGTACTTCAACGAAGCTGAGCGGCTCGACCCGCGCAACGTTTTACTACTGACCCAGCACGCCCTTTCCCTGATCGTTGTACGTCGCTTCCCCGAAGCGGTGCGAAGACTTGATCAGGTTCTCGATATTACACCGGACGACGTTGACACCTCCGTGATCAAGGCCACTATCGCGCAAGCCGAGGGCGATCTGCCCCGGGCTGCTGCGCTTCTGGCTCCGCTGCATCCGAACGCCCACGACTTCGGCGCCTGGGAAATACAAACTTACCAGGCGATCCTGGAGCGCCAGCCTGTACCGGTTATTCCTCGGCTAAAGGAGATACTGGCCGAGCCTGATACAGCGTTCGGTTTCTTCAACGGTGAACTGCGCTTTTGGTTAGGCTGGGCTCAAGAAGTCGCCGGCGACCATGCCGCCGCCCAGGAAAGTTGGCGACAGACGCGCAGCGAACTGGAGCCGTTGCTCAAAGAACAGCCGCAAAATTCCGAACTCATTTGTGTTCTCGCGCTGGCCAACATGGGCCTCGGGAACAAAGCCGACGCACTGGCCCTGGCTGAGCGGGCGATGGCTGCGAACCCGGTCGAGAGGGATGTCGTTAACGGTCCGTTTGCGCTCGAGATCCTCGCTCGAGTGGCAGCGCAAACCGGCGAGTCCGACCGCGCCATCGCCGCTTTACAGAAACTACTCTCGACACCCTACTTTGGCGCATTCACCACTACGCCACTCACTCCTGCGCTGCTCCGGCTCGATCCAATGTTCGATCCGCTTCGGAATGATCCGCGCTTCCAAAAACTCGCATCGAGCGCGCCGAAACCGGCGGACAAATAACGTGAGGCAGTCAACTCAAAGAACTTTTTTCGCCGAGTTGGTTCCGTCATTTCCGTCTAGGCTTATGGCGCAACGAAATTTTCGGACAAATTCGGACAGTAGAGCTGCGTAAATCTGCGCGAATCTGCCAAAGGGCTAATTTCGTGCTCTATATATTAATACGCAGTTCACCACATATTTGCGGCAGAATTGCGCAAATACGCGAATGCTTTCAAGCGGGTTCGAATCCCGTTAGGGTCGCCAATTCAAAGATGGAAATCGATCGCACGCTTATTGTTGTTCCGACCTACAACGAGCGCGAGAATGTCGGCCCATTGATCGCTCAGTTGCTTCAAGTCGCACCGGATGCGGACGTGCTTCTGATCGACGACAATTCGCCCGACGGGACTGTCGCAATGGCCGAGCAGTTGTTCGGGACGGACCCGCGCTTTTCAACTTTGAGTCGAACTGGCCCCCGCGGTATTGGGTGCAGCCTTTTAGACGGTTACCGCGCCGCTCTCGAACGCGGTTATTCGCGCGTCGCTCAACTCGACGCCGATTTTTCGCACGACCCGAACATGCTTCCGGCGATGATCAATGCGACACGCGATGCAGACGTGGTTATTGGATCGCGCTATTGCCGGGGCGGTCGCGTTGTGAATTGGCCATGGCACCGGCGGCTGCTGAGTCGCTTCGCGAACAAGTACGTTGCTCGCATTGCCGGTGTCACCGTGCGTGACAGCACGAGCGGCTTTCGTTGTTACACACGCCGCGCGTTGCAATGCCTCCTCGAGATTGGCGTCACGTCCGAAGGCTACGCTTTTCAGGTCGAGACAGTGTTCCGCGCGCAGCACGAAGGCCTTCGTATCGTCGAGATTCCAATCACGTTCACGGATCGGCGGGCCGGGCAATCGAAAATGTCGGGCAAGGTTATTTTTGAGTCTGCGCTCAGGCCATGGAGGCTCCGCTTTGGACGTTGATCTTCACGCTCCGCGGAATTAATTTCCTGACGATGGCTGAGCGAGCTTACATTTCCAAGGACAACGATTCGATCCGCATGTTCGAGAGCGATGCGATGGAATTTTTGTCGCGAGTGCATCCTGCGACGCCGTGGCTGCTTTATCTGCCTTTGATTATCGCCAGTCTCTATTTCGCGTTTAGTTACGAGCGATTGTCGATCTTGACGGTCGCGGAATTCTTCGGGCTCGGGCTGATCATTTGGACCCTGCTTGAGTACATCATTCATCGCTACGCGTTTCACTACGAGCCGAAGAGTCGAATCGGGAAACAGTTTCATTTTATCGTCCATGGCGTTCATCACGATTACCCGAATGACGCGAAGAGACTGGTCATGCCGCCGGCGGTAAGCATTCCGTTGGCCATCCTGTTTTACGCCTTGTTCGCCTTTCTTTTCCGATCCAACTCACCCGCAATTTGGGCCGGCTTCGTCGGCGGTTACGTTGGTTACGATTCGATTCATTACGCGATCCATCATTTCCCGATGAAAAGCGGCATTTTGAATCGGTTGAAGCAGCACCATCTGCGTCACCATTACCACGACGATCACCTCGGTTACGGCGTCAGCTCGCCGTTATGGGACTACATTTTTGGCACCAATCGTAAGTAGGGTGTAGCCCCGCAGGTACACTTAGGCCTTGTCGACTGCGCAACGGGAAGTACAATAGCTGCCCCGATATGGAAGGGTCGCCTCGGTGACCGATTTGCCATAAGGAATGAACCAAGACCCTGCAAAACTCAGTTTGAGCAATTTCCTCGCCGGCGAAAGCCGCGACCCGTTGCAAGCTCCGCCAAGTTTCACCGCCTGGATGCAGGCCGGCGCGTGGGCGGTCGAATTGTATGAGCCGGAAATGCTCGCTAGTGCGGACGCCCGCACCAGCATCAGATACGACGGCAAATCACAGAGCGTCATCAATCTTTGCTCCTATAATTATCTCGGCCTGGCCAATCATCCCGAGGTCGTCGCCGCAGCTCATGAAGCGCTGAATAGTCACGGTTTGGGCGCGTGCGGTTCGCCTATGCTCTCAGGCATGACCGATCTTCATCGTGCACTTGAATCACGGGTCGCAAAATTTCTTGGTCGTGAAGACGCAATGCTCTTTAACAGCGGCTTTGGCGGAGCGCTCGGCACTATTTCAGGTCTGCTCCGCAAGAGCGACGTCGCCGTTCTCGATAATCGATCTCACTTGAGCTTGCGCGACGGCGCGGTGCTTTCCCGTTGTCGCACCGAAAAGTTTGAACATAACGATCCTGCGTCGCTTGACGCCGCGTTAAGCCGGCAAGGTGGACGCCGCCAGCTCGTGATCATTGAAGGGATTTATTCGATGGATGGCGATTTCGGAAAGCTGGCTGAGCTAACTGACGTCGCGGAATTGCATGGCGCGAGCGTTTTCATTGACGAAGCGCACTCGGTCCTCGGCTGTGGCAAGTACGGTCGCGGCGCGGCTGAACAATTTGGAGTAGAAGACCGCGTCCCGCTGATCTATGGCACGTTTTCGAAGGCCTTCGGGGCGCTCGGTGGATTTGTCGCCGGATCGAAAGAGACCCTGCAATATCTGCGATTTTATGCGCACCCTTACGTTTATTCCTGTGCCTTGCCGCCGGTCGTCATCGCCGGTCTATTGAAAGCGTTGGAAATTGCCATTCGCGACGGAGCCACGTTAAGGAAGGTCCTTTGGGAAAACGCCCACTACTTCCACGAAAAACTGCGCGAGCTCGGCATCGACACCGGAACATCGACAACCTACGTCATGCCAATCGTCATCGGCGATCGGGAGCGAATGTATCGAATCGGTCACGAATTGCGGCGACGCGGACTGTGGGTCGCACCGGTCGATTACCCAGCCGTTCCACAACATCGAATTTGCTTCCGCGCTTGCGTGACCGCCAAGCATACCCGCGCCGACCTCGACGAAGCTTTAAATATTCTTCAAGACACGCTCGTCCCCGCGGCGTTGCAGAACGCCTGAAGTGGGAAGCGATCTCAGCACAATCTCAGAATCTCGTTCCCAGCCGCAATCGGAGATCGATGCGACTTATAAATCGCGCGAGCTGGAGGGGATTGTCGATCTTTTCTTTTATCGGCGGATCGGTTTCGCTCTGGCAAAATTTTTTGCGCGACTGAATTTCACGCCGACGGCAGTTACTCTCATTGGCGGATTGTTCGGCGTCGTCGCCGGCCATCTTTATTTTTACCAGGCGCTCGCCCTCAATCTAATCGGAATGCTTTTCCACGTTGCGGCGAATATTTTCGATAACGCGGATGGTCAGCTCGCTCGCCTGACGAATCAGCAAAGCCGGACCGGACGGATTCTCGATCCCGTTGTCGATCATATTATTTGGCTGAGCGTTTACGTTAATCTGGCGTTGCGTCTGCAGATGGGAGGGTTTTCCGGTGCGATTTGGATACTTGCTCTTGCCGCCGGTGTTAGCCATGGCTTGCAGGCTGGCGCGGCCGACTATTGCCGGAACGCCTATCTTTATTTCGGGAAAGGACGAGGCGATTTCGATTCGGTATCAAGGCTCCAACAGGAGTACCGTCAGTACGCCTGGGACACAGGCGCCTGGCCCAAATTGCTTCTCCGCTTGTATCTCAACGCGATGCACGAGCAGGAACTGATTCTGCCCGGCGTGAAGCGCTTGCGCGAGACAACCGAAAGCAATTTCTCCGGTGCTCTCCCGGCCTGGTTTCAATCGCGCTACCGGACTCTGGTTCTACCGACGTTTAAATGGTGGAGTTTGTTGATGACGAATACGCGAATGCTCGTTCTGTTAGTCCTGTTTTTAATTCATCAACCGGTCTGGTATTTTTGGGTGGAGCTCACTGCCGGCAATCTCTTGCTCGTCTATCTTATTTTTCGGCAGGAAAAAATATCGCGCTCGCTTGTTCAGGTTCTTACGGCGCAAAAAGACAGCGCGTGACCGCTCATCCTCTATCAGTTGTCGAAGTTCGTTCCCGGGCCGAGCGGGACCAATTCATCAAATTTCCCTGGCGTATTTACGAAAAGGATCCGGCCTGGGTGCCGCCGCTCATCATCGAACGAAAGGCGTTTCTCGATCGGAAACGGCACCCGTTTTACCAGCACGGTGACGCGGCGTTATTTCTGGCCAAAAGGGACGGCGAGATTGTTGGCCGCATCATGGCGAGCGACGATCCGAACTATAACGCGCTCCACAAATCGAACCTCGGCTGTTTTGGTTTGTTTGATTCGATCGACGATGTCGATGTTGCGATGGCGCTGTTCGATTCCGCAGTGGATTGGTTGCGCAATCGAGGCCGGAGCGAAATCATGGGTCCGATCGATTATTCAACGAACTACGTTTGCGGATTATTGATCGACGGCTTTGAACATCCGCCTACGTTGCTCACCGCGCACAATCCGCCTTATTACGCTCGGTTAATCGAAGCGTGCGGTTTCGAAAAAGAGAAAGATTGGTACGCCTGGTGGTTTGTGCCGACGACTGAACCGCTGGAACGTTTGCGCCCGATCGCAAAAGTGCGCGCCCGAAAACAGTCGGCCAAGATTCGCCCGATTGATCTTCGCCATTCAACTGACGAAAGTCGTCGCCTGTCTGCCGTGTTTAACGAAGCTTGGAAAAATAACTGGGGCTTCGTCCCGTTTACTGAGGCCGAGGCGGAACACATGGCCAAAGAGATGCGTCCGATCATCGATCCACGGATGACGTTGATTGCCGAGATCGACAGGGCGCCGGTCGCGTTCGTGATCTGTGTGCCGGACATTAATGTCGCGCTGCGCCGCGTGAACGGACGGTTGACGCGCTTTGGATTGCCGATCGGATTACTTCAACTGCTTTACTACCGTCACAAAATTCGCACGGTCCGTTTTATTGCCTTGGGCGTTTTGGAAAAATACCGGCGGGCCGGCATCGCCGAGACGCTTGTCCTGCAAGTAATGGAAGAGGGAGCAAGGCGCGGGCTTTTTGGCGAATTAAGTATGACACTCGAAGACAATGTGCTCGTGAATCGCTTCATCGAAGCATTAGGCGCGTCGAGATACAAAACCTACCGGATTTATCGTCGCCCGATTGCCTCGTGAACCCGAACGTCGATCGTTTCATCATTCTCGCGGACGAATCGGCTAATTGGGAAATTGCCGGCCTGCGTCAACTCGATCGACTTGTTCTCGCGCTGAACGAATCTGCAAAATCGACGATCGGCGACTCAAAGATCGACATCATCGTTCTCTGGAGACCCGACACGCCGGTGGAGCAACGGTGGCAACCGCAACACCCGGGATTGACGCACTGTAGATTTGTGGAGCGCTTTGATGCTTCGCCGGGCGACGAGCGCCTTCTCAACACGCGATTGCTGGTGAAACGGAGCGGTCTGGAACAATTCGTTCGTGATTCTGTTCCGCTCGACCTCGACCAGCGCTTTGTTAATGAATCGACGCTTTGGCAGGAACTTTGGAGGACCTTCGAAGGGGACTGCCGGCGCGCTCTGCCGCAAAACCGCAGCTGGCGCTACGTTCCTGAACCCGGCGACATTCGTCGCTCCGAACGATGGCTTCTTCTTGGCACCGGCAAATCGCGCGATGGATTTGTCTCGCACTATTTGAATCGCCCGATCTCGCGCGCTGTTAGTGAGTTTCTTTTGAAAACGCCGATGACTCCAAATGTCTGGACGTTGCTGATCACTTTGTTTCCGCTAGTTGGTTTTCTATTTCTGATTCGGGGAAATTATTTCGGTTTTGTTGTCGGTGCCGCGTTGTATCAAGTCCACAGTATTCTTGATGGATGCGACGGCGAAATCGCGCGCGCAAAATATTTGGATTCCGACAAGGGGCCGGGTTTCGACGCGTTCGGAGATTTGATCGCACTATTGCTTTTCTCGCTCGGCCTCGGCGTCGGTCTTTTTCGCGCCGCGGACGCGGCTTCATTCTCGCGTTGGGTTTTTCTGGGGGAAGGCGTCCTTTGTTTCCTACTGATTGCGAGTCGCCTCGGGCCGCACGCATTCGATCTTCTCCGTCGCGGTCCCGCCGCCGTGACTTCGTCAGAGCATGACGAATCGCTCCGCCATTCCGGGGGCCGCGTCCTTGGTGCGCGGCTTACTTCTCTGGCATTTGAATTAACGAAGCGAGACTTCGTTTTCCTGGCGTTTCTGGTCCTGGCTGCGCTTGGTTTGGCCCAATGGATCCTCCATTTGCTTTTTGTTTACGCAGTTGCGACGACGATTCTTTTACGACACGGCCGTGTCACGCGTCCCGATCGCAGCCCGACCTTCGTTTAGATTGCGCACGACCTTCTCGGCTTGTGCCAACATCTCCGGGGTATCCACGTCCTGCCACCAGGCTTGGCTAATATCGATCGCCCGAACTTTTCCATCGGCTGCCATCGCGCGAACCCCATCGGCCAGACTGCAATCTCCATTAATCTTGGCTTGCTCGAGATATTTGAAGATTTCCAGCGAAGAAACAAACAGGCCGGTATCGATCGCGTTGTAGTCGGTGAGCT
>Ga0193751_1002999_pt1 | contig 10061 bp, 12 predicted proteins | sample L1c2metaG_FD_143050 | JGI IMG/M metagenome (GOLD analysis project Ga0193751, IMG submission 143050) | Soil microbial communities from a riparian zone of the East river system, Colorado, United States - L1c2 | ecosystem: Environmental > Terrestrial > Soil > Riparian zone | place: USA: East River...
TGAAACAGCACTACGGGGGTATTTAAGTGTTGACATCGTCTGGCGCAAACGTTACGCTATCAGAGTAAGATGCTAACAGGAGGTATAAGAACTTATGGCTTACAAGCACACTAACTCGAAAAATGTCACTTACTACTTGCACAAGACTGATGTCACGTTGCGCGGTGGTAAGCCACAAACAATTTACTTTTTCGCAAAAGTAGAAAAGAATGCAAAAGGTGAACCATGCGATCTTCCAGAAGACCGCGAAGTAAAAGAAAACCCACGCAACGGGTTCCTTACAATTAGCAAGAAAAAATAAGCTTGAAACACAAGCACGTTTGGTGATACAGTAGTATCAAACAAACAGGTGCCAAAATTGCCCCATGGTAGCGCAAATCTGCCAAGGGGCTTTTTTGATTTCACTTACCTTTCTACACGGGTGTCGCTATCTTGTACATCGAGTGAAAGAAAAAGGGGAGCGGGGCTTACGGTAAGCTCGTGTAGTAGTTCGGACGTACCCGCAACTAGCTGCATCCTCACATCATTTAGATTTGCCCAGATGTAGTCAAACTGGTGAGTGGATGGGGGTAGTAAATCGTTATCTAGACAACCTGTATATACGTTGGCCATGATATGAGTGATAAGTGTTTTTCCGCGGTAAATTCGGATATCTGCTAAGCCACGTCTCGTTGTCTCAATCGATAAGCCTGTTTTTTCTATAAGTTCGCGTTTTACGTGTACCTCCGGAGATTCACCAAAATGTCGTTTGCCACTTATGAGCATTAACTTACCTATGTATGGTTGGTATTTTCGCCGGGCGAATAGCCAGTCGCCGCGAGTATTGTTAATGGCAAAAATCACACTCACTTTGGGTTGTTTACGTGGACTATGGGTAGAGAAGCTGAGACTATCAACGTACACTAAGCCTTTATTTGAAAGGCGGTACTTTGATTCATGCTTTTCAATCAAACCCTGTTTAAGAAGTAGATTGATATGATACAAGAACGCGTTGCTTTCTAGCTGTTTTGGCTTTAGCTCGGAAAAACGTAAACTTGAGGCACTCGCCAAGCTGTCTATGATTTCTTTTTGTATATAATGTTCAATCATTTTAGTATCCTGTCTAGTCAATAGTATTTGACACAAAACGTATTGTCTAGTCTAGATTGTTTCTTTGCTCTATTGTGAAAGTATCCCGGGAAACAACGTAGCATGGAGAAAAAACATGAGTGAATTTTTACATCCTAAAAAAGCCTATGAAGAATACAATTTACGTCAAGATATCTACCGGGAACCTTCGGAAATTGAGCAAGCGTTGGCTGAAGCTGGCATTGCAGCAATTGAGATGCCACTTTCGGCTAATGATTTTAAACGCCTTAGTGAAGGATTCGCTGCGGTCATTGAAGAATGTCCTGACTATTTAGCGACAACTGGCGTAAAGATCGACGAGCGATATGGCTCTCAGGCGGGCTACACGCGGAAAGAGAGCAAAATTGATTCTAAAACAGGCCTTCAGCTTGATGATCCGAAAAGTTACTTTCATTTTAATGAGGGCGTACGGAATAGTTGGCGTGAAAAGTTTGCGAACGGCCCAAAGGTACTTCGTGACTTCCTTGAAGACGGTTTTGAAATTCATGATTCTTTGATTGGTGTTGCAAAGCGGACGATCGACGAACTTGAGCCGGGTCATCCTAACATGTCAAAGCTATATTTTCCAAATAATGAAAGCTTCTCGTTTTTACGGCTGTTAAGATACGATGGATACCAGCCCCGTAGTGGCATGGGCGAGGTAGCCAAGCCGCATTATGATATCGGCGGCGTAACTATTCAGGCGTATGCGGATGCACCTGGCTTTTGGGCGGCAAAAGATGGAACGAGCGGTGATCGTAAGCACTATGATACTAACGAAAACCAAGCGTATACTTTTTTAGGCAAGGGCCATGAGAAAGTGTACGGCTCTGGAGACAACCTCCGACCTCTATGGCATGGGGTCGACAGAATTATACCAGCCGGTGTTACATGGGTTCCGGAACGTACAGCGGCCATTTTATTCGTTGATGCGCCGGAAGTTGATTACCATGTTCGAGCTAGCGACACTTTACCGTAGCTGCATCCCCAAGAAATGGGGAAACGTGCGTTAGCGACAGTAATATAAGTATCATTGAAGAGGCTTTTGATTGTAAAATGATCGTGATTATGGTATAATGACTTTCATGATAACCGAGTATGCACCGGTACTAAGCCAATCTGAAATGGACGCTTATGACGCCGCGTTAGATCACCTGGTTGATACTCGCGGAATCTCCTACGATGATGCCCGCCGTGAGCTTGGCGAACCTCCCTACGAGGTCTATGAAATCCCTGAAATGCATGTCACGCGCCCAATGGGCGGCGCAGCCTCGCGTGAGGTTGTAGAGAGGCCTAAGAAGCGACGCAGTGGCCGTGGCCCGCAGTATGGTGAAGAAGAGGGTATTGGCTATCCAAACGGTAGGCCACCATATTACCAGCCATACGAACCACTATCTGTCGAGCAACAACGAATAAACGCTCGTGGGCTTAATTTGGTTCGTGAGACCCTTGCTGAGAAAAAAGCGATAGTAGTAGACGACGAAGATCAACCACAGTAGCTTTATATAATAATACCCCTGGTTTCTGTGCGGAGAGCAAGGGTATTGTTATATGAAATAATAGCTTGGTGGGGGCGGATGGAATCGAACCATCTACCAAGTGGTTATGAGCCGCCTGCTCTAACCGATGAGCTACGCCCCCAACTCTTTGTCATTATAGCGTATTCTTATCTGTTGAGCTATAATAAAGTAAATCGCTATGAAAAAAATAAACATTCGCAAATTGTACTACCATATCAGGCATCGGTATATCACGATGAATAATGTCGTTATAGCTATTGCCCTTATTATTGGGGCAAGCTGGGCGTGGGGATCGATTGGCGTGATGCAGCGTAACTACGATTTACAAAAGACAATCGATACCAAATCTCGCCAAGAGACACTAGCAGAACTCGAAACGCAGAACCTAATCTATGAGCAGAATTATTATCGTAGCGGCGAATATCAAGAGCTTGCACTGCGCGAACGTTTGGGGCTGGCAAACTCGGGTGAAAAGGCGCTGATTTTGCCGCCGAACTCTGTGGAGGCTAAAACGGCCGATATGACGCCAACGCCTACGAAGTCGCTTGAACCGGAAAACGATTTTCAGCAGTGGATGAATTTCTTGTTTGGGGGCAACCACTCGCAGTTGCAAAAGTAGCCCATCTCTGTTATTATGGAAGACGTGCCGCGGGGTGGAGCAGTCTGGTCAGCTCGTGTGGCTCATAACCACAAGGTCGTAGGTTCAAATCCTACCCCCGCAACCAAGAAAAACCCCTCAGCCAAATGGCTGGGGATTTTTTCTACGCTGCGCGGGCAAAATTCAAACCTACGACTATTTTTGCTAGGGCAAAAAGTCGTAAGTATCGCTCCACTTTGTTCCGCTCCTCCGCTCGTTTGGAAAATATGTAAACACATTTTCACTGCACATCACTTCGCCAAATCCTACCCGACCTCACCCATGAGGTTTTTTACAGAACCGAGAGCCACTGCTTATCGGACTGCTCTGCCAAAGCCTTGGTGTGAGCGGTGCGCAGCTGGGCGGTAATAGGACCATCCTCACCATTGCCGATGCGTCGAGCATCAATCTCTATGACTGGTGCCACATAGGCACTTGTTCCTGAAATGAACACTTCATCAGCTATATATAGCTCGGTAAGGTCAACCGTACGCTCCTCAACCCTCATGCCGCGGTCTTGAGCGATCTCGATGATTGTTCGGCGGTTGATACCCTCCAGGATGTCACTCGTCGTAGAAGGAGTAATAATAGTCTTATCACGCACCAAAAAGATATTGGCAGCGCTTAGTTCGCACACATGGCCATCGTTATCGAGAAAAATACAATCGTCGTAGCCGCTATCGATGGCATCTTGCTTGGCAAGTACGGAATTAATATAGGCACCGTTTACTTTTGCCCGAGAGGGGATGGAATTGTCGGGCGTCCGTCGCCAGACGCTGGTTTTGAGGCGTGCACCGGTTTGCGGGACTATCGGCAGTGCTTCGTAAACGAAGAGACTAAGCGCTGTTTTTAACCCGCGTGACCGGGTACCAGGGATGAGCTGCGTAACATGAACGCTTGCGCGGACGAACGTTGTGGTTTGGGGGTCATTAGCGTGAAGTGTTTCTTGCACGGCCGCGCTAAATTTCTCTAACGTCCATTCTTGGTCGAATGTATCAATACCAATAATTCGGCAGGAATCGACAATACGCCGGAAATGATCGCGCAGGCGAAAAGCGAGATACGTATCATTTGCATAATGGACATTGAAGACGGTGTAAACGCTGAGGCCATATAATACCGCTGAGCTTGCCACGTGCAGTGTGGCGGCTTCGCTGTCGACGAGCCTATCGCCGAAGTATATATGAGGATAGATACGTGACATAGACAGGCCTTATTGCGCCAGCTTTGCGCTCGCGACCCGAACAGCCTCGCTCCAGCTGAGAAACGCATGTGGCGTGGCGGCAACTTGGGCACTCGTGAGCTGGTATTTTACAGCTAGAGTAAGTTCGTGGATAATTTCGGCAGCATGGGGGGCAACCACCGTTGCACCCAAGATGACACCCTTTTTATCGGTAATAATCTTCACGAATCCATCGCGAAAATCAGACGTATTGCTACGGGCGATGATATTGAGTGGCGCTACGGCTTTGTTGATGGGAAGGTCGCGTTTGAGGCAGTCGTCCTCGGACAAGCCGACCGACGCGATGCCTGGAAACGTGAAGGTAAGCCGAGGAGTTGCGGTGTAGTCCGGTGTTACTTTTGACTTGGCGTGAAGGAGATTATGAGCGGCAACGCGGCTCTCAAGGAGCGCGGTGTGCGTATGGCTGCTGTGTCCAAGAACGTCACCGGCAGCAAAAATATGACGTGCGGTAGTTTGCAAGTGTTCATTCACCTCAATGCCTTTTGGCGTGTAGGCAACACTAGCATTCTCCAGCCCGAGATCAACAGTAGGAACACGTCCAGTTGCAACGAGTACGTCGTCGACATGGAGTGATTTTTCAACGCCTCCACGCGTATACGTGACACGTTTGCCGACACCATCTTTTGTAACCATAAGGGTCCGGGTTTGGGTGAGCGACGTGACGCCTTTTTGTTCTTTAAGGATTCGCTCCATAACTGCACCGACTTCTTCGTCTTCTTGAGGCAGGATACGGCTGGCAATCTCAGCTATATATACTTTTGTACCAAAAATTGCCATCAGCTGTGCGAGCTCAACTCCAGTTGTACCACCGCCAATGATAAAAAGACTTTTGGGTGGGCGAGTTACTTCCAGGATAGTACGGGGTGTCAGGTACTTGACGTTAGAAAGACCAGGAATGTCTGGTGCCTCAATGTGGGAGCCGGTAGCAACCAAAAAGTATTCAGCAGAGAGGTGATGACGGTTGACGCTAATTTCGTTCGGGCTAAGGAAGTGGGCAATACCTCTCAGTGCGGTTACCCCTTCGTTTTCGTAATAGCGACGATTCCCACCAGCGCCAGTGCGTTTGATGACGAGATCCTTCCAAGCATTAAGCGAGGGGTAATTATAGCCCATCATCGAAGATCGGATGCCAAAGCGGGTGCCATGTTTGGCTTCATCATAAAGTTGGGCGGCATGAAGGAGGGCCTTTGTTGGCACATCTCCCCAGTTAGGAGATTCGCCGCCAAACGCGCCAGCTTCAACGATTGCCACACGCTTGCCGCTACGGGCAACAATGGTTGCAGCCGCGCTGCCACCGGCACCGCTTCCGATAACAATCAGGTCATAATCAAAGGTTATTTTTTTTGCCATGCTTGTCTTTCTCCTTACATAACCAACCGGTGATGTTTGTATAAGTATGCGGCTTCGGGGTGGTGTTTTTCAAGCGTCTCGGTCGCTTTGCGACGCAGATCGGCGCTTGTTACCTCGGGCTTTGTGGCAAGCCAAATAGCAATAGCGTCACATACACTTTTCGCGGTCATTTCGGCTTCACCTTCGGGACTTCTGACACTTAGGCAGGCAGCAAGCACGCTAGCGTGAAGCTTGTTTCGATTGAATTGTTCGCTGGCACGTTTACCGCTTGATTTGATGATATCGATGGCTTGTTGCATGCTAGTGACCCCCATATGCAAAAGCTGTAACGGAAACGACTTGGTCAACGTAGACGTAAAATCCAAGGATGAGCAATCCGCTACCGGCCGCAAACTGCAAAAATCGCTTGTTGTCTTCACGCCACTTTTGAATGCGACTAAGTTTGTGCCCACTACCGATAAGGCTACTGACGATCAAAAGCGACAAGAGGGAAATGAGAGTATACATACCGATGCCCGTTAACTGCCAAAAAGCAGGTAAGCGAATAAGGATGAGCGCGCTGATCACCATAGGGGCCAATATAAAAATCAGCTCACCTATAACACTGCTCAGGCCAAGTCCGAATGCTTCGGCGCTTTGTTTGGTCGCTTTGGTGCGTTCGCTAAGATAGCGGGCGAGGCTGCGTGGCAACCATAGGCTTGTCCCCTGCTCTCTTCGATAATAAAATGCCCAGACGGCAACGCCAAGCCCGAGGAGCAGGCCGCAGCTGGCGGCCCATGCAACAAGTGGTACAGTATTTCCAAAAACATGCTGAAAGACAAGGGCGATAAATGAGATCAATAGCATAGTCATAACGGCCACGCCGAACAGGAACCCGCTTGTCAGACGGAGCAATTTGGCGTGAGCTGTTTTACTACCGATTGCATGCCCGCTAAGGAGTGTAAGCATGCTGACGCTCAGCTGAAAACTGGCGTGGATGAGTGCTGCGAAAGCGACAATAGCGAGAGAACTTATCATTTTTTATTTATTTTTGGCCTACCTCTGTACTATTTATAGCATAAGCGGTCTTGTTTGGTCAAAGCTAATCGCGCTCAGAAAGAAATTGCTCGCGGTTGCGCTGAATTAGCAGAATCAAATCGCGCTCCTGCGCAAGCCGGGTATGGCGCTGGATGTCGAGCAGTAATTTATTGCGTTTTGTATTATCTAGATCGAAAATCTCAAGTAATAAATCGTAGACCTCTTCGTTGATAGTTCGCAGAGCCTTTAAACTTTGCGTTTTGTGAGCTCGTGTTAGCTCTTCAGCTTCATGGTCGCGAAAACTTTGTGTGACACGCTCGAATAGTTTTAGGCGTTTGTTGGGGTTTTTGTGGTCTTCCTTTGACAAAGCGTCAACGTGTTTTTGGTATTTGGCACGCAGATCGAGAATAGTAATGAAGTTCCAATTCTTCGCAATGATTTGTCCTACGAGACTTTCGGGATCTTTGGTAATTTGTTCGAGCTGTTGCTCGACTTCTTCCAGGCGAGTATCTTCGTGCTGAACGGTACGCTGACGTTCTTTGTTGATTTGAATAGCAGCGCGTTGGCGTTCTAGCCACGATCCATGTGGATCACAAAGAAGGACGTCGAACTTTTCTGAGGCATCGGTTGCGCGGGCGAAATCAATATAGCGTGAAAAAAAATCATTAATAGTGGTATCGGATTGCGACAATAAATCTTGTGCATAGTTGCGTTGGAATGGTGATTCGCCATTCTCGACAGGGTAAAGATTGTCGAGCACTTCATCGACAAGCGATTGTTTGCGCTCGTCAATCAGATAGTCGATCGCTTGGTCGGCTTCATTGTCACCGAATCCGAGAGCCTTAATGAGCGAACTTTTAAAGCGTGTATCGGTTCGTTTCTGTTCGAGGTCGTGATGAATCGGCTCGATTTGCTCGGTCCAGGCACGTAAAATACTATCGGTAGTTGTGTGGGCAGTTTCCAGACTGGCAGCACGTTCGCGATCGTCGGGAGTGAAGAGCCGTAGGGCATCGGTTGCCCAGGCGCGAAATGCTTCGCGGTCGGTTTTAATGAATTCTTCAGTTATGTGATTGTCGATGCCCACGCCCATACTCATGAGTTTAATTTTAGCACGAAACTTATAGTAAGAGTGGCCTCATTTAGCCAAAAAACTCTTCCAAAGGTATTGCTTTTTATTAATCTTTATGCTTAAATAGGTACATAAGACAATAAAAATAAAAAGGACGCAAAAACATGGACATGCACCCTGCTGATATCGAATCAGTCACCCTTAGTGAAATCTTAGAACTAGCCACGTGGAATCGTAAACGTAGTAGCGACGAACTACAAAACTTCATTAATAGCCATCATGATAGACTTCCCGACGACATTGAAGTCGAATAGAATAACTATCATTCGAACTTTTTCATGGCCTGTATAATGCAATCAGCATATATGGCATTACCATCCTTATTCGGATGAATACCATCACTTGAAAGGAAATCAGGGTGAGGCGAGATAACCTGATCCCACTCGGCGACTGACACGTTGCTGTTTTTTTGAGCGGCTGCGTGCACGTTGTCGTTATTAGGGCTTGTCCATTCCCTATCGGCATGTGCTGTGACAAGTATGATATTGTGGCCTTGTAATCGCTCGATCAGTTCGTCGAGCTTTCCGGTGCCATAATAGCCATTCGTGCCGAGTGCAACGATAACGGTACCGCGTAGTTGGCCACTCGCATTCAGAGTATCGATTGTCTCCAAACCACCGCGCGTGAGTGATCGTGATATTTCGGCATTAATTAAAATACCCGGAAATTTTTCCTGCAAGTATAGGGCGCTGGCGAGCATAACCGAATCCCCAACCGCTGTGATGGTAGTGCCGTCAGTTGGTGCAACTTTTAGTGGAGGAGCTGTTTGACTGGGGACGGCAGGTACGGGTGGCTGTATGATGACAGGCTTTGATTGTGGCTGGTTAGCCTGCTGTTGGATTGCTTTTTGCCCTGCCTCAATATTTAACTGCGCAGCAGTTTTAGAGGGGGCGTCAATAACCGCCGTGGCGGTGAGGATAATGGCAAGTGACCCGACAAATACGACAAAACGGGGTCGAGCATGAAGCCGAGTGGTAACGATGTCGACCGATGCACGCCGGCGTTTAGCAACTCGACTGAACGTAGCACGAAACCCTTGCTGACGAATTGGCATTTCAACGAACCGATAACTCAGCCCGGCAATACCAAAGGTCAGTACCAGTAGGCTGCTGGGTATTACCCACCCCGCTATAGTGCTCGGCACCATAAAACGAAGTAACACAAGCAGTGGCCAGTGCCACAAGTAAATTCCATATGATCGAGTGCCGATCCATTCTAGCGATTTTGCAGTAAACAGTTTTTGCAATAATCCTGGCATGCTAATAGTACTAACAAGCACTATGGCCGTAAGGACACTGGCACCGAAAAGGCCGCCAGTATAAGCAAGAGGCGACTGATCTGAAAGGGTACACAGCAAGGCAATAAGACCGGCGAGGGCGAGGACGCTAATCGTCTGCGTCGTGACTGGCGTTCGACGTAGTTTCCAAAAATGCTGTGAAAAACGACGCGCCGGTTGGCCGGCTGTTTGCGAATGTGACCAAAACGCCAGGAATGCCCCTATCATCAGCCCGAATACATGCGTATCCGTTCCATAATAAACACGAGTTGTCGAGGCTCCTTTGGAGAAAAGATAGGCCATAAACCCTGCAGAGCCAAGTGCTAGTAGACTGGTAACTATTATGCCGAAATGCGGTTTTTTAATTTTTTCGACAAGCAAAACAATCACGAATGGCCAAAGCAAGTAAAACTGTTCTTCCACGGCAAGTGACCAAAAATTCATGAACAAATGCGTTGCGTTGTTGGTAAAATAATTCGTACCATTAATCACCTCTATCCAGTTGCTACTGAAAGTTGAGGCACCGAAGATTTGTTGGCCAATTCCCACCATAATGTCGCCGCGCACAAAGAAGACGATTGAGCTAACCGTAAGAATTGTGGCGAGAAGAGCGGGCAGTAAGCGCCGCGCGCGTCGTAGCCAGAACTTTTTCAAGCTAATCCGTCCGGTCTGTCTGTGTTCACCAACGAGTAGCGTGGTAATAAGAAACCCACTAATAACAAAGAAAACATCTACGCCGATATAGCCACCCGGAAGACTTTTAGGAAATAGGTGATACACAA
>Ga0193751_1003000_pt1 | contig 10057 bp, 7 predicted proteins | sample L1c2metaG_FD_143050 | JGI IMG/M metagenome (GOLD analysis project Ga0193751, IMG submission 143050) | Soil microbial communities from a riparian zone of the East river system, Colorado, United States - L1c2 | ecosystem: Environmental > Terrestrial > Soil > Riparian zone | place: USA: East River...
CATCGCGTCCTCCGTCGCGATGTTGCCGGCAAAACGGCCGACCAGATTGCCATCCTGATACTCGACCTCGTTAAGCACACTCTCGAGTTGATCGCCGAGTTTGACATGAATATCGCCATCCGGTTTGCATTCAAGAGTAATTGGAATCGTTGACCTCCACGTCTGGACCTTGCCGGCCCAATGCCCGACCAGGTCACCCAGCAACTTCGCCGGGGCAGGGGGCGTTGGCGGTGTAGGAGTCGCTGTGTGGAGCGCTGCCGCGTACTTCGGCAGCACCGCCGCAGCGATCTGTTGTTGGACATCAACGACCGCCCACTCATTAAAGGTATTTGTCAGGACTGCAATCGCAAGGTTCTCGTTTGGAAAGAGCTTTAAGATTGTTGTGCTACCAACCATGGCTCCTTCGTGTCCGACGGTTTCATATCCATGGTCAGTTTCGATGTACCAGCCCAATCCGTAAAGCTTCTTGTGCTGGGTCCCAGAGAACGCCTCGGCATTGGCGGGCCGCATCATCTCGTCTATAGCGGAATCCGCGAGGATGCGCTGCTGATCTGGCAAGTGATCCTTGAGTTGAAACATCCCGAATCGAACGACGTCGTGAACACTGGAATAGATGGCTGAGGCGCCACGATGGTCGAAGTCAAACGGCGGCAGCCTGTGATGCGTCTGATCGTCATACCGCGGAGCAACGAGCTTTTGCACTTCTGGGGTTATTCCCACGGTAGTGCGCTGCAGATTAAGCGGAAGGAAGACTCGACTCCGCATGTAGTCTGCCCAGGATAACCCGGAGATTCGCGAAGTCATGTAGTCGAGAATTCCGTAGCCAAGGTTCGTGTATTCCCAGACACTTCCCGGCTGATGAGCAACCAGTCCGTAGCGGCGGATCGTTTCCTGCATGCTCACCATTGGGTCGTTTTCACCTTCGTAATGGAAGGAATAGAAAGTAGGCAAGCCAGCCGTGTGCGACAGCACTTCGCGAACGCTGGCCCTTCGCCATTCTCGCTCGTACGTCAGAACGGCGGGGGCGATGTACTTGTCAATTGGTGCGTCCAGGTCAACCTTGTGCTCCCCAACAAGCTCCATGACTCCGGTGGCCGTAAACGGCTTTGTAAGCGAGGCGAGGGAATAAATTGTGTCCGCCGTTGCCGGAGTTCGGCTTTCGCGATCTGCCCACCCGAATCCTTGCTCCCATAAGATTCTGCCGTCCTTTGCCACCGCAACTGCCATGGAGGGAACCGCGTCTTCTGCCAGCTTGCGCTGAATTAGCCGCCGAATCGGCTCGAAATCGTAGCATTGCGTGGACGTGTCCCGCTTCGCGTCGCCAGAGTCCGCTTTGCAATCGTTACGGCTGGCTTGGCCAGATGGTGGTTGAGCTTGTCCCAACAAACCTGCCGGGTACCCGAGCAGCACAGTGCAAACAACAAACCAAACACCTAGTGGTGTGAGCATGGCTAGAGCTCCAAGGGGAGAGAGACATGTGGTTCAGTGTTCGGCTCTCGCGACCGAACCAATGTACCTCATGTCACGGGGTGTATTCGAGGAGATGTTATCGACGTTATGAGTGGAAGTGGAACGCACTCAATGGGCGTTCACGCCGCCCAGTGCGTTCCGACTGAATCGTCGGCAAGCCGGAAGTAGGCAACTCCGTTCGCGGAATCTCCCGTCGGCCGCTACGCTTTTCTCAGAAACAGCGCACCCAGCGGCGGTAGTGTCAGTCGCAACGAATACGGCCGACCGTGGGTCTTTTCGGGAAGCGCCTCGGCGCCGCCCATGTTGCCGGACCCGCTGCCTCCATATTCGCGAGCGTCGCTGTTGAGAAGTTCTTTCCAGTAGCCGCCCGTCGGAACGCCAACCAGGTATCCCACTCGGGGCACGGGAGTGAAATTGCATATGACGAGCACCGGGTTCTCGTTGGCCTTGCCCTTGCGCAGCAGCGAGACGATGCTGGCGGGCGCGTCATTGCAGTCCACCCATTCAAAACCCTGGGGATCGTTGTCGAACCAGTGCAGCGGAGATTCGCTGCGATAGATGCGGTTGAGTTGTTCGACCCAGTTCATGAGCCCGCGATGCAGCGGGTATTCCAGCACGTTCCAGTCGAGACTGCGATCGTGCGACCACTCGCTGACTTGGCCGAACTCGCAACCCATAAAGAGCAGCTTCTTGCCGGGCTGCGCGAACATGTAGGCGAAGAGCAGGCGCAGGTTGGCAAATTTCTGCCATTCGTCGCCGGGCATTTTGCCGATCAGCGAACCTTTCCCGTGCACGACCTCGTCGTGGCTTAGGGGCAGAACGAAATTTTCGTGGAACGAATAGAGCATGCGAAAGGTCAGCATGTTGTGGTGATACTTACGATGAATCGGATCGTTCTGGAAATAGTTGAGCGTGTCATGCATCCAGCCCATGTCCCACTTCAGGCCGAACCCAAGACCGCCGAGATGAGTGGGCCGCGAAACCATCGGATAGGAGGTGGACTCTTCGGCATAGGTTTGAATGTCCGGATGCTCTTTGTAGGCTTCGAGGTTGAAGCGGCGCAGGAAGTCGATGGCCTCGAGGTTCTCGCGCCCACCGAACTTGTTGGGAATCCATTCACCCTGATTGCGCGAGTAGTCGAGATAGAGCATGGAAGCGACGGCGTCAACGCGAAGGCCGTCGGCATGATATTTATCCAGCCAGAACATGGCGCTCGACATCAGGAAGCTGCGCACTTCGCTGCGGCCATAGTTGAAGATGAACGTCTTCCAATCGGGATGAAAGCCCTGGCGTGAATCGGAGTGCTCGAACAGGTGCGTGCCGTCGAAGAAGGCGAGTCCGTGACCGTCGGAAGGGAAGTGCGATGGCACCCAGTCGAGAATGACGGCGATGTTGTGCTGGTGCAGATAGTCGACGAAGTACATGAAATCCTGCGGCGTGCCGTAACGCGCTGTGGGAGCGAAGTACCCCGTGGTCTGATATCCCCACGAACCATAGAAGGGATGCTCCATGATGGGGAGCAGTTCAACGTGGGTGAATCCGAGCTTATTCACGTAGTCGGCGAGGCGGGGCGCGATCTCGCGATAGGTGAGCGAACGGTTGTCCTCTTCCGGGATGCGCATCCAAGAGCCGAGGTGAACTTCGTAGATCGAGATGGGTGCGTGCAGCGAGTTGGCGGCAGCGCGTTTTTCAAGAAAGGCAGCGTCGTTCCAGGTGTAGCCAAGATCCCAGACCACGGAGGCGGTGCGCGGCGGTTTCTCGGTGAAGAGTCCGACCGGGTCGGCTTTTTCAGTCTCGTGGGTGTGATGGGTTGAGTCGATGTGGAACTTGTACAACGTGCCCCTGTCGATGCCGGGGATAAAGCCTTCCCAGATTCCCGACGAGCCGCGAGCCTGCAATTGATGAGATTGCGGGTTCCAACCGTTGAAGCTGCCGATCACAGATACGCGGCGGGCGTTGGGAGCCCAGACGCTGAAGACGGCGCCCTTGGTTCCCTTGGATTCCACCAGGTGCGCGCCCATCTTCTCGTAAATGCGATAGTGGCTGCCTTCGTTGAATAAATAAAAATCTTCGGCGGTCAGCAGGGAAACGTCATAGCGGACCGGAGATACTTCCTGGGTTGGAGGTTTCGGCATGGTCGTTTCGCTTCGGGATTAGTGTATTCCAAAATCGCCGGTGGAGGGACGGGCGCCTCGCCCGTCCTTGGGCAGCGAGGCGGCCGGGCGGGGGCGCCCGGCTCTCCACTAACGTTGCTTTTCTTTTTGCGCCTCACGCTTGGCTCGCGCCCAGCCTTCTTTGACGCTTTGTCGCGCGCGCCCGAGCGCCAGCGCATCCGCCGGCACGTCTTCAGTGATGCAGCTTGCCGCCGCGACATACGCGCCACGTCCAATCTTTACCGGCGCGACCAGCGTCGAATCGCTGCCGATGAACACGCCATCTGCGATGACCGTTTTGTGCTTGTTTACGCCGTCGTAATTGCAGGTAATGGTGCCCGCGCCGATGTTTACGCCTTCGCCGATTTCCGCGTCGCCCAGATAACTGAGGTGATTCGCCTTCGAACCCTTGCCCAACTTGATTTTCTTGGTCTCGACGAAGTTTCCCACGTGAGCGCCTTCGCCGACATCACTTCCCGGACGCAGATGAGAGTACGGTCCGAGGACCGCTCCCGCGCCCACGCGTGAGTCTTCCATGATCGTCCCTGGCTTCACCGTGACGCGGTCGCCAACGACTGAATTCCCGATCACGCTGTACGAGCGGATGCGGCAATCCGCGCCAATCTTTGTAGAGCCCAGCAACTGCACGAAGGGCTCAATCACGGTATCGGCGCCGACTTCCACGTCGCTATCAATCACACAAGTGTGCGGATAAAAAATCGTCACGCCGTTCTCAAGTAGTTCTCTGCACTTCGCCAGCCGCAGCCGCGCATCCAGAACCATCATCTCGGTTCGCGTGTTGCTGCCCAGCACTTCGCCCACATCGGAAGTCTTGATCGCGACCACCTTCTTTCCCGCGCGATGAAAAACTCCCGCCATATCGGTGAGGTAGTATTCGCCGTGCGCGTTCTCAGTGGAAAGACGGTCGATGTGCTGGTACAGGACGGGCGCATCGAACGCATAGAATCCGGAGTTGATCTCGCAGATTTTCTTCTGCTGTGGAGTCGCGGACTTTTCTTCCACGATCGCCTGCACCTCGACTCGCCCTCCTTTACGAATCACTCGCCCGTATCCATAAGGATCGTCCAGATCAGCGGTGAGCAAAGTCATAGTCGCCCTCTGAGCGGTGTGGAAGGCGCTGAGCTTCCGAATGGTTTCGGGAGTAATCAGGGGAGCGTCGCCGGAGAGCACGATGACCTGGTCATAATTATTGTTATTGCCTTTGCCATTGCCAATGCCGCTGCCACTTCCAAAGAGCGCTTCACGGGCCACCATGAGTGCGTGCCCGGTGCCACGCTGAGCGGCTTGTAGCACGAAGTTCACGCCGGTTCCGGCGACCGCCTCCCGCACGCGCTCCGCTTCATGGCCGATGATCACGAAGATGTCCTGCGCGGGCACGACTTTTTGCGCGGTGGCGATGACATGCGCCAGGATCGGCTTGCCGCCGATTTCATGCAGAACCTTGGGATGTTTCGATTTGAGTCGCGTGCCCTTGCCCGCCGCCATGATCGCGATGGCGATACGCGGGGGCTGCGGAACTGGTGGGGAAGATTTCGGTTTGGTCTTTGTCTTAGTTTTCGTCGCGTTTGCCATGCTCAGCCAATATACCGCGATCCCCACTGTAGAAACGCGGCTTGCCGCATCTCATATCTCATCGATGGAGAGCCGGGGGTCCCCGCCCGGCCGCGATGCCGCTACAGGCGCACGGGTGGACGGGCGCGACGCCCGTCGCTCCAAAAATCAACTCCGAATCGTCTGCCGATCGGGTGCCTGAGCCATCAGCGCCATCAGGTCGTGCGCCACCCGATCAGTAGCGTGCCGCGCGGTCTCGCCCTCTTCCAGATAATCTCCCTGCACCGGGCACACGCCCAGCGCCTCGATCGCTTCCAGATCCACCACGATCTGCGAAGCTCCCTCCAGCGCGTATTTGGCCTTCATCTCGGGCGATGCCGACTTGCGATTGATCAGGGCGTAGTCGAACAACCGGACGCCAGCGTGATCATTGAGCGCGCGGATGTGATCCGCGGCCGTTAAACTAAGACTTTCATTTGCCTGCGTCATCAAGTTGCAAACAAATACTTTGATCGCGGGGGATTCCAGAATCGCCTCGGGAATTCCGCGCACCAGTAAGTTGGGGATCAGGCTGGTGAACAGCGATCCGGGGCCAATCGTGATCAGGTCGGCGCCGGCGATCGCTTCGAGTGTTTGAGGAAGCGGCTCAACGTCGGGCGGCACCAGGACCAGCTCTCGAATCTTGCCCTTGCTCGCTGTGATCCGCGTCTCGCCGCGCACCCGCGTTCCGTCTTCGAATAATGCTTCCAGTTCCACGCTCGACATAGTGGCCGGATAGATGTGTCCGCGCGTGAGCAGAATTTCCGAAGAGAGGCGCACCGCTTCCGCAAAGTCTCCCGTGATCGAAGTCAGCGCCGCCAGAAAAAGATTTCCGAAGCTGTGGCCTTCCAGTCCTGAACCCTTTTGAAAGCGATGCTGGAATAATCTCGAGAGCAGGGCTTCGTCCTCGGAGAGGGCGACGATGCAATTGCGCACATCGCCCGGAGGAAGCATATTGAACTCTTTGCGCAGACGGCCGCTCGATCCGCCATCGTCGCTCACCGTCACCACGCCACACAATTCGCGAATGGTTGGCTGACCTGGGGTGGCCAGCGCCGGCGTCATGACGTAACCCTTCAGCCCCTTCAGCAGCGTGGAGAGGCCCGTGCCGCCCCCGATTGCGACCACGCGCAGTTCGGGGCCAGCTTTGCCGGTGTCGGATGGGCTCGTGCGCAACTGGGGAAGCATACCGCCTCAATGGCAGCTAGTACGCGCTCGCTTCTTCTTCCTGTGGCTCAGATTCGGCGCCCGGGTCTGGATACAGCAGTTCGGTGAACCGCGGATCTTCCGCCAGATTTTGGAAGTCGGTATCATTGCGCGCCTGGAATCGGAGCGCGGGTTTCACCTGAACCGCCTCGTTGAGCGTCTTAAGCGATTCCTCGACGTGACCGGTCAGGCAATGCAACGCGGCCAGCCCGTAAAGAACGTATTCCGCCTTCGGATTCTGCTTCAGGAGCTTGTCGAGGTGCTCGCGCGCCGTGACATAGTCACCCACGTTGATCAGCGACACCGCGTAGTCGTAATGTTCTTCCGTAGTCTTGAACTGCAACGTCAGCTTTTCCATGTGCTTGTCGCAGGTGATGATATGTACCTGCGCCCGGTCGACCAGAGACTTGTTCGGCCCGATCAGCACCTTCTGCAGGTGTCCTTTGGCCTTCTCGAATTTATGCTCCTGCAATGCGCGGAGCCCGGACTCGTAGCTCTGCACCGCCTGTGTATGCCGTGGATCTTCGGTCACCTGTTTCTTGGGGGCTATCTTCAATGCCATTAAACCGCCTCTAGTTCAAGATTTAGCTCAAAATTTAGTTCAGAATTGAAATCGAAAAGCTTGCAATTGCGAGTGCCACTTTCCCTGAGTACCCCTGTGCGCCCCTGTGTCCTCTGTGTCCTCTGTGGTTCAAGATCTTTCCCGCGAGGGGCACAGAGCCAAGCAGAGATAAAGATTCAATTAATGCCGGCAGCCGTGTCCAGATCGACCAGCTTCCATTCACCCTTGATAATTCCTGCGCGAATCTGCCGCGCCGTCTTGCCCTGCTTGTGCATGCTGTAGGCGTAATAAAGCTCCTTCAAGCAGGTTCCGCACTGCGCGCCGTGCGTGCCCGAAAAACAGCTGTGCAGACTGTTGTGTCCCATGCCGCGGTCACAGTAGCAGTAACAGGGCTGCTGGTAGATGACCTTCGGAATTTTCGCCGCCAGTTCGTAGGCGTGCGTCTGATACGGAAACTGCGCGTTATCGCCCCAAAGCTCGTCCTTGGTCAGGATCGGCGGAAGCTTGCTGCCTGCGGCCGGAGGAGCAGTATTGAAATGCGGAACTCCCTGATCGGCTTCGGATTGGAGCCATGGTGCCGACAGCATCGCGACCACTAAAAACAGCATCGCCGACGCCAGAACCCGTGTACGCATGCCACTTGACCTCAATCCCGCATTTTACCTGATGGCGCGGGATTCGGGATTACCGGGTGGGTTCAGGAGGTGCATTCGTGTTTGTTTCCCCTGTGAACTCCGGTGTTCCCTGTGGTTGCTTTGGAAGTCTTCACCACAGAGGGGCACAGGGGTTCACTGGGGAAATCCGAAGCGTAGGCTGAGTCCTGCTCTACCCCAGCTTCTCAAAGAACAAGCAAATCGTTTCAATCCCGCGATGGAAATTCGGAATATGAAACTTCTCGTTCGGAGCATGCAGGTTGTCGTCGGGAAGCCCAAAGCCCATCATGACCGACGGAATCTTCAGCACGTCCTGGAAATCGGTCACGATCGGAATCGACCCGCCGGAGCGAATAAACACGGTCTCTTTCTTGAACGTGTCATGCAGCGCCTCGGTCGCCGCCTTGACGAATCGGTTGTCGGTGCCAACCACGCATGCGGGACCCTTGCTCCAAACCTTGATCTTGATGTCGATTCCCTTGGGCGTATGTTTCTTGACGAACGCCGTATAACGCTTAAGGATGTCGTCCGGATCCTGGTTCGGCACCAAGCGCATGGAAACTTTTGCCGACGCCTTCGCCGGAATCACCGTCTTTGCCCCTGGAGCCACAAAACCGCCCGGCATGCCGTGCACTTCGAGCGTCGGACGCGCCCATGTCCGGTAGAGCACCGAATATCCCGGCTCGCCGGTCAACACCTTGGAGCCGACTTCGGTTTTGCGATAATGCTCTTCGTTGAACGGCAGACGCTTCCAGGCCTTCAGCTCATCTTTGCTCGGCGCTTTGACGTCCTTATAAAAGCCCGGGATCAGTATCTTCCCCTTCGAATCTTTCAGCTTGCTGATGATCTCAATCAGCGCAAACAGCGGATTCGGCGCCGCGCCCCCGTACATACCCGAGTGCAGATCGGTCTTTGCCCCGAACGCTTCGATCTCCGTGTACACCAGGCCACGCAGCCCGACGCACAGAGTAGGGAGGTTTGGCGCGAACAGTTCCGTATCGCAGACCAGCGCGAAATCCGCTTTCAACTTCGCCTTCTGTTTCCGGACATACCCTGCAATCGATTCGCCGCCCACTTCTTCTTCGCCTTCAAAAATAATCTTGACGTTGATCGGGAGCTTGCCCCCATGGGCCTGCATGAGAGACTCAATCGCCTTCACTTCCATCCAGAGCTGGCCTTTGTCGTCGACCGCGCCGCGCGCATAAATATTGTTGTTGCGCTCGGTCGGTTCAAACGGCGGCGTCTTCCATTCGTCCAAAGGATCGGGAGGCTGCACATCATAATGTGCATACATCAAAACGGTCGGCTTGCCAGATGCGTGCAGCCAGTCGGCATAGAGCAGAGGATGTCCCTTGGTCGGGATAATCTCGACATTGTCCATTCCGATGCGGCGCAGCTCAGCGGCTACAAATTCCGCCGCCTTCTGCACGTCGCTTTTATGTTCATCAAGCGTACTGATGCTGGGGATACGGAGCAGGGTCTTCAACTCGTCGAGAAAACGCGGCTGATTGTTGCGGGCAAAATCGACTGCGGGGGAACCCATGGTCTGTTGCCTTTCCGGCGCACTGGGCGCGGATACCAAGATGATTGCGAAAACGCCCCAGTATAACTGATATGACGTCCGTAGGAACGCGGCTCTCCCATGTCTTCGCTCAGACTCGGGCGAGACCGAACGCGGTCGGAGGCTCTACTTCTGCGCGCTCTCGGCTGGAGTCTTGGGTTGCGCGTCCAGATATTTTAAGTCGTCCACCAGAGCCGACATCCCATGATCGAAGTTGTCGTCCCGATGCCCAAGAAGAGCCGCCCCTTCCACTGTCTCATTAATTGCCCACAGTAAGATGTGTGTCTTCGGATCCACAATCGCCAAATGGAGTGAGGGGAAATCTCCCGCACTTCCCGAAGGCGTAAGGCTGACCTCTAGAACAAGGTCTGTGTCTGCCGGACCGGCCGCGAGTTCATATCGTCCCCATTTCTTCATCGCAGCATAGAACTCGTTGTAGGGTCGATTGGGCCCGCCATGAAACGCTGTGAATTTGCGAATGACATAGACTGCTGCTCCCCCATTTGCGATGAACACTTTTTTCGCGTTGAGAATCTGCGCCGGCACCGGCGCCGCTGGCACATTCTGCGCGGACGACGCGTCCTTCCCCGGTTGTGCGTTCAGAATTGTGGGGATTAATAGCGCTGCGAAAGCTGCGAAGAAAACGGACCGCAAAACGATTTGCGACATTTGACCCTCCCTGGGTATCGGCCGCCGCCTACTCTCTAAGATGCGGCCGGCCTAGAACGACGAGACGAATCTTTGCGGTGAGAAGGCGCTCAAATCGAAGTCCGGAGCCTGGCCGGTAATCAGCTGGCTCATTAACCCGGCGGTCGCCGGCGCGAGTAGAATTCCATCCCGA
>Ga0193751_1003001_pt1 | contig 10056 bp, 11 predicted proteins | sample L1c2metaG_FD_143050 | JGI IMG/M metagenome (GOLD analysis project Ga0193751, IMG submission 143050) | Soil microbial communities from a riparian zone of the East river system, Colorado, United States - L1c2 | ecosystem: Environmental > Terrestrial > Soil > Riparian zone | place: USA: East River...
GAGTAACGATCTTAAGCTATGAAAAAGTTTAAATTACTGAGTTTAGTAGGCATCCTATCGATCGCCCTGGCTCACGCCGGATGGGCTGGAGGCCACGGCGGGGGCGGAGGCGGCCATGGAGGGGGTGGTGGTTTCCACGGCGGAGGCTTCGGCGGTGGCGGGTTCCACAGTGGCGGTTTTGGTGGTGGCGGGTTCCACGCGGGAGGCTTTGCCGGTGGCGGGTTCCACGGCGCTGGTGGTTTCCGTGGGGGACGTTTCGGCGGTGGCTTTCGTGGCGGCCGTTTTAGTGGGCGGAACTGGGGTGGCGACTGGCGCCATCACCGATTCTCTAATGATGTCTTCATCGGCGGCGACGGCTTTCCGTGGTGGTGGGGCTGGGACTATCCATACGGATATTATGGTTACGACTATTACCCGTACGATTACTATGGATACGGCCGGTCCGGTTACTACGGTGGCCGCGGTTACGGATACCGCTATAGCAGCCGATCAGGGTATTCCCGGAGTTTCCGGAGACGGTGACAAGCCGGGACGGCGCTTTGAAGATCCGGGACGAGGCTACGTGTGAGTTCTCAAAGAGCGTCCGTCCCAAGTTCGGCGAGAAGTTTGGTGTGTGAACTCGGCGTTCCAACCGCAAAGTAGTGGAAGATCAAAAATTCTGACTCACAACCGAAAGGAAGTAATCAATATGACAAGCACCAAGCGCGGAACTCAGTCCCTCTGCATCGTATTATCAATCCTGACCTACTGCACGCTCTTGGCGCAAAGCGAACCGCCTCGCATTCGGAATATTGTTCTGGTTCATGGTGCTTGGGCAGATGGTTCTGGCTGGAAAGGTGTTTACGACATTCTGGTTGGGGATGGTTACAACGTCAGCATCGTCCAGGAACCGGAGACATCCTTTAAAGAAGATGTGGCTGCGACGAAGCGTGTCCTTTCTCAACAAGATGGACCGTGCATTCTTGTCGCTCACAGCTATGGAGGAGCCGTAATTACCGAAGCCGGAACGGATCCGTCGGTTGCTGGATTGGTCTACGTCGCGGCCCACATGCCCGATGCTGGAGAGAACGAGGCTGACGACGGAAAACGCTTCCCAAGTGACCTCAGCAAATCCAATGCAATAAAGAAAACGGCTGACGGTTTCACTTATCTAGATCCCGCGCAGTTTCATGAATACTTCGCAGCCGACCTGTCTGCTGAGCAGGCCGCTTTCATGTCGCGATCGCAAGTCCTCAACGCCGGTGACAATTTCAAAGCAGTCATCAGCACAGCTGCATGGAGAACCAAACCGAGCTGGATGCTGGTAGCGACAAAAGACAGAACTATCAACCCCGACCTCGAACGGTGGTATGCGGAACGAGCCAAGAGTCACAAGGTCGAAGTCTCTGGCGCGAGCCACTCAGTCTACGTCTCTAGGCCGAAGGAAGTTGCAGCTCTGATCGAAGAAGCTGCATCGCACGCTCGGTAGAACACCTTGGTAACGACAGGTAGGGAGAATGCAATGAAGGACTTTGCAGAGTCGCGGCGTGGATTTTTGAAGACAACAGGCGCTATGGCCGGAGGATTTTTGCTCTGGCCGAGAGGCATCCTTGCTAAGACGAAGGAGCAAATTCAGCGCAGTCAACCAGCGGTTTCGCCAAGCGAGTCCGCTGCCGCAGACTACACACTGCGCATAGAAACATCTCCTGTTGAGATTGCACCCAAGCGAATCATTTCTATCACTACGTACAGTGGACAATTCCCTGGGCCATTGCTTCGGTTCAAAGAAGGTCAGCAAGTCACGGTGGACGTGTTCAACGACACCGATACGCCAGAGCAACTGCATTGGCATGGTCAGAAGATCCCGACTGATGTGGACGGAGCCGCCGAGGAGGGAACGCCATTTATCCCTGCGCATGGCAAGCGGCGCATTGTGTTCACGCCAAGACCGGCTGGCTTGCGGTTCTATCACACTCACAACCGCGCCGGCGCAAATCTCGCGGCTGGACAGTACAGCGGACAAGTGGGGCCGGTGTACATCGAGCCGAGACAGGAACCGGGCAGATACGACCGCGAAGTCTTTCTGGTCCTAAAAGAATTCGAGCCCACTTTCAGTCGCGGCGGCGACATGGCCATGGATTTCCTGTCTCCGGCGATTCGCGTCAAATCACTTGAAGACACAGGTGAGTCCGCAATGAAAGCCTCGATCGCGAAGGGCATGCCACACGGGTACGAGGTCGGCTACGGATCATTCACGATCAACGGACGCATGCTCGGTCACGGTGAGCCGATTCGTGTGAAGCAGGGGGAACGCGTCCTCTTTCATATTTTAAACGGAAGCGCTACCGAGATTCGCAGCCTTGCATTGCCGGGCCACTCGTTTCAGGTCGTCGCGCTCGATGGCAATCCTGTTCCGAACCCGGCGCAGGTGCCGGCCCTGTGGCTGGGCACGGCGGAACGTATCTCCGCCATTGTGGAAATGAATCATCCGGGTGTCTGGATCATAGGCGATCTCGCCGATGATGATCGCCGGCACGGCATGGGCAGTGTCGTTGAATACGCTGGTCGCGGCGGACAACCGAAATGGATCGCCCCTGCGCCTTTTCGCTGGGACTACGCGCGTTTCGCGAAGGTCGGTGCGACTGCCCCTTCACCGGACGAGACGATCGAGATGATCTTCGCGAAGGACAACGCCGCCGAGGAAGGCTTCAACCGTTGGACCATCAATGGCCTGGCCTTTCCCATGAGCGACGAGATGATCCCGGCTTCATTTCACCTGAAGGAAGGCAAGCGCTATCGCATTCGGATGCGCAATGCCAGTGATGATATCCATCCGATCCATCTGCATCGCCATAGTTTCGAGCTAACAAGCCTGGCCGGAAAGCCGACCGCTGGAATCTTGAAAGATGTTGTGATGTTAGGCGGATACCAGGAAGCCGAGGTAGACTTTATTGCTGACAATCCAGGGCTGACCCTTTTCCACTGTCACCAGCAACTGCACATGGACTACGGTTTCATGACGCTCTTCCAATACGCGTAAACCCGATGCGATTCGCGTTCGGCGAGAGAATATGAGTTCAGCCGCAAGGCTGAAACTGAACCCCCAACTTGTAGCTCAAAAGTTTGATGGCCGGGGATTCGGCAGCTTCACTACGAACGTCTTCCGCAAGATTCTGCGACCCGCCGTGTACGAGTATTCCACGCGCGGTTCGTGCTGATTGGCCAGCAGCGCGATTCTCGCGATCAATGTGAGCCATGTAACGCCGCAGCTGAGCAAGGTCAGCGCAAAAGGGACTTCCTTGTTTGCACTCGACGACGACGGGCGTTTGGTCCCGGTCGATTTAGAAGGACGTCCGACATTGTCCTATCTGAAAATACGTTTTCGCGCAGTTTTTTGTCCGGGTGTGCTTGGAGGCCGTCCTCCAAATGATGTGGAAACGTAGCGATGAAGCCCGAGAGTGCGCGTTCGTAGTCAAAATGGGACGCTAAACCAACCCAATTTGCTGAATCCCGCATAGCATTAACCAGCTTTTGGTGAGCTATGGATTTAATGCAAGAGATAGTGTGACGGCGCTCCGGAGTGGAAAAGCGCAGTCCAGGTGGAAGCGCGACAACCATATCACGACTTTCGGGACCTACTGTGAGGTCCCACCGAACATTGACTCGTCTACCCATCTGACCTTCACGCATTGATTTACTAGGCAGAACAAGTGGATCCCAGTCAGTGTCAGAAGCAGCCAGGCCAGTAATTTCGCCAAGTCTGCCAACACGATTACCACTAAGCGCTACAATCACGGAATCGCCGAGTTTCATTCGATTTAAAGCGGCACGAGCGAGCGCCCAGCCGCGGTCTTTGGTGGGTCCAGCAGTTGAAAAGCCTCAACTTCTCTTCCAGCCTAATGTTACACATTGGTTGATGTACCATCTCTGCCACAGGCCGGGATAGTCAGCCTCCATGCAATAGAACTTCCAAAGCGTTCTCATAATCTGAATCTCATCTAGTGATGCTGGCTCGTCGTTTGGCGACAGCGACCACCTTTCTTGGAGTCGAGAATACTCGTTAGCGTTTCAGATTTGAAGCGATTTCTGCGAATTCGGCTAGGGCCGCATGGAGGTTCTCGATGATTTCAGATTTCAGCTTTCCCGAACTGTGCCGATAGTAAGATCTGATCCCTTTTTGACCCAGCACTACGTTCCGCCAGCGACGGCGTATCCTTCGTTGCGCAAATCTCCCGCGAGATCCTTCTCCATTTCCGTGGCCGCTTCGAACGGCATCGGATTGAGATGCGCATAAAGTTCCGGCATCAACCGCACACCGTACTTCCTAACGAGCCGCGCCGCCTTGTACCCGTTCTTGTGATTTTCAAATCGATGATCGACCGGCAACCCGGTCATCCCGACATAAACGCACGGCTTGCCCGGATCCCGTTTCGGATTCAACCGTAAGATCGACAACTCCCTCAGCGCGCGATCGGAAAGCAAAACCACGTAAACGCTGTGATGAAACTGCCTCGCGGGCGATCTCAACCGGCGTTTTCGTCGGGCTTGACGCATCACCGTTTCAAATCATTCGCGATTTCGGCGAATTGGGCGAGGGCGGCTTGGAGGTCTTTGCCTGAGCGGCGAGGAATATCAATGCCATTCATCATCGGACGATACCAGGAAGCCGAGGTGGACTTTATTGCTGACAATCCAGGACTGACGCTTTTCCACTGCCACCAACAACTGCACATGGACTACGGTTTCATGACGCTCTTCGATTATGTATAGGCACCTTTGGACCAAACTGATGTTGAATTTGATGAGGGTAAGATCGATAGACTCGTAAGCGACGTTCACGACGAGGCTCACCTGAATGCTCGTCGCGCACGTCAAGGTAAATACGAATAAGGAGCTCGTTAAAAGCATGAGAAAAAATCCGCGGAACAAAGGTATTATAATGGAGAACGCAGCTGGGATCGGGACGGTGACGCCTGCGATAGTTGAAGCCCGTGCCCGCGAGTTAGCCGCCATTAACGGTCATCCCTCCCAGCCGTCCGAGGCTGACTATCAACAAGCCAAACGTGAGCTGACGGGAGAAGGGGAAATGGATCCGCAGGAAGAGAGTAGTGAATCCATACCCGAATCGGAGGGTTGGGATCCCGTGCCGGGCTCGACCGGACGGCAAGCAGCAGACTCCCTCGGAGAAGATGAAGACGCCGAGGGACGAAGCGAGAGTGCGCAGATGTTCGAAGAAGGCATCAACGAAGCGGAGCACGATCAAATGCGTCGGGCAGCCGAGGCAGACGAGAAGGGCGGCGAACTCCAACCGTAACTCCCATGAGGGTGCGACGGTGATTCGCTGCGCGAGCTTTGACTTTTAGGGGATAGTGTCGTGCGGTCGCTACAGCAAAGGTTACTCGAACCACTTCATCAGTGAGAGGTTCCCACCTCCGGTAGTGACGATGACGAGATTCATTACAGCGAGCATCGTGTCGTAACTCCATCCATTTGTTCCTGATTTACCCCAGAAGCCTGTTCGCCAGACGAAAATCTTCTTCTGGATCGCGCCGAGCATTATCAATATCAAACTAACCGCAGCGGGTTGCGCGAGAACGCCAAAGATCACTCCGAGACTTCCGGCGACCTCCACCGCGCCAAGAAAAATCGTGAAGCCTTTGCTCATTCCAATGGCCTTGCTTCGTCCCTCAGGGTCCTGGATGTGTTTCCATCCACTCGTCATGAACACGATCCCAACCATGATGCGCAAAAGAAGAAGCGCGACATCGGTGAAGAGGGCCAACTGCGGAAACGTCATGCGCCGATTGTACAGCTGCTGTGAACCGCGGTTTCAACAGCAAAAGTTCGTGCCTAGTAATTCCCCTGAGGACTCGCCATCGCCAAGATCGAGAACGGCTGCGGGCACTCGCTGAACGCAGTATCCATAAACGAAGACGCGGGACGAGCTCTCTACCTCCAAAGAGGGAGCGAGCATTACCTCATAAGTGGTACCACAAAATCCCCCGGACGCGCTATTGCGGCCAACTCAAGGGCGTGCGTAGCCTGAGGAGGGTAAATTAAGTCTTACCAAGGATTTTAGCGTTTGCGCGCGAATCCAAAGTGAACGCCTCGTACTGCGTCGAATCCGAGTTTGCGAATGGGAAGGCGGGAGATCGTGGAATTTCGACGGCGCCGCAACCGAGGTTCACAAAGCTTTACCCGATGCCGAGAAAATAAAACAAAATCCAACACAGAGAGAAGATGAAATGAGCATAAAGCCTAAAGACTACAAGACCGGCGTGGCCCTCCCGAAGCGGTCAACGCGCCAGAGGAGTACCGAGTCCGCAAGAAGCCAAAGCCGAACTCCCCGCAATCGCAACGGAGATCATAGGACGGGTGTGGGGCTGCAAACATCATTCAACGGGAAGCGCGGCATTGACGTGCTTCGTGAACCAGAAATCAACAAATCAACTGCCTTCACTGAGGCTGAGAAGCAAGCACTTGGCATTATTGGCCTCCTCCCCGACGTAACCGAAACGGAGGATTTGCAATTAAGCCGCGTGATGATGCAACTCGGCCACAAGACCACCGACCTTGACCGTTACATTTACCTCGTCAATCTCCTCGATCACGACGAGACGCTTTTCTATCGGACGGTGATGTCCGATCCGGTGCGCTTTCTCCCGATTGTCTATGATCCGACGATAGGGGAAGCGTGTCTCAAGTTTGGCCACATCTACCGCGGACCTCGCGGCATGTATCTCTCGATCACCCGTCGCGGCAAAGTCAAAGAGATCCTGAAGAATTGGCCGCAGAAAGACGTGCGATTCATCTGCGTGACCGACGGCGGGCGTATCCTCGGTCTCGGTGATCTCGGAGCAAACGGCGCCGGTATTCCCATTGGCAAGTTGCAACTCTACACAGCCTGCGCCGGAGTGCCGCCGCAATATCTGTTGCCGATGTATCTCGATGCCGGCACTAACAACGAGCAGTACCTGCATGACCCGCTTTATCTGGGCATGCGCAAGACACGTCCGTCGACTAACGAGCTCTATTCCTTTGTCGACGAATTTATGGACGCCGTGCAGGAGGTATTTCCAAAGTGCTGCGTTCACTTTGAAGATTGGACCGGTGTGGACGCTGTTCACCTGCTTCAACGCTATCGAGACGAGTACTGCGTTTACAACGACGACGTGCAAGGTACAGCTGGGATCACTCTCGCGGGGATGATCAACGCGGCCAAGCTGAAGGGCACGAAGCTAAAGGACGAAAAGTACCTTTTCCTTGGTGCCGGTTCGGCCGGTATCGGCCTCGCCAACTTGCTCTGTTCTGCGCTCGTTGCCCAAGGGATGACGCTGAAAGGAGCGCAATCGCGGGTCTACATGTTTGATATCAATGGCCTGCTGGAGACGACCCGCAAGGACCTTGTCGACTTCCAGAAGCCGTATGCGCATCAGCACGCGCCCACGCGGGATTTCGTCGCTGCTATCCAGAGCATCAAGCCGACAACAATCATCGGAGTCAGCACGATCGGTGGCGCTTTCAATCAAAAGGTCATCGAGAGCATGTCACGTATCAACGAGCGCCCTGTAATCCTTGCGTTATCGAACCCGACTGAGCACGCCGAATGCACGGCCGAGCAAGCTTACACCTGGTCAAAGGGCAAGGCGATCTACGCTGCCGGGGTGCAGTTCGCGCCGGTTCACTATAACGGCCAGACATTTCTACCGGGACAAGCGAACAACTTCTACATCTTCCCGGCGGTCGGTATGGCTATCTTCGCCACGCAGGCGAAACGCGTCACAGACGAGATGTTCATCGAGGCCGGGCAAGCAGTGGCCGATCAGGTGCCGTCCGATTTGCTCAAGCAGGGGCTCCTGTACCCGCTGCAGTCGAATATTCTTGAGGCCGAGATCCAGACCGCCGCGCGCGTTGCAAAGCTGGTCTTCGATTCGGAACTGGCTCGCGTCGAGCGCCCCGGCGACATGGTCACGTTTATTCGCAAACATGTCTACAAGCCGGAGTACCCAAACGTCACGGCGTCGAAAACACAGATTCGGAGGACAGCATGATTACGCCCAAGGTTACTGCCGCGCGGAAGCGCGAGTCTGGCTCACGCTCGGATGCGCTGACAAGCTACGCAAATTCAAGATCCAAAACCAAGACGAGCAAACCTAAAGATCGCCAATTCCGCGTCGAAACAGACTCGCTCGGCGAAGTCAAAGTGGCGGTGGATCGCTTGTGGGGCGCCCAAACGCAGCGGTCGCTGGAGCACTTCAGCATCGGAAAGGATCTGATCCCGCGGGAGATGATCACAGCATATGCGACGCTAAAAAAAGGCGCCGCTAAGGCCAATCATGCCGGGAAGCGGCTCGACGACGATCGATACCGACTCATCGTCCAGACTTGCGACGAACTTCTGTCCGGACAACACCAGGACATGTTTCCATTGCACGTGTGGATGACGGGAAGTGGAACGCAATTCAACATGAACATGAACGAAGTCATCTCGAATCGGTGTTGCCAGCTGGCGGGCACGCCGCTCGGAAGCAAGACTCCCGTCCATCCCAACGACCACGTAAACATGTCGCAGTCATCTAACGATTCTTTCCCCTCCGCGATGAACATCGCCGCGGCCGTAAGTGTCAAACAGCGACTCATTCCAGCAGTCAAAGCGCTGCGCGACGCGATCGCGGCAAAGGCGGAAGACTGGAAAGACATCGTCAAGATCGGCCGTACCCATATGCAGGACGCCACGCCGCTTACGCTGGGAGAGGAATGGTCGGGCTACGCTGGCATCCTGACCGATAATCTCGATCGAATCGAGAATGCAGTGAAAGGCGTGTTTCGCCTCGCGCTTGGCGGAACGGCCGTCGGGACCGGGATCAATGCCGCTCCTGGATTCGGCGAAGCTGCTGCGGCTGAAATCGCCAAGCTCACGAAGCTGCCATTCGTCAGCGCGCCTAACAAGTTCGCGGTGCAGGGTGCTCACGACGATTTGGTCGAGCTTTCCGGCACGCTTCGGACGCTGGCCGTATCGCTCTACAAGATCGCCAATGATATTCGGTTGATGTCGTGCGGACCACGAGCCGGTTTCGCCGAACTCGTGATTCCGGCGAACGAGCCAGGCTCATCTATCATGCCCGGTAAAGTGAATCCAACCCAAGCTGAAGCCCTAACGATGATCGCCGCGCAAGTTATGGCCAACGATGTGGCAGTTGGGTTTGGCGGGGCCGGTGGTTATCTGGAAATGAATGTCTACAAGCCACTGATCATCTTCAACATCACTCACTCCATCACGATCATGACAGACGGATGCACAAACTTCCGGAAGTTTCTCGTCGAAGGCACGCGACCAAATCTGAAGAAGATTAAAGAGTACGTTGACCGTTCTCTCATGCTGGTGACGGCACTCTCGCCCGTCATCGGTTACGACAAGGCCTCGAAAATCGCACATTATGCCTTGGACAACGACCTCACGCTCAAGGAAGGCGCACTCAAACTGGGGTTCGTGACGGAAGACGAGTTTAACCGTGTGGTTGATCCGGCGAAGATGGTTCACCCTTACGTGGCACAAGCTAGTTGATGGAAATCAGAGTATCGGATTGGCTGCTGCCAATTGTCTTGAGCACGACGGCAGGTGCAGTCGACGTTATCGGATTTCTTGCGCTCGGAGGACTCTTTACCGCGCATATAACCGGTAATCTGGTGGTGCTCGCCGCTCATTACGTGACTGGCGGCTTCAGCCAAATTGGACCGCTCTTGTCCGTACCTGTGTTCGTCCTTGTGCTTGGCATGGTCACCCATTTGTTCGCAAACAAAGCGACCCGTACAGCCGGCCGAACGTCATCACCGCGCTCGACGGAAATCCAGGCAGCTCGATTCTGAATGAGCTGTTCCCCTCAATGCGGCGGGAGCCTGTCCTGATAAACGCGGAGATTGACGAAAGCGACTTTCAATAATGGCGTGGTAACTCCGTGAACGCTGCCGCGTTCGATGAAGTCGCCCAGGATGTGATCGGCCTCGACGGGCGCGCCCTTTCGCAAGTCGCGATACATCGAAGACGTCAACGAAGATCCCGGCGCCGTCATGGCGGCC